>Ga0265297_10002274_pt1 | contig 39905 bp, 41 predicted proteins | sample Munlanlwell13791_FD_192502 | JGI IMG/M metagenome (GOLD analysis project Ga0265297, IMG submission 192502) | Leachate microbial communities from a municipal landfill in Southern Ontario, Canada - Leachate well 137-91 | ecosystem: Engineered > Solid waste > Landfill > Unclassified | place...
GCTCATCCTATCCTGGGGCTGTATAAGGTCCCAAGGGTCCGGCTGTTCGCCGGTTAAAAGGGTACGCGAGCTGGGTTCAGAACGTCGTGAGACAGTAAAATGACCGTTGCTGTCTTTAAATCTGGCTGTATGCTGGAATATCCCATGTATCTGAAGATACTGTAAATGGAAGACCAGACCAGTAAAAATGCTTCAGTGGGGACAATCAGCAGGGAAGGCCAATTAGTATATCGTCTACGATAAAAATTAGTAAGAAGCGATAAGCTAAAAGGAGCCCTCAGAGACTGTACGCCAGAAACTCTATTCGAAGGAATAGGGCTTAAGATACAGTCCGAACTGTATAGCGATATACAGAGGTTAGCAGAAATGTCTAACCCCTCTGTTCAAATGAATAGAGAGTAACAGTATTGTCGGTCTCTATCTGGTGTGGGCGTAAGGATACTTGAAGGGGAGTTCTCTTCAGTACGAGAGGACCTAGAGAAACGGACCTATGGTGTTCCAGTTGTCCTGCCAAGGGCAAAGGCTGGGTAGCTATGTCCGGAAGGGATAAACGCTGAAGGCATCTAAGTGTCAAGCCCACCCCAAGAATAAGTATCCCTTGCCGCGCAAGCGGCATGAAGGCAGGTCGTAGACTACGACCTTGATAGGCGCCGTGTGTAAGATCCGTAAGGATTTGAGCTAAGGCGTACTAATCAGCCAATCGGCTTGGCCTTTAAATCTTTTATTCGTTCGGTATTGTAGTTTACCTTGAAACTGGATCAAGCTGGGCTTGTTATATATGTTTGTCATATTTTTGGGAGTGTTCATACTGAAGGGGAAACACCCGTTCCCATTCCGAATACGGTAGTTAAGCCCTTTAAGGTCGATGGTAGTGTGCTCGTAAGGGCATGTGAGAGTAGATAGGCGCTCCCTTAAATTAAAAAGCCAGCTATTTGAATAGCTGGCTTTTTAATTACTCCCGAGCAAGGGGACGGTTCTTCTGCTTAGAACTTATTGTCATAATTAGGGTTATGAGAGCGGCTTTATATACCATAGGGACAGGCTACTTATTAATAAAGAAGCAGCCATAACTTATTGAAGGGTAGAGGGTAAGATGAAGGAGAACCGTCCCCGGTTAAAGATCGGTAAATTAAAGTTAAGGTCTGGACTCATCCTTGCGCCTATGGCGGGGATAAGCGATTTATCTTTCCGTTTGTTTAACCGCAGTTTTGGTTGTGAGTTTGCTTTTGTAGAAATGATTAATGCGCGTTCCCTTTCTCATAAAAGCAGGCGGACGAAAGTGATGCTTTCTGTTGTTGCTGAGGATAGGCCATTGGGCGTGCAATTATTAGGGTGCGAGGGTAATTTTATAAAAAGGGCGTTGTCGGTATTACGGGGGTACGATTTTGATGTATTGGATTTTAATGCCGCCTGCCCGGCAAAGAAAGTTACGCGCAGGGGCGAGGGGGCGGCTTTATTAAAAGAGCCGGCTAAGTTAGCCAGTATCCTGCGTTTGATAGTGCAGGAATCTCATGTTCCGGTTACCTTAAAAATACGCATTGGCTGGGATAGAAATTCGGTTAATGTTCGCGATATCGCGGTTTTGGCTGAGCAATGCGGGGTCAAGGCCTTATTTATCCACGGCCGGACTAAATTGCAGGAGTATAGCGGTGGGGTGGATTATGATGCGATTTCCAGCGCGAAAAAGGCCGTGGCTATACCGGTGATAGGCAGCGGAGATGTGCTATCCGGTCCTTTGGCTAAAAAGATGCTTGATGAGACAGGTTGTGATGGCCTGGCGATTGCGCGGGGCGCGTTAGGTAACCCTTGGATATTTAAACAGATTGATGAATATCTGAAGACCGCAAGCATTATCCCTGGTCCTGAGGCAGCAGAAATAACCGAGGTAATGATACGGCATTTGGATAGCTGTATAGGTTTTTACGGCGAGAGAAATGCGGTGGTGATATTCCGTAAGTTCTTTGCCTGGTATACTAAGGGTTTACGTAAAATCAGGCCCTTACGCGAGAAGTCATCACGCGTAAAGACCAGGGATGATATGCTGCATATAATTAATCAAATTCCTTATCTGGGCAGGCACCGGTGATTATATTTTCCGGACCTGCCCCGTGATATGGATGGCGGGGTTACTTATACGAATGTATTGACAAGGTTTTCCTTTTAATGTATGCTAAAAAGGTTATGAAAAGATATATCTTAGGGGTTATTTTCCTGCTAATATTATTAGGCCCAGTTTATGCTGAAATTTCCATAAAGGCAGAAGTGGATAAGGTGAGCATACCCAGTAATGGCAAGGTTACCTATAAACTTACGGTTACGACTTCTGAAGCTCATCTTCCCGTAGTGCAGATCCCTACTTTTGGCGGGTTCAATATAATTTCCCGCGGTGATTCTACCGCTGTTACATTTGCAAGGGGACAGAGGAAGACCACGCTGGTTTCGCTTTTTGTTTTGTCTCCGAAAAGCACGGGTAAGTTTAAGATTGAGCCGAGCGTGGTAAAGCTAAAACTGAGACCCACCGCCAATAAAAGCGAGGGGTTTGAAATAGAGGTTACCGCAGCCGAGAGCGATGAAGAGGGCATGTCTTCAGCCGAGAGCGATGAAGAGGGCATGTCTGATTTGCCTAAACCACCCCCTTTAAATACTCCTTCCTCATCAGGACAAGCTACTCTTTAGTATTTATCTAGCCGTTTTTCCATAGTATAATATTTGTAAATGATAAAAAATAAGACTGTCTCTATCCAATACTTGAAAGGTATCGGACCTAAAAAAGCAGAATTATTTAAGAAGGCTGGTATTTTTAATACCGATGACCTGCTGTATTATTTCCCCCGTCGCTATGAAGACCGCAGGAGATTCAGCCTTATTGCGGATTTAAAAGAAGGCCAGGCCTATACCATTAAAGCAGATATAGTTGCCAAGTCAGGGCGCCTGTCATTGCGCCGCAGCGGCTTTAGCATAACCGAGATTACGGCAGAAGATGCAAGCGGCAGGTTGTCTTGTGTCTGGTTTAATCAGCCTTATTTAGATAAGTATTTTAAGGCAGGGCAGGTTGTTATACTTTACGGCAAGGTAGAGATTTATAACGGCAGGCTGCAGATGTCTTGCCCTGAATTTGAGATTATATCCGAAGGCAGGACAGGTTCGTCTTTGCAGCAAGAAAAAGAAGACTCCCTGCATATCGGCAGGATTGTCCCTATTTATCGCCTTCCCGAAGGGATGAGCCAGAGATGGCTGCGCCAGGTTATTAAACGGGCTATAGATGAATGTATCCCTAAGACAGGCGATGCCCTGCCCTATGATATAAGAAATAGGCTGAACCTGCTTAATTTTGCTAAAAGTCTTATTAACATACATTTTCCGGAGAATGATGCCTTGCAGGGAGAGGCCTTGCGCAGGCTTTCTTTTGAGGAGTTCTTTATCTTCCAGCTACCCCTGGTTTTGCGTAAACTAAAGAAGAAAGAAAGGCCCGGCATCCGCCATTGCCTGCAGGGTAATCTGGTAGACAGTTTTATAGAGATATTGCCTTTTCAGTTGACCCCGGAACAAAAGGAGGTAATCCTGGAGATTAAGAAAGATATGTCCGGTCCCTTTGCCATGCAGAGGCTTTTGCAGGGGGAGGTCGGTTCAGGTAAAACAGTAGTGGCAACTATTGCCAGCCTTATAGCTATCCAGGGAGGTTATCAGGTGGCTTTTATGGTGCCTACGGAGATACTGGCCAGACAGCATCACGAAAGTATCGGATCTCAGCTTTTTGCCCTGGGTTCTCAGGAGGGCAGAAAAATAAAGGCAGGGTTATTGGTCAGTAGTTTGTCCGGTAAGGAGAAAGAAAGGGTCATTAAAGAGATAAATGAAGGCAGGGTGGATTTATTAATAGGCACGCATGCCCTTTTGGAAGAGGGTGTTAAGTTTAGAAAATTAGGCCTGGTGGTTATTGATGAACAGCATAAATTCGGAGTCGGCCAGCGGGCTATCTTGCCTAAGAAAGGCGGGAATCCCGATACCCTGATTATGACCGCCACCCCCATACCGCGCACCTTGGCAATCACCCTATACGGAGACCTGGATCATTCAATAATCCGCCATATCCCGCCCGGTCGCAAACTGATTCAAACCCTGCATTTTACTTCCGACAGAAGAAAAGAGGCCTGGGATATATCCAAAAATGAGCTCAGTAAAGGTAGGCAGGTTTATATAGTATACCCGGCGATAGAAGAGTCTTATGCTTTGGATATTGCCGGCGTAAAGAATATGTATGCACAGCTCAAGGCAGGGGAATTCAGGGAGTTCAGGCTTGGGCTTGTCCATGGCAGGATGAAAGATTCCCAGGCGCAAAAGACTATGTCGGAATTCCGGGAGGGAAAATTTGATATACTGGTTACTACTACTATCCTGGAGGTGGGCATAGATATACCCAATGCTACCTGTATAATAATAGAAAACGCAGAGCGTTTCGGCCTGGCCCAACTACATCAGCTGCGGGGCAGGGTGGGCAGGGGTAAGGAGGAGTCGTTTTGCCTGTTGATCTCAGACCTCCAAACCGAAGAGGCCGGCGCGCGCATCAGGGCAATGGTAGAATGCCACGATGGGTTCCGTATTGCCGAGGACGACTTGAAGATCAGGGGGCCGGGTGATTTTTTCGGAGAAAGACAGCATGGCCTTATGGAACTTAAGTTAGCAAATCCGCTGACGCAAATGCGCCTGTTAAAGAGGGCGCGGGAAGAGGCGATGAGGCTTTTGGAAAATGACCCTGCTTTAGCTATGCCGCAGAACCGGCTCTTAAAGGAACGGCTGCTGCAGAGATTCCCTGCTTATGAAGAAATAATTCTGGTGGGTTAACCTAGGGCGCGGTTTATTATGTCTAAAAACAAGCTTATATTTTTATTATTTTTCTTACTGCTGTGCGGTTCTTTATTAAGGGGTAATCATTTATCCGGCCGCTCCTTATGGACTGATGAATTCTTTACGCTTTTCTTAGGAAGCGGCCACGGCAGAGAGATGAAGCCCTTCCTGGATTCCTTTGCCTTAAGAAAACCTCCCCCTGTTATAAAGGCCCAGGCCTTTAAGGCGTTTCTTAAAAACGACCGCCAAAAAGGTATCCGCGACGTCACAGAAGGCATGCTTTATGCGGACACCCACCCGCCTTTTTATTTCTGGTTGATGTATTTCTGGATGCGTCTCTTTGGGGATGGGGCAGGGGCAATCAGGTCTTTTTCTCTCATTTGCGGGGTCCTGGCTATATTCATGGCGTATAAGGCAGGAAAGCATCTTTTAGATAGCAGGACAGCCTGCTTCTGCGCTCTTTATGTGGCTATTTGTGCTTTTGCGGTAAGGTATTCCCAGGAGGCGCGCGCCTACAGCTTGATTATGCTTATCGGGTTGACTTCTTTATTTCTTTCTTTGAGATTTGAAAAGGACCGGGGCATCTTAGACGGCCTGTTGTTTATGCTTATAAACGCCATAGGTATTTACACGCATTATTTTTATATATTTATTGCCTTTGCTCAATTCCTTTATTATACAATCATGCACCGTAAGAACAGCGCCTTGCTTACGCGGTTTTATATATTTTTTCTGGGGAGTATATTCTTGCTTTTACCCTGGGTTTTAGCGGTAGCGCAAAGAGGCTATAATTATTACCTTGCGGAATGGATATTCGGTTATCCCGGGTTAATCAATAAGGCATCTTCTTTTTTCCTTGGCCTCATCGGTTATATCACAGTCCTGCCTGTTTCCAATAAAACAATATCCGCCCTGTTTAATACGGCGATTATATTACTGTTTGTTTGGATGGCAGCCCCGGCAATAAAAGATATGTTTATCCGTTACCGCAGGCAGTGTCTTTTTTGCCTGATCCTTTTCTTTTTACCGGTTACAGGGATGCTTTTTATAGATATACTGCAGTGCGGGGCTTTATTAAGACAGGAGCGTTTCTGGGTCTTTTCTTTTATCGGTTTCATACCTATAATGGGCTACATTTTGCGTTATATATATGACAGAAAGCGGATGATTTTTTATTCCTTCATTTCGTTTATGGCAATATCGTCTCTTTGGGCAGGCAGGATGCAGTTTGGACCTGCCCCTGCGGCTGTTTCAGAATGGATAAACAGGGAGGCATCTTCAGCTAATAAAAGCGCGGTTATTATCTATAATATACGCAGTGCTGTCTTTGCCCAGGCATATTATTTAGATGATGATATCTATTTGGCGCCGGTCGCGGATAAACAGCAGTTAGAAGAGGTATTTCAAGAGCTGGGCAGTAGCACCCAGAAGATCTTCCTGGTGCGCCACTACCACCGCACGGATAATTCTTTAATGACCCAGCCGTTTATGCAAGCCGAATACTCAGGCAGGGGTTTTTGCCATAAGAAAGACATGAAAAGGGATGATATAGGAATCTCCGAATACGTAAAATGCGTATTATAGGCGGCACTTTCAGGGGCAGAAAGATTATTATGCCTGAGGGGATACGCCCTACCCAGGATAAGGTAAGGGAGGCATTCTTTGATATCCTGGGGGACGTAAAGGGGATAGCCTTTCTTGAGTTATATGCCGGATCAGGCGCAGTGGGCCTTGAGGCGGTGTCCCGCGGGGCAGCAGAATCGGCCATGGTAGAGGATAACCGGGCATGCCTTAAGGTTATAGAAAAAAATATAGGCTTATTGGGGATAGCGGCCTGCAGCCTTTATCCGCTTCAGGCAGGGCAGGCTATAAAGGCTTTTTTTGAAAGAGGCCGTAAGTTTGACGTTATCTTTCTTGATCCTCCCTATCATACAGCCCCTTTGCCCGCGGTTATTCCCAGATCAGATGCGCATGGAGGGATAGCCCGGTTTCATCGGTCCAAAGAGGCTGTCGACGTCCAATCCCTGGCAAAAAAAACCTTGCAAATATTAGGGGCTTATGATATATTAGCGCCCAATGGTTTAATCGCAGCGCAGCATTTTAAGAAGGATGTTCTCCCGCAAACCGCGGGAGATTTAATTTTATTCAGGCAGTTTAGGTACGGAGATACCCTGCTTTCTTTATATAAAAGGGAACAAGGAGAAGGCGCACAAGAGGCCTAAAAACGCAAAAAATGTGTCAGAAAGCTATTTATCCAGGGACATTTGACCCGGTCACCTTCGGCCATATTGACCTTATAAAAAGGGCGCAGGAGGTATTTTCAGAAGTGATAGTGGCGGTTGCCCATAATCCCCATAAAAATCCGATTTTTAATGTCAAGGAAAGAGTGGGTATGCTTAAAAAAGCAGTTACTGGCCTGCCGGGAGTAGAGGTGGATGATTTTGACGGATTAGTTATTGATTATGCCCGTCGCCATAAGGCCAAGGTATTAATCCGGGGTTTGCGTATGATTTCCGATTTTGAATATGAGTTCCAGATGGCCTTGACCAACAGAAAACTGGCCCCGGATATCGAGACCATATTCCTTATGCCTCAGGAGTCCTACAGCTATCTTTCCTCTAAGCTCTTAAAAGAGGCAGTTTCTTTGGGCGCTGATGCATCGCATTTTGTCCCGGATTTTGTAGAAAAGGCGCTTAAGGAAAAGCTCAGACAAGGGCGGACGTGAACCCGTTATAGATGGAAATTGAAATAAGCCGGATACCCCTGGAAGGCCTTACATTAGAAGATGGCCTGACTGCCCAGGAATTGGGGCTGGGGGATGAAATATTAAAGTTTAATGGTCCTATCCGGGTAAGGGCTGAGGTTACCAAAATAACGAATGCCCTGACTGTGGATATCAGCCTTAAGGCCATGGCAAGCGCCTGTTGCAGCCGTTGCCTGAAAGAAGTAGAGGTGGATTTTTCTAAAGGCCTGCAGCTTAATTATCTGCTGGAGAAGACAGATAAGAAAATAAGCCTTGATGAAGATATCAGGCAAGAGTTGATACTAGATTATCCCATGAAGACTTTATGTAAGAGCGATTGCAAAGGGCTTTGTCCTGTCTGCGGGATAGACTTGAACGAAGGAATATGTAATTGTAAAAAATAGGCAAAAAGGGCATAATGCGCATGCATTTAAGGTGCGCCTTGTGTTCGGGATACGAAAGGAGCATATTCTGTGGCACTACCTAAACGAAGACATTCTAAGACCAGAGGGAAAAAACGCCGCACGCATTGGAAAATAGCAGCGATGAACCTCATCCCTTGTCCGCAATGCAAGCAGCCGAGATTACCGCATAGGATTTGCCAGGTTTGCGGGTATTACGGCAGCAGGCAGGTTGTGGAGATAAAGGTTAAAGAGAAAAAGAATAAAAAAGGCCGCTAAAGCCCGTTTTGTTTGTCAAGAAGGCGTAATCGCAAAACCGGCTAAAAGGTGATCAAAGATGAAAATAATAGTAGATGCGATGGGTGGAGATTATGCCCCGGAAGTAGTGGTGAATGGGGCTGTTGCCGCAGCTAAGGAGTACGGCATAGAGATAATCCTGGTGGGGAATGAGCCTGTTGTGGCCTCACTTTTAAAAAAGGCCAAATATGACGCAGGGGGTATTTCCGTTTGTCATGCCGAGGAGGTAATCGGGATGTCTGAACCCGCCGCCGCAAGCGTAAGGAAAAAGAGGAATTCCTCTATAGTGGTGGGTATGGAATTGGTAAAGGAAGGCAAGGGGGATGCCTTTTTTAGCGCCGGCAATACCGGAGCGGTGGTCTGCGCCGCTACCTTAAGCCTCAGGATGCTTCCCGGGGTAGAAAGGCCAGGGATTGCCATAGTAACCCCTACTCTTAAAGGCATATCTTTGATTATAGACGTGGGTGCCAATATTGACCCTAAACCTATGCAGCTATTGCAATATGCGATTATGGCGGATGCCTATTGCCGTTACATCCTGAACATGCATGATCCTACTGTCGGGTTATTAAACATAGGAGAAGAGGATACAAAGGGCACGGATTTTGTTAAAGAGGTGCATGAACTTTTTGAAAGCGGCAGTTTCAATTTTATAGGCAACGTAGAAGGCAAAGACCTGTTTTCCGGAAAATGCGATATTATAGTTTGCGACGGCTTTGTAGGCAATGTCGCCCTTAAGGTTTCCGAGAGCCTTGCAGAGGCTATGCAGGAGTTTTTAAAAAGGCATATACTTAGTAATCCGTTGGGAAAAATCGGGGCATTACTCTTGAGGCAGAGTTTTTCCCGGTTCAAGAAGGATATCGATTATTCTGAATACGGAGGTGCGCCGCTTTTGGGGATTGACGGGGTAGTAATAATAGGGCATGGCCGTTCCAATGCCAAGGCAATAAAGAATGCCGTCAGGGTAGCTAAAGAAGAAGTGGAACGTAAGTTCAACGAAAAGATCCTGGAAGCCATAAGGCCCAAGGTAGTCTAATCCAGTGGGAGCCTTTGAGTTTGTGAAGGCAGGGGGCATAATGAGACCAGCAGTAAATTAATAAGGTAAAGATGAAAAAGGTAGGGATAATCGGGGTAGGGGAGTATTTGCCGAAGAAGGTTTTAACTAATCTGGACCTGGAGAAGATGGTGGATACCTCCGATGATTGGATTGTTACGCGTACCGGCATCAGAGAGAGGCGTATTGCTGCCAAGAACGAGGCTACCAGTGACCTGGCTATAAAAGCAGCCAGGGCTGCTTTGAAAGATGCGTATATAGAAGGCAAGGATTTAGACTTGATAATTGTGGCAACCATTACCCCGGATATGCCTTTTCCTTCGGTTGCCTGTATAGTGCAAAACGCCTTAGGGGCAAAGAAGGCTGTGTGTTTTGATATATGCGCGGCTTGTGCCGGTTATGTTTATGCCATAACAGTAGCCCAGCAGTTTATCTCCCGGGGGACCTGTAAGAATGCTTTAGTGATAGGGGCGGAGACCCTTTCTACGGTTACGGACTGGAAAGATAGAAACACCTGTGTTTTATTCGGTGACGGCTCAGGGGCAGCGGTATTGTCAGAAGTAAAATCCGGGGGCATACTTTCTTCCTATTTGGGCGCCGACGGCTCAAAGACGGATTTACTGTTGATGCCTGCGGGCGGCTCAAGGAATCCTGCTTCCCATGCTACGATTGATAAGCGTATGCATTATCTAAAAATGCAAGGTAATGAACTGTTTAAACTTGCGGTAACCAGCATGGTAGATGCGGCCCAGGTAGCCTTAAAGCAGGCAGGCCTGGAATGCAAAGACGTAGATTTAGTCATCCCCCACCAGGCAAATGTGCGCATTATTATGGCTATGGCAAAGAGGCTTGGGCTGACTGAAAAGAAGGTGTACCTTAATATTGAGAAATACGGCAATATGTCTTCTGCCTCTACTGCTACTGCTTTTTGCGAGGCAGTCAAAAGGGGCATGGTTAAAAAAGGGGATATAATACTTTTAGATGCCTTTGGCGCAGGTTTGGTGTGGGGGGCCTGCGTTATTAAGTGGTAGGCTTACGCTTCGTAAGCCCTAAAAGCCGCCGGGGAATTCTAGCGATATGCAGAAGAACGCTTTTCTATTTGCCGGTCAGGGTGCCCAATATGTAGGGATGGGCAGGGATCTTTATGAGGCTTTTGCGCAGAGCCGTTTAGTTTTTGAACAGGCAGATGAAGTTTTAGGTTTTTCTCTTTCCAGGCTTTGTTTTACCGGGCCGCAGGAAGAATTAACCCGCACCAGGAATTGCCAGCCGGCTATTTTAACCATGAGCATTGCCGCCTATCAGGCATTTAAGGCAAACGCAGGAGGCGATGGGGTGGATGTTGGCTATATGGCGGGTTTGAGCCTGGGAGAGTATTCTGCCTTGGTTGCTGCGGGCGCCTTAAGTTTTACTGATGCGCTGTATTTAGTCAGGCGCAGGGGTGAATTTATGGAGGAAGAGGCAAAGAAGAACCCGGGCAGGATGCTTTCAATAATAGGCTTAGGATTGGATGAGGTAAAGGAAATTTGCCGGCAGACTAAAAGTGAGATAGCAAATATTAATTGCCCGGGCCAGACAGTTATTTCCGGAGGCATCAAGGAGATCGATGAGGCAGAGAGATTGGCCAGGGAAAAAGGCGCTAAAATGGCGGTATCACTTGAGGTAAGCGGCGCTTTTCATTCTTCCTTTATGCAGGGGGCATCAAAAAGATTGGCAGAAGAACTGGGGCGTATAGAGATAAAAGAACCGGCTATACCCGTAGTTTCCAATGTAACGGCAAAACCAGGCCGTTCTGCTTCAAGGATCAGGGATAACCTTATCCGGCAGGTGGCCTCCAGCGTGCTTTGGGAGGAATCAATGCGGTTTATCCTGCGGGAGGGGATAGTAGATTACCTTGAGTTTGGCCCCGGCAAGGTCTTAAAAGGTTTAATGCGGCGCATAGATGCCGGGGTAAAGGTCAGTAATATTGAAAAAAAAGAAGATATCCAAGGCATGATAGCAGGAAGGACAGCATAGATTACGCAGTTTTGTGTGGAAGAAAGGAAGGCAGTGATGAGGCTTAAGGATAAGGTGGCGTTGGTTACGGGAGGTGCCAGGGGTATCGGCAGACAGATCGCGCTTGCCTTTGCCCGCGAAGGCTCTGATATGGTAATCTGGGACGTGAATATGAAGGAGGCGGGTGAGACCGGACAGGAAATAGAGGCTTTAGGCAGGAAATGCCTGGCGCTGGAAGTCGATATCACCGACCATGTAAAGGTGGCTGAGGCCGTAAATAAAATCCTTGACAAATTTAAGAAGGTTGATATATTAGTTAACAACGCTGGCATCACTAAAGACAATCTTCTGCTGCGCATGAGCGAAGCAGAGTGGGATGCGGTCTTAAACGTCAACCTGAAAGGCGCATTTAACTGCGCCAAGGCGGTATCCAGGGTGATGATAAAACAGCGTTGCGGAAAGATCATAAATATAGCTTCGATCATTGGCATAATAGGTAATCCCGGGCAGGCAAATTACTCTGCGTCTAAAGCGGGAATAATCGCGTTTACTAAGACCGCGGCAAAAGAACTGGCCAGCCGTAATATCAATGTTAACGCAGTGGCCCCTGGCTTTATTCAGACTGAGATGACCGCAAAGCTGCCTGAGGAATACAAGCAAAAGATGCAGGGGGCTATACCTTTGGGGCGTTTCGGCAATCCGCAGGATGTTGCGGGTGTCTGTGTTTTTTTGGCTTCTGAGGAGGCAAATTATATTACCGGCCAGACGATTGTGGTAGACGGCGGGATGGTAATGGCCTGAAGCAGTATATCTCTCGCGTAAAACATCCTGAGAATATTCGGTGTTTGGCGTCTGATATTTTTAGGGTACGCTTCGGGATAAATTTACTGAACCGCAAGGCGCGGGAAAATTAAGGAGGAAAAAGAATGGCAGTTCAAGATAAAGTGAAATCTATAATCGCAGAACAATTAGGGGTTAAGCCGGAAGAGGTAACGCCGGAGGCTTCTTTTATCGATGACCTGGGGGCAGATTCCTTAGATACGGTAGAGTTGGTAATGGCATTAGAGGAGGAGTTTGGCATTGAAATACCCGATGAGGATGCCGAGAAGATAACTACCGTAGGCGATGCGATTAAATATATTGAAGAGAAGGCAGCAAATAAATAAGGTCAGGAGTCAGGTTGATTTCAGGTTTTTGTCATACCCCGCTGTAGTTTGGCGGGGTAAATTTTATGCGCCTATATAAAAAAACATACTTCAATCTGAAAAGATGGTAAATCAAATGGTAATCAAGAAAAACAGGGTAGTGGTTACAGGGCTGGGGATAATTTCTCCCGTAGGCAGCGGTATTCATTTGTTCTGGCAGGCCATGCAAGAAGGCAAAGGCGGCGTAGGTAAAATAACCGGTTTTGATGCCTCTGCCTTTGATTCGCGCATTGCCGCAGAGGTAAAGGATTTTGATCCTTTAAAGTGGGGCATATCCAGTAAAGAAGAAAAACGTATGGCTAAGTTTGCTCAATACGCTGTTGCCTCGGCAAAACAGGCGATAGCAGATTCAGGCCTTGATTTGGACAAAGAGGACAGGTGCCGTATAGGCGTTTTGATAGGTTCCGGTATAGGCAGTTTGTATGTTATAGAAGAAGAGCACAAGGTTTTATTAACGAAAGGCCCCTCTCGCATGTCCCCGTTTCTTATACCTATGCTTATAGTAAATGAAGCAAGCGGCCAGGTGGCGATTAATTTTAAGCTTAAAGGGCCGAATTCCTGTGTAGCCACTGCTTGTGCCTCCGGTTCCCATGCTATCGGTGATGCCGCAAGGATTATTGAGCGGGGAGATGCTGATGTCATGGTTTGCGGCGGGACGGAAAGCTGTGTTGTTGCCACCGGGGTGGGAGGGTTTTGCGCTTTAAGGGCGCTTTCTACGCGTAATGACGCCCCTGAAAAAGCAAGCCGGCCATTTGACCGCGACCGCGATGGGTTTGTTATCGCTGAAGGCTGCGGATTGGTAATCTTAGAGAGCCTTGAGCATGCGCGTAAGCGCAACGCAAGAATATACGCAGAGATGGCAGGTTATGGGATGTCTTGTGACGCGTATCATATAACCGCACCCGACCCGCAAGGAGATGGGGCTGCCAGGGCAATGACCTTAGCTATTAAAGACGCGCAGCTTAATATAGAAGAAGTAGACTATATTAATGCCCATGGCACATCGACAAAAATGAACGATAAGCTTGAGACTATGGCTATTAAAAGGGCTTTAGGGTCACATGCCCGCAAGGTTATGGTTTCTTCCACTAAATCCATGACCGGCCATCTCCTGGGCGCAGCCGGAGGGGTTGAGTTTGTGGCTTGCTGCCTGGTTATAAAGAATAGCATAGTCCCGCCCACGATAAATTACGAGTATCCTGATCCTGAATGTGATTTGGATTATGTCCCGAATACCGCCCGTAAGGCCAAGGTAAGGGTTTGCCTGTCTAATTCTTTAGGTTTTGGCGGGCATAATGCTACTTTGGCGGTGAAGAAATTCGAGGGCTAAACCTGCAGTAGCTGTGATGAAGCTACTATTTTATTCTCCTGCGCAGAGCATTTCAGCGGTTTTATTCAAGATATGCTAATTTTATAAAGATTATGGGCTATACGATTGCAGAGAAGATATTGATGTCCTGCGCCGGAAAGAAATCTATAAAACCCGGCGAATTTATTGAAGCCAAGGTAAGCCTTGCTTTAGGTAACGATATTACCGCGCCTTTTGCAATCGAGGAGTTTAAAAGGGCAGGATTTAACTGGGTGTTTGACCGTAATAAAATCGCCCTTGTCCCCGACCACTTTACCCCGGCGAAGGATTTAAAGAGCGCTAATCAGGCTAAAATATTGCAGGTTTTTGCCAGCGAACAAAAGATAAAGAATTACTTTGAGGTAGGCTGTATGGGCATAGAGCATGCCCTGCTTCCGGAGAAAGGCTTGGTTTCTCCGGGTGATTTAGTGATAGGGGCGGATTCCCACACCTGCACATATGGTGCGTTGGGGTCTTATGCGATGGGGGTGGGGTCTACTGACCTGGCGCGTGCTTTTATAGACGGAAAATGCTGGATAAAGGTACCGGCATCCATCAGGTTTATCTATAAGGGAAAGCCTAAAAAATGGGTTTGCGGCAAAGATATTATTCTTTATACTATAGGCAATATAGGAGTAGATGGCGCCCTTTATAAGGTTATGGAATTTTCAGGGCCTGCCATAGACAACCTTGATATGGATGGCAGGTTTTCCATGTGCAATATGGCTATTGAGGCCGGGGCAGCTACCGGTATTATTGCCGTGGATAAGATCACCCTCGATTATGTGCGCAGGGTGCAGAAGGCAAAAAACAAAACCGGTAAACACAGGTTAAAGAATCTTGATTTAAAGTCAGATGCAGGTGCCTGTTATGATAAAATATACGAATGGGACATTTCCCGGTTAGAGCCGGTAGTGGCCTGTCCGCACCTGCCCAGCAATATACAGCCGGCTGGTAAATTAAAGGGAGTAAAGCTTGATCAGGTAGTTATAGGTTCTTGTACTAACGGCAGATTGAGTGATTTAAGGATAGCGGCTCAGATATTAAAGGGGAGGCTGGTGAAAAAAGGACTGCGCCTGATTGTAATACCGGCTACCCAGAAGATTTATCTAGAAGCCATAAAAGAAGGTTTAGCGCGGGTATTTATTAAAGCAGGGGGGGTATTTTCTACGCCTACCTGCGGGCCTTGCCTGGGCGGACATATGGGTATTTTGGCGCAAGGAGAGAGGTGCCTTGCGACTACTAACCGTAATTTCGTCGGCAGGATGGGCAGTCCGCAATCCGAAGTTTATCTGGCGGGCCCTGCGGTAGCAGCGGCATCTGCGATTACCGGCAGGATTACGCATCCGCAGGAAGTGGCATAAGAAAATGGATTTATCCTAGGCAGTGATTTAGGCTCAAAGAAGCAGGTTTTTAGATAGGGAAAGAGATGATTATCAAGGGCAGGGTACATAAGTTCGGTAACGACATAAACACCGACGATATTATTGCGGCTAAATATCTGATTACTACCGATGAACAGGAACTGGGCAGGCATTGTATGGAAAATATCGCCCCGGATTTTTCTAAGAAGGTAAATAAGGGGGACATAGTGGTGGCAGGCAAAAACTTTGGTTGCGGTTCTTCCCGTGAACATGCACCTAGGGCGCTTAAGGGGTGCGGGGTATCTGCGGTGATCGCCCCTAGCTTTGCCAGGATATTCTTTCGTAACGCCATCAATGTCGGATTGCCGTTTCTGGAATCTGCTGATGCCGGGAAAATAAATGACGCAGACTTGCTGGAAATAGATTTAGCCGCGGGGATAATAAATAATTTGACTGCAGGGGATACCTATAAGACCGAACCTTTCCCCGGTTTCTTGCAGGAGATCATAAATGATGGCGGATTGATGAACTATATGAGGAAAAAATGTACAAAATAGCGGTAATACCCGGAGACGGGACAGGGCCGGAGGTCATCAGGGAAGGATTAAAAGTGCTTGATGCGGCGGCGAAGAAATACGGGTTTGCCCTTGAATCTAAGTTGTTTGACTTCGGGGGCGGGCGGTATCTTACTAGGGGTGAGGTCCTTGAAGATAATGATATTGAGGAATTAAGGAAATACTCCGCTATATATTTGGGTGCAATAGGGCATCCTGAGGTTAAGCCCGGGATCTTAGAGACAGGCATACTTTTGAAGTTGAGGTTTTCTCTTGACCAATATATAAATTTGAGGCCGATCAAACTTTATAACCCCGCATTTTGTCCTCTTAAGGATAAAAGTGCGCAAGACATAGATTTCGTGGTGGTGCGTGAAAATTCCGAAGGATTATATAAAGGGATGGGGGAATTCCGCGATAAGGGTACCAAGGATGAGGTGGCCATCCAGATATCCTACAATACGCGCAAGGGGGTTGAGCGGTGCCTGCGTTACGCATTTGAATATTGCAGGAAGCGCGGCAGGAGGAAGAAGCTTACTCTTTGCGGAAAGACGAATGTCCTTACTTATGCCTGGGACCTCTGGGAGAGGGCTTTTAAGGAGGTTTCTTTAGAGTACCCGGATATAACTACTGATTATGCGCATGTGGATGCTACGACCATGTGGTTTGTGAAAAACCCGGAATGGTTTGATGTGATTGTAACTGACAATATGTTCGGGGACATAATTACGGATTTAGGGGCTATGATACAGGGCGGTATGGGTATTGCCGCAGGCGGCAATATCAACCCGCAAGGCGTTTCTATGTTCGAGCCAATAGGCGGCAGCGCCCCCAAATATACGGGCCAGGGAGTAATAAACCCTTTAGCGGCTATTTGCGCCGCAGGGATGATGATGGATAATTTAGGCGAGACTAAGGCAGCCAGGGCAATAGAAGAGGCAGTAGTAAAAGTAGTTACCCATAAACTAAAGTCTTTGGGTGCAGGGAAGATGGGGTATACTACTAGCGAGGTTGGGGATTTAGTAGTAGATGTTCTGTGAAAGATAACGGTAAGGGGGACGGTTCTTGCGCTTAGAACTCATTGGTATAATTATGGTTATGAGCATAGCTTTATTAATGTAGCCCCGTCAGCTAAACGCTGCAAAAATTTGCTAAAATTTTTGCGCAGCTGCCGGGGTTAATTCGCAGACGGCCTTACGGCCTACGACTTATGTCGTAACGGGGGTGTAAAAACCGACACTCCATAAGTCGTCTGCTCATTAAAATTGTAGGAAACGATAACTTTGAGGTTGTCATAAGATGAGACGTTATAACGTATGCGTAGTGGGTATTGGCGCTGTGGGAATCGAAATGTTGCGGGTACTCAGACAGCGGAGATTCCCCGTTGAGCGGTTGAGTATTTTTGCCCGTTCTGCGCGGGATATTCAGGTTGACGGCCAGACTTATTCTGTAAAGGCGATTTCTCCGGATGCCTTTACCGGAGTAGATATCGCCTTATTTGCCGGTACCGAAGGGGAGAAGGGGGCGGCTGTGACCTTTGCCCCGGAAGCAGTAAAGAGAGGGGCCGTAGTGATCGATAACGGCGCGGATTTTCGCATGGACCCAAAAGTGCCTTTGGTCGTGCCTGAGGTCAACGCCAAAGATATCAAAAAACATAAAGGAATAATCGCTAATCCTAATTGTTCTACTGTGCAGATGGTGGTAGCATTATGGCCGATTTACAAAAAGGCAGGTATCAAGAGGGTTGTCGTGACCACCCTGCAGGCATCTTCAGGCGCAGGCAGGGGAGCGGTTGAGCAATTAAGGGATGAGGTATCCCGTATTGCAGCCGGGGGATTTATGCAGATAGAGGTAAAAGCAGATAATAAGGCTATGCCTCAGCAATTAGCTTATAATGTCTTCCCGCATATCGGAAGCTTCGGGGAAGATAACTACACCAGCGAAGAGTGGAAATTAGTGCGTGAAACCCATAAAATTATGCATGATAATAAGATCAAGATATCCGCTACCACGGTGCGGGTCCCGGTAAGGACAGGGCATTCTGAATCTATTTATATCGAGACCGCAAGGCATATTGAACCGGATATGGTGCGGCGTATTCTTTCTAAATCCAGCGGCGTAGTGGTTATGGATGATCCCGCCAACAGCCTTTATCCTATGCCTAAAGACGCGGAAGGCAGGGATGAGACCTTTATTGGCCGTATCCGTAAAGACCCTTTTGTGAAAAACGGTATCTGGTTATGGGTGGTTGCCGATAACTTGCGTAAGGGTGCTGCGAGTAATGCGGTGCAGATCGCCGAGTGTTTAATTAAAACAAGGTAGCGCCCGCCTAATGCGTAACCTCAGGCTGAAAATAGAATATGACGGCACAAACTATGCCGGCTGGCAGATTCAAAATGGCCTTCGTTTAAAATCTATTGGCTGTCAGAAAAAGACGCTCCAGGGGGTCATGGAAAGAGTCCTTAAGGAGATATTTAAGGACGACATACGTTTGGTTGCTTCCGGCAGGACTGATGCCGGCGTACATGCCTTAGGGCAGGCGGCTAATTTTAAGACTGATTCCAGGATTAACCTGGATAATCTCAAGAAGGCCTTTAACGGGTTATTACCGGATGATATAGCAGTAAAGAAGATAGAAGAGGTCGGCCTTGATTTTCACAGCCGGTTCAACGCCTGCTCCAAGATTTACCGTTATACGATATTGAACAGGGATTATCCTGCCCCGCTCTTAAGGAACACCGTTTATTTCTGCCCTCATCCCTTAGATGTGAACCTGATGCGCCGGGAGGCAAAGATTCTTTTGGGCAGGCATGATTTTAAGGCATTTCAGGGGCGTGCAAGCAAAAAAAATGGCTCGGTGAGGCATATAAAAACCCTGAAGATAATTAAAAAGGATGATTTGCTTTATATTGATATGGAGGCAAACGGCTTTCTTTATAATATGGCCCGTATTATAGCGGGGACATTGATCGAGCTGGGCAGGGGGAAATTCTCTGCAGGAAGCATGCGCAGGATTCTCTATTCCCGTAATAGAAGGCTGGCCGGCCCTACCGCGCCTGCCCATGGACTTTGTCTGGTCAAGGTCAACTATTAACCCCTAGCGTAGAAACTCTTTCAGCCTTTTTAATATAAGAAAAATATTTGACTTAAACGAGAAATATGTTATACTTACTTTTCTATGAATAAGACATATATAGCCAAGAAAGAAGAGATAAAAAGGAAGTGGTATCTGATAGATGCCAAGGATAAGATACTGGGCAGGGTTGCTGTCCGGGCTGCGGTCATACTGCGCGGTAAACACAAGGCGATATTCGCCCCGCATATGGATGCCGGAGACGGCGTCATTGTGATCAATGCCGCCAAGATCAGGGTGAGCGGCAGGAAGATGCAGCAGAAGATTTACCGGCGTTATTCCGGTTATCCGGGGGGTTTACGGGAAGTAAACCTCCAGACAATGCTGGAAAAGAACCCGGCTAATGTGGTAAGGTTAGCGGTGAAACGCATGCTGCCTCAGGGGCCATTGGGGCGCGATATTTTTAAGAAATTAAAAGTTTATTCTAACGATAAACATTCCCATCAGTCTCAAAATCCTTCTATATTGGAGGTATAATTAAACATGGAAGAATCAGCGCATATATTGGTAGGCAGGCGGAAAGAGGCAGTAGCCAGGGTAAGGCTTTCTGCGGGTAAAGGCAGTATAATTGTAAACGGCAGGCCCTATGATAAATATTTTATCCGCGAGACAGACAGGATTATACTTAAACAGCCATTGATTGCTACTAATACTGCGGATAAATACGACATCAACGCTAATATCAGAGGTGGAGGGCTCACTGGCCAGGCCGGCGCCTTAAGGCACAGTATTGCCCGTGCCCTTCTGGCAATAGACCCTTTATTTAAAGAGGCATTGCGTAAGAACGGCTTCCTTACCCGCGACCCGCGCATGAAGGAACGTAAGAAGTACGGCCAGAAAGGCGCACGCAAACGCTTCCAGTGGACAAAGAGGTAACGAGGACATTAAAGAATAAATAAGATCTTAAGATATTTATTATAAGATATTCCGGTCCCGCACTGAAGCGGGACTTTTTATTATATTTTTATTCTTCCGACGAGAAAAATACTTGACCTTATTCCCTTTATGGTTATAATGTTTGTATGACTTATAAAGTAAAAGATAAGCCCGAGAAAACAGGAGCAAAGATGATAATCAGGGTAGGGATCGTTGGGGCAACCGGGTATGCGGGAGAGGAATTAATCAACATCCTTTTACGGCATCCTCAGGTGCGGATAACCAGCTTATCCGCTAAGATCGGTAAGCCGCAAGATATATGCGCGGTTTTTCCCCGTCTTCAAGGCAGGATTTCGCTTAATTGCCAGGAGCCTGATATAAGGGATATTATTAAAAAATGCGATACTGTTTTTCTTGCGCTGCCCCATACTGTTTCTATGGGTATTGTCCCTTCTTTGTTAAAAGGCGGCAGGAGGGTCATTGATTTAAGCGCAGATTATCGCCTTAGAGACAGGCGTATTTATGAGAAGTTTTATCATGTTAAGCAAAAAGATAAGACTAACCTTACCCAGGCGGTTTATGGGTTGCCTGAGATATACCGGCTGAAGATAAAGAAGGCCAACCTTATTGCCAATCCCGGATGTTATCCTACTGCGGCCATACTGGCATTGGCCCCTCTGGCAGGTTTAGGCCTGGCAGATACCGATAGGATTATTGTGGATGCCAAGTCCGGCGTCACCGGGGCAGGCAGAAGGGCAAGCGTAGATTCTTTTTTTGCCGAGATCAACGAAGATTTTAAGGCCTATAAGGTAGACGCGCATCAACATATCCCTGAAATCAATCAGGAATTGTCTAAATTGGCGGGCGAGAAGGTAAAGGTGACCTTTGTGCCTCATCTGTTGCCTTTAAACCGGGGTATAATTGAGACGATATACGTCCAGAAAAATAAAAATGGGAAGTTCAAGGCGCCTAATCTCATCAGCCTTTACAGGAATTTTTATAAGAATGAGCCTTTTGTGCGCATACGGCCGCTAGGGTATTATCCCAGCATAAAGGATGTGGCCGGCACCAATTTTTGCGATATAGGGATTAAAGAGGGCCCGGGGTCTGTAATTATCATTTCCGCTATAGATAACCTCCTTAAGGGCGCTGCCGGCCAGGCCGTGCAGAATATGAATATTATGTATAAATTCCCAGAGCAGACGGCTTTACTATAAATGCCTGTCTTGTTGATAGGCAGGATCCTTTGGATTAATTCTTAATAAGATGAACTTATACAAAAAGGCTATTTTACCTGCTGGGTTTAAGGCAAACGGTGTATCCTGCGGTATAAAGAGAAAAGGCAGACTAGATTTAGCCCTTTTTTATTCCTCTCTTCCTGCTGTTGCCGCTTGCAGATTTACTGCTAATGATATAAAGGCTGCTCCAGTAATATTAACCAAGAACCATCTGGATAAGAGCGCTGCCTTTCAGGCGATAATTGCCAATAGCGGAAATGCGAATTGTTTCACCGGAAACAGGGGCCTGAGAGATGCGCAAAGTATCACAGAGGGCTTAGCTGATTTCTTGTGCCTTGAGAAAGAAAGCATCTTAATAGCCTCTACCGGTATTATCGCAAGAAAGTTGCCTTTGCTTAAGATTAAAAAGGCTATCCCCCTTTTGGTAAGAGGCCTTTGCGCAGAAGGCATAAATAAGGCAAAAAAGGCAATACTGACTACCGATACATTAGCCAAAGAAGTTACCATTAAATTCAAAATAAATAAGCAAGAGGTAACTATTTGCGGTATAGCCAAGGGTTCCGGTATGATTGCCCCGGATATGGCAACCATGCTTTGTTTTATTCTTACCGATGCCAAGATTACCCTAAAGGCACTGGATAAGGCATTAGGCAGTTGTGTGCAGGAGTCTTTTAATTGCATAACAGTAGACGGCTGCATGAGTACAAATGACAGCGTAATGGTATTGGCTAATAGCGCGGCGGAAAACGAACCGATAGATACACGCAGGCATTTTTCTGTTTTTAAGAAGGCGCTTTCGGCTGTGTGCCGGGAGTTAGCAGAAATGATTGTACGCGATGCAGAGGGGGCGACTAAGTTTATCCGGATTAAAGTTTGCGGGGCAGGGAGTTTTAATGAGGCAAGAAGGGCAGCCTTATATATCGCTAATTCCAGCCTTTTTAAGACTGCCATGTATGGTCAGAATCCTAACTTCGGCAGGATTGTTTCTGCCTTAGGGGCCTCGCGCATCGGGGTAAAAGAGAAAAAGATAAAAATAAAAAGCAGCCCTTTACATAAAAGAGATATCTCTATAGAGGTGCATTTGGGCAGGGGTAGTTCTAGCGCGTTAGTTTGCACTTCAGACCTGAGTCCGGAGTATATAAAGATAAACGCGGCATACAACTGAGGTTATGTCTTGTGTTTTATCCGTTATTAGAAAAGCAGGAAGGCGGATCTTTAGCTTATGGAAGATGCGATTAAGAAGGCGGATGTCTTAATAGAGGCCCTGCCTTATATTAAGAGATTCCACAAAAAGGCCGTTGTTATCAAATACGGCGGCAGTATCCTGGGAGATGAGAAGATCAGGAGAAGCGTGCTGGAGGATGTTGTCTTTTTGAATTTTATGGGATTAAAGACTGTCCTGGTGCACGGCGGAGGCCCGAATATCAGCGAGCGCATGCGCAGCTGTGGGGTAAAGAGCGAGTTTGTAGACGGCATACGCGTTACCGATGCCCAGACCCTGGTATTGGTAGAGGAAGAGCTGAAACATTTAAATGAATCCCTTGCCAAAGAGATCCGCGAAATCGGCACAGAGGCCGCAGGATTAAACGGCAAAGATAAAAAGATAATACAGGTCCAGAAGAAAAAGGCGGAAGTGGATTTAGGCTTGGTAGGCCAGATCACCGGCATAGATACCGAACCTATACAGGAAGAATTAAAGGCAGGGAAGGTAGTGGTGCTTCTGCCGATGGGCAGAGGTAAAGATAATTTGATTTATAACGTCAATGCCGATGAGGTTGCTTCCTGGGTCTCGGGGGCATTAAGGGCAGAAAAATTAGTCTTGTTGACTAATGTCAAGGGGATCATGCGTAATGTCGATGACCCTAATTCTTTTATCTCTACCCTTACCACGGAAGAGGCAGTAGGCCTGATCAGCGAGGGTATCATTCAGCAGGGCATGATACCCAAGGTGAGGGCATGCATTGAGGCTTTAAAAAGCGGTGTCAGGAAAACCCATATTATCGATGCCCGCATACCGCATAGCCTGTTACTGGAGATATTTACCGATCAGGGCATAGGTACTGAAATCGGGCATTAGTTTAAGACCATGGTTATCTTAAGCGGAGATTACAGAAACGGGGTAGTGAGAAAATGAGGTTATCAGAGGTATTTGATACTTATAAGGAATATATAATGCCGACCTATACAAAGACCCCTGTTGTTTTTACCAAAGGCAAAGGCGGCAGGCTTTGGGATATACACCATAACTCCTACCTGGATTTATTCCCCGGATGGGGAGTAGGGAATCTGGGGCATTGTCATCCAAAGGTTATGCAGGCAATCAGGGATCAAGTGGGGAAATTGATATTCATCCCGAATAACTATTACCATATCCCCCAGGCAAAATTAGCTAAAGAGATCGCCTTCTGGTCGTTTCCGGGAAAGGTTTTCTTCTGTAATTCCGGAGCGGAAGCAAACGAAGCGGCAATTAAGTTCAGCCGCAAATTCGGCAACGGCAGATATGAGATAATTACTTTTGAGAATTCCTTCCATGGCAGGACAATTGGAGCACTTTCTGCTACTGGTCAGAAAAAGTACCAAAACGGATTCAGCCCTCTCCTGGAAGGATTTAAGACGGTAAAATTTAATGATATAGCAGCGGTAAAACAGGCAATTACGGATAAGACCGTGGCGATAATGCTGGAATTAATCCAGGGTGAAGGCGGCATTAACCTGGCAGAAAAGGATTTTGTGCTTTCTTTACGGGATATCTGTAACGATAAGAAGCTGCTTTTGATTGTAGATGAAGTCCAGACTGGTATCGGCAGGACCGGGAATATGTTTTGCTACCAGAATTACGGTATAAAGCCTGATGTGATTACTTTAGCCAAGGCATTAGGCGGAGGCCTGCCTATCGCGGCCATGGTGGTAAAAAAAGAAATAGCGGATATTTTAGGCGCCGGAACGCATGCCTCTACTTTCGGAGGCGGGCCGGTTGTCTGCAGGGCATCCTTGGCAGTGCTCAAGGCCGTGCAGAAAGAAAAGTTATTGCAGAATACCCAAAAGATGGGTATCTATTTGTCCCGGAGGCTTAGCCTGTTAAAAGACAAGTTTTCTATTGTAAAAGAAGTAAGGGGGATGGGCCTGATGTGGGGGGTGGAATTGGATATCCCGGGTAAGGTTATTGTAGAGGAGTGCCTGAAAAGAAGGCTCCTGATTAACTGTACCCATGAGACGGTACTGCGGTTAATGCCGGCGTTGAATATTACTAAGAAGGAGATCGATAAGGCGATAAACATATTGGAAGATGTATTACAAAATACGCAACACCATAAGGCAGAATAAAACCATAGCTAAAAAGATGAAAAAAGACCTGATTTCCATAAAAGACTTGAGCGCGGAAGAAATAACGGAGATTTTTGACCTTACCAGGAAGTTGAAAAAGAATAAATCTGCCTTTGTAAGAATATTGGCAGGCAAGACCCTGGCGTTAATATTTCAGAAACCTTCTAACCGCACGCGTGTTTCTTTTGAGGTAGGGATGTATCAGCTGGGAGGGCATTCTATATATCTGGGCCCGGAAGAGATAAATTTAGGGGTGCGGGAGGCGATAAAGGACGTGGCGCGTACCCTCTCGCGGTATGTGGACGGGATAGTCTTAAGGACCTTTGCCCATAAGAATGTCTCTGAGATGGCCAGATATTCCAGCGTCCCGGTAATCAACGGTTTATCGGATTTCTCTCATCCCTGTCAGGCACTGGCAGATATATTTACCGTCAGGGAGAAATTTCCTAAGGGGGAGGCCCCTTGTATAAGCTATGTTGGGGACGGAAATAATGTCTGTAATTCTTTGATTTATGCCTGTGCTAAATTAGGCATACCATTGCATGTGGCCACACCTAAAGGATATGAGCCGGATAAGGCTGTTTTTCAAGAGGCCTCAGGGCTTTGCAGAAGAAAAAAAGTCGTCTTGAGGTTGTTTAATAACCCCAGGGATGCCATAAAAGGGGCGGGGGTGATTTATACCGATGTCTGGGCGAGTATGGGGCAGGAAAATGAGGCAGCAGCGCGCAGAGATATTTTTAAGGGTTTTCAGGTTAACGCCAGGCTGCTTGCCCTTGCCCGTAAGGATGCGATAGTCATGCATTGTCTTCCGGCCCACAGGGGGGATGAGATTACCGATGAGGTAATTGATGGCAAACATTCCGTTGTCTTTGACCAGGCGGAAAACCGGATGCATGTGCAGAAGGCGGTATTGATTAAACTGCTGCGCAGGAATTAATATTGCTCAGGTTGCTTAACAGGAGATAAAATTAAAGAGGAAAGGCAGGATATGAAGAAGGTGGTGTTGGCTTATTCAGGGGGCCTTGATACTTCATGTATTGTGCGCTGGCTGAAAGACCGCGGATTTGAGGTCATTTGTTTTGTCGCGGATTTAGGCCAGGGATTAGGCCAGGGAGAAAGTTTTACTGCCATAGAATCGCGCGCCCTGGCTGCAGGCGCCTCCAAGGTATATATAAAAGATTTACAAAATGAATTTGTCGAGGATTTCATCTTACCCGCTATAAGGGCGAATGCCTTATATGAAGGGAAATACCTTTTGGCTACGGCCCTGGCTAGGCCGCTTATTGCCAAATATCTCGTTCAGATAGCCCACCGGGAGAAGGCAGCTGCCGTGGCTCACGGCTGTACCGGAAAAGGGAATGACCAGGTAAGATTTGAGGTAACCGTCGGCATATTGGATAGCCGCCTTGAGATCATCGCTCCGGTAAGGGAGTGGGAATTTAAATCCCGCGAGGAAGAGATAGAATATGCCCGGATGTATAATATCCCTATTGACGTAACTAAAAAGAAACCTTACAGTGTTGACCGTAATATCTGGGGCATCAGCATTGAGGCAGGGGTATTGGAAGACCTGGAACAGGAGCCTCCGGAAGACGCATATTTAATTACTAAGGGCCCCACGCATATAAACAGCTATCCGAAATATATCGAGATATATTTTGAAGAAGGCGTCCCCAGGAAGATAGACGGCAAGGCAGCTAAATTGAAGAACCTAATCAGCGCATTGAATGAAATCGGAGGGATGTACGGGGTGGGCAGGGCGGATTTAGTGGAGAACAGGCTGATAGGGATTAAGTCCCGGGAGATTTATGAAGCGCCGGCTGCCACCATACTTTACGCTGCCCATAAAGAAATAGAAAGCCTGGTCCTGGACAGGGAGCTGTCGCATTTTAAAGAAATAATCTCGCTTAAATATTCGGAACTGGTTTATTACGGGCTTTGGTATTCTCCCCTTAAAGAGGCGCTGGATAAATTCATCTGCTCATACCAGAAATACGTTACCGGTTCGGTAAGGCTGAAATTATTTAAGGGCAGTTGCATACCCGTGGCCAGGAAATCCGTCCATTCCCTTTATAAAAGAGAACTGAGTACTTACGGTAAAGACGATAAGTTCAACCAAAAGTTAGCAGAGGGTTTCATAAGGCTTTGGGGGATGCCGTATAAAAGATAAGCTGCATTCCGGTGATTTGCGGCATATACGGCAGAAGTAAGGAGTTGAGAGATGGCAAAATTGTGGGGGACAAGATTCGCTAAGGCTACCAGCGCCTTGGCCGACAGGTTTACTTCCAGTATTGCTTTTGATAAAAGGCTGGCTGTTTATGATATCTTAGGCAGTATCGCGCACGCCAAGATGCTGGGTAGACAGAAGATAATCCCCGGGAAGGATGCCTCAAATATTGTCAGGGGGCTGAAGGGGCTGCTTGTTGACCTTAAAAAAGGCAGGTTTAAGTTTGACCGCAACGCAGAGGACATACATTCCAATGTCCAGGATTTATTGTTGAAAAAAATCGGCCCGGCAGCGCACAAGCTGCATACCGGCCGTTCCCGTAATGACCAGATAGCCCTGGATGTGAAAATATATTTAAAAGAAGAGGCGGCCTTGGTTACCAGATTGGTCGCATCTTTGCAGAGGGCGATATTGAAATTCGCCAGGGCCGATAAAAGGGTGATCATACCCGGATATACCCATTTGCAGGTAGCACAATGTGTTTTATTAAGTCACCACTTGCTTGCCTATATAGAGGCCTTGGAAAGAGACAAGGAAAGGCTCAAGGATACGTTCAAGAGGACAGACCTTATGCCTTTGGGCAGCTGCGCGCTTTCAGGCACCAGCCTTCCTATTGACCGGGATTATGTGCGCAGGGAATTGGGGTTTACCGGCCTTACGGATAACAGTATAGACAGCGTAAGCGACAGGGATTTTGTGATTGAGATGCTGGCATGCCTTTCTATTTTAGCTATCCATCTTTCGCGTATTGCCGAAGATTTGATACTCTGGTCCACAAAGGAGTTTAATTTCCTGGATATTGATTTTTCTTTCTGCACCGGATCCAGTATTATGCCGCATAAGAAAAATCCGGATGTGCTGGAATTAATCCGGGGCTCGGTAGGCAAGATCCAGGGTAATCTTTCCAGCGTCCTGATATTAATGAAAGGCCTGCCGTTTTCTTATAACCGCGACATGCAATTGGATAAGCCTCCTTTATTCGATGCCATAGACGCGGTAAAAGACATGCTTGGTATCTTTATTCCGCTTTTCGGCAATATAAGGGTCAATAAAGAAGTAGTCGCCGCAAGGCTGATGGATGAATCCCTGTTTTCCGTAGATATCGTAGAGCACCTTATTAAAAAAGGCCTCTCTTATCGCCAGGCCCATGATGTGGTGGGCAGGTTAGTCAGGGATTGCCTGGATAAGGGCAGGAAGATATCAAGCCTCAGTAATGAGCAGCTAAAAAAATATTCCCCGAAACTGGGTCCTGAGGTAAGGGGCATACTTGATGCCTGGGCATCGGTCAACCTGAAGACTTCTTACGGCGGGACTAACTCCAGATTAGTTGCCAGGCAATTGGAGAAGTGGGATAGAAGGCTCAGATTGTAAAAATTGATATGCACGATTTTAAATACAGGGGAAATTCCCTTTATTGCGAAAATATAAATATACGGGATTTAGTGCGCCGTTTTGGCAGCCCGCTTTATATCTACAGCTATAAAACCCTCACCGGGCATTTCCTGAAATTAAAAGACGCCTTCAAAGAAATCAACCCCCTGATCTGTTATTCTGTTAAGGCCAACTCTAACTTGAGGATAATTAAATCACTGGTTGATAAAGGCGCGGGCTTGGATATTGTCTCAGGTGGTGAACTTTACCGTGCCTCTCTGGTCAGGTGTCCTTACAAAAAAGTAGTATACGCCTCTGTCGGTAAGACGGACGCAGAGATCAGTGGGGCGATAAAGAAGGGGATATTATTCTTTAATGTAGAATCTTATCCGGAACTTGAGAATATTGACCGTATCGCAGTCTCTTTAGGCAAGATTATGCGGGTGGCTATACGTATCAACCCTGATGTAGAGGCTGGTACGCATAAATTTATCACCACCGGGAAGATTACCAATAAGTTCGGCATAGATTTTGATAATGCTTATAAAATACTCAGCTCAGGCAGGGATTTCCCCTCTCTTGACATATGCGGGCTGCATATCCACATAGGGTCTCAGATTACGAGGGGCGAGCCTTTTGTTTCAGCCATAAAAAAGACGGTTAGTTTTATCAGGCGCCTTGAGAAAAACGGTATCCGCATGCGTTATTTAAACATCGGAGGAGGCCTAGGTATTATTTATGATAAGGAATCTCCTCAAACGGCATTAAGATTTGCCAGAAAAATAGTGCCCTTATTAAAGATGAGCGGCATGAAGATAATTATGGAGCCGGGCAGGTTTATCGCAGGCAATGCCGGCATATTGGTTGCCCGGGTCTTATATGTAAAACCCAGTCCCCGTAAGAAATTTATCATAGTAGATGCGGGGATGAATGACCTTATCAGGCCTGCCCTGTACGGGGCCTTTCATAAAATATTGCCCGTACAAAAAGAGAAAGGCAGGATAAGGCGGGAGAGGGCGGATGTGGTCGGCCCTATCTGTGAAAGCGCAGATTATCTGGCCAAGGATAGATTATTGCCCGCAGTCAGGGCAGGGGAGTATCTGGCGGTAATGAGCGCAGGCGCTTACGGTTTTAGCATGTCCTCTAACTACAATTCACGCTGCAGGCCGGCGGAGGTTTTAGTCAAGGGCAGTAAGGTATTTTTGATCAGGAAAAGGGAGTCTTATGCGGATATAGCCCGCAACGAATTAACCCCGCGAAGATTTACTCATAGAAAAAAATGATAAAGATAGGTTTTGTCAAGATGGTTGCCAGTGGTAATGATTTTATAGTCATCAAGGATATCACAGGTCTTAAGGCAGGAAGCCTGCGCTCTTTGGCAAAAGAGGTATGCGCCAGGAAATACGGGATAGGGGCAGACGGTATGCTTCTTCTGGAGAGGTCTCGGCGTGCGGATATACACATGCGCATTTTCAATGCCGATGGCTCAGAGGCAGAAATGTGCGGCAATGGGGCCAGGTGTGTTGCGTTGTATCTAGGGCGGAAGGCCTCTTCTATTGAGACAAGGGCAGGGATAATCCAGGCTAAGGTTATTGGCTCTCAGGTAAAGATACACTTAACCGTTCCTGAGGGCATGAAAACGGACATCCCTCTTTATATTAACAACAGGAGATTAAAGGTAAATTTTATTAATACCGGAGTGCCGCATGCAGTAATCTTTACCGAAGGGCTGGAGAAAATAAATGTAGCGGATATAGGCAGGCAGCTGCGTTTCCATAAATATTTCTCACCGCATGGCACTAACGTAGATTTTATTGAGACTATAGGCAGGCAGTCCATAAAGATACGCACCTATGAAAGAGGGGTGGAGGGTGAGACCCTGGCCTGCGGCACAGGTTCGGTTGCCTCAGCCCTCATCTTTGCTCTAAAGACGGGCTTACGTGCTAAGATATCCGTGCATACGGCAAGCAAAGAAGTGCTTTTCGTGGAGTTTAAATATACGACAGGTGGATTTAGAGATGTCTGGTTAGAGGGCAAAGCCTGGGCTGTATTTAACGGATGCATAATAATTGAGCGCAGGAGGGGATGATGATAAAGGTGTTATTAATATTGCTGGGGGTTTTGTCCCTATGGTTCATAGCTGTTTATAACAGCCTGGTATTCTTGAAAAACCAGGTTTTAAACGGATGGAAGCAGATAGACGTTCAACTGAAAAGAAGGCATGACTTAATACCTAACCTGGTTGAGACGGTAAAGGGGGCGATGAAATTCGAGCAGACGACCCTGACTGAGGTTATCGAGGCGCGTAATAAGGCTATTGCAGCAGGGGGGATAGCCGAGAAGGCCCAGCAGGAAAATGTCCTTAGCTCAGCGCTCAGGCAGCTTTTTGCCCTGGTAGAAAATTACCCGGATCTAAAGTCCAATGAAAATGTAGCAAAACTGCAGGAGGAACTAGTTTCTACGGAAAATCGCATTAGTTTCGCGCGGCAGTTTTACAATGATATTGCTACTAAATTTAACATCCGATTGCAGACATTTCCGGTAAATATGATATCCGGCATGTTTAACTTTAAGGGGGCGGAATTATTTGAATTGGCGGATGCTTCGGAAAAAGAACCCCCCAAGATAGACCTGAATATCAAGTAGATAAGGGGCTTATGAACATATATGAACAGGCCCGCAGGAATAAGACCTGGACATGGGCCCTGGTGTATCTGTTCATATTTATTTTTCTTTTTCTCGGGCTGGGGCTGGATTATTTTTATGGGATAGGGGCAGAATTCCCCGTTTTTACGGTAATCGCACTTTTATTAGGTATAACTTATGCCTATGCCGGATACAGACTGGGAGATAAATTCATAATTTATTCAACCCATGCCCGTTCCCTGGATTTGAATAACCCGAAACAAAAGCAATGGCAGAATGTGGTAGAAGAGATGAGTATTGCATCCGGTATCCCGCTGCCAAAGACCTATATAATCGATGACCCGGACCCCAATGCCTTTGCTACGGGCAGGGCCCCTGAACATTCTTCCCTGGTTGTTACCAGGGGGTTAATCGATGTTTTAAATCGCGATGAAATGCAAGGGGTAGCCGGGCATGAAATAAGCCATATAAAGAACCTTGATATAAGGCTTATGCTTATAATCGCAATTTTGCTTGGTTCAGTTGTCCTTTTGGCGGATTGGGCGGCGAGGGGTTTTTTCATGCGCTCGCGGCGCGGCGATAGAAGGAATCAAGGCAGCCTGGGGTTGATTGTTTTGGCCATATGGCTGGTTACGGCGATCTTAGCGCCTTTGTTATCCCAGGTTATGGCTATGTTTGTTTCGCGTAAACGCGAATACCTTGCAGATGCCTCATCCGCTGAGTTGACCCGTAACCCATTAGGCCTGGCTGCTGCCTTGGAGAAGATTGAGGCAAGGACAGGGCCTACGCGCTCTATTATCCGGGGCACTGCCCATATGTGTATCAGTGATCCCCGCGGTTATCCGGTTAATCAAAGACAGGGGCGGCTGGCAGATTTATTGGCCACACATCCGCCGGTAGAGAAACGCATAGAAGCCTTAAGGCAGATGGCTTATGCGTAATAAAAGAAAGAGAGGCAGGTAATGTTCAGGGGCTCGATTGTAGCAATTGTTACGCCTTTTAGAAACGGGAAGATTGACGAGAAGAAATTAAAGGAATTGGTAAAGTTCCATGTCAAAAACGGGACCGCGGGGATTGTTCCCTGCGGGACTACGGGAGAGTCCGCTACCCTTTCCTGGGCTGAACATGAGCGGGTTATTGAGATTACTATTGAGGCTGCTGCGGGCAAGGTGCCTGTTATTGCCGGGACAGGGTCTAATTCTACCGACGAAGCTATAATGCTCACCAGGCAGGCGGCCAAGGCAGGCGCAGACGCCTCACTTCAGGTAGCACCTTACTATAACCGTCCGACGCAAAATGGCCTGTATGCCCATTTCCGCGCAATTGCCGGATCCGTGGATATACCGATCATACTTTATAATATCGCATCGCGCACCGGGGTGAATATAGAACCTGAGACAATCTCAAGGCTCGCCTGCGATTGCAAAAACATAGTGGGGGTAAAAGAGGCTTCAGGTAATCTTGAGCAGATGTCCCGCGTAAAGGCATTGTGCGGCAAGGATTTTGACCTTATATCCGGAGATGATAGTTTGACACTTCCGGTATTAAGCATAGGAGGGGTAGGGGTTATTTCGGTAGTGGCTAATATTGTGCCGCGCGACGTAGCGTCTTTAGTGGCAGAATTTGAAAAAGGCAATATTAAAAAGGCAACCAGCCTGCATTATGCGCTTTTTCCTTTAATCAGGGCGATGTTTATAGAGACTAACCCCATACCGGTAAAGACCGCAATGGGCATCTTGAATATGTGCCATCCGGATTTAAGGCTGCCTTTGACAGCCATGTCTGAGGATAATCTCCTCAGGTTAAGGCGGGCACTGAAAGACTATGGCTTGGCTAAGCCATAAGAAAGATGGAGCCCCTAGTCATCCGTGCCCATAAGGGCGCGGTTTTTAGCCGCGGGGTATAAAACTTTAAAAAGGAGATTTAATGATTAAGTTAGGCATCGCAGGTGTTTGCGGAAAGATGGGCAGGAGGATATTTGAACTGGCATCTTCTGACCGGGAATTCGAAATAACCCTGGCGTTGGAAAGAAAAGGAATACCTGCTATCGGCAGAGAGATGGGGAAGATAAAGATCTCTTCTTCGGCAGACGGGTTATTCCTGGTAGATGTCTTTGTGGATTTCACTACCCCTGATGCCGTAGAGGCGAATTTAGACTATGTGGCGAAATACCGCAAGGCCCTGGTTTTAGGCACCACCGGATTAAACGATACGCAGTTGAAGAAGGTTGAGGAGATATCCGCTGTCCTGCCGGTAGTCTTTTCTCCCAATATGTCAATAGGGGTAAACGTTCTTTTTGAAGTTTTACCTGAAGTGGCCAGGAAATTAGGCAGGGATTACAATGTAGAGATTATAGAGGCGCACCATAAAATGAAAAAAGATTCCCCTTCGGGCACTGCCAAGAAAATGGCTGCTGTCATTAAGGAGGCTGTGGGAAAAGAGGCACCTGCGCACTCCGTACGTTTAGGCGATATTGTGGGAGACCATACCGTAATATTCTGCGGTAATTCCGAGCGCATAGAAATAAAACACCAGGCGCATTCGCGGGATTTATTCGCCCTGGGAGCGCTTAAGGCTGCGAAATGGGTATCAGGTAAGGCTGCCGGTTTATATTCAATGCAGGATGTTTTAAAATAACCATAGTGATTAGCCCTCTTTAAGATGGCCCAGGCTTAAAGATCTGGGCATGCTTTGAGAGCGGTATTGTTCATATCAAGGAGAGCGATATATGTTTAGATTATCAGAGAAACTGGCCTCGCTTCCGCCTTATCTTTTCCTGGAGATTGATAAGGCTAAAAGAAAGGCCAGACAGGATGGCAGGGATATTATTGATCTGGGAGTAGGCGACCCTGACCAGCCTACCCCTCGGCATATAATCAGGGCGTTAACTGAGGCTGCCAAGGATCCGGATAACCACCGCTATGCATTAGACCAGGGGATGCTAGATTTACGCCTGGCCATCGCTAAGTGGTATGCCGGGCGTTTCGGCGTAAGGCTTGACCCGGAGAAAGAAATATTGCCCTTAATCGGCTCTAAAGAAGGCATCGCACATTTTCCTTTGGCATTCCTGGATAAAGGGGATTATTCTTTAGTGCCTGACCCCTGTTATCCTCCTTATAAAGGAGGTACGATCTTGGCAGGCGCCAGGCCCTACCTTATGCCTTTACTTGAAGAGAATTCCTTTTTACCTGATTTAGAAAAGATACCTTCTTCTATCCGCAGTAAAGCAAGGTTAGTGTATATAAATTATCCAAATAATCCTACCGGCGCTGTAGCGGATAAATATTTTTACCGCAAGGTAGTTGATTTTGCCTCAAGGAATAAGGTTATAGTCATTTCTGACCTGGCGTATTCAGAAATGGCATACGATGGTTTCAGACCGCCTAGTTTACTGGAAATTGAGGGCGCAAAGAGATACGCTATAGAATTCCATTCGCTTTCTAAGACCTACAACATGACCGGATGGCGCATAGGCTGGGCCTGCGGCAACGCGGAATTAATAGGGGCGCTGGCTAAGGTTAAGTCTAATATTGATTCCGGGATATTTTCTGCTATTCAGCTAGCCGGGATTTGCGCGCTGCGCTGCGATCAAAGATATATCAAGGATATGTGCCTTATCTACAGGCAAAGGCGGGATGCGTTGGTTAGAGGCCTGAAAACCCTGGGTTGGCAGGTGGATAGCCCTAAGGCTACCTTTTATGTCTGGTCTAGGGTTCCCAAGGGAAAAAGTTCCATCTTGTTCTCCAGATTATTATTGGATAAGGCTGATATTATAGTTACCCCAGGAGTAGGTTTTGGTAAATACGGAGAGGGCTATATCCGTATGGCGCTTACCGTAAGCAAGGAAAGGATTACCGAGGCAATAAAACGCCTGCGTAAGATATTCTGATGGTGAAATGTTATTTGGGGATAGGTTCAAATTTAGGAAACAGGAGAAGAAATATAAGGCTAGCCCTGGCAAGAGTTAACTCACTTGAGACAACAAAAGTGGTCAAGGTCTCCAGGCTTATGGAAACTGAGCCTATTGGAGGGCCCGGGGGCCAGGGTAAGTTTCTTAACGCAGCAGCAGAGATTGCTACTTCGCTTGGTCCGGTTCTTTTGCTTAGGAAATTAAAGGAAATAGAAAAAGGCCTGGGCAGGAAGAAGGCCATACGTTACGGCCCCCGGCAGATTGACTTAGATATCATTTTCTACGGTGACAGGGTAATCAATACTCCCGCGCTTAAAGTGCCGCACCCTAAGGCCTTTGACCGGGGTTTTGTGATTGAGCCTTTACTGGAGATTTTATGAGATTTATACGCACCGCAGGAAAGATGCGGGAATTCTCTCATGCAAGGCGCCTGGGGGGTGAAACCATTGGTTTTATCCCCACCATGGGGGCCTTGCACGCCGGGCATATCAGCCTTATCCGTCAGGCACGCAGGGATAATGATACGGTAGTGGTCAGTATATTCGTTAACCCTGCGCAGTTTAGCCCGCAAGAAGATTACCTGCGTTATCCCAGGAATATTAAGAAAGACGCTGCGCTTTGCCTAAGGGAATCAGTAGATGTTTTATTCTGCCCTTCGGTTAAACAGATGTATCCTGCGGGCTATAACACATACGTTGAGGTAAAGGATTTAAGCGGTGTCCTGTGCGGAAGATTCCGGCCCGGGCATTTTAGGGGTGTTGCTACGGTGGTAGCCAAGCTGCTTAATATCATTACTCCTGATATCGCTTATCTGGGCAGAAAAGACGCCCAACAGGCATTGATTATTCAAAGGATGGTCGCGGATTTGAATATGCCGGTTGAGATAAGGATTATGCCGACCTTGCGCGAAAAAGAAGGCCTGGCCATGAGTTCCCGCAATGCCTATCTGTCTTGCGAAGAAAGAAAGAATGCCGCTGTTATTTATCAGGCATTAAAATCCGCCCGGGGGTTAATAAAAAGGGGAGAGCGGGATGCACAGGCCATAATTAATAAGATAAGAAAGATTATTAGCGGGAAGGCGCGCATACAATACGTATCCATAACGGATGACAGGACTTTAATACCTCTGAAAAGGATAGATGGTCCGGCCCTGGTTGCCATAGCAGCCTGGGTAGGTAAAACAAGATTAATTGATAATATTACGGTTAAAAGGTGAAGAATTATGTATAGGAGATTAAGGGTGGGGATTGTAGGGTGTGGCGCAATAGGCTCTTCTCTGGCGGAGGCGGTGCGGAAGATTTTTTCTGCCCGGGCGAAATTATCCGGTCTTTATGATAAAGATACTGCTAAAGCTGTTAAGTTAGCCTGCCGTTTGCATGAGCGCAGCCTTGCCCTGTCCGGTATTTCTGCTGTAATCGATAATTCGGATTTAATCATAGAGGCGACCTCTGCCGCCGCATCCTCCGGGATTGCTGAAAAGGCGCTGACTGCCTCTAAAGATATACTGGTTATGAGCGTTGGGGGGATAGCCGGTTGCTATGAAAGGTTAAAGGCTTTGGCAGAAAAAAGAAAGGGCCGTATATTCATACCCTCCGGGGCTATCTGCGGGATGGACGGGCTAAAAGCAGCTGCATTGACAAAGATAAAAAAGGTTGTTTTGACTAGCCGTAAGCCCCCGCAGGCATTTTTAGGTAATCTTTATTTATCCGGGAAGAAGATAAATCTTCAAGGTATAAGAAAAGAAACCATCCTTTTTGAAGGTAATGCCCTTCAGGCAATAAAGGCCTTTCCGCAAAATGTCAATGTGGCAGTTGCCTTGGGCCTGGCCGGCATAGGACCGAGGCGCACCATTGTACGCGTGGTAGCCTCTCCGGGCCTGAAAAGGAATATACACGAAATAGAAATTTCATCCGATGCCGTAAACATATTTACGCGCACGGAAAACAAGGTACATCCTGATAATCCCAAAACGAGTTATCTGGCGGTATTATCAGCTGTAGCAGCCTTAAAGAATATTCTGGGGTATGCAAGTATCGGGACTTAAGAAAATTTAAGATGAAAGGAGGTGAAGAATACTATGGCAGAGAAATTGGTAAAACTTGGGGTAAAAAGGCAGAAGGGTTACCTTTACTATATCGATAAGCAGGGCGATGTCTCTTGCGCCAAGATGGCCAGAGGCAAGTCCAAGGGAGGCAGTCCCAAGAAGGTCGTCAAATGCGGCATCAAGAGAAAGGTAGGTTACCTTTATTTTCTTGATAAGCGCGGCGATGTCTCTTGCGCCAAGATGAAGAGAGGCGGCAAGAAAAAAGGCAGGAAATAACAAGGGCGGTAAAATACTACCCTCTAATAATTCGCTAAATTATATTTAGTCAACGTTAGAGGGTAGTATTTTAAGAAGATGAGATTACATACCTTACGCTGGATCGATAAATACATAGGGTTGTTTTTGTGCTTTGTCTTATTTTGCTTCCAACGTATTATCAAATTGTTTGATTTTCTTCCTTACAGGCGCAGCCTCCCTAAACCGGTAAGAAAAATACTGATTATAAAATTCTGGGGATTTGGCAGCATAGTCCTGGCGTTGGATTTTCTGCAGCTCTTACGTAGAAATTATCCCCTTGCCCAAATATATGCTGTTACCTTAAGGCAAAACCGCAAGATCTATGAGATGTCGGGTTTGTGCGACGGCATAGCCGATATTGATATAAAACAAATGCCCCTTTTCTTGTTTGAGCTCATCAGGCTGGTTTTTTTTATAAGGAGGTCTGCTTTTGATGTTGCCTTTGACCTGGAGTTTACCTCAAGGTTCTCCGCATTCTTTACTTACTTAAGCGGGGCAAAGAAACGCCTGGGTTTTAAATATTCCGGTGCCTGGCGGGGTGCATGTTTTACCCAGGAATTAGCATTCAGCGAAGAGAAGAAACTGCGTCATTCTTATTTGGACCTGGCAGGCCTGTTGATCAGAAACATTATTTTGCCTGATGAGCGGATCATTTTAAGGATAGAACAAGCAGCAAGGTACAATATAGAAGCTTTTTTAGACGAGAATGGGCTTATTGGGATTTATCCCCTGATAGGCATTAATATAAATGCGGGAGAACTTTCATTCCTCAGGCGTTGGCCAAGGGAGTATTTCGTAGTGTTAGCGCAGGAGTTAATAAGCAAATATAATGCCCATCTTATCTTTGTGGGTAGTAAAGAAGATGCCCCGTATGTGTATGAAACACTAAAAATGGTTGGTTTTCCGGAAAACGTCCATAGCCTTGCCGGTAGGGCCCCCTTGCCGGACTTGGCCAATTTATTGGGCAAGCTGCATTTATTTATTTCTAATGATAGCGGTCCTTTACATCTTGCCGTATATTTAAATATTCCCACTATTTCTTTCTTCGGACCGGAAACGCCCCTAATTTACGGGCCAGAGGGGGACATGCACATTGTTTTCTACCGCAATAACCCTTGCAGTCCATGTATGCGCGTTAAAAACTATAAATATTCCCATTGCGATAATGACCAGGCTTGCCTTAAAGGTATAACGCCTGCGGATGTCATTGAGGCAATAGCAACAAGGAGAGTCTTGTCTGGCGCCCTATGAAAGTTTATTTAGTCAACCCCCCGGCCTCATCCGGAAGAAAAATAGTCAGGGAAGGCAGATGTATGCAGAGGAAGGGCGCATGGACTACGGTCTGGCCTCCGGTCACCCTTGCTACTATGGGGGCTATGCTTTTGGAATCCGGGGTGCAAGTAAAATTAAGCGACTGCATAGTAGAAAATATAACCCATAGGGGGTTAAAAGAGAAAATCTCAGCTTTTTGCCCTGATCTTTTGGTTATAAATACAGCCACTACTTCGATAGATTCAGACTTATGGTGCGCTGAGTCAGCTAAAGAGGTATCAGCAGGCGTAAAGACCCTCGCCTTCGGCCTGCACGTGACCATGCTTGCAGATGAAGCCTTTTTAAAACAACCGTCTTTAGATTTTGTTATACGGGGAGAGCCTGAGTTTTGCCTGGATGAACTGGCAGGTGTTTTAAAGCAGGAGGGGGAGCATGATTTAACTGGCATAAACGGCCTTTCTTACCGGCAGGGCCTTAAGATAATACACAACCCGGACAGGGGCTTTGACGTTAGCCTAGATAGACTGCCTTATCCGGCATGGGAACTTGTTAATATAAATAATTATCTTCTGCCTTTATCGCAGGAACCGTTTTTACTTATTGTAACCTCCAAGGGGTGCCCGCACTCCTGTCTTTTTTGTCCGGCAAAGCCATTTTACGGAAGCAGCCTGCGTTTAAGGGACTTGCGCAAGGTGGCTGATGAGATGTGTTATGTAAAGGAACGGTTTGGGGTCAGGGAATTCTTGATTTGGAGCGAATCATTTACTGAAGACAGGCAATACGTTATAGCGTTATGTTCAGAGATAATAAAGCGCAGGTTAGGGGTTTCCTGGGCATGCAACAGCCGTGCGGATAAGGTCGACTTAGAGATGCTTAAGGTCATGAAACAGGCAGGCTGCTGGATGATCGGTTACGGTATTGAGTCCGGCTCTCAGGAAGTCCTGGATGCCTCCGGTAAAGGTATTACGGTCAGGCAGATTGAGGATGCGCTGCGTTGGGCAAAAGAGGCAGGTCTTGAGGTTACGGGACACCTGATATTCGGCCTGCCGCAAGAGACATTGTCCAGCGGCCTTAAGACCATAGAATGGCTGGTGAAATCAGACATAGACTTTGCCCAGATTTATTCTGCCGTGCCCTGGCCGTCTACTCCTCTTTACCAGATTGCCAAATTAAAGGGCTGGCTTCTAAGCAGCAACTGGGAATTGTATGAGCAAAACCATTATATCCTTGATACCGGTAGTATCAGCCCGAAAGAAGTAAAATATTTACGCCGGCTGGCAGCCAGGCGTTTTTATTTTTCCTGGCGCAGGATATGGCGGGTGTTTAGAAAAATAGATTCTTTTAAAAAATTATATATCTTCCTGAAAGCGATACGGGAATTCATAAGCTGGTTATAAAAAACAATATGTCTATGCAAAGGTTCCTCTGGTTAAAAACAATTCTAATCCTGCTTTTTATTTCCTGCGTTATCTACGCCAATTCCTTAAACGGCGATTTCATCCTGGATGACCAGACCCTTATCGTGCATAACGAATATATAAAGCATATACGTTCCCTGCCTTTGCTGTTTACCACGCAGGTATTTAAATCTTCTACGCTCAGCATGGAGGCAACCTGTAATTACTACCGCCCCGTACAAACCCTTTCCTTTGCCCTGGATTATTTCTTATTCGGCCTGAAGCCTTTTGGTTATCATTTGACTAATGTCCTGATGCACTCCTTTACCGCCTTCCTGGTGTTTTTGTTTATCTTGGGTTTCTTTAAGGA
>Ga0265297_10002275_pt1 | contig 39898 bp, 36 predicted proteins | sample Munlanlwell13791_FD_192502 | JGI IMG/M metagenome (GOLD analysis project Ga0265297, IMG submission 192502) | Leachate microbial communities from a municipal landfill in Southern Ontario, Canada - Leachate well 137-91 | ecosystem: Engineered > Solid waste > Landfill > Unclassified | place...
CGGTTATACTTATTCATGACTCCTCCTGGAACTCGCCTTTCAGGTGGAGTCTTTTATTTTACTACAACGGTAGAACCGTTATGAGATCTCACCGCCAGAGGCGGTGGATATCCTTTGATTATACCATTTGAACATCAAGGTGCGTAATTATCAGTAATAATTTTTAATCCGGCTCTGATTCTGTTTTTTATTTCGATATTATATAGGTATAACCCGCACGTCCCATGACCGTATCCTTTTTGATCAATTGACAATCGCGTACTCTTTTTTATATATGGTTTAATAAATTGCGATCTCGGAATATTCAGTATATTACTCCAAAAATCCAGTGAATCATCAATCTCCATATCTTCATATAAATGCACTATAACTTTAATCATTTCTCTTTGAATATTCAAACATTCTGTAAGCCACAGTAAATAGAATTTAACAACATCTGGATCAGTATTATTTAGACTTACTGTACTATTATCTCCCTTTACTCCTTCTCCCCAATAAAGAAATAAACCAGCTATAAACAACTCTCTTTTTGAAAATGGCATTAGTTCCATTTTTTCTTTTTCATAACAAAGGGTAAATCGATCTAGCCTCTTTTTTTGCATTGTTTGCCTATATTTTTCAATACGTGATTCACTTTTCCCACGAAGCATATCTATTTGTTCTTTGGAAAGCGGATACTTACGAAGCCATTGACTCAGAGTGCTTTTACTCATCCCCAATTCTTTTTTAATCTGACTATAACTCTTTCCTTGTTGACGCAGTTCATAAGCTTTTCTTCTATCAAGGAATCTCGTCATAATTGAACCTATGAATATATATTATTTGGGTGCAATTCTATAGTACGATTTGTAGATTAAGAAGTCAATTTCTTCAGCAGTTCTTCCATGCGGGATTCAATTTCGAGACTGCGTTTCTCAGACTTTCCCATAACTATGTACGCAAATTTACTTTGTTCAAGAAGGTTGGATGAGGCCAAGACAACCCCCTCTTTCGTTTTTTTATCAAACAATACCGGTGTTAAAACCTCAAGGACACTATCAAATGACGGTTTCAAACCATTCGGCAATGAATAATCGTTATTGGAAAGCGTGTAGGAATCCGCCATAAAATCTTTTCCGATAAGCTCAACGGCAGCTTTATACATATGGGTCCCGCCCGTACGCCTGGCATTACTTTCTGTTACATACATCTCACCATTTTTGGCAGCCACAAAATCAACATCAAAATATCCGCGGTATCCTGCAGCTGCATACTGTTCTCCGATAAAAAATCCTGTGTCAATAACGCGTGCAGCTACCCGCTCTGATAAAACTGAGTCGTGCATTTCCTGGCCTTTATACACACCGCTTTTATCAACACGCATTGCACAGTAATAGAGAAAATCAATTTTTCCTCCCTTTTGGATTTTAAATTCAACATTCGGGAACCCTCCGCCAACAGCAGAATTTACGTTAATAAAATTCTCTATAACGATAGGAAATTTCTCCCAATATTTATCTCTTTGAAGTATTGTATGGATTGCCTGTTCACAAGCTTTGTACTCTTTTGGCAAATCACCAGGCCGAAAAATAAGGACTCCTGCCCCGGAATGTCCTTTATTTGTTTTTATAACGACACTCTCTTCTTTTATATATTTATTTGCTGCAATCATGGCGGCATCATAGATAGACGAACAAATCAGCCCGTCCGCAATTTTAAAATCCGGCTCTCTTGCACCGCTTTTTTGGGCGAGTTGGCGTATTCCTGATTTGCTCCCAAAGAAATTGACCGTCCATGCACTTGATACATCAGGTGATTCCGGAGAATAAACAGTAATACCACGTTTCTGCAACACATCAATGAGATGGAAAAATTGCGGACTTGCAGAATAGCTTATAAGCGTCAATTTTTTTACGGAATTGGCAGCTTCTAGGAGTTTCTCAATGATGGCATCATCATTGAGAATGTCTTCACATATTTCTCCTGTATGTGTTTTTGGAATAAGGATCCGGACATGTTTTCCGGGAAATACTTTTTCGTAATACGCCAGAAAAGAATCAGAAATCGGGCGGGGACTGATGAGTATCGGTTGATCTTCCTCTGATATGGCAATCAGATCTCTTTCCGCAAGATTAGCATTCCAGTCTATCTCAAATTGCCGTTCATGGGAATCTGACATGGCACCAATAAACGGCCACACATCTTCTGAGAGGTTAAATATATATACCACTCTTTCTAACTTTTTAGGTAAACCACCTGGTTCTTCTATTTGATCCATGAATACCATTTTGTCATTCCCGCGAAGGCGGGAATCCAGGTAAAAAAACTCTGGATCCCCGATCAAGTCGGGGATGACAAATATAACTTGCTCTGTTTTTTAGCTCACAGCAATAAAAGATAGTGTACAGGTTTTTTATCATCTGTAAAGGGTGGAATTTATAATCTCGCCCGTTGGCTAATCTCTGCCTCTACAAGTTCCCGTGAACGGCCATATTTGAGACGGGACAGTTGGATAATAGCGTTGGCCACCTGATCGTTTCTCATCGCATTAACCCTCCGCATATCCTTCGTGAGATCTACACTAAACGGCTTTACCGGCTCGCCCCGCACGATAGTTTTGACGTATGCATTGTACCGGTCAATATTAATCAAATCCGTTTCATTGAAAACCGGCTGAAATTCATGCTGAAGGTAATTCGCATCCGTGACGCCGATCCTAAAACCAACTAAAGTCCCTACATTTCCAAACACCGCATTTTTTACTTCCTCTTCCATCTGTCCGATGAATTGGTTTGCAACGATCAAGTTTAACCGGTATTTCCGGGCCTCAGAAAGAATTTGCGCAAAATCAGGAGTCGCAAAATTCTGGAATTCGTCAACATACAGGTAAAAATCACGCCGTTGTTCCTCAGGCATATTTGTCCTGCTCATGGCAGCCACCAATATACGCGGGACGAGAATGAGTCCGAGGAAGTTGCTGTTTTCCTCTCCGAGTTTTCCTTTTGCAAGGTTAACTAAAATTATTTTCCCCTCATCCATGACTTTCCGGAAATCAAAAGAAGACTGGGACTGCCCGATCATATTTCTGATAAGTCTGTTGGTAACAAATCTCCCGAATTTGGAAACGATATAATCCAGGACTTCAGATTTATGAAAATCAGCAGTCTGTGCGATTTGGTCAGTCCAATATCTGCGCACGATCGGATCGGTGACGCGCGGAAGGAGTTCCTGCACAAAATCCGGACGCTGAAGCGTCTGCACGACTTCAATAAAAGTCCCGTTGGGGATTGCCTGCATGACCGTCAGCATGGCATTCCTGATGGCATGCTCAAACCGGGGACCGATGATACCGGTTTTCATCGGGTCAAATAATTTATACATGAGACCGACGATTGATGTAGCGACAAAATGTTGCTCCTGTTCAGAATGGGATTCAAGCATATTGAAGCCCATCGGCCTCTCCGAATCTGAAGGATCAAAATAAATGACGTCCTCAGCCCGCCTGGGTGGAATCCGTGTGAGAATACCGGAAATGAGGTCTCCGTGAGGGTCAATGACCGCACAACCCTTTCCGTTTTCTATATCCTGCATGACCAATTCTTCTAGTAATTGTGATTTTCCTGTTCCGGTTTTTCCAATGACATACATATGCCGACGTCTATCTTCATCACTGATGTAAATTTTCCGATCTACTCCCCGGTACCTCGATATGCCTATATACAAACCGGATGTAGGAATTTGCATAGGGGCGGGCGCCCGTTTGGCATTCAGCCAAAAAATGTGCGGGGTTTCGACAGATTTATTGGGAAAATGAAAAATCGTCGAAAGTTCATCGGTATTCAAAACTCCATACTGCTTATAATACGGCAGATTGAAAAACGGAAAATAACGGTAAACAAAATCAATAATGAAAAACTGCTTGAACGGAAACTTCACTTTTGTGAATTGATTATGGTCCGAGGAAAATTGCTGAAATGAAGCTATAATATTGGCCAGATGCATGGATGCCAATTCTTTTGTCGTAGAAGAAACAACAATCCGAATGACAGTTTGGAATCCGGGTTTGCTGGCTTTTTGTTCAATCGCCTCCAGGGTTTTAGGATCAACTTTATAACTCGCTTTCTCAGGGTTTGACTCATCTTTTTTTGTTTTTGCAACATATGAATGCCCGAATTTTCTCCATTTTCCGTCCGCTGGCTGTATGAGGATCTGGATAGCCGCTCCCTCCCCTTCTTCCATTTTTGCCAAAACTGAAGTTAATGATGATAACGAGTCGGTTGGAAGATCTCGGTAAATGCGGATCGGAAAAAAATCCGCAGAACTCGTAGTCAAAGCTGCAAATGCTACTTTCCCATTTTTTGAAAAAATCGAATAATCTTCCACTATTTTCACGTCTGCTCCCGGGTAAGCCCCATGAATCTGTTTTTCGACCAGATCTACATGGTTTTTCGGAACGGAGACATAAAAACGGATATCTTCTTTTTTTGCGACAATTTCAAATGAAAGATGCTCCTGAGGCTTGAGAAATGACCAGAAGCCTCCCTGATGAATACTGGAAATACTCGCAAACATTTGTTCTGCTGCATCAATTTTTATCTCATTATCCCTCGGTACTGCTATCTGAAGGAGGATATATTCAAGCGATCGGATTTCTCTGTCTTTATATTTCCATAAGAGAAATGCGATATATCCAAGTCCTGCTAGGCATGCAAAGAAGAATGCCATCATGACGAGGGATATCCCGAACATCTGAAGCCTATAGGTAAGATCAAGAAATTGATCAGGCATAAAGTACAATTATTCAATTTACCAATCAGACCAATTTATCAATTGATGATTCAACCATTTTGGTAAATTAATTGAACATTCCATCATTTATTGGTAGGATCGGTTTAATTGGTCTGATTAAGAAATCTTAATTGTTTAAGCTTCCGTATACACCATACTGCCAGCCATCGCCACGAATCAGCAATACTTTGTTGCAATCCTTGCGCTATTTGTGGCTGCGTCAAGGGCAATGTCACGGTCTGACCGTTTCCGAATTGCGTATTTACACCGGTTGGTTTCACTCCCATGCGTTGTACTGAAGGGGGAAGGTGAACGACGGTTGGTTGTTTTTTGACTCCTGCCGCAACAATCTCTTTCGGCAACTCTATTTCTTTCGTGATTTCCTGGACAGATTGCTCTTGAGAAGGTGTTATTTCCCCCTCTTTTCCTACAGCTATACCTCCAGTTGCTTGAGGCGTCGGATCTTGAGGAAATGATATGGTGATACCATTGTTCGGCAGGTCGCTCATACTTTGTATGATAGCACAAAATTACGGATGGTACGCATAAATAAGTCCGTGCTGAGCTAGATATTTTTTCCTTCGCCCACTGTAACCTGGGTGAAGGCGGGTTTCATTCTTCTTTTTCTTCTTTTTCTTCTTTTTCTTTGGCAAAACGGTCACAATTCCTTGCTCTCGCAACATCGTCAAATACCAAATAATAGCAAACAACACCCATGGACTCGATTCGTGATACGACTGGCTATTTTCCTGTTTTTTATGAGTATCCATCTGTTTTTCAAAAAATAGTGAGTGAAGGAGCATGAAGATGATTCGTGCCCGGACGTATTCGAGAACCCATAGACGCGTCTGCTCTTTTTGTTTTTTTTGAACTTTCTGTTCCGTATTTCTTCGTAAAAGACATTTCTCGTGCAAAATTTTATTCGTGGTCTTATGGAACATTACTAATAATTTCAATCCCTTTATGTGTTTGTGAAGGATATCCTTTTTCCTGTTTTTCTCCGGAAAACTCGACGTTTGTCGTTCTTTTGTTTTCTTTTTTTCTCTTTTTTTCAATTCTACCAAAGAAAAAATGGTGAATCGCTTTTTTTCTCTCTTATTCTTCGTTTTCCTCTCTTTCTGTACCGTTCTTTTCATCTCTCTATTTTTCTCTATGGATTCATATATTTTTCCATTCTGTTTTTCCGCCTTATTTTTTTCTTTTCTTGTTTTCTTCCCCTTTCTTTGTTCCATCTTCTCTATTGCATGCAAAGGATCTTTTTTCTCCTTTTTCATCTTCCGGTATTCTTTCCGTAACAACCGTTTTTCTTTTTTTATGAGTCGGAGGGGAGTTTCTCTGACAAACACATCAAGCATACGGACTGCTCCTCCTACAGCGACCCCCGTTGCAGCGGCAATCAAAATTCCGTTCTTTCTTTCCCTTACTGCTTTCTGTTGTTTTTCTACGCGTTTATGAATAGAAAGAGCAGTTTCATTCCTTTGCATCCGCTCTTCTATTTTTCCTTTTCTTTCTCTTTTCTCTCTCTTAATCACTTTATTTTTTCCCACCTCCTTCACGGGCACACCCTTTTCGTCCCGTCCCATGAGTCGCTGAAGATATACAGGAAGTCGAAACAGGACAGGACTCTTCTTCTTATCTGCCTGAAAAACTGGTCGCAAAAACAATACTCTTTCTTTTTTCGGGCAGCCAACTGGTGATTCATCTTGCTGTTTTTCTTCTCTGTCATGGAGCATCGTAATTTGTCTCTGGCGGATTTCAGGCGATTCGGATTTTTGCCGGAAGAGCGAAGTCGGATCGATAGGTGTATCTTCACGGACAAAAAGGAATACGGTATCAGATTTTTGTTGCTCTTTAAATCCTCTAAGTCTCTTTGCCAACGCTTCTCTGGCGCTTTCTAATGACTGATGATTCTTCCCGTTTTCTGATATGTTCAAGACATACATCCGCCCGGTATTCGTTTTCTTATCATAATCAAGCACAATACCATCCCGAACGCTTAATTTTCCGTTCTCATCAAAATAATGGGCTATATGAGCAGATTGCGTCGCTCCATTTCTCAGAGCATCATAAGCAGATACAACCGTATCCCGCTCTTCTTGTTTATATTCTTTCGGACGGGCTGATTTCTGATTTTCATACAACTCATCTAAATATGCATCGAACTGGTCAAAATGAACCCGTCCGTCTTCAGTGAACGAAAATGATGCTCCCTCGGCAATACCTTCAATCCCTTCCACGTCCATTTTTAAAGTCTTATCGTTTTCTCTTTTTTGATAAGCCACTTTTTGACGCGCTCGTTGAGAAGCGTCTTCGGGACGAACGCCGCTTGCGATTAACTTAGGAATTTCACAACCAATGCTTTGGTCATAGATACTCTGTTCTTTTACGCATCCAGCCATAGAGTTCTCCCCACAAAAAAAACCTTCTCACTTATCCCGTTTATCGGGATTCCGAGAAGGTATATTTTAGATTTTATCTTTTGTCATTCCCAAAAAAAACGGGAATCCAATAAATTCACACTCTGGATCCCCGATTTACCTCGATTCTGCGAATCGGGTCCTTTCGGGGATGACATGAATAATATCATCTAACCATTATCCTGCTCGGGATACTCACGAGAAAAAAAGTTCCGGGCTTTTACCGTTGCGGCACAGTCACTGAATTACACAGTGTTCCTCTTTTTACTCCATTTTCGTTCACTGCCATTTTCCTCTTTATTGCTATATCTTGCAAGAACAAAAAGAAAATCCGATAACCGGTTCAGATATTGGATAATTCTTTCTGGTTGGCTTATTTGAAGAGGAAGATGTTGAGGATCGTGCGTAAACATAAATACCGCTTTCCGTTCTACTCTCCGCGCAATGCTTCGTGTGACATGGATAACGGATGCAAGAGGCGTTCCGCCGGGAAGAATAAACTGCTGAAGCGGAATAAGATTTTTTTCCATGGTGTCAATACGCACTTCCATCTCCTTCACCCGCGCTTCTCCGTCAAACAAGTCGCTTTCAGTATTGCCGGAAAACAATGCGCTTATGGAACATAAATCTTTCTGTATTTCCTGTAAAAATTCCTTTGTCGTGGCTTCGGTCGTCATACTCACTGCCAACCCGATAAAACTGTTTAATTCATCAATGAGTCCATTACAGTCGATACTGTCATTACATTTTAATACGCGTTTCCCGCTATAAAGCGATGTTTCTCCAAAATCACCGGTACGGGTATAGATTGACATGAATGATTCAATTTACTAATCAGACCAATTTTTCAATTATTAGATTGAAACAATTATTACATTTATTGGCCCGCTTCGCCAAAGCGTCAGCGAGGCGGGTCGGATTGGTTACATTGGTCGGATTCTAACATTCTGAATATCCGCAACTGTAGCATTTCTTGCATGCTTCTTCAAACACGAGGCTTCCTTCTCCGCACTTGGGACAGAGATCCACCGTTACCATACGGCGGGGTGATTCCTCAATCGCTAACGGCTTTTGGGAAGATGCTTCAATTTTTTCCAAAAGTTTTGCTACATCTGTATTTTCATCCGTCGTTCCATTCCTTTGTATCGGAACTCGCTCAGCAGGTTGAGATACTTCGTCTAGCCGGTGTTTTTGAAAAAATCCAAAATGTTTATCAATAACCTTTGCTACGGCATCGGGCAGACTCCGAATACGATTGGCGCCAAACCCAAGACTTCTGGCTCCGCCAATCCCGACCAGCATGCTTGCAATTTTTTGCGCCCGTTCCATTGGAGGAATAGGGGAAGCCATCCGAAGCGTGAGGGATATCAGTTTTCCTAATCCTTCTGCCATTGCGGTGACATCGCTTCCTGCTTTTCCAACGTTAATAAACAATTCAATAGGTTGATTTCCCCCGTTGGTATTAATGGTAATATATGCTTTCCCGACCGGCGTATCTGTCTCATACGTTGACCCGTGGAGAACCATTGGCCGCGGTTTCACTTCCGGAAGTGAATTCATACTAAGCTGTTCCTTATCCTCTGTAGCCTTGGTGAAAGGAGAAGCTTTTTGCGGAGAAGACGTCCGGGTCAACACTCCATCCCTGCTTCCCTCTCTCATGTATGCAATGCCTTTACATCCGAGGTCGTACGCGAGCGTATAGAGTCGTTTCACATCCTCTACGGAATGCGCAGCGGGAGCATTGACGGTCTTGCTGATGGATGCGTCTACATACTTTTGAATAGCAGCCTGGACACGTACGTGGTCTTCAGGACTTAAATCATTGGCGGAAACGAAATAGTCAGGCCGTTCTTCACGCGTGGGCTCCCGCCCATTTTCCCTGACAAATCCTGTATGCCACTCATCAAAAAGGTGATGGCGAAGCGTGTGTTCTCCCAACCGGTCACGCCTGATAAATTCAAACTCGTATACCGGTTCGATCCCTGATGAGACGCCTGCCAAAAGCGATGTTGATCCGGTCGGAGCTTGCTGGAGTAAGAGTGAATTCCGTATCCCGTATTTTTTCAGTTTTTTCTTCACAGTATCCGGAAGTTGACTCACAAAATATCCCTCAAGATGTTTTTTTATATCAATTTTAGGGAACGCTCCTTTTTCTTTTGCAGTATCGATAGAAGCCTCATACGCAGCGTCCCGTATAGTTTTATAAATTTTATCAATGACTTCCAGACTTTCCGGAGATCCGTAACGGATTTTCATTTTGATAAGGGCATCTCCTAATCCCATGGTACCAAGCCCGATTCTCCGTTCTCCCTGAAGCTGCACCTTTTTAATCTCGTCAAAAATATACACATCTGCGTCAACCACGTCATCCTGGAACCGGACGCCAATTTTTGCTACATCTTCAAGACGTTTATAATCCATTTGTCCTTCACTATTCACGAGTGCCGCTATGTTAATAGAACACAAATTACAGACCCCCCAATACGGAAGTCCCTCCTCACCGCATGGGTTTACGCAATTAACGAATTCATAGTAATAATTATTAAACTGTTTATTGTATCGTTCCAAAAAGACGACTCCGGGTTCTGCGGATTTCCATGCTGCTTTTGCTATCAAATCCCAAATTTCCCTTGCCTTCACGGTTTTTTGGACAATGACCTTTTTGCCGAGCGCTTTCCAATTGGGAAGATATCCATCCCACTTTGTGTCATATTCAGGATCCGTGACATCCGGAAACACTAATTCCCAGTCTCTGTCATTTTTTACGGCATCCATAAATGCATCAGAGACACACACGGAAAGATTTGCACCGTTAATTTTCTGTAAGTCTTCTTTTACCGTGATAAATTCTTCGATATCCGGGTGCCAATCCCAGAGCATCAGCATCAGCGCACCGCGCCTGGTTCCTCCCTGCTGGATAATATCTTTCGTTGCTACAGAAAAAAGCTCAGCCCAATTGATTGGTCCTGAAGAAAATCCATTTACCTTTTTCACGCGCGATCCGCGGGGTCGAAGTGATGAGAGATTGATACCCACACCACCGCCTCTGGCCATAATTTCTACCATATTACCAAGCGTATTGAGTATTCCGCCCCGTGAGTCTTTGGGACTGGGAATGACAAAACAATTATAAAACGTTACTTTATATCCTGTTCCCGCTCCGGACAATATTCTTCCGCCCGGAACGAATACAAAATCCTGCATGGCCCCATAAAATTTTTCTTCCCAATCGCGTTGGACGCTCTTTTTTTCCATTTGCGCCACAGCATGAGCTATACGTCGCCACATCTCCTCTGGTTTTGCTTCGATTGGTTTCCCATCCTTATCTTTGAGGGCATACCGATCAAGAAATACGGTTTGAGAAATACCGGTAAGATCCATAAATATATAAAAAAACCTAATTTCTAAGCACTAAATCCAAAATAATATCAAAATAGTAAATTCAAGTATTATAAATTTTAGATATTTGCGTTTTGATTTTATGTAGAATTTAGAAATTAGAGCTTAGTGCTTTTTCTAATATAATTCAAGATTTTAAATGAGTTTGTGTACTTCCTTTTCCAAATCCTCAATGTCAACAAACTGCTTAAACACGCTTGAAAAACGGATATACGCGATCTTATCAATTTTTTTAAGGCGTTTTGCTACAAGTTCTCCAATTTTTTTACTGGGAAACTCTGTGACTTCCCCGCCTATCAGCTCTTTCTCAACTTCGTCAACGATTCTGTCAACGTCTTCTGCCTTGAGTGTGGTCTTACCGCTTGCCCGCCAAATACCCCTTCTTAATTTTTCCCGGTCAAATGTTTCGCGCTTCCCGTCCTTTTTGATAACCGTGAGCGGCACTTGTTCAACCCGTTCATAGGTTGTAAACCGCTTTTCACACTTCCCGCAGCTTCTTCGCCTTCGTGTCACCGTCAGATCCTCACTATCCCGTGTTTCTATGACATCCGTATCTTTATTGTCGCAGTAGGGACATTTCATATTGAACTCGCCGAAGTCCTGAACTGGTCGAAGGACGAAGGCGGTACGTGAAATCTTGAACGCTATCTGTGGGGCACAGGAAGATAATAAGACACTAAATAAAGCAGTGTCAACTACCAAGTTATATATCAAAAAGAGTCAATATCAAACACCAGCTTCAACACTATAAGACATGAAGAAAAAGTACGAAAATTAATCCACTCACGCAGTTGTTTTTCTTCTCCTTTCTAATCATTCGTGTTCAATTTCACCTATTGAAGTGACTCTATCACGGATATCAACTCCGTGAGAAGTTTCATTGATCCCTGTAAACCGGCTTTTTCTGCTTCTTGTGCTTGTCCCAGTAATTCCGTAATAACCTCTTCGTGCTTTCCTGTTGCTTTTTGTAAGTGCTCAACAATGTATGCAGGGACAGTTCCTCCGTTTTTCTTGTAAAGGGAAAGACCTGAAACAGCCTGCTCCATATATTTCTCTGCTTTTGATATCGTCGACTCTCCAAGACTCCCTTTCCCACCTTGTATCAGCATAAGCCCCATCTGTAACCGTTTATCAGACTGAAGTATGTAAAATTCGGTTTTTCTGATAGGGTCACTGATGAGTTTTTCTAAAATCGTATCACGAAGTCGTTTCAAAAAATAAAGCGGATGATCCGGTAACATCCCCGGATACGGAAGCGTGTATGTTGATTTTTGAACCACTGGAGTCGCTGATATCTCCGTAGTTTCCATCTGCAACTGACCCGGTTGTTCTTCTCCACCGGCAACGGATATCACCTCAGCGACGCAGATTGGATGGAAAATCATCAAACCCGTAACAACAAAAAGAATAAGTGAACACAAAACCGATAATTTTTTCATATTTTCCTTTCTTCGACTCATCATCAGTCACTGTTATGCTGAGACTGACAATTGATTAAACAAGTCAGACCCCATCATTTTTATTTACCTTTATTTCCTTTTCCAGTATACATCATCTCAGTAATTTTGCTAATTCCTCCTCCGTCATCCCTACACATCCCAATATTTTATCTCTGAGGGCTGCTACTTTGAGATATGAAGCCTTCAACACTCCTTGTGATTGCTCATCAGTATCTTCATGTCTCCATATCTCAAACCGCTTATCTACGCCCACAAATTCCTGTTTCGCCATTTTATCCGCAAGGAACAACAATTGTTGTTCAATCGTCTTAGGAGCCGTCCTTTCTTCTACTATCATGTGCAGGGGATGTGTTCGGATCACTTCAGCTACCTCATCCATACCTTCATTCTTCAATATCCGCACGCCGGCATCCGGATGTTTTTCTCCAGGAAGTTTCGGGATATTTTTATCAATATCATGAAGAAATGCCGCCGCTATCAATAACTGTTCATTTATCTTCATATGAGCGTCCCGTGCTTTCCATTTATGAACCATGGCAAGGGCTACCTGAGTCACAACGCCGCAATGAATGCGTTTCAGAGGGGGAAGTTTATATTTTTCCCATAGTGCATCTATGGTTTGTTCATCGGGGATCATACATTTTAGAGTATCTGTTTTTTCTGACCATTGACGGAAAAATATCCCAATGCCTGTAAAACTAAATTGAGTGTTTCTTGCGGTCCGTGAGAATATGTATTAATAACCAAATCATAATACTTCACATCCCAAAAATCTGTTTTTGGAACAGAATACATGTTTGACCATTTTCCAAGATTTGCATCTTCCCGTTCTTTGAGATGCTCTTTTGCTTTTTCCACAGACACGTTATCCCGGTTGACCACTCTGTCAATCCGAAGCGCATCGTCACAGATAAGAAGCACTTTCAAAACATGCGGTAATCCCCTCATATTCCATCCCGCAATCCATGACTCTACTGCCACATGTGTACTTGGATTACTCAATTTTTCCCGCAGTGATAAATCAATTTGATGGTCTATATCTTCTCCGTAATCTGTGGCTTTATGATGCGTAGGGTCATTGGGGTCATGGTTTCCGTTCTTGATAGCAAACTGCCGGGCCCAATCTCCACCGGAAAACGTCTCCCAACCAAGAGATTCAACAATCAATTTAAGATTTTTAAGAAGTGTCGACCTGCCAGCTCCGGGCGGACCGGAAATCGCAACGCTTGAATATTTCAATGCTTTTTGCTCTCCCATGCATCTATTATAAGCTGATTGCACACGCGGTCAAGAGTGGATAAAATAGGCACATGGAAATACAGTATTACCCTATTGATTGGACCACCTATCATGACCTGACTCGAAAGCTGGCTGCAACTATTCACTCTCATTCACCTCGGATTGACCAGATAGTCGCTATTGCCCGGGGCGGACTCACCCTCGGACACCTCATGTCTGATTTTCTTCGGATTCCCGTCGCGACATTCACGATCCAAAGTTTCACGGATATTCAAAAACAAGGAATGATAACCATTACCGAACCACTCAAGTCTCCCATTAAAGATAAAACTATTCTTTTGGTTGATGATGTTTCGGATTCCGGAAAAACACTCGAACGCGCACTTGTCTATCTGAAGGATTTTAAGCCGAAAAAAATAATTACTTCTACACTTTTTTTCAAACCGCGTTCCGTCTATAGACCTGATTTTTTTGCCCGTCAGGTACCGGATAGTAAATGGATTATTTTCCCTTACGAGACAACGGAGACTATTCTATCCGTTACGAAGTCCATGGGAAAAAACGGAGCATCAAAAGCAGAGATTCAGAAAAAACTCGTCTCTCTTGGGTTTACTCTTGACCAGATCAAATTGGTAAGGAAGTATCACCTCTAACTTTTACTTCACCGTCACGCTTTTGGCAAGATTTCTTGGCATATCCGGGTCAAACCCGCGCTCGAGTGTCAGATAATACGCAAGAAGCTGAGTGACGATACTATTGGGAATAATCGTTGCTATACCTACATCTGCAACCGCAATATACTCATCAAACACATCATTCGGTTTTGGAGAAATACCGATAATATACCCTCCGCGGGCTTTCATTTCGATAGCAGCGGTGATTGTATCGTCATAGGTTCCGTCAAGTGGGGCAAAAACGATACATATAGTGCCTTTCGTAACCAATGCAAGCGGTCCGTGTTTGAGTTCTCCTGCTGCTACCCCTTCTGCATGGATATAAGAAATTTCCTTAATTTTCAGCGCACATTCCAAAGCCGTCGCGTATGAAATACCGCGTCCAATCACAAACATATGTTCCGTATTCTTCAGCTCTTTTGCCAAGTTTTTAATCTGATCGACTGAGCGCTCGCTGAGTACGTCCTGTGCAGCTTTCGCGGCTTGCACCAGAAGCAGTTGCCCTTTCTTGACCTCTCCTTTCATAGAGTATGCTACGAGGAGAAGATGGGCAATTTTTGTAATAAACGCTTTCGTCGATGCCACGCCTTTTTCCGGCCCTGCTCCCAGAGGAAGACGAAGATCCGCTTCCCGCCACAGAGACGAACCGACGACGTTGACGAGCGCAAAAACGGTGATATGACGCGCTTTGGCCTTCTTCACTATTTCCAGAAGATCCATGGTTTCTCCGGATTGGGAAAGAACGATGAGGATGCTTTTATCAGACATAAGCGCAATCCGGTGATCGAATTCATTTGCAATCCCCCAATTGACCAGCCGATCAGCAATGTGAGAAAACAAATAGGAAGCAGCCCGTGCTGCATGCCCTGCAGTTCCCGCGCCAATAACATATGCCCTGTGCGAAGCTTTTAATTTTTGCGCTAATAAATCCGATTGTTCATGGGATTCAGAAGCAATTTCAGAGAGTAAACCAGGTTGTTCATAGATTTCCTTGAGCATATAATAGGGATATTTCCCTTTCACTGTCTCATCCACCGTCCAATCTATCATTTGCTTTCTCGGCCAAATATGATCCCCTGTTTTTACATCATAGATGTGGATATTTTTTTCATCGACGATTGCCATCTCATTGTCTTCTAGAAAATGCACCTGTTTTGTGTAGGGGATGAGGGCTGTTGGATCGCTGGAAAGATAATTCTCCTTATCACCAAATCCCACAACCAAAGGCGATCCGTTTCGGACGGCAATCATTTGATGATCTTTCTTATTAATCACGATGATTGCATTCAAACCTTCAAGCTCATTGAAAGCACGTTGGACTGCTTTACTAAACATTGTTGTCTTCGCATACTCCTCAATGAGATGGACGATCACTTCTGAATCGGTCTCTGAGAGAAATGTATGTTTTTTATCAAGAAGCATCTTTTTCAACGCAGCGTTATTTTCAACGATCCCGTTATGGATAAGCGCAATACTCTTCGTACAATCCAAATGCGGATGCGCATTGATTTTTGAGACTCCTCCATGAGTAGCCCACCGGGTATGACCAAAAGCAAGAGTTCCAAGAGGAAGATCATCAATCGTGGAAGTCCCAATTTTTCCAACACTCTTTTTTACTATTATGGTTTTTGCCGATTCCTGCTCCGGAACGACCGCGATACCCCATGAATCATAGCCACGGTATTCCAAATCCTTCAAACCTGAAAGGACAATGTGTGTTGCTTTATTGCTGGCGCCTACATATCCAAATATTCCACACATATATCTCAAATTCTACTCTTCGGACCTTCATCCATCAATATTACAAAAGATGAATGGAATCTTCTTATTTTCGCATACTATAGATGACGACCTTTCTCTTGTCAAATCATGTTTCACTTCACCGTCACGCTTTTGGCAATATTTCGCGGTTTATCTACGTTATGCTTCAAACCTACTGCCATATAATAGGCTAATAATTGTAACGGTACAACATTGGCAATCGCACTGACTTCTCCCGCGTCAGGAACATGGATATACTCATCGAACCCTTTTTCCTTTTGCGGGGCTATACCGATAATATCTGAGCCCCGTGCCTTCACTTCATTAAGTGCATTTATTAAGTCCATTCTTACACTGTCATTGGATACGACAAATATGACAGGTACTCCGTGTTCCATCAGTGTTATCGCATAATGTTTCAGATCTCCGGCGGGAATTGCATGCGCATGGACATAAGAACCTTCAATAATTTTTACCATACCTTCTTTTATGATCTGCAGATTCTGACCTTTACTTAACAAAAATATATCCCTTTTGCCGGCAAGAAGAGATGCAAGACGTTTCACAGTTTTATGTACATCTGTGTCTTGGAGGTAATTATGTATTTGGTTTTCTAACTTCTCCAATGTCCTCTTCCCTTCAGTAAATTTGTCTTGTACTGTTTTTGCCACGAGATATCCCCATGCAATCTGTGAAATAAATATTTTGGTAGACATGACGCAAATTTCCGGTCCCGCCTCAGCCATGAATTTAAAATCAGACAACCGTGTCATCATACTTCCCGGCATATTGACAAAAGAAACAATGGTGGCACCTTTCTTTTTTACTTCTTCAAGAACCTCAAGAACATCTGCTGTCTCTCCGCTTTGCGACGGAGCTATCACTATATCTTCTTTACCTATCAAATCGTAATAATCCCGCGCTTCTGCACCGATTAATCCTATTGCAGGCACGTGGCCATAGACGCGCAGATAATACGTAGTTTGAAAAGCTGCAGCTCCTGCCGTACCCGAACCAATACAATACACGGTCCTGGCTTTTTTGATCGCATCAGCGAGTTTTTGATACTTCTGATGAGACTGTTCAAAAACTCTTCGTACGACGAACGGTTCTTCATGGATTTCTTTCATCATGAAGTGGTCATATTTTTCTTTATCCACTTTGCTGTCCACTATCGTATTTTTCTCTAATGCATATTCTATTTGTCTACCGCTTTTAATGTCATGGACCGTAACCCGTTTTTGGTAACATGTTACCATTTGTCCGTTATCAAGAATGATAATATCACTGACATACGGAGCAAAAGAAAGCGTATCTGAAGAAAGATATATTTCTGAAAAATCCTTCTCTACGCCGATGACGAGTGGAGAACCATTTCTGGCAGCTATGATGTGTCCGTCATTTGAAAGAACTATAACCGTATTGCGACCCGTCAATTCGTTAAATGCCAATCGAACAGCTTCTTGTAGCTCGTGGACGATTTTTCTTTTTTCCTCTATCAGATGGACGATAACCTCAGTATCTGTTTCGGAGACAAATGTATATCCTTTTCGTTCAAGCTCTGCTTTTATCTCCATGTAATTTTCTGCTATACCATTATGTGCTAAAACAAACGATTTATCGGACGCCCAATGAGGATGCGCATTTGGAACCGTAACCGCACCGTTGGTAGCCCAGCGGGTATGACCTATCGCGATAGAGCTTTCCGGTAATGTAAGAAGTGATTTATCTACGATACCCGTATGTTTATCAACAACAATTTTCTGATCACGGAGAATAGCAATTCCCCAACTATCATATCCACGGTAATCCAAGCGTTTAAGCCCATTCAATACTGAAGTTGTTGCATTTTGTTTTTTTCCAACATAGCCGAATATGCCACACATAGGTACCTCCGGTACAATTTTCAATTTCAAATTTTCAATTTCCAATAGTCCGGCAAAGCCGGATTAGGTACGTGAAAAATTTGAGAGTTAAAAATTCAATAATTGTCATCTCGATCCCAATTCAATCAAGAGAGAGATCCCCAACGGGATTTCTCACTTCGCCGAATACCGTCCGGTAATCGGCTTCGTTCGAAATGACAATGTTAAGGTAAATTTTTGAAGACACGAAAAAGCGGACTCTTTCAAAAACCATTTATTCTTTGGGTTACCCCAAGGGTTTTCCGGTTTCTGTTGACGGTAGAGAGTGCTACCGAAGGGTTTCCGCAGATGGTACCCACCTAAGAACGCTCCGTGAGCCGTGTACGAATAGTACCTAAAGGCGAACGGTAAGTTCAGGTGGGCTTCGATTCCTAACTATTATTAATAGTTAAGCCCTTCCCTCGTATCCCCGGCTATTATGTTTTTCGCTATCGCTCAAAAACACCAGCCGGGCAAGCCCTCTATTATAAACAAATAGGACGCGCCCAGACGGTGTGAGCGCCAGCGAACATAATGTCTGGGCCACACGCTTACACTGTTAATTTCCGCTTTCTTCGTCCGCCAAAGCCTATTTCATTATATGCATTGCGTAGGCGGATAACCTCCTTACCACTGTATACTATAAGAAGAGAAGAAGCATTGTCAAATCGAATTAAATTCTTCTTTATCAAAGATATAACTTTATATTCTATAATCAATAAAGATACTATGACATCCCTCCATCTTCCAAAAAAAATCCCCCTCCATCACCCAAAATATCTCTTTTTCATAGTCATACTCATCACTGGAGCATTTTTGAGACTAATATTGCTTCCGAATATGGAATGGTTTGGCGATCCCGCACGCGACATATTAGTCGCACAGCACATACTTCGTTATGGCGAAATTCCAAACATTGGCCATGTGGCATCTGGAACGAATCCTATTTTCTATTACCCTCCTCTCTACTTTTATATTCTCGCGATCTTACAGATACCCTCAACAAATATCTGGTACATAGGGAGCACTATGGTGTTATTTAATGTTCTGAGTATTGTTGTAATATTCTTTTTAACAAAACGTCTTTCTGATACGCTATCCGCTTTCATTGCAACCACTTTTTATACATATTCACCGTATATATTGCAGAATCAATCTAGCATCACTGCTTATCGGTTTGATTTGCCAATTTTTCTTCTTGGCACATATTTGCATATAACAGGCATTCAAAAAAAACAACCGATTGTTCTATTTTTAAGTTTATTCTTCTTAGCCATTGCTAGTTCTATCAATTATGCTGTTCTCATACTCATGCCAATATTTATACTCTGGATTATTATCTATTTCCATAAACACATCGACCTGATACTGAGTATTTTACTTTATACGTATACTCTCTTTATTATAATATTTTATGGTTTTGCAAAACACACGATTACTCTCTATGGCTGGACATCTTTCATTGCTCCGTTTCTCCCAACGAACTACATACAAATCGTTGATCCTATACATACTTTTATCAATCACTGTATTCTGTTTCTTACTAATGTCTTCCCTGAACAAGCTTTCGTTAGTCTTATACTCATACTCTTTCTTCTTTGCATCAATATAATATGGAAACGTCAAAGAATAGTTTCACTTCTCTATCCGCTCAGCTTTATTATGATAACAATCGTATTGTCTGCTCTTAAAAAACAACCTGTCATGAGCTATTTCTACTATTCTGTAACACCGTTCCTTTTTATACTGCTCGGCATGTGCTCTACGGTAAAAAAACCATATGGAGCAACCATCATATCCGGAATAATTATTCTTTTTTTAGGGTGGTATGCCCTTAGTCCGGGAGATATATCGATACAACCAAACCTTTCATATCAAAAAACAGAATATGCAGTAGACGCAATTATTGCTGAAATAAAAAAAATCAAAATACAAGAACAATATCCGGATATACTTTTTTGGAGATTACGAGTGATAGATATATATACAAATGAATGGCAAATGTCTGCATATGCGTATTTTCTTGAAAAAAAGTTGGGAAGGTTATTGAAGATTAACGATCACTATCACAACCTTGCTTGGATAGGAACAACGGATTATTTAGTCATTGTATGTCAAGCTGATGAAAACACAACAACTTCATGGTGTCATAAACATATCATTGCGGAATATCCTCAAGCTATACTCATAAAACAAATAATAACTCCCCTCCAATATCCGGTATTCCTCTATCGAACGAAACAGTAACGTTGTATTATTTCTACCCCAGACAAGGGTGCTATTGAGGTTTGTTGATGACCGTGGATTTGAGGCGGGACATGGCTAATTTTTTAAATACCTACCCAAGTCGTTTTATATTTTGCTCTTCCTTTAAATAATTCTGATTGGTAGAAACTTTTTTACCGGATTCTTTTTCCAATTTTTCCCTGGCTTCTCCGGCAATTCTCCCGCCTTTTTTGGCTGCTCCTTTGTTTTCCATAAACCCCTGAGCATTTTTATTTTTGGCTATTTCCGTCGTTGATGCTTCTCCAAGCATGGAAAAAAGTAATTCAAGATCATTCATGTGGTCGCGAAGGTTTTCTCTCTGCAACCCTTTAAACGTTTTATACTTGCTTGGAACCATACCGAATGTAGCTTTAGAAATTTCAGCCGTCAAAATGGCGTATTCTCGGTCGTTACCGACATTTCTTTTTTTCCACTCATCCGTTAAGGTTTCTCGAATCTCAATTCCCCGCATTCGTTTTTCAATCCATGCGTCAGAATATCCTTTCGCTTTATATATAGCTCTCGTTCTTTTGGTTGCCAATTCCGGGTCTTCTATCTCCTGGATCCGTTCATATCCTACTTTGGCTAGCCAGCGTTTAAATGGTTCGGCTTTCGGAGAAGGAATGGATTGGATAATACGAAAAATGCCTTCTGTACTGGCGCAATTAAGATTCTGTAAGCCTCCTGTGGTTTTTATAGAAAGGAGGGTGGCAATTTGCCCCCACCCTTTTGCTAGCTCAGGGTCGCGTCTCCGCATATCTTTTATATATCCATCTGGTTGAACAGAATCTGTTAAAGCAGCAACCACATCAACAACCACAAACCACCATTCGTTGCGGTAAATTATTTTTCTAATTTTCTGACCCTTAAATATGGCAATCTTTGTCGTTTCTTCCATCTCTCTATTTGTATCAATTTCTGCTTTTGTTTGCAACAAACGTTCTCTGGAATTTGATAGAAATTCATCCATCAAGGAATTAATTTCATTTTTTCGCTCTTTCTTGCGCGGGTGAGGAGAGATGCTAAAACAACAACTATGCATAAAACAATTATAATTCAGTCGCTCATGGAGGTTGCGTGACAGTGGTGGGTGTCTCCATAAAAGTGGTGATCTCGTAATTTACTTAAGCTTCGGTTTATACTACAGTAGTAATTCAGAAATAACATCTTTTCCACCTAAAAGATAAAACATGAGAAACAGACTATTCGGAGTATTTATAAGTAGTACCATTGTCATCTTTTCATTTATTCCTGTATGTCTTATCCGATATTCTCCTCGGTATTATTGGGGAGACCCACATTTTTCTGTCCAACAATATAAAGAACTCGCTTTAAAACAGCAGTCAGAATTGTTGGGTAATCAAGCATTTAGTGAGGATAATATTATTCTTCCTTCCAAAGAACTTTCGGATCATACTGTTGTGATAATTGGTCTATCTCTCTTGTTGACATGTATTTGGGGTTTCTCCTGGAGTGTTTATGCGTATATCACACATAAATTAAAATGGCTGATATGGACATCGTTTTGCTTCTATCTGCTTGTCCAATCTTTACTATTGTATATGTTAATCGCAGGAGCTATGGGTATAAGTTAGTCTAAAGAATCCACAGGCCTGGTGTGTGTGGAATATTATGATGGTTTATTAATCACGACAGATTTGAGGCGGGACATGGCTTCAAGGCTATAGCGGACTCCCTGGACACCGAGACCGGAGTGTTTCACGCCCATAAACGGAAAATGATCCGGACCACGTTGGGGAGAACCGTTAATCTGGACTGTACCAACATTAATTTTTTTGGCAACAACCAATCCTGTACCTTCATCTTTGGTAAATACGGACGCCTGAAGTCCGTAGGTAGAACGATTCATAATTGAAATTGCCTCGTCAATGCTCGTAACCGTTATAAAAGAAATGATTGGACCAAACACTTCAGTTGAGACAACTTTCATGTCCGGTTTGACATTTTTCAGAAGCGTCGGTTCTACAAAGTTATCTTTTGTTTTCCCTCCGCAAATAATCTCTGCTCCCCCGCTTACTGCTTCATCAATAACTGCCTGCACTTTTTGAGCTGCTGACTTTGTTATCACAGGACCCACAAGCTTCGTCTGGGGACTTCGTGAGTCTCCCGTACATACCATGTCTTTCATATTTGTAAAAATAACCGGTATCAATGTATCAAGGGTACTTTGCATTCCCAAAACATATTTAATCGCTGTACAGCGCTGTCCTGAATAGGAAAACGCGCCTTTGATAATCTCGCGGGCGGTTGGTTCCATATCCGCGTCAGGCAAAACGAGGGATGGATTATTTCCTCCGCATTCAAACAGAAGCGGAATCATGCCGGCTTTTTCTGCTATATGCACTCCTACGTCGCTTGAACCGGTAAATGCTATCATCTGCACATCTTTGTGTGTTGTCAGATAATCACCTATGTCTTCCCCTCCTCCTGTCACAACAGATATAACTCCTTCCGGAATTCCTGCTTTTATAAACATCTGAATCATATGAAGCGCACTGATCCCTCCCTGGGTAGGCGGTTTAAAGACAACCGAATTTCCCATAAGGAGTGCGGGTACAATTTTACTCGCTGATAAATTCACCGGATAATTGAATGGTGCGATACAAAGAACGACACCATGCGCTACCCGCTCAATAACTGCAGTTCTTCCTTTCTCATATCCCGGAAAATTATCACTATCCAAAGTTTCCCCTCTTAAACTTATTGCTTCATCGGCAATATAGTCGATCAGGTCTGCGGTTCGCACGATTTCACTTTTCGCATCTCCTGTGGTCTTTCCGATCTCCCGCATAAGGAGATTGGTAAGGTATTCTTCCATATGCCGGATCCAATCAGCGGCAAGATGCATCATTTTTACTCTCACATGAAGCGGTGTTTCTTCCCACGAAGATTGGGCTGCATGAGCCCGGGAAAGACAGGCGTCAATTTCCTCACGGGTAGTAACCTGAAGATTTCCAACCAATGTTCCGTCAACCGGAGAAATAACTTCTACTGTTTTTCCGCTTTTTGACGGACTCCATTCTTTTCCGTTAAAAAAGTAATACGTCGGAAGAGTTTTCTGATCGGAAATGGGTTGAAATGTTTCTACTGGCATAAGCTACCTTTAGTTAATGTATAAACGCTCATTCTGAAAATAATCTGAAACGATGGAGCCCGTAATAAATTAAGTATACACCACTCCTTCCTATCCAGTATATAATACATATCGCTATGGATATGAAACACACAGCAATGGACGCACGGGAATATATTTTCTCACTTCTTGGCAGAATACAAAAAAAAATCGCTCAAGGGAACAGGCGCACCCTTATACTCTTCGGAGGGGCATCTTTTTGCGTGATGATTCTTCTTTCTTTCTACTTCCTGATCCTCAAAGATCTTCCCAACCCCAGTAAACTCAATCTGAAAGAGGTTCCGGCTACAACAAAAATTTATGACCGGAACAATAAACTCCTCTTCGATATTTTTACTGATCAAAATCGTACCCTGGTACCGCTTTCGGAAATTCCGGATTTTTTAAAAAAAGCAACCATAGCTATTGAAGATAAGGATTTTTACAAGCACGGAGGGATCAATCCTATCGGAGGCATGCTTCGGGCTGTTTACGCAACCATCATAGGGAGAAAAATCCAAGGCGGTTCTACCATCACCCAACAGCTTGTTAAATCCGCACTCCTTACTCCGGAACGGACCGTCACACGGAAACTTAAGGAAATTATCCTTGCATACTGGGTAGAACTCCTTTATCCCAAAGATAAAATTCTTGAAATGTACCTCAACCAGGTTCCTTATGGAGGAACTGCGTGGGGAGTTGGCACTGCAGCAGAAAAATATTTTGGAAAAAAGGTCAAAGACCTGACGCTTGCTGAGTGTTCACTTCTTGCAGGTCTTCCACAAGCTCCAACCTTGTACTCACCATTTGGAAGCCAGCCGGAACTCGCTCTGGAACGTCAGAAGGCAGTGCTTACCCGTATGGTTGAAGATAAATATATAACGAAACAGGAAGCAGAAATAGCCTCGGGTACTCCGTTGACATTTGCCAAACCGCAAAATATCAAAGCGCCTCATTTCGTCATGTATGTGAAACAACTCCTGGTGGAAAAATATGGAGAACGGCTGGTTGAGATGGGTGGTTTACAGGTCACTACGACACTCGACCTTGATCTCCAGGAATATGCACAGGCAACGGTGGCAGCAGAAATCGAAAAGATTAAAACTATGAAGGTAGGCAATGCTGCAGCACTCATCACAAAGCCCGCAACAGGTGAAATACTGGCAATGGTGGGAAGTACGGATTATTTTGCCAGCGCTTCAGGAAGCTATAATGTGACGACTGCCCTTCGGCAGCCCGGATCCTCCATCAAGCCGGTCAATTATGCCATCGGTATAGAAAATAAACTCATAACTCCGGGGACGATGCTTCTTGATGTTCCAACCTGCTGGGGAGTTATCAATCAACCGCAATACTGTCCAAAAAATTACGATGGAAAATTCCATGGTCCGGTACAGGTACGGTTTGCCCTTGGTAATTCATACAACATCCCTGCAGTGAAAATGTTATATATGAATACTTTGGAAACTATGGTGGCATCTGCGTCGGCATTCGGCTTAGATACTTTTAAAGACCCAAAATATTACGGGCTGTCACTGACATTAGGAGGCGGTGAGGTGCGAATGACGGATATGGCTGAAGCGTTTGGGATATTTGCAAATGCCGGTATCAGGAAAGATCTCATATCGATTCGAAAAATCATAGACAGAAACGGAAAAATAGTAGAGGAAAATAAAGATCCGAATCTGGATAAAACGATCCCTTCCCAACTCCTGCTCAAAGGGACCAAAGTCATATCTCCTGAAACCGCATTTCTCATTTCTCATATTCTCCTGGATAACAATGCCAGGCAGGATGCATTTGGTCCAAGTTCCAGTCTCGTGATTCCAGGCCATGCAGTATCAGTAAAAACCGGAACAACAGATGATCTTCGGGATAATTGGACTATAGGATTTACCCCTCAAATACTGGTAGCAGTTTGGGTTGGCAACAATGATAATTCACCGATGAATAGAGCACTTGTGTCAGGTGTAACCGGCGCGGCTCCTATTTGGAATAAGCTTATGAAAAAAGCACTGACGGAAAAGACGGATCTCTGGCCAAAACAACCGGAAGGGATCATCGGAAAACAGATTTGTACCCTATCAGGACTTCTCCCCCCCAACGGTGAAGAGTCAGCAGATAAAGGATGCGAAACACGGTTTGAGTATTTTTGGAAAGGGACGGAACCCACAGAAAAAGAACAATTAAAACAGACTGTCTTAATAGATAAGACTACGGGAGACATTGCTGCGCCAGAAAAAACAGAGAACAGAGAAGCACAGGAACACCAAATTTTGAAAGATCCGGTTTCCGTTTGGTGCATAGATTGTTCGCACAACGATCAAACGAGGGTATTGCTCAAATAAGTCCAAGTCTTTTATACTTACTGATATATCCATCGAAACTATTCATCTTTATGAAAAAAAAGAGCACGAAGACGCCGGTTCAGAAATTCCAACCAATAGTGCCCGCCATTGCGCTTGGTATTCTCTCGTTTCTTACTATGGTTGGAGATGTCATTAGATCAATTCCCAATCTCATCATCACCATGTGTACAGGTATTGGATCGTTTGTCCCATCAATCTCCCCAAAAAAACAGGCAGTAAAAATGAACTTCATTATCCGCATACTCCACGACATCGGACATTTCGTTTTGTCCTTCGCTACTCCGTTCGTCATGTTTTTTAAAAAAACTGTTTCAAAAATAAAGATTCCGTCCTTCCAATGGAATCTTCCGCCTGTCCATCTCCCGTCTATTTCTTTCTCCGGTCTGAAAACAATAACGCTTCCACAAAAATCTACTGTCGTGTACACAAGACCCAAACTGTCACGTCTTACCAATCCTACGTTCTGGCAGCAAACAAAATTTTTTATTTTTGGTATCGGGGTGACGATACTCTTTTTCTTTCTTCCCTATATGGCATATCAATGGCTGGCTAGCCTACCGAATCCGAAACTCTTAACCCGCCGGGACTTAGAAGTTTCTACAAAGATATTTGACAGAAATGGGGCGCTTCTCTATGAATTCTATACTGACCAGAACCGGACGCCTATACCGGTTAACGAAATTCCCCGTTATATTAAAGAAGCAACGATTGCTATTGAAGACCGTGATTTTTACCATCATAGTGGGTTTTCCATCAAAGGCATGATCCGGGCGGTACGGGAAATCTCCGTCAAAGGACAGGTACAGGGAGGATCCACAATCACTCAACAGCTGATTAAATCCGCACTCCTTTCGCCGGAAATCAAACTCTCCAGAAAGATCAAAGAAATAGTGTTGGCTTTCTGGGCGGAACGGATGTATGGCAAAGAACAAATTCTGGAAATGTACCTCAACCAGGTTCCCTATGGAGGTACTGCGTGGGGTATTGAATCAGCGAGCCGTACCTATTTCGGTAAGTCAGTGAAAGATCTGACATTGGCTGAATCAGCACTCATTGCCGGACTTCCGGCTGCCCCTACAGAGTATTCCCCCTTTGGAACACATCCGGAAAAAGCGTTCCAACGACAAGCGGAAGTTTTGAGGAGAATGGTTGAGGATAAATATATTACAAAAGAAGAAGCGGAAAAAGCATTCGCAGAACCGGTTCATTTCGTCACTCCCCGCATTGCCATACGCGCTCCTCATTTTGTCATGTATGTCAAAGATCTCTTGGAAAAAAAGTATGGACCGCGACTCGTTGAACACGGAGGGCTGCGCGTCGTCACGTCGCTGGATGTGACGCTTCAGGAAAAAGCCCAGGATATCGTTACTCAACAAATTGCGGGATTAACCAGACTCAATGTTGGGAATGGTGCGGCACTCGTAACCAACCCAAAAACCGGAGAGATACTGGCTATGGTCGGCAGTAAAAATTATTTTGATATTGCCTCAGAAGGAAACGTCAATCTCGCAACCAGTATACGGCAACCGGGGTCATCCATTAAAGTTATCACCTACGCACTGGCTCTTGAAAATGGTTTCACGGCAGCATCGATCATTGATGACAGCCCTGTGGTATACAGTATCCCCGGAAGTGTTCCCTATGCACCGGTTAACTATGACAGCAGATTCCACGGACCGACACCCCTCCGCTACGCGCTTGCAAATTCTTATAATATTCCTGCAGTCAAACTTGCAGCAAAACTTGGTGTACCGGCAATTGTAGATAGAGGGCGCATGATGGGTATTGAAAGCTGGATTGACGATAGTCGCTACGGATTGTCCATTACTTTGGGAGCAGCTGAAACCACACCGCTTGATATGGCGAAGGTGTTTGGTACGTTTGCGAACGAAGGAAAACGCGTTGATCTCATGCCCATCCTAGAGGTCACGGACTACACAGGAAAAATATATGAGAAAAATAAACCGAAAAAAGGAGTCCAAGTGGTCAAGCCGGAAGTGGCTTGGATTATGGGCAACATTCTTGCAGACAATACTGCCCGGACCCAAGCGTTCGGTCCGAATTCAGCGTTAGTCATCCCCGGGAAAACCGTATCAGTGAAAACCGGCACAAGCAATGATAAACGGGATAACTGGACCATCGGATACACTCCATCCTATGTTGTCACCACATGGGTCGGAAACAACAATAATGCACCGATGAACCCATATCTTGCGTCAGGTATCACAGGTGCAGCTCCAATTTGGCATGATATCTTTGTAGAACTCCTCAAAGACAAGCAGGATGAACCGCCAGTACGCCCTTCTACTGTCGTTTCTCTCCCCTGTTATTTCAATAGACCGGAATTTTTCATCAAAGGAACGGAACCAACCAATGGCCGGTGCAGCGCACTGCCTACTCCAGCTCCATCAGGAAGTCCTACACCAAAACAGAACTAATAGAAAAAGGACTGGTGTTATCCAGTCCTTCTTCTCTGTATTTATAGTTATGTCATTGCGATCCGCCTTCGGCGGGAGAAGCAATCCCTGCCTTCCTGCAGGCAGGTCTCTAACAAAGATCGCGTCGCTTGCGCTCGCGATGACAAATAAATTAGTTTCTCGGTTGCATCGGTCGGGCTTCATTCACAACCAATGGCCTACCCTCAGCATCTGCTCCATTGAGTTTCTCAATGGCTGCTTTCGTCTCTTCATCAGTACTCATTTGGACAAATCCAAATCCGCGTGATCGTCCGGAATATTTATCCGTGATGACTTTGGCGGATACGACAGTACCAGCAGTAGCAAAAAATGCTCCAAGCTTGGCATCATCGAATGTGTACGGAAGATTACCAACAAATAAATTGGCTGCCATAGTTTCTTTCCTTTCTCTCCTAGGACTAAAACCGTGGGACGTATACGCTTGGGGACCAACCGAGAGGTGAACTCAACGAGGCTCCAACTAAGACGATTCCAACACTTTTCCTTCCTAAGACAACAGCGAGTATAACACAAACTTGAGAATTCCCAAAATCAAACTCTGAATCTCTACTCAAATGCTATTTACATCTTGAAAATTTTTCCGTCCATTTCAAGTTCATCTGCTGCCATGATTCGAATCATGGCAGAGGAGATATGTATTTCTCTCCTATAATTCAATCAATTCATCTGCACTAAGTAATCATGCTCGTTTATGCTCATAGAACAGTTCAGGATTTTCAGCTTTTAATGTTAACGTCGGCATTGCTCCGTTATACCGATAGGCTAAGTGAGGAAACGTTTTATACATTAATTCCTCAAGGTCAACTATTTCTTTTCCTTTAAAACCAAGTAAAACCGGCATAGTATTGTGGAACCCTATCCCCGGTTCATATTCCTGTAATAACTGAAAAACAGAAATAAAATCACTTTGTTGTTTCTCAAAACTCTCGTATTCAAGATAGATAATCCGGTGTGGTTGCATCCGAGAAATACGTATTTTTTTATCATAAAGAATGACAGCAAGACGATTAAATTTTGTTGCTTTTTCAAGCTCAACACCAAATCCTGTTGAAGCAGTCAGATTGTGACCAACAAAATATCGAGCACCCACTATTTTTGCTGAATCAACCTGATACACTTCGTTTGGTAAAGAAGTTAAATTCGTATCTGGTGAATATGGAGCTGTATATGGATCATACCCAGTCAATCCTGCTTTTTTTAACACTGTTAAAAGGATATTCTGTCTTTCTTTTACAAACGGTTTAATTTCTTCTGGAGTTTGCGTGAGTGAAATCGGACAATATGCAGCGCGTGAATCTTCCACAATATGACTCAAATGATCTATATGAAGCAGATTATCAATATACTTCTTCCGTTCATTATTACTTACGATAACCTCTATTGAATCCATAACTATTCCCTTCTTGAAAATCATACTTCTAAACGACTAAACTCCTATATTTCTTCCTTTTATTCCACACTCTCTTCTTCATCTGCTTCAGCGGATGGAGCTTCTTCTTGTGCAGCTGATTGATTGTCTGTTGATCCTATTTGACTTACGCTCAATTTGAAACTCCCAATAATTGTATCATTCACGTTTTGCCAATATTCCGGGGTCTCAAGGGTTGTTTCAATATATATAACAACATCTTCATCCAGCGTTGCTGTCACTTGTTTGAGTTTTGGTTCTTTTACGATCACCTTTTTAGCTTCGTTTCCACCAAGTGTCGTATCAATACTCGTTGCACCACTGAGTGTTTTCTCATTTTTCAACCACTGGGCAATCGTGGGAGCTGTCGTATCTTTTTCCCAAACAATCAGACCCCCTTTGTGATTCGGGTGAGTGAATTCAATGTGTGCATAATTTTCCTGGTCCTCTTCATGTTTATTCACCGTCAATGACTTCGGATATTGAAAAGAAAATCCTGCCGGGTCATCCCACAGCACGAGTTCTTCTTTTGGAGTCGGCGTAACAGGTACCTCAATATCTTTTTGTGTTTCTTTTTTTGGAAACAAACGCTCTCTATTGAAAAAAAGAATACCTACTAATACTCCTACACTCACAATCAATCCTGCAATAATGATTACTTTTTTCTTTGTCATAAAAAGAATTCTACCAAATTATTGTCATTCCGTATATAATAATCTAACCTTGTCATTCCGAGCGAAGCCACGTTTGACGTGGCGAAGTCGAGGAATCTTCCAACTCCAAACTTGGAAGATCTCTCCACTCTCCCATCCTTCAGCTTACGGACGGGATCGGTCGAGATGACATATATTATAAAAAACTATAATACGTTAAAAAATTTAATATGCAATCCATGAAATATTCTTTGTTCGCTCTTTTTTTACTCACGCTCATCCTCTCATTTCTAACCCATCCTGTCTATGCTGCTAAAGTCCGCGTCCGGAAACCGCGGGCAACAAAAACCGGTGTTTCATATTCGTCTGTTGCTGTCTCACCAAATACACATAGCATCAAATTGTCTCTCATGAACCTTGGCAATGTAAAAAGCGTGACCTATGAACTTAGTTATTCTTCATGGGACGTCCCCCAAGGAGCAATGGGAACCATTCTTGTCACCGGACAAACAACCGATGGACGGGATCTCTATTTTGGCACATGCAGCCATGGAGTCTGCACGCCCCATTATAGTTTGAATCCGACAGCATCCCTTATGGTATGTTCCACCATGAAAAACGACACTGAATGGTGTAAGCGATATAATATCAGCACAAAACGGTTACAGTAAAACTGCATTAATTATTCTTCGAGCGCATGCGAGAAATTCTCACTTCGTTCGAACAATACAAGGAGGTTTTATGAATGTTATTTTACACACTGATAAATGTATAAGCTGTGGGTTGTGTGCATCTATTGCCCCTGATCTTTTTACCATAGAGACTGGAGTCGTTTCTTTAAAAAAAAACCAAAAAACCTGGACTGAAGAAGACTGGAAAAAAGCAAAAGAAGCAGCAGCCTCATGTCCGAATTCAGTAATTGAAATCATGGAATAAATCCTAATTTCTAAGCATTAAATTCTAAATAATGTCAAAATACAAAATCAAATACCATGATTTACGCAATTTGTCATTCTGGGGAGTTCTGAGCTAGCCGAAGGACGACTCCAGAATCCGATTCTGGACGTACTACTGATCGTTTGCCAGAATGAGTTCTAACAGCCTAAACCAAACGCTATTGCGTAAGTCATGAAATACCATAGATGTTTAAACCTAGAAATATTTTACTTTTTAGAATTTAGATATTGGAATTTATTTAGGATTTAGAAATTAGAGTTTAGAAATTATTTGTTATATGTCTCTTTTTCAATCTCTTATTCTCTCCATCATCGAAGGCATCACGGAATTTCTGCCGATCTCCTCAACCGGTCACATGATATTGGCTGGAAAACTCCTGGGCATTCCATCAACTGAATTTGTAAAAAGCTTTGAAATTATCATCCAACTCGGGGCAATACTGGCTGTTGTTATTCTTTATTTCAAAACACTCATAAACAATATATCCCTTTGGCCAAAAATTCTCATTGCATTTATTCCCACTGCTATCCTTGGATTTACGCTCTATAAAGTAGTGAAAGGATTTTTACTTGGTAATGCTTTTATCACCGTATGCGCGCTTGGTATCGGTGGTATTGCGTTCCTTATCCTAGAAAAACATTTCAAACAGAAGCAATTTAAGACACAAACATTAGAGACAATCACCCTCAAACAATCGTTTTTCATCGGGCTTTTCCAATCTCTCTCCATGATCCCGGGAGTTTCCCGGAGTGCAGCGTCCATTTTTGGAGCAATGATAACTGGAGTCAATCGGGAAACAAGCGTCGAGTTTTCATTCCTTTTGGCAATTCCGACTATGATCGCTGCCACCGGATTGGATCTTATAAAAAACGGGTTAACGTTTACAACCAACGAATATACAATGCTGGCCATCGGATTTATTATCGCCTTCATCACTGCTCTTCTTGCCGTCAAAGCATTTCTTACATTTGTCAAATCCAACACTTTCATCCCCTTTGCCTGGTACCGCATAGCCCTTTCTCTCCTCTTTTATTTCTTCGTCCTCCGACGATAGTCTAATTTATCATCTCAAAAATCTCTAAATCTCTGGGTCTCTGAGTCTCTATCTCTGCATCACCACATTGACATAAAACTTAATTCATAGGATTATAAAGGATATGTCTGCCCCAAAAGAAATTTTAGACTATATTGACCGTACCCAGGAAGAAGGGTTCTCTGACGAGGCGATTCAAGAAGCATTGCATATTGCAGGATGGCATAAAAAAGATATTCATAACGCGTTTGTTTCAAAAACTCCAACGACTTCAAGACCCATGAGTCCGGTAATTATTATTATTTCTATCCTCCTCTTTCTTCTTTTGGGTCTTGGATCTGCATATGCTGTTTTCTGGTATCAAACACATCTGATTACTCAGACACCCTCGACAACTCCTACACCGACGCTGGAAATCATACCAAGCCTAACACCCTCCCTCACAGAACCACCGCAATCATCTGCTCCTCAGACACCGCTTACTGCTGATGTCTCATATAGCCACAATGGATTTGGCTTTGACATCCTCAAAACACTTCTAAAAACCGATGGAGAGAATAATATTGTCCTTTCTCCGACCAGCATCAGTCTCGCTCTTTCCATGACGTATAACGGTGCTTCGGAATCTACTAAACTCGCAATGGCGAAAACACTGAAGATTCAAGGATTTGATATACAAAAACTAAACGAACAAAGCAATAGCCTCATAAAATCGCTTACCAATCCCGATCCTCAAGTCACTCTTTCCATCGCAAATTCCATATGGGCCAAAAAAGGTATCCCCATCCTTCCAACTTTTTTTACCATCAATACGAAATACTATAATGCCACTATCCAATCATTAGATTTTAGTTTAGACACGAGCGCTGATACGATCAACACTTGGGTATCGAAAAATACGAAAGGAAAAATTCCAACAATTGTTGAAAAACCAATTGGTGCAAGCGTCGTTATGTATCTCATCAATGCCGTGTATTTCTACGGGAGCTGGACGCGGGCGTTTGATACGGCATTGACAGCAGGACGGCCATTTTTTTTATCAGAAAAAAATACGATTGACCAGCTATTCATGAAACAAAGTCAGAAAAACTTCCTCTATGAGGAAACTGATACGTTCCAGGCGATTCAGCTTCCGTACGGAAAAAACAAACGGCTTTCCATAGTCATATTTCTCCCCAAAACCACACTTCCGGCGTTCCTGGGACAACTCACCCATGCAACTTGGAACTCGTGGATGAAATCTTTTTCAGAAATGGAAGGAACCATCCTTCTTCCAAAGTTTAAAGCGGAATATAAAACATCATTAAAAAAAGCCTTATCAACGCTTGGCATGGCACAAGCATTTACAGATACTGCTGATTTTTCCGGTATGCGGAAACAAAAAGACATCTCCATCTCCGATGTTATCCATAAGACGTTCATCGATGTATCGGAAAAAGGGACTGAAGCAGCTGCAGCGACTTCAGTCGAAATGAAGGTCACCTCATTTACAGAACCCAAAAAAACTTTTACTATGGAGGTCAACAAACCATTCTTTTTCACTCTTGTCGATACTAACACTGCTGAAATCCTCTTCATGGGAGTCATCAGAAATCCCCGCATGTAGATGCTTCAAATATTCCGGAGGATTCTTAACCGCATGATCGCAAATGTAAAAGAAAAAAGAACAATGCTGACAAGAACGACTGATGCCCCTGGGGATATATGATATGTATCAGATATGAAAGCTCCGACAACAGTTGAAAGGACGCCAAAGATAAGCGAATAGATATAGTACTGATTCATACTTTTACTGATATTCTTTGCACTTGCTGCGGGCACGACGACCAACGCTCCCATGAGGAGAGTCCCCACAAAACGTACGCCAAGTGCAACAACCGCAGCAACCAAAAGAAGATAAAGAAGATTAATTTTTTTCACGTTAATACCGATAGATGTTGCTAATTCATCCGAGATTGACGTGAGAAGCAATTGTTTCGCAATGATTTTTGTGACGATCATTATGGCAATCGACATCCAAATAGCAATCAAACTCTCAAGAGAAGTAATTTTTTCCATACTCCCAAATAACGACTCTAGCAATTCCGGTTCAGGAGTCAGGAGTATTCCGAGCGCAAGACTGGCAGTGAAAAATACACCCACAAGAGCTTCAGGGTACAAAGACGATGTTTGTCCTAAATACCACACCCCTACTGCAGCAATAAAAAGTGCAGTAAATGCTCCTATCATCGGCGATATATGAAAACTTAATGCAAGCGCCAACCCGGGAAGTGCAACATGCGAAAGTGCATCTCCGACCAGCGACATACGTTTCAAAACCATGAATGATCCGAGATATCCCGACGCAGCACCGACAAATATCCCGGTCAATGTGAGAAAAAAAAGATTTACTTCCATATAAGAAAATGTTAATGATGATGGTAAAATCCAACATCACTCCCGAATAATTTCTGTAAATTCTCTTTATCCATGACAACATCAGGAGGACCGAAACAGATAGACTCTTTGTTCAGGCATATGACCTTGGTAGCATAACGGTATACTATCTGCAATTCATGGGAAATGAGGATAACGGACATTTTTTCTTCATGTTGAAGGTGGTGAAGAAGACTATAAATAGTTCCCTCAGAAGAAACATCGACTCCGCTTGTAGGCTCATCGAAAAGAAGTATATCAGGGTGTCCGATGAGCGCCCATGCAATAAGTATTTTTTGAAGTTCCCCACCGGACAGCAAACCCAATTTTTGCCCGAGAATCTTTTTACTTTTGTCTTTATCAATGTCAAAACCCACAGTATGCAATACTCTTTCCATTTCATGAGTATTACTGTCTTTCAACGCGAAAAACTCTTTTGTTGTTAACGGAATATCGCTGCTTACGGAGAGTTTCTGGGGCACATACCCGATCTTCACTCCCGGAGTCCAATCCACAGCTCCCTCGTACGGAACCAGTCCCATAAGCGCCCTGAACAAGGTTGTTTTCCCGGCACCATTGGGACCAATAACAGCGATTGTTTCGTCCTCACCAACATCAAAACTGATTTTTTGTAAGATTGTTTGTTTGTTGAGTTCAACTTTCAGATTAAACACATGAAGAATCGTCTTTTTCATAGATCACTCTTAAGTATACATGATTTCTAAAAAAGACCCATTTGCGGTGTCTCTACTTTAATTGGATAAGAAAAATCTACCTGGATAATTTGAACTCTGTTCCATTTTGTATCCATATATTTCAGGTTTTTGTGATACATGCCATAATCATACAGGTCGCGGGTAATAACAACATCCGACTCACAGTACAACTGTAATTTTTGGAGATTTTCTTTGTTTCTATTTGCCCAGTAATAGACAGCGTTGGTGCCAACATCGGTTTTATTGGTCCCAAGCGTATCTTGGGCCAGTGCATTCAGACTGATTCTTCGGCCGATGGCAGTACGTACTATTTCGAGGATGTCAAAATGAGGAAGCTTCGATAAATCTTTTGTGTAATACGGCCGAAGTGCCGGCACATCAAATTTTTTGGAATTAAATCCGATGATGCGATCCGCTTTTTCAAACCACTCCCACATGTTCTCAACACTCGGGGTAAGTTCAGCATTCGGATGCCAAAAACTTTTCATTTCCCCTCTGATTTCCTTGCCAAACTCATCCACTTCTCTTCTATATACGGAAACCACGGATATTCCAAGATCTGCGGGATCACTAGAAGTGATATCAGAAAACAGTTTCTGCGTTTCGACATCAAAGATAAGCTCAATCGCCATACACATCCTTATACTAGAATAGAAGTATTTTTACAATGGGGCCGAAAAAACAAAGAAATATTTACCGTGAGACTGACAAGTTGGTTCCGCCTTCAGCTCCGCATGCCCTCACGGTCACTATGTTGTTGGAATCAACAACGATACTATATTTCGTAAGTGCTGCGGTTCCATCAGGATCAATGGGGATAGTTTTCAGATACTTTGTCATAGGTGTCGTAAGGTCTACGCAATCCGTGTCTCCTGCCACACTGCAACCGTTGGTTGAAAGAGCACATCCGCTCCCGGCAGTTCCTACCTGTTTTTCAACCATTCCAGTGGAAAAACCGGCAGGGAGCGCTCCTTTATTATCAATAATTGATGAATGAACTGCAGACAGAATGGAATTCATATCCGAAAGCCGTCTGTCGTCTTTCGCGTCTTTTATACGTTTGCTAGGATTAAGAGCCACAAACACCGTCACAGCTAATATGGACATAATAACGATAACCAGAAGAAGTTCAATGAGTGTAAACCCGCCTCGCGTCGACTCCGTCTCGCGAGTCGAGGTGGGTCCTTTTTTTCCATTATATTTTTTCATAGAGGCAGTCCTTCCTTTATATACCTAGTATCCAAGGTATATAATTTCTTGTCAAGCTAGTTAGTCTCTTGCCACGAGGTTAATGTAATGCTTTTTCCAGCTCTTCTGGCAATTCCCTGGAGCATCTTTATATATTTTGGCGGTCCTGCGATTGTTGATGCTACTGAAATGGTTCTCATATTCCCCAAAGCGCTCACTGTAGCTATACATGAACCAGAACCAACGGAGAGCGTTACCCCGGTAAAATTTGCGTCTCCCCGGGTCCGTAATAATGTTTCTTCCAGACAACTTTCTCCGATTTTTACCGCTGTTTGACCTTTCTGATACCCCAATGACGAATTCGCACTCGCGATCCCCATTAAAGTGACGGACAGAGCTATCACCATCGTGACAGCAGATATCACTAAGAGACTGGTAAATGCAATGAAGCCTTTTTTTCTTTTTAATTCCTTCTTCATATATAATCATTTGTCATCCTGAACATAGTGAAGGATCCAGTTCCGATGTGTATCGGATAACTTTGATGGATTCTTCTCTAAGTTACATTCTTCCTTATTTGTATTTCCAAAGTTCATTGGCAGCAACAAATATTCGGCGATGAACACTCATAAATTCTTCCCTCATCGTGTCCTAAACAGTCTTTCGATTTTATACAGCTTCCGGGGAGCGTATACTTCTGTTGGCAATACTCATTGCAGTTGACTGGTGTCGGTGTTGGAGTCAATGTAACAGTTGGTGTTATAGTTGGAGAAAGCGTAGGTGTAGGAAGGTTGCCAAAGACTAATTCCGTATTTCCAATGGAACTATCAGTCATAATGTAACTTACCGTAATAGCTGAATTTGCCATGTTTTTACTGAAATCGAGATAGTTAATCGGAATTGGATCAGCACTTGCGGTGAGAGCAACGTTCGTGACATCTAAAAGATCGCCGGAATTTGCTGTTCCTGACCACACATTTGAACCATTGATACGGATTGTTTGAAGCAAACTCCCAGAATCTCCACCGGTCCATGTCAGCGTCATTTTATCAATTGTGATATCAGAAGATCCGGTATTTTCCAGAAATGTATTTTCAATGTGTTTATTTCCGGTTGTAAGGATCGCATCTCCTGCATCCATGAGAAGTGCCCTTGCCTGGTTAAACTGGCTGTTGAGTTCGACTGATTGGCTCATCGTTGTTTGAGCGGGTACTTGTCCGAATAGCATGCTTGATACTTGTTTAACGGAAAGACTAACTTTTATATTTTTACTATTATTATTCGTTGAGGTTACATTCGCAAAACTCAAATCCGTTACTATGACCTGATTGGAGGTAAGCGTATAGGGTCCTGATCCGGCAGTCGTAATGACGATCCGTCCTGAAGAGGAAGCAATCGTTGTCGTTGATCCGCCGTTATCCAGAACTAGTTGTTCTTTGGATACGCTTTGGATATTTTTAGCCCGCCGGATTTCGTAGCTTATTCTAGCAAGAGCCATCTTCATTGATTGTTCGACTGTTTGCTGTTGGTTAAATTTTTCCCGTCCATACACCACATCCCATGCAAAAAGTACCGCTCCGGTCACAAATGCACTCACCAGCGTCATATATAATATGAGTTCAATCAGTGTAAACCCATGTTTTTTTATAGTTGACAGCAACATGTTCCTCCATCTGGACCAATGACACAGAGATGATTTCCTCCGTTTTCCGGAATTTCCCCATTGGCAAGACATTGGGATTTCCCGTTCCTGCATTGTCCTCCTGTGTACCCAAGCGTCATACAAAACGTACCGCAAAACTGCGGGGTAGCAGCTGATGATTTTCCCACCTGCCAATTAGTCAGATACATTGTCATAACAACTGAATTCTGCCTGGTCGGCGTAAAATTCCATGATACGGTAGCGGTAATCTTTTTCGTTTCCGGGTCAACTGTTCCGCCTGAGAGAAGGATATTTCCGCTCCCGTCTCTCCCAACATCCGCAATATCAATGACTCTGGTAAATTTATTGGACGGATCAATATCTGATGTACCTAAAAAAGCCCATACTCCGCTTGTTTTTGAAAGTCCATAGGGGCTAGTGGTTGTGAGATTTGACCATCCTTGATTACGGATGGACTTCACCCCTTCCAATCCTTCATTCGCAATAAACGTGGCCTGCGATTCTTCCTCAGAAAGACGGCTGGTATTTAGAGATCCAACGATAGCAATGATTGAAGATGCTGCGATAATGGCAAATATAGAAACCGCGACGATGACCTCTATCACCATTTGACCGCGGACAGAAAATTTATAGTTTGTCATTGCGAGGACTCCGACGTTACATCGGAGGACGTGGCTATCTTTATTATAGAGATTGCTTCGCCTCATTCTGTTATGTGTGATTCGGCTCGCAATGACACTAAATATATATTGATTATCAATTATTTTCATATTAATCTACATCCACTGTTCCAACTTCATTAACATGTACACTATGGCTATCGCCAAGTGTATTTTGTATAGCAAGAGTCTGGACAGCGCTCGGTGTTCCCGTCAATGCGTTAAATATGACATCAATAGCAGTAACGGTGAGTGTTCCAGATATTGTATATATTTGATCAAATGCAGTTCCCGGAGGAGTATAGGAGGATCCTTTAAACATAACGATCTTGGTTGAATCGGTGTGAACCCCCCACATGCTTTGTTCTTTCCCTGAGATACTATTCATTTGAGCTGTCCGAAGAGATGACATGACTTCATTGGTCGTATTTTCTAAGGTATTTTTATTATAAAACCTCGAGGCAAACGGAATCGCCGTCATTCCACCGAGAACTGCAAAAATTGCTATGGAGAGGATAAGCTCAAGAAGAGAAAAACCGGAAAAAGAAGAATGAATAATGGATAATGAATAATGCGTAATAGTATTATCCTTCTTCATATTGTTCATTATGCATTATGCATTTTTCATTTATTAATGCTCCCTGTGAGTTCATAAATTGGACTTATGATAGCAAGGGCGATAAATCCAACGATAACACCAATGACCACCAGAAGAAACGGCTCCAGGAGTGTCGAAAGATTCTTGCTTATATTTTCTATTTCATCTTCATAATAATCCCCAAGATAGAGAAGCACATCTTCCAGTTTACCGGTTTTCTCCCCCACTGCAATCATTTTTACAACAATTCCTGGAAATTCTGGGAATTTTAATTTCGTCATCGTCGCACCAATACTGCTCCCTCCTGCCAGCTTATCTGCAATCTGATGAATATCCTTTTGGAAAAGGACATTTGAGAGAGTATGTGCAGTAATGTCCAGTCCTCTATGAGCGGTAATTCCGCTTTTTATCAGAATCCCAAAGTTCCGGGAAAACCGCGTAAGTTCTTGATAGAGAAGCAGTTCTCCAAAAATCGGAATTTTAAGAAGAACTGTATGCCACAAAAATTTCACCGAAGGTATTTGGACAGCGCTCACCCATATAATACATAGGATAATAAATCCTAACAGGATACCCATGCCATGATCCTTCATCAGGGTCGCAAATCCTAAAAGTATATAATGGTCCCAGGAATTTAAACAGTATGGTAAGATCCAAAAACTATGGAACATACTATACGTCGACAACATCCGCCAGCCTTCAAGGCAAAGGTGGCATTGGAAGCAGTGAAAGAAGAAAAAACC
>Ga0265297_10002276_pt1 | contig 39898 bp, 42 predicted proteins | sample Munlanlwell13791_FD_192502 | JGI IMG/M metagenome (GOLD analysis project Ga0265297, IMG submission 192502) | Leachate microbial communities from a municipal landfill in Southern Ontario, Canada - Leachate well 137-91 | ecosystem: Engineered > Solid waste > Landfill > Unclassified | place...
CAACCCTTGGAACCTGCCCCAGCTCCAGGATGCGATGAGCCGACATCGAGGTGCCAAACCTCCTCGTCGATGTGAACTCTTGGAGGAGATCAGCCTGTTATCCCCGGGGTAGCTTTTATCCGTTGAGCGATGGCCCTTCCATTCAGAACCACCGGATCACTAACTCCGACTTTCGTCCCTGCTCGACCTGTACGTCTCGCAGTCAAGCACCCTTATGCGTTTACACTCGACGCACGATTTCCAACCGTGCTGAGGGTACCTTTGAACGCCTCAGTTATCTTTTGTGAGGCGACCGCCCCAGTCAAACTACCCGCCTAACTCTGTCTCCCGGCATATACTGCCAGGGTTAGAACTCTAATGTTACCAGGGTGGTATTTCACTGTTGACTCCCCCCCAGCCAAAACCAGGGGATCACCGTCTCCCACCTATGCTACGCAAGCGGCATCAAAATCCAAAGATAGGGTATAGTAAAGCTCCACGGGGTCTTTCTGTCCTGATGCAGGTAAACCGTGTCTTCACGGTCATCCCAATTTCACCGAGCCTCTCTCCGAGACAGTTCTTCCTTCGTTATGCCTTTCGTGCGGGTCGGAACTTACCCGACAAGGAATTTCGCTACCTTAGGACCGTTATAGTTACGGCCGCCGTTCACTGGCGCTTCGGTTAGTCCCTTGATATAATCTCAAGACACCCCTTAACGTTCCAGCACTGGGCAGGCATCAGCCCCTATACATCCCCTTACGGGTTTGCAGAGACCTGTGTTTTTGATAAACAGTCGCGGAAGACTGGTTTCTGAGACCCCGACTTGCGTCGAGGCGTCCCTTTTCCCGAAGTTACGGGACCACTTTGCCTAGTTCCTTAGAGAGAGTTATCTCGCGCGCCTTGGCTTACTCAGCCTGTCCACCTGTGTCGGTTTGTAGTACGATCGCCCATCACAATACCCAGAGCTTTTCTCGTCAGCGTGGAGTCACCTAATACCCCCAGTAAACTGGGGTTCACAATCCAATAAGTGCTATAGGCTATCCTTCTGCGTCCCTCTGGTTAACAAAATAGGCGGTAACGGAATATTAACCGTTTTGCCATCACCTACCCCCGATTAGACCGGGGCTTGGCTTAGATATCGACTTACCCTGGGAGGACGAGCCTTCCCCAGGAAACCTTGGACTTCCGGCGAACATGATTTCCACATGTTTTTTCGTTACTTATGCCGTCATACTCACTTCTGTTTCGTCCACCGCGCCTCGCGACGCGACTTCGACCTACAACAGAACGCTCCTCTACCACCATCCGCCTTGCGGCGGACGATCCGTAGCTTCGGTAGTATGCTTAGCTCCGTGTGTTTTCGGCGCAAAATCGCTCGACCAGTGAGCTGTTACGCACTCTTTAAAGGGTGGCTGCTTCTAAGCCAACCTCCTGGCTGTTTGTGCGACTCTACTTCCTTTACCACTTAGCATACATTTAGGAACCTTAGCTGACGGTCAGGGCTGTTTCCCTTTCGACCACGAGGCTTATCCCTCGTAGTCTCACTCCCAATTAATTACTTTACAGTATTCGGAGTTAGCAAGGATTTGGAATCCCTTTCGGGACCCTAGTCCAAACTGTACTCTACCCCTGCAAAGATACGATTGAGGCTGGCCCTAAAACCATTTCGAGGAGAACCAGCTATCTCCGAGCTCGATTAGCTTTTCACTGCTATCCTCAGGTCATCCTGAGATTTTTCAACATCAATAGGTTCGGACCTCCCTCCGATTTTACTCGAAGTTCATCCTGCCCAAGGATAGATCGCTGTCGGTTTCGGGTCTACAATTAGTGACTAAATCGCCCTATTAAGACTCGCTTTCGCTACGCCTCGGCTTTCGGCCTAAGCTTGCCACTAACTGTAAGTCGACGGCTCATTCTTCAATAGGCATGCTGTCACCCGGCATTGCTGCCGAGCTCCAACTGCTTGTAGGCACACAGTTTCAGGTTCTATTTCACTCCCATTCCTGGGTTCTTTTCGCCTTTCCCTCACGGTACTTGTTCACTATCGGTCACTGTAGAGTATTTAGCCTTAGGAGATGGTCCTCCCGGATTCCAACAGGATTTCTCGTGTCCCATTGTACTTGGGATACCGCTAGGGCCATAGGGTTTTTCGTTTACGGGGCTATCACCCGCTCTGGCCGGACTTTCCAGACCGTTCAACTAAACCTTTTGGTCCCACATCGCGGTCCCGCTACCCCCTTTGACGAATCGCAGGGTTTGGGCTGTTCCGGTTTCGCTCGCCACTACTACCGGAATCGTTATTACTTTCTCTTCCTCCGCTTACTTAGATGTTTCAGTTCAGCGGGTTGTCGCTCGCGCGTCCCGGGATTAACCGGGACAGGTTTCCCCATTCGGAGATCCCCGGATCAAAGCTATTTTGACAGCTCCCCGAGGCTTATCGCAGCCAATCGCGTCCTTCATCGACTTACAGTGCCAAGGCATCCACTATGCGCCGCAGTAACTTGATCATTTCTCGATGCGAGAATCGATTCTTACTTTTGGTTTACCTTGTATTAACTTTTCAATGTTCGCTCTGTCTTTGCCTAACGGCGCCGACAGACAACAAAAAACGCACATCAAGTGCGTTTTCTTTAAAAAACCGCTGATTGACGCGTACTCGAACTACTATGAAAAAGTGTGAACTTTTGCCATCAAGTCGAGGTTCACATTATACGAGGAATCCCCTGATCTTGTCAAGCGCTATTTTAGAAATTATTCGCCCGTTCGATCAACGCCGCCGTGTCGGCCGGCAGCCAGGACCTGCCCTGGGCGACCGCGTCCAAAGCGCCGAGCAGCTTCTCATAGGTCGCCGCGCCGAAGAGCTGCTTTTTGCCCGGGTCAAGGTTGGCTCCGGACAGGATCTGGAAACGATAATTCCCGGTGACCAGCGACTCGCCCTGCCGCATCACGCCGAGCAGGATATATGCCCGGACCAGGGATGTCTGGCTCAGCGGCACGCTGGACATCGGCTGGGCGCTGTCTTCCAAGGCGTAAGCCTTGCTCTCGATCCGCGGATTGGGCCGGCCGTCGCTGGTATCGTAGATCGCCCGGGCGGTTTCCCGGCTTCTAAATTCCTGGCCCAGCGCCTGGGCCGCCTGACGGTCGGCTTGCGGGGCACCCGCCATGATCGCCCGTCCGGCGACCGCCTCTTTCCAGCGGTTGCCGGCGCGGGAAGCGGCGACCAGCGCCTGCAGCGTCCTCTGGCCGATGACTTGCCCCTGTCCGTCGCTAATGCCGACGAACGCCTGGAATGACGCTAACTTGGTCTGCAGATCGCCCAGATAACCGAGGCTCGACAACTGGCGGTCGATCAGGTCAAGCTGTGTCCGATTCCCGACCAGGGTCAAAGTCCTTTGTCCGGCCAAGACCTGGGACAACACGCTGTCAGCGGCAACCGCCTGTTCGAACGATGTTTCCCCTGAAGTTTTCGTTTTACCGGTCGGGGCGGCCGGCGGCGCGGCCTTTTCTCCCCCAAATATCCCATCTAACCATCCCATTAGAATCCCTCCTTAACGGACAAATTATTATACCATCTTTTTGGTGATATAATAAAACGATGCGGAAAAACAGCGACCCGGCGATCATCGCCGGTTATCTGGAGGACAGCTCAAACCTGGCCGGCGGCAAGGCCGACGGCGTTTACCTCCCGGAAAACGAAATCGAGGTCCGGGAATCCCTGGCTGAATGCGTCACGAAAAAGAACCCCCTGACCGTGTCCGCCGGACAGACCGGCACGACCGGCGGCTGCATTCCCTTCGGCGGCTGGATACTGACGACCCAAAAACTGAATAAGATCGTTAATATCGACAAAGCGGGAAAGTTCGCCGTGGTCCAGCCCGGCGTCACCCTCGAAGAGCTGGAAAAAGCGGCCGCCAAAGAAGGGCTGCTCTATCCCCCCGATCCGACGGAAAAATCGGCCACGCTCGGCGGTAACGTCTCGACCAACGCCTCCGGCGGCCGCTGTTACCGCTTCGGCTCGACCCGCAACTGGATCCGGCGGTTGAAAATCGCTTTGTCCGACGGTTCCACGCTCGACCTGCGCCGCGGCCAGACCGAACCCGCCCGCTTGATCGTGCCGCCGCATTACCAGATGCCGCTAACCAAGAACGCCGCTGGCTATTACAGTAAACCCAGAATGGAGCTGATCGATCTCTTCATCGGCTCAGAAGGGACGTTGGGGATCGTAACCGAGGTCGAAGTCGCTCTCGTTCCCGCTTTAAAGGAGACTTTTGATCTGGTCGCGTTCTTTCCCAGCGAAGAAGAAGCGGTTGACTTTGTGGCAGAAAGTAAACGCCGGGAAGATCGCGCCGTTAACTTCTACGAATTCTTTGACGGGAATACGCTGGGAATGCTTAAACCCTCCTACCCGCTGATCCCGGCCGGCGCCAAAGCCGCCGTCTACGTCGAACAGGAGATCGTCGCCGAGGATAAGGCCTACATGGACTACTGGGCGCAGCTCCTCGAGCGCCACGGCGCCGCGCTCGACGCCTGCTGGCTCGGGGCCGCCGCCAAACAAAAAGAGGCGCTGCAAAAGTTCCGCCACGCCATCCCCGAGCACATTAACGAGATATTTAAACAGCACCACCAGATCAAGCTGGCGACCGACATCGCCGTGCCGGAAAGCAAATTCAAGGAGATGTTCCGGTTCTACAATGACGAATTACGAATGACGAATGACGAATTGATGTATATAAAATTCGGGCATATAGGGGACAATCACTTGCACGTCAATGTCGTCGCCAAAAAGCCGGAACATTTTGACCTGGCGCAGTCGTTAGTCATGAAGTTCGTCCGCAAAGCGGTCAAGCTGGGCGGGACCGTTTCCGCCGAGCACGGGATCGGCAAGATCAAGCACGCTTATTTAAAAGAAATGTACGGACCGGCCGGCATCGCCGAAATGGTCCGGGTCAAAAAAGAGTTCGACCCCGCTTTTATCCTCGGCCGGGGGAACGTTTTCCCTCCGGCCTGATCGTTAAAATCGCCTGAAATTAATAATCCTCCCACCCGATAAATAGCTGTCATGGTTGACAGTATTGGACATCCGCCGTCAGGAAGTGCTACACTGCATCGAGGTTTATTTCCAGTGCGGCAACTCAGAACATCAGATCGCAATATCGGTCAGGAAGGACGCTATAAACATTTAATCAGCCTGCTCAACAACCGCCATGGGATCAGCGGTTCCGAACTGCAAAAATTTACCCCGGTGGATATGGCGGCTTTCATCTCGACGGAGATCCACCAGCTTTACATCCCCAAGTCGATCGATTTCACCAGGGAAGGCCTGCTCGCTGGGGAGAAACAAATCGCCCTGGACCAAGCCAGAACGATCTATATCCCCCACCGGAACAGCGCCGTTCTCTACGTCTCCGGTAATACGCCGATGGACTCGATCGCGATCTATGAAGCGACACCCGACCAGCTCGGCCTCGACCCGGCCAATCTGCCGGCCGGACACGAGAGCGTGATCCTCTCCCCGCTGATCTCCGGCTTGGGGAAAGAAGTCCCGCTGGCGGAATACCCCCGGCGCGGGCTCTTGACCGTGACTTTCGACCACTCGAGCGCGCTCGATCCCCAGGTAGACACGATCATCTTCCGGATGATCGCCCTCGACATGGCCGTGGCCCTCTCCCGCAACAACCAGACCCTGTAATCCCCCCAAAGCACGCAAGTTTTTCCCTATTTAATCCGATAATATAAGTGAAGGCAAAGCGCTTGAATGAGCCTGACATTTTAGCGTTTTATCAATGAATTTAGAGGAAGCTGATCAGGCTTCCTTTTTCTGTTTATTGGGAGGAACATGGGCGAAGAGTTTTTTAAAGCATTAAGCGGGTACTCAACACCGTACTCCTCGGCGGCGGAAGCCCCTTATTGGGATCCGGAAGCCGGGGTGTGCGAAACACCCGTGTCGAATCCGGCCAATCGGCCGGACACGCCGGTCAATATGACCCCTTTCATCTCCCAGCCGCGCACTCCCTTGTATGTCGTCGACAATACCGTCCAGATGAGCTTTCCGACCGACTCGATCGGGGCTTCTTCGGCCGACGCTTATACCGCCGTGACCCGCTCCCAGCTGGCCGCCGGCCAGTCTTCGACCTGGACGGTGATCAACCTGTCCGGCCTGAAGTATATCAACGATACTTTCGTCGGCGGGCACGACGCCGGCAACGCCTACCTTACCAACATCCAGGAGAACATCAGATTCGCCGTCGCGCTGGAACTGAATATCCCGCCCGAAGAAGTCGTGATCGTCCGCGACGGGCCGAACTTCGCGGTCAACGTCCCCAACGAAACGGCCGGCCGGAACGTGCTCCGCGCGCTGACTTTCATCGATCTGCAAGGCGTCGAGTTCTCTTACTACTACGAAGGAAAACGGCACGCCGGCAGTTTATCCGTCCGCGACCTGCAAAGCAAGGTCTCGCTGATCAACGAAGGGATCATTACTTTCGACGCCGCTTCCCTGACCGATAGTCAAGGCAACGTCCTGATCAGCGATGAAGCAGCCTACAAGGCGCTCCGCGAGCAGATCTATTACCTGAACCGGCCGGAGATCGAGAGCGGCCGCTTCGGCGCCACTCACGTCATCGACGCCAGCACCGCTTCCGGCCTGGAATCTTACGCCCTCTCGGAACGGGTCGTCGGTTACTCGGAGATCATGGCCGAAGCCGCCCCCGTCCTCGCCCCCGAAGGAACGCCGCGGGCCGACTCCCGCTCCCGGCTTTACAATGTCGAACAAATGCGGCTGGACGGCGCCGCCCTGCTGCGCCAGGGGCGCTCGGTCCGGTTCGTCTTCTTTGACGGGAACGCGATCGGCTCGTTCCGCTCGCTCGGCTTCGCCGGCGAAACGATGATCGACGCTCTCGTCGAAGCCCGCATGGCGCAGGCGGCCGCGAAAGCCGGGCTGGCCGAACTCGGGGTCAAGGTCTATCGCCATGGCGCCGGCTCGGAAGAATTTTACATGACCGCCGACAGCGCCAAGGTCTCCGCCGCAGTGCTGGCGGAAGCGAACCAGCGCTTCCTGACCGCGCTCAATGAAACGCCGTTCGAGATCAGGATCGAACCGGCCGCCCTGCAGTCGACCGTAGCCGGCCGCCGCTACCTGGCGGAAAATCCGCAGGCGGTCAGAGAAACTGTTAACGGCCGGGAATACATCCGGGTCGACATCACCAGAGTGACCAGGTTCAGCGGCAACGGCCAACCGCACCGCGGCCTGACCGTGACGATGGGAAGCGGCGTGATCTCCCCGACCGGCGACACCGCTTTTGACGCCTTCTTTGAGCGCTCTTACAAGGCGATCATGGAGTTCGGCGAAGCGGCCAAGCACGCCAACCCGGCCCGCCGGAACATGATCGTGGATGTCGCCATGTCCGGCGATCACGCGGTCAGCGCCCGGATCGTCCCGCTCGATAGCGCGATCGCTAATCCGGTACCGATCAGCGGCGAAGCGCCGACTTCGCTGATCGACGAAGCCTATCGCAATAATTGGACGATCGAGGTCACGGCCAAAGAAGGTAAAATCGTCTCCGCCAAAGTGATCGAACCGTCGGGCGCGGAGCGCGCTATTCCCGCGGCCGAACTGCAAACCACGACCATTACCAAGCCGCAGCCGGCCGAATTGGCCGGTCAAGAGCTCGGCGTGGCCCTAGCCGGCGAAAAAGGAAAAGCCTGGTTCAAAGGATTTATCAAAACGCCCGAGGGCAAAGCCTTTATCCGCCAATGGGCGACAAGCAGCGCGATCAACGGCGGAGCGTTCTTGACTTCCCTGTTGGCAGCCGTCGGCACGGAAAGATTACTTCGCGAGCTCGGCGTGACCAATTTCGGCGTCACCTTCTCTGCCAGTATGGGAGTTGGGTACGGCACCGACCTCGCGTTCCGTAAAGCGTTCATGTCCGGCTTCCAGGCCGGCACGCTCGCTTCGCAAGCCAAAGGGCTGGGCGCGGCGGTCGTTTTCGCCACTTTAGGTTCTTCCCTTTACAATGGAGTATTGAACACCGCCGGCGTCGACGCCGAATCCTGGCTGCGCGGCACGGTGCCGCAACTGGGCGTTGGTCTCGGTGCCGGTATGCTCGGCGCCAAATTCCTGGCCTCTTCGGGCGCCGGCCTGGGCGCCTCCGGCGCCGCCCTCCCCTTCGCGCTGTTCGCGACGGCGAACGAATTGATCCCCCGGTTCATCAACTCGGGAATTGAGCTAAACTTTAAACAGCAGGCGTCCGAGGATATTCGCGAAGAAATGGCCCGCGAAGGGGGCGCCTATAATAAATATGCGCTCTTTATTTCCTGCGTCCCGATCTTCAGCAACATCATTACTTTCACCATGGACGACGGCCGGGTCAGCGACAAGGCCGACGACTGGCTGGAGCAAACCGCCGTCCCTGCCCGCGCCGACCTGCAAACCCGCCTGGCCAATCTCTGGCTGGCGGTCGACGGCCAGTCGATGGAGCTTAATTACGACGGCGGCCCGCGCGACGCCGCTTTCTTTACCACAGTCAACAACCGCTATGAACGAGTAACGACCCTGATGCAAACCAGGGTCGAGTTCCGCAACACCCAGGAGGTCGTCGGCGAACGGACGATCGAGCATTGCGACAGCGATTTCGGTTTAACTTGCGTTCACACCACGACCACCATCCCGGTCTACGGCAATGCCGTCCGGGAAGCGGACGCGTACGAATACGTCGCGAGCGCGACCAAACACCTTGAGCCGACGCAATACGCCGAGCAATTGCCGGCGATCATCGCCAAACTGCGCGGCGAATACAACATCGCCGATCCGGAGGAGTTCCTCCTCCGCGTCCAGATCAAGGGGATCCAGGACGAAGCCGCGTTCCTCGCTTCCGACCAGGTCGCCGAAGCCGAACGGTTGTACGCGGCCGGCGTCCAGGGGGTCGGGACGACTTATCATGTTGAGCGGGGATTATTCAACAGCGACGGCACGATCAAGACCGGACAGATGTCGGCGGCTGTTTCTTACGCCAATAACGGCCGGATGACGGAAGTCAACCGGTCGATCACCGAACAGCGGAAATACGCGCGGACAGTGGCCTTGGCCCGCGGCGCCGCCGCCACGCCGGTCGATATCCAGCTCGGCCTGGCGACCGCCGACGGCCGGGTCAACGAACAAAGTACTTATTTCCAGGAATACCTGAAAAAAACCGAGGAATTCTTCGAGCACCTGGCCGCTTAACCTAAATAATTGGGGGTGGCGGTTAACAGGCCCGTCACCCCCTTGATTTTTTTCCCTGCCCCTCTATAATGGTCACAGATGAAAACCAGCGCGCCATTTATCTTGTCGATCGTCGTTTGCGGCCTGCTGGCGATCGCGCTTAACGGCTGCGGCGGCGGCGGGACGGCCGCTCCCACCACTACGGTAACGACCGCCCCGGCCACTACCTCCACAACAGCTGTCACGACCACGACCGGCACCGGTTCTTCGACGAGCACGACTTCGGGGACAACCACTTCGGCCGCGCCTACCACTACGGCTCCCCCGACGACCACCACAACGACCACGACTACTACGACCACGGTCACCACGCTCCCGCCCTTTAGCCTGGAAACGGTTGATGCCCGGCCGGGCATGGGGCATTTTACTTCGATCAAAGTGGGAGATAACAATGTCGTCCACCTCAGTTACGGATGTTATGACGGAATTAATACCGGCCTCTGGTATGCCAGTCGGGAAGTCAGCGACAGTGGCTGGCATGTTGCCACGGTGGAAACTAGCGGCGGGGGATTCAATTCCCTGGCCGTTGATAGCGCCGGTAAAGCCCATATCCTGTATATCAATGAAAACGGCAGTGATGATTACATGCTGGCCGGTAAGCTGCGTTACGCGACCAATACCTCCGGCAGCTGGGTCACCGAACAGGTCGATGGGTCGGAAAACTCCTATTGCCGCCTGGCAGCGGACGGCACCAATGCTCTCCATCTTAATTTCTGGGACGGGAACGGATATTTGAGGTACGGGACCGGTACCGCCGGCAGCTGGACGTTAGCGACCCTGGAAAGCTCCGGACATGTCGGCATCTACGGAGTGATCGCCGTTGACGGCAGCAACAAGCCGCACATCCTGGCCAAAGATACCACTAGCGGCGACCTGCTGCATTTCACTAATCGGACCGGCCCCTGGGCCAGCGATATTGTGGATTCCAGCCTTCATTTACAATATCCGACAATCGCGAGCAGGGACGACTTGCTCCATGCCTGTTATTATGACGATACCGGTTACGGCGATATTACTTATGCAACCAAAGAAGTCGGCAGCGGGAGCTGGATAACAACGGGCGATCAACCGGTTGATAACAACACCACCCAATATTATGATCTGGCGGTAGATGCCAACGGCAAGGTCCACATCTGCTATTACGATGACCGCTCCACCAGCGGCGGATTGTATTACGTCACCAACAAGAACGGCGTCTTGCAGTCAGCCGTGGTTGACGAGGACGACACTTGTGGGCAATTTTGCTCGATCGCCATTGACGGCAGCAACAAGCCGCACATCGTCTATTACGACGCCCTGTCTGACCGGGTGAAATACGCTAAAGGGAATTGACCGCCAAAAGGGCCAGGAACATCGGGATCTCGTCGCGCGAGCGGTTTTCCATCCGCGAAGTTGACCCCGGCTTGCTCTGCCGGTGCGAGACCCACTCTTCAAGCTTGGCAACCGCGAAGCCGTGTTCGCTCAAAGCGGCAAAGTAATCCATTAACGGCCGGTGGAACGTCCACGTCAGTTTACTTGGCGCGGCCCCCGGATGCATCTGGATCGGGATCTTCTGCGCGGTAAGATAACTGTCCACCCGGCGGTACTGCAGCTTCCGCTTCTCGTCAAAGCCCCACCCGCTCTGCCGCGGGATCCGGAAACAGGGATGGCTCATCACCAGCAGGAGGCGGCCGTTGGCGGTCACGACCCGGGACATTTCACTAATGATCTTCTTTAACGGGTCCATGTTCTGGATCGCCATGATACAGCTGGCGGCGTCAAAAGAGCGGTCGGCGATCGTTTCCAAGTTGGCCGCGTCGGCCACCAGATATTTAATGTTGCTCGAACGGCTCCGCGCCGCTTTGATCAGATTCTCAGCCGCGTCGATCCCGGTCACCACGGCGCCGGCCTTTGCCAGCTCGCGGCAAAAGACCCCCTGCCCGCAGGCGATATCGATGATCCGCTCGCCGGCTTGCGGAGCAAGCAGCTGCAGGGCGCCGGGGAGCAGGACGTTCTGGTGGTAATCAGACCCCTTTTCACCGACCAGCTTGTCGTACCAGCCGGCGACTTCGTTCCAATCGGTCTTCTTTTTACGGGGAGTAAAGTGTGTCATCCAGTGCCGTTGATTATACCTAACCCGGCGCCGGCGAACAAGCACCGGGCAGGCAATGTCGGCAACGGTCGCGACAAGCTTAATTATGAATCATTAACAAGCCATTATCCCCAACCACGTACTTTGCCTCACCGTTATCGTAAATGGCATTTAACGCGTAAGGTATGCCGGACAAACCGTAAGTGGACGGGCTAGGATCAGTGGTATAGCTAGACCCGGTGTTTGGGGTAGTCGTGACATAAATATTCCCCTGTTCGGTGACAACAAAGCTATAGTAATCCACCGATATACCATTCAATTGCTCCGCGGCAGGAAAACCGGTAATTTCGGTTACGCTATTGGTGGCGGGATTCGATTCAGTCGAGGCGGCAGTTACCGCCAACTTACCATTGGCCCCGCACAGATAAAGTATGCCATCATCGTAGCGGCGGCTTTGATCTCGCAGGTCCGAGTTAGCGCTGCCGCTCATTGTCTCCCAAGTCATGGGAGAACCCATATAACTGTATTTAAGGATATCAGAAGAGACAAAACACAGATAATAGCTTCCATATCTCCCTACTTGCATATCAGAGGTAATATTTGTTAACTGGACATCGGGCATGTTCGGGCTAGCACCCCAGTCATTCCAGGCCTCATAAGTCACTTCATAGCCAAGGCCTGAACTTGTCAGCGCAAAAAACTTTGTTATCACCCCCCCTCCTCCTGGCTGGCCAATAGACACATAATTATCGGATGTTGAGCCAGTATCGATCGTCTGCACTCCAGACCAATTAATACCCAGGGGGGAAGCCGCTGTTACCGACAAACCATACGCTTTGCCGCTATCCCCCACAATGAAGTAATTCCTTCTATTGCCAACACTATACAAACTAATTCCGTTTAAATTTGTACTCTCGATAAAATGCACCTCCCAGTTTGCCGGAATAATTGAAAAATGCTGGATAGCCGAAGTGGTCAAAACCACCGTTTCCGCGGAGGTTGTCCAGCCTTCCTTGGTTACTGTAAGATCATAAGTTCCATCAGATAAACCTGAGATTTCGTAAGTTCCGGTAGCGGAATTTGCCCTGGTCGCCCCGCTGGCTGCTCCAGTATACGAAATATAGGTATTCCCTTTAACCCCAATATTTCTTGTTGCGAACTTTACTTCACCAGCAATTGAACCGGATGAAATAGGGGGGATTGTCGTGGTCGTAGTCGCTGTTGTACTCGTTGTGGTGGTGGCACCGCTGGTCGTGGTGGTGGCGCCGCTGGTCGTGGTGGTAGCGCCGCCGGTCGTGGTGGTAGCGCCGCTGGTCGTGGTGGTAGCGCCGCCGGTCGTGGTAGTAGCGCCGCCGGTCGTGGTGGTAGCGCCGCTGGTCGTGGTGGTGATGGGAGCAATAGTGGTAGTGACGGGAGCGGTAGTGGTGGTGACCGCCCCTCCACCGCCTCCACCCCCACAGCCTGCAACCAATCCTAACAATAAAATACCAATACTTAAAACAATAATTCCCCGAAACGCCAGCTTATTCACCACAATTAATTCCCCCTTTGGTTCCACTACTTCTTTGTGTAATTATTATAGGCCTATATATTATCCAATGTCAACACGCCGGCAGACGTTTTATAAGGCGATAAACATCGGCTTTTATAGGTCATTGTTGAGGGGACAACTTAAAACTGATCGAACAACCAATCGGTCTTATTTATATTTTTATGGGGCGTAAAATGCGGCTTACAGTGCCGTTGATTATACCTAACCGGGCGGCAGCGAACAAGCGCCGGGGAAAATTCAGGCGGCCATTCGAAAAAAAGAGGGAAGCGATGCTTCCCTCTTTTCTAGTCAGCTCAAGCAATGGACATTAAAGGATAGTGGTCGTGGTGGTGGTGGGGACTGGATACAGGGTAAAAGTCTCCGCCGTTATAATAACAGTTGAGGCTTCAACTGTTACAGGCCGCATACCAGTACCGCTACCATCGGTCGCGCCAGGCCCGCCCATATATTGAGCAGCGGCCCAGGGAGAAAAGGCAACCACAAGATAAGTTCCCACCTCACTGGTAGCTAAACTGTAATTATATGCCCCGCCAGCAAAGTCCCCAACATCAGTATCAATATATGGCATGGGGACTTCAGAAGTTCTCGCTGGATCAACAAGAGTAACTCCAACAGAAGTGCTGGGGTTCCCCGCGTCGTTGGTGGCCGTTCCCGTGATCAGATATAAGACTGTGGTGGTGGTCGTAGTAGTGGTTGTCGTGGTAGTGGTAGTTGTCGTTGTTGTTGTCGTGGTGGAGATCGGATACAAGGTAAAACCCTCTACGGTAGTAAGTGGATTTCCAGCCTCAACGGTCACCGGTTGATAGCCGGCACCGCTGCTCCCGGTCATGCCCGGACCGCCAAAATATACCGGAGTCATTGAGGGGGAGATGGCCATTAAATGGTAAGTTCCTGCCTCCCTGGTAACTATGAGGTAATGAAAAGCGCCTCCGGAAAAGACGCCGCTCTCAAAAGTAAGCGGATTGGTCGTCTGCATCTGCGCGATGGTGACGCTGCCGTCGTAAAGCATGACATTGACCTCAACAGTAGTATTTCCGGCCGCATTAGTGGCCGTCCCCGTGAGCCGATACAAAATGGTGGTTGTGGGGATGGGCGTCGTGGTCGTAGTTGTTGTGGGAGCGGCGCCCGTGGTGGTGGTGGCCGAGGAGCCGGTCGTGGTTGTTGTGGCAGAGGTGCCCGTGGTGGTGGTAGCGGGAGCCGTGACCGTTGTTGTGGCCGCAGCGGTCGTTGTTGTTACTGAAGTACCGCCCCCACCCCCGCAACCCGCCGCGAAGCCTACCACTAAAAGAAGAGCGCCCCCCAAAAGCACCTGTCTATTTATCACGATTCGTCCCCCTTTTGATCCGTTACTCAATTATGATCGGTCATTATTATGGGCCTTTTTATTACTGACTGTCAACCCAGGGATAGATGCGGCGATCGAGCGTAGCGAGTCGAAAGAGAGCGATTCGAGATACTCCCCCTCTTGGACGAATTTCGCAACTATCTTATTCTTAATCCTTTAAAGCTTCAAGAGGTTTTGATATAATCAGCACAGCAGGTGAACCGGAAATTAATTAAATAGGAGGATGAGATGAATAAAATTACTTTCTCTCAGATATTTGCGCTTCTTGTTCTACTGTTGCTCCTCGCTTATGGCGGCTTTTATTATTTACAAAATCGCAACACTTCGGGACAGGGAACCTCTTTGACCATCCCGGGTTTCCCCCTCAATCAGCAGCAGATCTTGAAATATTTAAGAATGGCAAATATGGTCGCCCAGGAGGCGGTAAAATCCGGTCACCCCCCTTTTGGGGCTGTGCTGGTAGGGCCAGATGGCGAGAGAGTACTGATAAAACAGGGAAACATCAGCTTGATCGATCATGCCGAAACAGTCATTGCTCGGCGGGCCTTTGCGCTGTACGAACCCGACTACTTATGGCAATGCACCCTAGTGACGAATGTTGAGCCGTGCGTTATGTGCGCCGGGAATATTTATTGGGCCAACATTGGGAATGTGGTCTATGGCATTGAGGAAATAACGATGAGGAAATTGACCGGCGCTGACAAGCGAAACCCGACGATGAATCTGCCGTGCCGCAAAGTATTCGCAGCAGGGCAAAAGCCTATCCGAGTAGTGGGCCCAGTTAAGGAAATGGAAGCTGAATTGCTCGCGACTATAAAGGCATACTGGCAAAGAGAAACTCCCCGGGTAGGATTCGAACCTACGACCAAGTGATTAACAGTCACCTGCGCTACCACTGCGCTACCGGGGAATGCCGCGTTTCGATGATTTTATCAAAAGAAGCTCCCCAGGTCAATCGACTGTTAATCCCGTGATCCCTTCATCCTCTCCCCGCTTCGCGAAAGTATAGCCCCCTCGCTTTTTTTGTCAAGCCTTTTATTTGAAATATATTTTTCTTCGCGTGATCCCAAAATAATCCATGTGCCTAATTAAGGTCGTTTTGGCCTTCCCTGTAATCTTCACCATTTGGTCGACCGTGTGCCGTTCATGTTTTTTGTCGCCCCGATAAAGTAGGAGCAAGTATTTTTTATATTCCCGCGTAAGCTTGGTCCTTTCCGCCATCATTTCCATTCTCCCCCTTGAGTCAAACGCTACTGTATGGTACCATTGGGCGGGTTGATTTGTCAAGTGGAATTTTTGCCCTTGACTTTCCCTTGTGAGCAAAATGGACAAATTCGAATTGGAGAAATTGATAATAGTTTTTGTCGACGAATACGCGGTAAGCAGGGGGCTTTCCGCAGCCTGGGCAAAAAAAATTAAGGCCATGTGTTTTACCTTTGTCGCCTGGCTTCGATCGACAGGGACCATCCCTCAATTAGCAAATTTAACCCCGGGGGTTTGCCGGGGATACCTGGTCTACTTACGAGGCAAATATCACAATTGGACGATCCGTCATCACTACATAGCATTAAAACTTTTCGTCGATTATCTTATTGATAAAGGCTTACTGCAAACAAATCCCCTAAAAGGCATTAGGGCTCCGACGGCCGCCAAGAAAGTACCGAATATAATAAGCGACAAAGAATACGCTGATATAATCGATAGCGTTCAAACGATGTCAGCGCCCCATCCTTTTTCAAGGGTCAGAAATCGTACCTTTTTTAGACTTTGGAAAGTAACGGGGTTGCGCGTAGGGGAGATGCTGAATTTGAAGATGGACGACTTCAGGCTAAATGACAAAAATAAATCAATCCAAATATGGAACGGCAAGCGGAGCCGTTACGATTATCTACCGCTGGCCGGCGGCGTACTCCCGGACATAGAAGAATATCTTTCGGCAAGAGGGCTGAATCATTCGCCTCATTTTTTCTTATCGGCGACAAAAGGGAAGAAATGGGGATATGGTGGAGTGAGACGGTTGTTTGGCCGACTAAAAGAACTGGGGTTATTGACCCCAAACATCACCCCCCACAACTTCCGGGCGACCTTTTGCTGCAACCTGCTCAACAAAGGGGTCAACGTTTTCGAGGTCCAGGCGCTGATGAGGCATACCAGCCTGCAGTCAACCCTCTTTTATGTAAAGAACAACCCGGCCAGACTGCAGGAGTATGTGGATAAATTATTATGAGCGTGGTAAAATCCTGCTCGACCGTTGCCGGGAAAAGGGAGGAAAAACGATGAGCGAGATACGATGTCCCAAGTGCAACTACGAGGGGGTTCCCCGCTCCCGGATCCAGCATTGGTTCGTGATAGTTGGCCTGCTGTTCTTCGGCTACAACCTTTATCTGCAGATCCTCCAGGTCAGCTCGAAAACCCAGCCGAGCGACACTTTGATGACCGGCATCGTGCTTTCCCTGGCAGTCATTGTCGGTCTGATCATCTACGGCCTCAAGGAATACTGCCCGAAATGCGGCAATAAGCAAATCGTCAGAAAATGAAAAAATCACTGCTTGCCGGGCTCCTGGTCTTGATCGCCGCCTCGAGCGTCTTCGCTATGGGGGGGACCGTCCCACCGAGGGAAGAGCTGACGGCCGAAGAAATCCTCTATCTCGACAACGTGATGGCCGCCCCCTTAGAGATGACGATCCCGGCGAAAGACATTAAGAACGCCTGGGATCGAGCGCAAGGCTTCGTGGGAAGATATAGTAACATGAAAATTCAAGTTTCTACCGACTACGCCATTCAGACCTACACACCGGAAAAGTTTTCGGGCGACTATGGGTATTATGTCAACAAGATGAAAACAGAAGCCGGCGAATATACCATATCAGTTCAATGCATTGGCACTGGCGCTTTTAGCAATAAGGATCAACTGGCGAATCAACAAATTTTGGCGTATTACATCAAAACCGGAAAGGTAATGCCAAAATTTATTACTCACTAAGAAAGTCCCTGGCATAAAGAAGCCGCCGGGAGGCTGATCTCTCCGGCGGCTCTCGCGCTTCAGCCTAAAGGCCCTGTTGCTTATAGCAATTATACCATTGTTTGGCAGCCAAGGCGTCAGCGCTTCATTTCCTTCTTCCACCTATCGAACCCGGGTACTCCGCTCGTGTCGCACTCGACCGGATGCTGGGCTTCATACCGATCGACGGCCTCCGCCACCTGGGCGGTTATTGCTTGATCGGAGCCGCGTTTTTTTTTACGACGTTTTTCATCGAGTCAAAGAGCCATTGGATAATCATCTTCCGCAAAGCGTCAGGGATATAGGGCAGTTTCTTGCCCATCAAGTCAGACGCTTTTTGCAGGGCCTGTTCGTCGGTCATGCCGACGCCGCCCTTTAAGATGTCGTTGACTGCAGCGATCGCTCCGCGCGCGCTGGAAGACAACATCAGGACCAGGAACACCCCCAGCTCGGCGACCGCCTTGATCGTATCCAGGTTCGCTATCACGAATTTTATCGAGTTTTCCATCAAGTTCACCTCCCCTTTTTATCATTCACTAAGTCAACCACAATCGTTAGAAGCTGGTCCTGCAACTTATCGAGCCGGTTGGAAAGGTCGAACAACTCGAAACCTATTTTCCCCAGTTTTCTTTCCAACGTGGGTTCGCTCTTGGAAAGGACCTTTCCCCTTGTTTCTTTTCTCTTGGTACCCATCCGCCTCACCTCCCCTTAGAACAATTTCATCAGGCTCATGCCCACGATCGCGCCACAGACGCCCCAGGCAACGTCAGCGAGATCGATTTCTTTGGCCGGCAGATACCAGCCAAGAAACGCTCCGCCGCCGATCCCGACCAGCAGGTGAGCGCGCTTATCACGAGGCAACCACTTGTTTAACCATTCCCTCATTAATGCACCTCCACCTTTTGCTCGGCGAACCCGGGGTGATTTTTACACGCCGTGTTGTCGCAATTTTTGTCGCAAACCTTTCCGAGCGTAGCGCAGTAGGCCTTTTTCTTCTCCATCCAGGCCGGATCGTCTTCTCCGATCGTAACATGCGCCTGTTGCAGGTTGAGTTTAGCCTCGGCTTCGGCGATCGTCTTGTCTCGGCCGGTCATGCTGGCACCACCTTTTCGGAGGCGATTGCGGTCATTACCCGCCGCCGAATGTCAGGCAGCAAGGCGTAAAGATGGTTGCCGGGGCAATTCGTCGCCGTTGTGTTGAAGATGAAGAACCGTTTGATGTCCTTATGGCCGTAGATGTTCCAGTATTGGAGGCCATATTTTTTAACGAGCCGGATTAGCAGCGAGATCAGCGCGTTGATCTGGGGACCGGTAGGATAATCCTTGTCGAAATTCCCGGTTAAACAGATCCCCAGCGAACGATCGTTAAAATGGGCGACCTGCGTTCCCCACTCATCCTCCGGCCGGCCGGCATGAAGGGCGCCGTCTTCGGTTATGATCCAATGGTAGCCGATATCGTCCCAGCCCCGGCCCCACGGCTCCGGGTCGGTGTGCCATAATTTAATTTCCGCCACGGTCGTTGACGGCCGGCTGGCGCTGTGGTGGATTACGATTGCGGTGGTTTGCTTGCGTTTCACCGGCCGCCTCCTAAATGCTGGTTGAAGAACGCCATGATCGCTCCGCTGGCCAGGGACAATACGCCCCATAACGCTTTTAACTGCCACCTGATGCCGCCCAGCGCTTCCCCGTATTCCTTACAGGTCACCAGTCCGGCAATACTGGTCTTGATCTCGTTGAGTTGCGCCTTGATCCCATCCCAGTGGTCCTCGGAAGCGCGATCATGGGCCGTCCATCGCTCCTCAAATTGCGTTTCAATAACCGTCAGCCGTCGCAGTATTTCCGCGTCTTCAGCCATGCCCTCCCCCTTTCCTATATCTCCATCCAGAAATCCAGGTCTATCGCCCGGTCGGTCGCATTTTGGTCCGATCCCTTAAAGTTCGTTATCGTATCGGCGTTTGCATCTTTGATAATTAGCGATATTTTTGTGGCCGTAGCGGCCGTGTTAGCCCAAAGCGTGTAATAAGCAGAGTTGTTGACCGCCCGGCCGACAGTCTGCCGGAGCCGGTGCGCCGCCACGGTGAAGGGAAGATGGACGTTCACCACGCCCGTTCCCGCGCCCTCATCCCCGCCATCGCCTGATAACTGAACTTGAATATGACATTGCCGGGAAATAATATCCCAGCGCCCGGTGGCCGTAGAGTAGACTGGAACGACGTTCCCTGTTCCCCCCACCAACTCGACGGTCGGCGTAAATGTCCCATAGGCATTTGTGAAGTTGTTCGTGATCGTGACATTCGCGTTGACGTCCACCGTTTTAGCCGTGGCAATGTCCAGCGAGGCCGTGCCATTCGTCAGGTTAAAGGTGTTCGTGCCGCCGGTGATCGTCAAGGCGCCGCCGTTTTGGATCGTTACGCCATCCAAGGTAGAGAGGTCGGTCGAGATAAAACCGGTCGCGGTGTAGATGTTTGAGGCGTTCAACGCGGTTGCCGTTGTCGCGGTCAGGGCGTTTCCCGAACAACTGGAAGCCGTCCCGGACAGCGTGGCGTAATTCGCACTTACGGCCGGAACCCCGGTCAGCCTCGAACCGTCACCGACAAAGCCGCCGGTGGTTTCAACGCTGCCGACCACCCGCACGCGCCACGCCTCGATCGTCAGCCCAGGCGTCGAGTTATGGACGATTGGTGCGCCGCCGCCGTTAAAACTGCCGTAATGAACATCCAGCGGGGTGCCGTTCGTGATCGCTTGCGGCTGGGCGTTGTCGGTCATGTAACCCCAGATCGAGGCCGGGGATTTCGTGGTCCCGGCCGGCTGATACCAGCCATTCCCCGGTTGCAGCTGAAAGAACGCGTTATTGTGCGGGAATGTCGCTACCTCAGTCGGGTCGGCGTAGACCCCGTAACCGGTCCCTGATCCCGGTCCGTTGATCCACACCATGCTAAAGTTGTTGTTGTCGCAATACCCCAGCAGGATACCGTGCTGGCTTCCAATCGGCGTGAGCTGGAGGTTGATGAAGCTGTTGTGACAAGCGTTACAACCGCCCGATCCGGTCAACCATAAACACGCCTTGCCCTCCGTAGTCGTCGAAATTATATTGATCCGCTCGAAGACGTTCCAGGAGCTGACCCCACCGGCCGCGACCCCCTCCGAGGTAATCATGATCCCGGCCGTAAGCGGTTGGAAAATGTAGAGCCCCTTGTAGTTGCCGTTCGACGCCGAAGTCAGGTCTAAAATCACCCCGGCCCGATCCGCGCCATAAAAACAGAGGTTTTCAATCCCGGCCTTATCCGAAAATACATGACGGAACCGCACCATCGTTTCCCGCGTCGCCCCCTGCCAGTGAAGATATGTGTTAAAAAATGGGATGCTGTTGACCGGAGTAAATACCTCGGCCGATCCTGCCGAGTTCCCAACCAACCGGACCGGCGCGTCGATCGTCAGCGTTTCCGTGATCTTATACCCACCCACCGGGAAGTAGACCGTCCCGCCGCCGTCCGCTTTCGCCGCAGCGATCGCCGCCTTGATCGCCGCCGTGTCATCGGTCGTTGTGTCCCCGACCGCGCCGTAGTTCTTGACGTTGTAGACCGGCAAAGCCCCCGAACAAGTCGAGGAAGTCCCGCTCAAGACAGAATATGCGGCGGTCTCAATCGTCGCGGTCTTGAACATATAGCGGGCATCATTCGCCGCCCGATCCGCCCCGAGCGGGACGTGCCGCAAGCCGGCCTCGTTCGGGTAAATCGCCAAAACGGAGCCGGCCAGGATGAAGGCAAAAATTAATGACGAAAATAATCTTTTCATGTTTTAGCTGATCCTATGGATCGACAAATTGGTCCTGCAGCCGGCAGCGTCATAATTTAGGGTGTTTGCTTCATTGAGCCAGACCCCTATTTTTAGGGTTTGCCCTGCGGGGATATAGACGACATCAGAAATCGCCATTGAAAAACCGGCCGTCCCCGAAGACCGAGAACTGACCTGTTTATAACTGGCAGAATTTACATAAATACCAATGATGTATACGCCTTGATCTGTCGTTGCGCCGGCAAGTTCAATGACAGAAGCAACCGCATAATATCCCGACGCTATCGCGGTAAATATCCCAGTTGAATTGTCATATTCCCCCAAGTTGTCATAATTTTCAGTATTAAATACTACAACAGTTGTTTCCTGCGAATTTATTGACTGGACCGATCCGGTCCGGCCTGCCCTTGCCCTCGACGCGCCGGTGATTGACACCTGGCCCTCGATCGTAACTGATCCCGCGTTATATAGGATCCCGCTCGCGCCATAAAAAGAGTAATCCGCGGCCGCGCCAGTCCCCCCGGAACCCGCAGCATAAACACCGATATTTTTCCCCACCGAATGAGCGTAGGAGCTTTCGCCTACAACGCCCCGGGCTTCGACGTTATCCGTGCTGCCCCTTGTTGCTTTGCCATAAACTCCCTGCGCTAAATAAGTAGAGTTAGTAAGTGCCACGCCTAACACGCCAACCCCACTTGTCGAATTTGATTTTGCTTCACTAACTAACCCATAAAGATAGGGGCTGGTGAAAGTAGTATTAGCCCGGCTGACTATCATTTGCGCGGCTGGGAAATCGGCAAAGGCGGCGTTGGTGCCGACTCGCGTTACTCCAGCGATCGTTGCCGCTCCGGTGAGCTGGATATCCGACCCTGTTATCTGGCCGGTGACCTCCAAGGTGCCGGTTGCCGAGACATTTTTGACCGCCAGCGAGCCCCAGCGATATACGGACGTGCCGAGCGCGGCGGTTTCTGCGGTCGAGCGGACGCCGGTCGAAAGCCGCGGGTTCCAGTCTCCGGTCATGTGCAGGTGCATCGCCGTAAAATCATCGGCGTCAATTATGGCGGTCCCATCGCCCGTATCGTTGACTGGGGTAAACCAAGTATCGGTATTATCGGCCAGCGCCCCGCTCCCGATCATCAGCAAAAATAAAAGCCCTGATAACAGTTTTTTTAACATCTTTTTCCTCCCCTATATTTTCCTGACATCAACGAACGACCTAAAACTCATCACGTCTTGCCCTATTCTCGTCGCCTTCATGTCCTTTTCGATCTTGATCCCGCCGCGCCGGCCGGTATAACGGCCGGTTCCCAAGCGCCCAAAAGACCCTTGGCCAAAGAGTGACGGAGGGATATACCCGGGATCACCGAAGTAATTGACCCTCAGCCGATCGAGCAGACCGATTTGCGGCACGAACTTCGTTTCCAGCGAGATCTCTTCTTTCGGCTCTTTATAGGCGGCCAGATATTCGTCGCTGACCGCCTGCCGTTTGGCGTCGGTGGTGATCAGCCGGTTATCGAGCGAGTAGGTCCTTACCCCATATTTGTCCGACGAGCTGCCGTCGCCCGGCGTCCAGGTCTCCGACGAGGAGATCGGCGGATCGGTGTTGTACCAGGAAAAGCGGTTAAAGACCTTATCCAGCCCCTCGTTATAATTCGAGGCGTTGTAGATATTGATGTCCTTGCCGCGCGAACCCGGGCCGTTAAAGGTGAATTCAACGCCGGCCGACGCGTCCTTGCTCACAAAATATAAGACGAAATCCGGCCCGACCCACCAGGCCGAGTGGCTGGCGGCCGCCATATAGTCCAGGGCGTCTTTGCAGGACCAATCGCTGAAGTCGTAGGAATCGACCACCACGTCCAGGCCGGGAGTGATCACCACGCCCTCCAGTTTGGAATGGAAAACGTACTCACCGCCGACCTTCAGGTCATAGAGGAGCTGAACGACCTCTGAAACGCTCTTGTTGTCGTACCAGTCAATGCTTCCGTTCTCGAAAGTCCCCTCATTGAGGTCGCTGGCCGTTTGCGTATCGAAAATAGACGAGGGCGCCAGGCACGGCAGGTAGATGGTTCCGTTAGCTTGCGCGACGATATTGTCGCCGACGATCATCCCGGCGCCGATATCGTAGGAGTATTCGACGTCGTTTTCGTCGATATACCCGGCTTCGACCTTGACTTTCGTGTCGTGCCGCGTCAGATACCCGTAAAAATAACTGCTTGACCGGGTTTCCGCGGCGAATTGAAAGGTATCGTTCCGGCAGGTAATTCCGAACCCGCCCTGGGTGAAGTTGTTCAACTCGAGGTTGTCGATGTTTTGGATGATCGTATCGACGTCCAGGACGTAATCCGTAATATCCAGCCAGTCGGCCTCGTAGCCCGGGGCGCCGATCAGGCGGCGTTTGATCTTGATCCGCTTAAAACAGCGGGCATAATCCTTGCTTATTTCATCGAGTATTGCCATTATGTTTCCTTTACGTTGAACGAGCCCCGATAACACTGCTCGCCGGCCGGGCCCCAGACCGAGACTTTGTCGAATTGCGGCTGGATCATATTGACGTAATACTGCTTTTCCGGCTTGCTGTCGTCGGGCATGAGCCAAAAGCTAAGATGGAGGTTTTTTAGGTTCGTGATATAGTCGACGTAGGTTTCCAACAGGTCGTTAAAGGTAAAAACATTCTGGTACTTCGGTTTCATGGCCTCGACCACCACAACGCTACCGCCATCGGCTTTCTCATGCTCGTTTTGCTTGTAATAAGGGACGTTGTTTTCGGTGTCCCAAAGGTTGCCGGGGGCCAGCGAGAAATACTCGTTGTAGGCCAGGAATTCCCCGATATATTTCTGCGCGTTCGCCACGATCGTCGTGACCGCGCTGATCTTGACCTTGAGCGTGCTTACGGCCGTGAACGTAAAGAGATTGTTTGCCTCCGCGTTCACCGTTTCGTTGATCGGCGTCGAGAAGTCGACGTAGGCGGAGCCGTTCCAATACTGGACGGTAAACTGCTTGAAGTTGTGCGTGAGCAAGCTGATCGCGCTGATCGTCCGGGCCGCCGCCCAAACGACCTCGATCGTCTCCGTCGTCGCGTCGTTGCTGCCGACCGAGGTCCACACCGTCGCCGCGTTACGATCGTAAACATTCGCTACGCCGGCGCCGGTCGACGCCGCGATCGTCGTAAATAGTTCGATCTGGTTGCGGTTATAAAAGCGCATCATCAGTTAAGCCCCAGCGTCAGATTGCGGCGCTCGATTTTCCCCAGGTAATAACCGATCGCTTTCGCGAATTTTAGCGCTTCGGCTTCGTTCCCCATCAACGCCCCGGCCTGAATGGTGATCTGAAAGGTGTCGCCGCCCCCGAGTTTCCCGATGTTCTTAGCCCCTACGACCGTATCCTTTGGCGAGATCTTGATAATCCCCTGGCCGGGGCGGGAAATGAAGTCATTCGCCGACGTAGGCGTGCCGACCAATTCCTGCAAAGATTTTTTGACCTCTTGAAGTTCGGTTAGGATCGTCAGCCGATCTTCGGACGGAGTAGCCAGATACTTTTCGCGGGCGGCAATTTCAGTCTGGTAGTACACCAGATTAGATAATTCTTCGCCGGTCAATGCTCTGGTCTTTTGAGCGTCTTGCAGTGATTTTTGTTTGGCTAAAAGATCAGTAAGCTCGGTGTTGATTTGCGAGTCGTTTTTCGTCAATAACCCGGCTTCTTTACTTAATACCGATTGGAGATTTGAGAGCAACTTTCCCTTTGCCTGCGCCTGGGTCATGCCGGACACGCCTAAGTAATTGGCCAGATCACCGCTGTAGGTACTGTCGGCCCCAAGGGCCAAAGAGTCAAGAGCGGATACGGCTTTTTGAGCATAAGATTTTTCTTTCCCGATCTCACTAATGGCTTTATTTGCTCGCTCAGATAACCATTCGAATTTTTCGGCAACCAGTTCGGCCGTTGTTCTTGACAGGTTGCCGAGCGTTTCAAGGAACCCCCCTACCAAGCCACCAATTAAACCTCCCACTCCGCCGGCCAGCACCGTTCCGAGGTCCCCGAACTGCCCCAGCATGGAATTTAGGCCGGCCGCCATTGGCTTAAAGGCGTTGGTCACGACGGTATTCGTCATGTCCTTAGCCAGCTTGTCCCACATCGCCTGGATATTCGTCGCCCCGGTCATGAACGCGTCGGCCATAAGACGGGCGGTGATCTCGGTTTTCTTAACCTCATAATCGCTGATTTTATCGATCAGCTTTATTCGCTCGTCGTGCTGAAGTTTTTTGTCCTTGGTTATCTGTAGCTCAATCGCTTTTAGCTTCGGGACGTTACCGTCGGCCAATTTAATCTGACGGTCCCAAAATTCGGCTTCGGCCTTGCTTTTTTTGTCGGCGGTTTCCTGGGTGGCCTTGGCTTCGGCGGCCAATTGTTCTTTAGTTTTTTCGGTCTTAATTGTTTGCGCTGTCGCCTGCTTTTCGATTTCCTTTGTGCCCTTGCCGATCAGTTCGTTAAAATCCAAAACCGCTTTTTGAAATTGCCCGGTTAAAAATTCTCGCTGGATCTTGCTCGTTAACAACCAATTCTCCATTGCCCTAACAATCAACAGGATCCCGGACTGCATCTTGATCAGCGCTGGAAATACTTCAGTATTGATCTCCAAGCCAAGCGACTGACTGATCATCTTGTAGTCGTTCATCTTGCGGTTTAGCTGTTCCAGCTTGTCCTTGTCGAGGTCGCTTAAAATGAGACCGAGCTCTTCGGCGGTTTTAGTAACATTAGCCATTTCCTCGGCATCGGCAGAAAGAAAATCATGCAACTCTTTCCCGGACTTACCAAACAAATCCATTTCCATCGCCGTGGCTTGCGCCCCATCCCCAAGTTCTTTTTCCTTGACCCGCACTTGGGTCATGATGTCATCCATTGAACGAAGTTTGCCGTTCGTGTCGGTGGTTATAATCCCCCACCGCTCAAGAGCATCTTTGCCTCCGAGAATATTTTTAGCCAGAATCGACATGCCGTTCGCCACGGCTTCCGCCGACACTCCAACGTGCCCCGCCTGGACAACCCACCGCGACGACTGTTCTGCCGAAGCTCCTGTTATATCTCCCACCTTGTCGACAGCTTCAGCATACTCAAGAGCGCGATCGCTCATATTTTTCATGGCGGCCACGACGGCGGCCGCCGACATCGCCGGTAAGAGCGCGGAGAAAGTGGACTTGAGGAGTTTTACGCCCTCATTGGTCTCGTCGCCTTTCTTTTTGAGCTTATCAAGGCCATCGAGGATCTGCTCGATCCCCTGCCCTTCCTTGAGGGCCTTGATAATTAACCGTAGTTCTTGGTCGGTGGCCATTATTTTTTAAGCCCCATCATTATTTTCATCCTCTGCACTTCGATCTCTGCCTGGGCTTTCGCGTCACGCTGCCGGAGGTCATGGTCGAAGAATAAAACGGCGGTAAGGAACGGAAGGCCGGCCCAGACAGGAACCCCAAGGTGGTGAAGCAATGCCAGGGCTCCCAGGGTATAGAACACCTCGCGCATTTACCTCACCACCTTTATCAAAATTTAGAGCGCCGAGTAATCGATCGAACTCTGGAGCGTGTAGCTGATCGGAACATTTGCCCCGTCGACGTCGCCGGCGAACATTTCGAATCCGACCGTTTCCTTGAGCTGAGCCGAACCGCTCCTGTCCGGCAAGGGATTTTTGAACCGTACCACCGGCATGGTAACCGTCAGCTTGTAGGGATCGGCGCCGGCGATGAGCTGGGACGAGGTGTAGGTGATCGCAATCGCGACGTCGGTCGCCAGCCGGAATTTATCCCAGTTCGAGAGATCTTCGAAGTCCAGCACAAACGACCCCTCTCCCTTGTAGTTCCCGCTAACGTCCGGCTCGATCGTCTCCCCTCCGGCCCCTACCTTGTGGTTCGGGACCACCAGGCCGTTATCTTCCGTCCACTGGACCGAATCCAGATAGGCCGCCGCGCCGGCGATCGTCATCGCGGCTTCGGAGAAGATCAGCGGAAAGGTCGATGGATAGGTGAAGGTCGTAAGGGAGCCTTCGGTCCCGAACTTACCCCCGCCGTCACACCCAAAGATCAGGAACTGCGCGGCGCCTGCCATCGCCTGCGAGAAGTTCAGCTTCTTGATCTTATAACCGGGGACCATCAGCGGATTCTCGCCGCCCTTGCTGTCTTCGAGCGACATACTCTGATCGGACACCACGCCCGGCTGAAAGACGTTCGAATAGACCCCGGGATTTATCTGGGTCGTGCTGGGCGTGCCGTAGGCGACCAGCAGGAAGTACCCGAGGATGTCCGGATAGGCGTTGAATTCCCAGCCGCCCGGGGTCCACTGCTTGCCGGCACGAGGTGTCGGTGCGTAGCGGCTGGCGCAGCCCTCTCCGTCCCGGGGGGCCATTTCGACATCCGGCTTGATCGTACTTTTCAAGGTCGGAACGCTGATCGACGGCGTTTTGCCGTCCGCCCAGGCGTCTTCGATTGCGAACTTCAGTTGACCTTCATTCCCTGATCTCATGTTTTTTTACCCCCTTAGTAGCAATAAACAATCGCTTCGGCAGTCGCGTAGCCGGCGCCTGATTCATAAAGTTTGAATTTTGCGCGCGGCGATTTGACTTGAAGCGGCGTGCCGGCAACCAGAGCATCGGTACCGATGCTGACCGTAGACCCTGGTGCCAAGTACCAGACGGCTTCGGCGGTTATCGTGCCGACCGAACTGTCGCCGACGGTCAACAGGGCGTACTGACAGCCCGGGGTCGACACGTAGTCGGATAAGGACGAGCCCTCAAAGGTCAGATTCCACGACGTGCTCGCCCAGTTGCTGTCGACCTTGAGACCAAAAGACGCCCCGACGAGAAGCAGACACATCAACAGACTGAAAATCAATTTTTTCATAAATTCCCCCTTTACGTTCTTTGGCCGGCTACCTGATAATTTAGCTGGAGCGTTAACCTGATCACCACCTCCCTAACGTTGTCATTTACGTTTTTATTATCCATTGTTTCGATTTCGTAGCCGTGGATCCTGTTATTCAGTTTTAGATCATTGCCCTCAAAAGCTAATTTTATAGCGCGCTCGAAACGCAGGATCCCCGGGGATCGATCGTCGCCGATGATCTGATCGTCTAAACGATTTTTGATGCCAATTACGCCCCGAATTTCAATTATCATCGGGACTTCGAGCATCTTCGGCCCTGGACCTTTTACCTCCCTACTCGGCAGAATCTCCATTACGATGCAGGGCATGACCCCATCGATGTACCCTTGCCGATACCCCTCATAAACTTTTTTGACGTTCGGCACGGTCCGGAGCCGGTCGGCGACGGTCTTCCAGACGCTTTCTTCGGGCGTTAGAGCCAGGGTCATAGCGGCCTCCCGCGCAGCAGGAACGTCAAGGCGACGTCGACGTTGAGCGCCAGGCGCTCCCGGATCTGCTGGATCGAATTTAGGACCATCCTGGCCGGCCCGGCATGACGCCGAACGATCCGATCCCCGAACGTCCGCCTGCTTCTGAGGTTGCTATGCGCCCGCACCAAACGCTCGCCGGTTTCGATAAAGGGGAAATACTTGACCAAGTTGTAGATCATCGAGATCCCCGGCCCGAGCCGGACGACCTGGAAGCCGCGGCGCAGGTTCCCGGTCACGGCCGGCGTCTTTTCGGAAATGTACCGCTTGCCCTCGGCGACCGTGGTGGCCACGGCCCGGTCAAGCTCCGGGATCAGCTTTTCGCCGGCGACTTTAAGAATCGCCTTATATTGGTCGATCTGCCTCATGTCGATCGAGATCTCCAGGCTCATTAGATGGTCCTCCGCTTGTACTTCTTCAGGATCGTCCAGATGTCGTCGGGGATCTTAGAGATCAGGTACGATTGCGTCTGGCCGGCTTCGTCGAAATACGTTCGTGTCTTGAGGCCGCTCAGGATCGCCGCCATCTTGATCGCGCAGCCCTTCACCTCTTCCGGCGGCTCTTTATAGGCGACGTAACTGATTTTTATCCTGTTGGCCCCCGGGTAGAAGCTGGAAGACTCAAGCTTGATATGCCCAGGCTTGATGTGGTATTCGGTCAGGTCGGGATCAGCGTTGTAGGTCATCAAGGTCCCGTTGTCGTAAAGAGAGGTCACGCTCTGGATCGGGTAATAGTCGGTAAAAAAGCAATCTCCGCCATTAGAATCGTGGTATTCATCGACGATCGTCTTACTGACGAACTGAACGCCGGTGTATTGGATGATCCGATCGGTCGCCTCGTCAATACACCTGATGAGCAGGGCGTCACTGACCTTATCACCGAGATCCTTTGACAATTCCTCTTTCAGTTCTTCCAGGCTGCACAGGCCGGCCGGCTTCCCGCCCAGGTACGCCACCGACTTGTCGGATTCGGCCAGCGTTTGGCTGTTGTAGTAGCTGAACTTGTAGTACTTGGCGGCCGTACCGGTCGGGTCAATGACGTTCGTGAACGGCTGATCGATCTCCAAAGCGAATGGGCTGCCGGTGATCTCCGCGTAGGTCCCGCCCTCGGTGTCGCTCCGGTAGACCTTGACCTTGTTATAGGCCGCGACCATTACCGGCGCCTGGGCCGAGTGCGCCCGCGACAAGGCCCCGACCGCGATGGTCGTTCCGGACGGCGCGGCCGTGACCTGGACGATCTCCGCGTCTTCTTCCCCGGGGTGGCCGACGATCACGAAGTCGTCGTCCGCGAAGCCCCCGATATTGACGACCGACAATGCCACGGCGGCCGCCGCCGCGTCCGCGGTCAGAAGCGTCGCTTCCGCGCCCGAAAGATCAGGCAGTTTTAAGAGTCGATCGATCACTAAGGACATTTTTCCCCTCCGAGCGGGGCCCGGGAGTGCTTTGCCAGGCCCCGCTTGTTATTTAATACGTCTGAATGTGCAACCATCCCGCCCCAAGATAAATTTCGGGGGTGATAGTCCCGGTCGGGATCCAACACGATCCCTCCGGCGTTGCGTCTGCCCAAGGGCAAGCAACCTGGGGAGCGAGTAGCAAACCATTGCTGCTGAACATCGTTGCCGTCATAGTTGATGTAGCCGTCAGATTCGCGAATGTTTGCGAACTGGCGGCGTCAATTGAAATCGTTCCGGTCGAAGTAATCGGACCGCCCGTCAAGCCGGAGCCGGCATTAATCTGCGTAATCGTTCCACTTGTAAGCCCTGTTATTTGCGTCCCATCACCCTTTAACCATCCCGCTTCAACCGTACCGGCCGTAGTAAATGCCGCCGCTGTTATATTGCCGGTCGTACTGATGCCAAGATCGGCCGCCAGTTTGGCGCCGGTAATTGATTCGGCTACCAATTGACTGGCATTGATAGTTTTTCCGGTCAAAACTTGCGCGTCTGATGTCCCTACGATCGCTCCGGTGGTCCCGTGGGCGATCGCCTCTCCGGTGTGAGCGTTAAACCCGAAAGCCGTCTGGTAATAAGCCGGGAGCTGGCCACCAAGTTTATCCGAATCGGTGGTCAGCATGACGCTGCCGCTGGTGTGCATGATTCCGGCCGCGCGGGCAGGGCATGGCCGTAGGGGAAGCCCTACGAAGACGAGCATGAGTAGAAACAAGAGAAGCAAGATCTGTTTTTTCATCTTTTCATACCCCTTTTTTAGAATACGACCCCGATCCTGGTCGATACGCTGCCGGTCTGGGCCTTTAGCCGGATTTTCTTGGTCTGCATGTCCCGGCTCTGAACTTCGCCGGGGAGCAACCGCCAGCCATCCGTCGACATCTCCGCCTCCTGGGTAATCCTACCGTCCCAATTTACATAGACTTCGCTCGACAATGAATCATTGGCGATCACCACGGCCGCCGATTGGCCCAAAGACGATAGATCGATGACGGTCATTGCCCCGGATGTTACGGTCCGGGTCAGGTTGTAGTCATATTCGGCAAAGCCGAAACATGCCCCCGCTTGCAATAGGCACGCGAAAAAGAAAACGATTGTTTTTCTCATCCCTCTTTACCCCCTTTTTGATCTGAGATATTCGCCCTCATGTTATTCGGAATCAGCTCGGTGTCCTTAAATCTTTCGACGAAACCATTGTCGATTAAAAGCCTTGCTCGTGCTTTGCTCACCTCGAAGACGTCCCCCCTACTTTTTAGCCCGCCTTCCATTAGACGATTAATCAAGCATTGGACTTTCATGTTTTGTTTAGGTCAAGAAAGGGGGAGAGGCCGCGCCCCTCCCCCTCTGACTAACTTACTCCCCCTCGACCGGAACGTATTCCGCCGTCATCGACAGATCGCCGGCAGAGGTGCTGTCAAGCACCGCATAAAGTGGGGAATTCTCCGCCGCCGCCGCCACCGGCTGACCGTTCCCACGGTTTTTCGATGCGGCACCGTTGGCGATTGATGCGATCGTGGTCATCATCTCGAACGCCTCATCGCCGGACGCGTAGGTATAGGTCAGGTTCCCGGCCAGGGTGATGCTGACGCCGGCGGAGATGCTGCTGATGACCCCCTTCTCGAACTTGGTCATGTCGGTCTTGGACCGGATCACGACCTTATCCCCATTGGTAAGCCCGGAAGTCGCGGCCAGCGGAACGACTGCCTGGCCGGAAGCCGCGGCACCATCCAGGGTGTAGGGACCGGTCGTCTTCTCGAAAATGCCGATTACCGAACCGGCTTTGTCCGAAGTCGAGTCAATATTTTTGACTACAACCTGACTGTTTTTATCCCCCCGAAAGGTGAGCTCCGAAGCCGTAGCATGAGTCGCGTATTTCGTCTCTAATTTATTTGCCATGATCGCTTTCCTCCATTTCCTCGAAACCCGGGGTATTTATATCCCGCCCCCCATAGCGGTTTAACAGCCTATTTTATTTAGGCGGTTTTTATGCCGGAAACCCGGAAGAACCGGCTCTGCAGGGCGGCGTGAACCGTAAAGGCCGTCCGTTTAATAGCCCGGAACGACGTTAAGTCGTAACTGAAGTCCGTGCTGTCGAGGCCCTGCGCGATTATAATCCCCCGCTTATCGCCGATGTAAGCGTTGGAGAAGTCGCCGCCGACCAGGAAGGTATCGGTGCCTCCGGTTCCCAAGGTGGTCGGGACGTTGTAATCGTCATGGAGCTGGTATCCGGCGATGGTGTTCGGGGTAGCACCCGCAGCATTGGCCCAGAGGTACTGACCATCGGTGCCTTTAAGCTTGCGGAACTTCCCTTCGAGGATCGGATTGTAAATAAGGTCGATTTTCTTTGCCTTATTCGCCTTGGCCTGCCCGATCCCTTCAAACACGTCGTCGAAACTAAAATTAGCTCCGGCGGCGACGGTCACGATCGAGGCCAGGTTGTAAATTCCGGTGATCGGATCGGTCGTTCCGGAACCGGCACCGTAAAGGAAGGCCGAGTCTTCCTTGTTCCCAATCGCGATACCGAACTCGCGGATCAGTGTGGCCTCAGCGCTGGGATCGCTGTCTTCCAGATCCTCGTTGCTTACCTTGGTCAAGCACATCATCTTCTTGGCCACTAACTGGATCTGGCCCAAGGTCCAGTCGGCTGGCGTCCCGGCCGCATTTTCATCCAGCCAGTAGGCCGCGATCCCGGCGGTGACAATCGGCCGGTTTTTGGTGTTGTACTTCATTCCCACCTTTGTGGCTAGCTGACGAACGACCGCGTACTCCTCCGCAATGCTCATGATCTGCGTTTCGTATTCGATCGGGACCATGTAGCCGCCTGATGTCGAGCTGCCAACCGTGATGACCTTCTGATCGCCATTCACCATCTTGTCGCCTTCGAGATTGACGAGAGGCATCTTGTACTTATCGACCAGGTACGAATCGTTCATCTTGATCGCTTTCAGAACCTCACCGAAATGACGCTTGTCACCCTGCTGCCGAATGACCGCCGGGAAACCTTTGGCATCGAGAGGGATCGCCTTTAAGACCTCCTCGATAATTCTCTTCGTTGCGGCCCCGGCTTTCGCCTCTTCCGCTACCGGATCAACCACTGGGATCGCTTTTCTTATTGCCTCCTCAACGGCTGGGCCTACTGCACCTTTGATCTCATCCCGGACATCTTTCAGGGTCACTGTCTTACTATCATTATCTGACATGTTTTTTCCCCCTTATTGATCATTTTATTCAGCCTTTCCCGCGCTTCACTCAAAGCGCCCTCGTCTTCCGGGCTCAATACTTCGCCGGCGTTGATACTCGCTTCATAGGCTGCTAAGCAACCTTGAAGTTTTTTCGCCGTGCTTTTCTCGGCCTCCCCTGGAAGATAAAGCCCTTTGCGCGTCAGCGCATCGGGATCGGCTCCTACTCCTACCAGCGAAATCTCAAAGATTTTCGCGTAAGTTAAATACTCCGGATGGTCCTTGTCTTCCCAATACCACCGGCCGCCGATCGACAGCGCCCGGCCGTGGCCCTCGGAATAAACAGTGCGGGCATGTTTGCAGAGGGGGAAGTCAGAGGCGGAAAAGACCATCTTAAATTTCAGACCAATTTCATCTTCGACGATCAAGCCACCCATTTTGGGGTTGAACGAACCGGCGATATTCCCGACCTGGTTCCAATGGTCAAGCAGGCAAACCGGATTTTTGTGGAATTCCTCGAGTTCATAGACATAATTGCGGAGCGCCGAGAAGACTGTCGGCACATCGCCGTAACGGTCTAACTTATTTTTGGTATTGGCGTAGCCTTCGATCGTTACAATGCCCTTGTCGTTTGTGGTCGTCTTAAATTCTTCGATCGCAAACTGCATAATCCCTTCGACGTCGCCCGCCGACCGGCCCGCACTTAAATCCTCGACCGATAAAATCTTCCTATTTTTTAACATTTGCCTTTTCCCCCTTTTTTTATCTCGACTTTAGTTTTTTTACTCCTCAAAAGCTGCAATTCCATCAGCCCACCTCCGGAACAATGCAGCCGGTATGGTTGGGATGAAACTCCAAACCGTCGGCTTCGTCGATCGGGATATGGGTCGCCCCGCAATCCGAATCCGGCTCAAACGTCGTGCAACCGATGACGTCAACGAACTGAATGTCCGCCGCCTTGTAGCTCAAGATCGATCCCCGATCGTAGGCGGCCGCCGATTCGGTCCTGGCGATCATCTCCGCCCGGTAGCCGCGCGCCTGATCGTAGATCCCTTCGATCCTGGCCTTCAGATCAGCTATTGATTCCCCGGCATCGACGCCAGCACGGATCTCCGCGTCGATCGCGTCTTTCGTGGTCTGATTGACCAGCGTCACCTTCTGCGCGAGCCGGGCGATACCGGCAGTTACCTGCGGGTTCTCGACCGAAGCCTCGACTTCGGTCCCCAAAGCGCCATTGACGTCCTCGATCGCCCGGAGCATGACGCCGAGATGGCCTTTTCGAATCCGCTGCAGCAGTTCGGTCTTTTCCCGCTCAAAATCAAAGATATCTTCAGCGGAGATCTTCCTCTCCAGCGTCAAGCTCTTTTGGGTCTCCAGTTTGGCCAGGACCCGTTCCTCCTGCCGGTCAAAGAACGTTTTCATCTCGGTTTTGATCGTCTTGCCAATCTTTTTCCGGGTATTCAGCGATGCCTTATAGATCTGCTGCCGAACGCTGGCGGTAATTTTCTTGGTCCCGAACCGCTTCCCGCCGGCCGGCGGCGCCGGTTCGGTCGTCCCCGCGGCGTCGGCGATCGGAATCATATTGATCGGCAGGTAATAACCGTCCATCGCCGGGTTCTTTTCAACCTTGGGTAGATCAAGGTACAACACCCGACCCTCGTTCGGCGAAAGGCCCGCGTTCAGGACGCCTTGGCTGTAAAGTTTCATGTTCAGCTCATTGTCCTTGCGCCTTACGTCTTCGTAGTAGTATCCCCAACTCTGATTAAATAAACGGACAATCCCGATAGTCTTGGCCTCTTGAATCCGAACCAGTAACGGATAGACGGCTCTGGCCCAATAGAAGGCGTCTTGAGATTGAGAATTCGAGTTCGCTATCGTGGCAGCCTCGAATATGCCGGCAATAGCAGGCGGGATTTTGAAGATCCCCAATATCCCTTCGCGGGTATATTTCATGAGTTCGAAAAACGCCATATCCTTTTGTGACAGCCCTATATTTTTGATGTCCATCCCGCCGTGCAATGTAATGTTTCGGTGGGAATTCTTGACGCCGCGATATTTCTCAAACTGCTCCTCGAGTTCCTTGATCTGTTCCGGTTCTTGATGTTCGGGGAGCACCAGCGCGGTCGCTGGTTGGCCGCCCTTCTCGAAAAAGTTCCAGTTATAAATCTGCGCCGCGAGATCGGTATTAAAAAGGGTTGCGTTATACTGAATCTTCCCCATGCCCCGGAAGTCATCCATTGGATTCGGCAGTTTGAGGTGGACAATTTCGTCCGGGGCAAACCTGACTGTCTCCGTGCCCCACCGCATTTCATAGCCGGTCAATTGCCGCGATCGGACATCGACGACCGGCTCGGTCAGGGCAGGGTTCAAAAGCCAAAGGGCTCCGGGCCGGTTTTTAATCTTCTCGAACATGTTCGTCGCGGTTTTTAGGATATAGGCGTTGCCGGCCAGAAGCAGGAACCAGGACATCATCTCGTTAAATTGAAACGAAGTCATGGTGGGATTCGGGTTTTCTAGTAGTTGTACCAAGTCCTCGTCCTCGACCAATTTCGATTTTCGGTCGTACACCCCACCCTTCGCCATGCCAACGTCTTCTCCAATCAACGAACAGCTGATGCCTACCCAGTGAAGCGCTTGGGCCGCACTTAAGTAATCGGCGGTGTTGATAAACTTACTCCGCGCCGGTCCCCCACCCTCTCCCCCCCATTCCCGGATCACGCGGAAACTCGAATTCTTACGGCCAAGTTCGCGCATCATCCGAAAAGCATCAAGGTATTCTCTGACTATTCCCATCTCACTTCCTTAAACCACACAAATCCCATATTGCTGCTGCCCCTGCCCCGCGATGTCGTCGTAGACCTCGGCATGGTAGTAATGGTCCGCCCGGCTCCCCTCGACGTAGGAGTACGCCTCGTTACCGTCCGCGCCGGTGACTTTGATCTTCTGCGGCGCCTTCAGCTGGTCGTAGTAGCCGGGGATCGTGTTGGCCTCCATCGGGATGATGTTCTCGCGCTCAATGAACCGGTTGCCGGTCTCGTCCATCGCCCGGGTGCGGTTGATCAGGACCTTGAGCGGCTTCTCCGTCTTCTTGAATTCGTAGGTCTTATTCGGGTCTTTGAGCAGGTAATAAGCAAGGAAGACCCGGCCGGGGAAGCGCAAGGCGAACTTCGTCGCCTCCCGGGTCTCCGGCAGGCCATCGATCACGCACCGGCGGACGTCGAACTTCTTCATGAACCGGTCCAGCTCCTCCGTGTTCTTGACCGTACCGATAAAGACCGCCTTCTTTTTCGTTCCGTCCTTCATCGACACCCGGACGTGGTAGAGGTCGCCGACGTCGACGCCCATCGTGCAACCGGTCGCTTTTTCGATCGTGTACGCCTCCCGACAGCCGTTCAGCGCCAGGTCGTCGAGCTTGCCACCGGCCGGTGCGTAGGGCTGGCCAAGGTTGCCGTTATGAAAGTCCTGGAGGTTCAGGGTATCCCGGTACTCAATCCAGAGAGCCAGGAGGTTGGTAACTTTAAAAATGAGTTTAGAGATGTGATAACCGCGTTTTAAGGCCCCGGGGTTCTGCGGCCGCCACTCGCCCTCCTGGGCCCGGTTTAGGGGCTCTCCGCAGTCGCTGCAGACCAGATCTACCCGGTCGGGGTTCGGAATCGCCTTGTCGCGGGTCGGCGCCGGCCGGATGTTCTTCAGCCAGTCCGGCGTCTGCCACTTGCCGCACTTATCGCACTTCAGGAAGTATTCGTTCTGGTCGCTCTTCAGGTACTCCGCGTGGATCCCGTACTCGAAGTAGGTCGGCGTGCTCGCCTCTTTAACGATCCCGTACTTCGAACTGCCGAGCCGCTTCTTCATGGTCGGGACGTTCTTCTGGACCATCTCGTCGAATTCGTCCAGGATGTCGCAACCGGCGTCGACCGACTTGATCTGCCGCTGGTTCTGCGATCCCCGGAAGTAGATGAAGTTCAGCCCCACCTGTTTAAGGCCGCTGTTGTCGGTCTTGCGGATGAGCGCCTGCAGCCGGGGGGATTCGTCAATCCTCGGGTCGACCCGACCCATGACGAAGTCCTTGATCTGGTCTTTGGCCGGCATGGCATAGAAGACGTTTTCCTCACGTTGAAGCGCGAAATAGAAAGCGTAGGCGATCAGGTATTCACTGATCCGGCATTGCGCCGACTTCATTATCACCATGTCCGGGTGATCGTCGAAGTAGACCTGCTGTAGCGGCTCATAGCCCTCGAACCCGAACCGGCGGCCGTCAATGAAGTAATTTTCGGTCAACCAGTGCTCAAAAGTCGTCCTTTCGGTCAGCGGCCGGTCGGCCAGGCGGCGGCCGAGATCGGCCAGGAGCGTTTCGACCGTAACGGTCTCGACCGCTTTTCTGAGCGCCGGGAGCGAAGTCGCCGGGCGTTCGAGTAAGTCTAAGCTCATGCAACCCCCGCCTTCATCAGCGCCGCGCCGCACGCCTCCCGGGTTTTGGCATCCGGGATAAAGATCTTGATGATCTCGAACGCTTTGAGGACGAACCGCTGAACGACGTCGATCTTGACGTTAAAGGTCTCGCCATTCTCGATCTTGTTCAGCCGCTCGATGTTTTTGCCGATCGTATCGGAAATAGTCATCAAGACCTCGATCTCCTCCTGCCCGATCGCTTTGGCAAACTTGTACTTTTCAAGGTAAGAGTTCATGAGGCTGGCCTGAACGGCGATGAGCGCCCGAACATCGGTCAACTTTTTGTCGTTCGAGGCTTCTTCGATCTTCTCGGCCAGGCCTTTCATCGCGTACTTGGAGTAGAGGCCGCTCTTGATCGGGGTCTTGCCGCCGTGCATCCGGCACTTATCCTTGCCGAGGATCGCCCGGTTACGACATTGCACCCCGCTCCGCTTGCTCTTGGCCGTGCATTGCACGCTGGACGGCGACGGGAGTTTGGCGGTAGCGGCGGCCGCCCCTGCATGAGGGGCGTGGTCAGCCGAACCTGCAAGAGGTGTCTGGTTCAGAGGTCTATCCTCCCGCCGTAGATCACCCGGCCGATGACGGTCTGGCCGCCGGCCATGACCGGGTAGAGATCGGCAAAGAGCCGGAGATTTTCGGCTATCTTTTGTTCAAAACCGACGAAGACGCCCCAAGCGGGAACGTCCCCGGGGAAGACAGAGAGACCGGCTTTTACCGTAGTCAGGGGATCGGCTGACTGATAAAGGGAACCGGCCCCCCGGATTACCGCGCGCAAGTCTCCATTGCAGGCGGTCAGGCCGAGAGTGATTTCATTCTCCGGCCTGGGAGAAATCGTAAGCGTGGGGAGATCGCCGTAGAAGCCAACGGCGAAGATCGACCGGCGGGGTTTGCTTTTGAAACTCGAGCGGCCCCAGACCGCGGGGGCAGCGGGGGAGGAGGGTGCGGCTGGGGCCACCGGGGTTACTGTCGGGACTTCGTTATCAAGATCCTGGGTCTGGACCGGACCTTGAACAGGCGGACAAGGCATGGGGGAGTTGGGGGGGATGATCCGGTCTTTGGCCTTGACCCTGATATGCCGGTGACCGACCGGCCGGGCCTGATCGTAATCGGAATCGGAGTTCAAGTTGTTCAAGCCGAAGATATCATCGATCTCATCAAGCGCGAACGAAGGGACCGAGAGCATCGAGATCATCAGCGCCAACAGCAAGACCGATAGTTTTTTCACCCTTACCCCCATAGAGGGAGGGCCGTTTGGTCACGGCCTCTGTTATAAGTCCCTCTATATATGGCTGGCGAAAAGAGTGAATTCGGCTGTAACCCTTATCTGATAAGGAAAAAATAAGCGGAGCAAGGTCAAAACACTGCTCCGCCCCCCCCCTCACTTTGTGGGGAGTCGGGTTACGAAAAAAACATTTTGAAGAAACGCTTGAGGTTCCGTACTTGACGGTTAGATATTCTTAGTCTTCTCATTAGCCACCGTTCACTTGGCAAATCTTCCTGGCCATACATGAGAAAAAAAGCTCGCTGATATTTTGAGTCAAGTTCCTTAACCTTCCGCCGAAGTTCTTTCAGGCCGATACTGAAGTCGATCTGTTGGTCGATCCCTTCCATGCCGGTCCCGGAGGCGGCAACGAAACGCTCGTCAAGGCTTGTTGTGGCGATCATCCCCCGCTCCTTTCTCTGGCTGAAGTCACATCCAGTCCGCTTTATCAAAAACAAAAACCCTACCACAAACATCGCAAATTATTACAATAACCTGGGCGCTCTTGTCTGTTGGCTCGACATGGCATTTGTGGCAACAAAATAATTGCTTAAAAAACAATCTTATCCTTTGGAAAATTTTCAGTTCTCCCATTTTACCTTCTCCTCCTATTTTGGCGGGTGGGGACTCGAACCCTTGACCCTTTCGCCAAGCCAATGACGAATATGCTACCGCTACAACACCCCGCCATCTTTAATCCGCCGCCGAGCGGGGGAGTGCTTCACCCCGCCCGGCGTTCGCTGGCTGGCAACCCGTCAATGCTCGTCGGCATTGTTTTCGGCACGCTGCCACTTTCGGCCCGTCGGCACCAGCTATTTAACGACCGTATCTCAACTCGATCAGATCGCACATCGCCAGATATTCTCGCGCCGCCTTGTCCTTCCCGTGCGTTTCGATAATTTGCTTCCGAAAATCTTTAATAAATCCGGCCCAGCATCCGCAACGGATATAAATTCCTTGGTCCGTATCAAACGCATACGTGCAACGGTTTTCTGATCCAAAGCCGTTGAATGATAAAATGTAATCGCGCTGTAAAATATATTTTGTTTCCAAACTGCACCGCGCCGCGAAACTGCACCCCTCCGCGAAACTGCACCGCGCCGCGAAACTGCACCCCTCCGCGAAACTGCACCGCGCCGCGAAACTGCACCCCTCCGCGAACCTGCACCGCTCC
>Ga0265297_10002277_pt1 | contig 39887 bp, 33 predicted proteins | sample Munlanlwell13791_FD_192502 | JGI IMG/M metagenome (GOLD analysis project Ga0265297, IMG submission 192502) | Leachate microbial communities from a municipal landfill in Southern Ontario, Canada - Leachate well 137-91 | ecosystem: Engineered > Solid waste > Landfill > Unclassified | place...
GCTTTGAAAAAAGATAAACCCAGTCTAGTGAAACAAAAACATTTATCTCAAAAAAACAATACATCATCGTCATGAAAAAAAGTAACTTTTAGAAAACGTGATAATGATGTTTACTAATATTATAAGAAATTGCCATAAAAACAAAAAAAGGGTTTTTGCTTAAAATTTAACCTTTCCAGAACGACGTCTATATAATACGAATTGTGTGGAATAATTGCTACATAATCGCATAATTGAAACGTGTAAATGGCCTCATTTGGATGTTTATACGTTTTGAAGCGCAATTAATTAACGGGATGGATAGGAAGCAATATATCATATTATCTTTAGTTACTATTCTGAATAGAAATTCACTATATTTTGTTTTTGTGCCTTTTTTTGCCCAGTTTTAGCGATATTGTCATTTTAAGGAAGCTCTCATCAAAATAATACGGTTTTATACATCACATACAGATTTGAAAAATATATTGCTAACTTCGATTGCAAGCCAATTTTGTCATGGAAAACCTATAAATATCCATTTTTCGGCCAGATTTTAGTGCAACGGAACATTATTATCGCCATTGCAGCGCCACATTTAGCGATAATGCCGATTATTAGTGCTTATATGTATTTGTATGTTTATTATATAGTCTTTTTTTCTCAAGTATAATGTTATTATTTTCTTTGATTTTGTCGGTTATTCTTTCATATTTGCGATTTTTTATATTTCATTTTATTGGCATTTGACGGCTATATATGGCGATATATATATTTTTTGTCTTTGTATGTTGTTATTATTTTTTGTCTTTTGCTTTCTTTTTAGATTTGTGTGTGTTTTTCTAAAATAGTTGGTAATAATGCGTTTTCTTTATAATTATTGATTAGTTTACTTTTCTTTTTTGATCATTGACTCAACATTTTTTTAATTCATTAGTATTATCCAGCGTTCTCTTTATATCTGTATTACTTCATGATATAATATGTATATTCTTTTAGAAAGGACCTTTTGCACATGACAGATAACAAGAAATTGATTTCTTGGGTCAATGAAATTCAGGAGCTATGCCAACCAGATAATATTCATTGGTGTGATGGCAGTGATCTTGAATACAATTCTATGATAACTGCTGCGGTTGAAAAGGGGATTGCTATTCCTTTAAATCCTGAAAAACGTCCGGGTTGTTATTTATTCCGTAGTCATCCCTCTGATGTCGCTAGAGTTGAAAAACGAACTTTTATCTCCTCTAAAAACAAGAGTGATGCTGGGCCTACCAACAATTGGATTGATCCTACCGAATTAAAGAAAACGATGTCAACCCTTTATTCGGGATGTATGCACGGAAGAACTATGTATGTTATTCCTTTTTCAATGGGACCTGTCGGGTCTCCCTTATCAAAAATAGGAGTTGAAATTACCGACAGTCCATATGTCGTTATCAATATGCGTATAATGACTAGAATCGGCACTAAGGTACTTGATGTTCTCGGTTCTGAAGGTGAATTTGTTCCTTGTCTTCATTCCGTTGGTTATCCTTTATCACCAGGGCAATTTGACCCTGAGTGGCCTTGTGCTCCGATGGAGCAAAAGTATATCAGTCATTTTACTGATGAACGTTTAATATGGTCATATGGATCTGGGTATGGTGGAAATGCTTTATTAGGTAAAAAATGCTTTGCCTTACGAATCGCTTCTGTTCAAGCAAGAGATGAGGGCTGGATGGCTGAGCATATGTTAATATTGAAGATTACCTCACCTGAAGGCGTTTCGAAATATATTACCGGCGCCTTCCCAAGCGCCTGTGGGAAAACAAACCTTGCAATGCTCGTTCCAACAATTCCCGGGTGGAAAGTCGAAACTGTTGGTGATGATATTGCTTGGATGAGATTTGGAAAAGATGGACGGTTGTATGCCATTAATCCCGAAGCTGGTTTCTTTGGTGTCGCTCCAGGAACTTCTTACCAATCCAATCCCAATGCCATGGCGTGTGTTGAAAAAAATACTATTTTTACAAATGTAGCTTTGACCGATGATGGCGATGTATGGTGGGAAGGAATTGGATATGAAGCCCCCGATCATCTGATTGACTGGAAAGGTAAAGATTGGTATAAAGCCACTTCTACTGAACCTGCTGCCCATCCTAATTCTCGTTTTACAACTCCGGCTTCACAATGTCCGGTTATTTCTCCGGATTGGATTGCGGAAGATGGCGTTCCAATCTCTGCAATATTAATCGGCGGTAGACGTCCATCAACCATTCCTTTAGTAAATGAAAGTTTTTCATGGAATCATGGTGTTTTCTTGGGTTCAATTATGGGATCAGAAATCACTGCTGCAACCATTTCCGATCAAATTGGCAAAGTCAGACGCGATCCTTTTGCAATGTTACCATTTATGGGTTACCATATTGGTGACTACTTCTCACATTGGTTAGACATCGGCAAAAAAACATCCGTGGACAAACTTCCCCGCATTTACAATGTCAATTGGTTTAGAAAAAATCCCGAAGGAAAATTTATTTGGCCTGGATATGGAGAAAACAGTCGAATCCTAAAATGGGTGTTTGAACGCATTGACGGAAAGGCAGAAGCAATCAAAACCCCTATTGGGAACCTTCCTACAGTTGATAGCCTTGATTTAGGTGGGTTAAATGTCTCAAAGTCGGAAATAGCGGATATCTTATCTGTGGACAAAGATAAATGGATTAAGGAAGCAGAAGACATTGGTAACTATTATCAAATATTCGAAGATAAACTTCCGATTGAACTAGCAAATGAATTAGATAGTCTAAAAAAAAGATTGGTTGAATAAAAAAATGGCGACGGATGATATCATCGGTCGCCATTTTTATATATATCCTTAAAAATATTTTTTCACTTCTTCACTCGAAAGAAGTTTACCCATGGATTTAACTTGTCCATCAATGACCATTGCCGGTAATCTCATCACGCCATATGCCATTATTTCTTGCATGTTTTCCACTTTTTCAATGACGGCTTCAATGTTAAGTTCTTTGACGGCTTGTCTTACATTTGATTCCAATTTTTTACAGTTTGGACATCCGGAACCTAAAATTTTGATTATCATTTTATTTTTTCTCCTCGCACCCGCATCCGCAAGTGTTTTCACATTCACATTTTTCTTCATGACAATCGCATTCGGGATTATCATGGCATCCACATTCACACTCGTTTTCGCCTTGACATTCATCTTCTTTGCAATTACACTCCGAATCATTTTTGCATCCACACTCGGTTACCTTAACTACATCACCAACATATTCAATCGACTCAGTGGGACAATGATTGGCACAGTATTTGCACTTATCGATACAGCCATCAGGATTGATGACTGTTGGTTGTAATCGGTTTTTATCATATACGTTATGCGGACACATTTTAATGCAAACGCCACACTCGATACAAGTTTCATAATTAATTACTGGATACCATTTTTTTGACATGTTAATCTCCCTTATATTTATATTTTTCTTACTTAATAAATAGATATTCTAAACCATTGAATGCATAACCGATGATGATGATTCCCGCCATAACAATCCCAATGAAAGATAATAACAGTTTCCATTTCACTACTTTCTTTAGCATGATGAAAGACGGAAGTGACAACGTAGTAACCGACATCATGAAAGCTAAAATTGTTCCAAGTCCTGCGCCTTTAGCATATAAAGCTTCCGCAACTGGGATTGTGCCAAAAATATCTGCATAGATGGGAACGCCAATAACGGTCGCATAAATTACTGACAAGGGATTATTTGCTCCCAAAACCGATTCAATCCATGTTGCTGGAATTAAATTATGAATCACCGCTCCGATGATAACGCCAATTACAATGTACAATACCACTTTTTTATAGGTGGATAACATTTGATCCTTTGAATATATCAGACGTTCTTTAATCGTCGGTTTAGGTCCTTCGACAGTAATATCTGCACCTTCAGTAACGAATGGCTCGATATATTTACCCAATCCCGTTTTTTCAATGATTGTTCCACCCACAATGGCAAGAATCAACCCCACCACTACATATGTAAAAGCAACACTATATCCAAATATTGATGTCAATAGTACCAAAGCTCCCATGTCTACTAGTGGGCTTGAGATTAAAAATGAAAATGTTACTCCCGTCGACAATCCGGCTCGGGTAAAACCGATAAAAATGGGAATTGATGAGCAACTACAGAATGGCGTCACTGTTCCTAAAAGCGCGCCCAGTGTATTGGCCCATATTCCGTGATAGCGCGATAAAATTTTTTTTGTCCGTTCGGGGGGAAAGAAACTCTGTATATAAGAAATTATAAAAATTAAAAAGCAAAGCAACAATCCAATTTTTATGAAGTCGTAAATGAAGAAGTGTATGGCTTCGCCCCATAAACCGCTAGCGAATGATTCGCCAAACAGCCATTGAATCAAATTGCCGATGAGATCGTTAAGCCATTTCATTCCCAAAATCTGATAGACGATGAAATCGCCGATTTCTTGAAAAACAGTCATTTTATTTTTCCATGCAAATATCGCATGCGATATTGCCCTTTTCATTATAGTCAAAGAATGTCTTGATTTGGTCAAACATCACCGCATTAATACGGTAATGGACCCACTTGCCAGCTTTATTCGCAATGACCAATCCCGATTCGCACAAAATACGCATGTGATGCGACAGTGTTGGTTGTGATATATTCAGTTCTTTTAGTAATTGACAAGCACATAGGTTTTCGGTTGATAGCATCTTCATTACCTGGACCCGCGTCTCATCAGACAACGCTTTAAAAAAGACACTTAACTCTTTATTGGTCATAAAAGCCCCCTCATATAGATGATTATCAATATGTATTATATATAACATATCGATAATTGTCAATATATATTTGGGGGCTTTTTAGTATTAGCAAGTTATTACTATTTATCTATATAATATTGGCATAAATATTTTTGATTCCTGTTTTCAAAAGCAATATATTATTTCACCATTCTAAGAAGCTCATTAATGTAGTTTTTGCGAAATGTTTCATTTTGAAGACCGGGAATTTGGGTGTTTGATTTAGAATCAGAAAGAATCTGGATTACCAGCGGAATGCAGAAACAAGAAAACAAAAGAACATACCGAGCGTTAAGCGCTTGTTCATCTTGCAAGCCTGTGGATTGTCTTAGCTTTTCAAACACCATGTCCTTAAACTCGCCTTTTTTGAAAAATGCGTCAATGAACAACTTTGATGCCCGATCTCGATTCTCAACATTCATGAATAAATATCCAATCAAGCCAACGTTATCAATTGCATATCCATATATCATGTTAATCATAATTTCTAACGTTTCCTCAACCGGATTATTTACTGGGATTTGATTCAAACGATCGATAATAACATGAGTAATTTCATTAATTATTTGGTCAAGGACCAAAGATAATAAATAATCCTTTGAACCGAAATAGTAATTTACCGCTGCGACATTCAAATAACAAGCATCCGCAATTTCCCTAATCGTGATGGATGATTTTTGTGAAATTAAAATTCTCGTGGCTTCAATAATTGCTTTTTTTGTTTCCTCACTTTTTGACATAAGAATAAACACCTCCTAAACAAAATTTGAAAATAGGTTTAAAACAACGGTTCAAACATTGTTTATATTGATATATTAACACGTTTTTTTTATAATATAAACAACAATTTAAAACATTTGTTTGAAACGGGTGTTTTCAGGAGGCATTATGGCTAAAATACTAGGTGGAAAAGGAAAATGGTTAGTTATTGTATTGTTTCTCTTCCTGACAATTGCCGCTGGAATCTCAATATTTTTTGTTCGAGTCAACTATGATCTTACCGAATATCTTCCCGATGATTCCCAAACCGCTACCGGAGTGGAAATTATGGAAAATGTCTTTGGTGATTCAACATCAATACAGATTATGGTAAACAATGTGATTCCCACTGATGGCACAAATATTGTCACACGCCTTCGAGAAATCGATGGTGTAGATAGCGTTGTATGGCTCGGTGATGCCACCGATCCACTAACTCCAATTGAAACAATCGATGAATCGCTTTTGAATCGTTTTTATATTGATGGTTCACTGCTCTTTTCGGTAACAATCGCTTGTGGCACTTATGACACCAAAGCAGAAACAATCATTCAAGACATCCGTGACACACTTGATGGAACTGAATATGCGATTCGTGGCGAGGTTTTAAACAACATTGAAGCCAGAAAAATAGCTTCCCGGGAAATCTTCAAAGTGCTTCTGATTGTGGTTCCTTTATGCGTTGTTGTGTTACTTGTAAGTGGCAAGTCATGGTTTGAACCAATCTTAATTTTAGGTAATTTGGCTGTCGCAGTTGTCTTTAATATGGGTACTAATGCCCTCCTTGGCAGTATTTCTTATATTACAATGACGATGACAATGGCACTCCAATTAGCGTTGTCAATGGATTATTCTTTATTTTTGCTTCATCGATATCAAGAAGAGCGAGACCGAGGTGTTGATATCATCCCAGCAATAGCAATGGCGACTAAAAAAACCTTCACATCAATCACTGGATCCGCTCTTACGACAATAGCTGGTTTCTTAGCTTTGTGCTTGATGCAATATTCAATCGGTACCGATTTGGGAATTGTTCTTTCAAAAGGTGTCTTCTGCAGTTATATTACTTCTATCTTTTTGTTACCAATTTTGTTGTTTTTTTCGGCTTCTATATTGGAAAAAGCCAAACATCGACCATTGTTTCATCGAAAAAGTCCTGCCAAGCCCAGGACATATCGAGCTCGCTATGTTTTCACGGCTATATTTGCTATATTAGCAATCGGAAGTTACTTTTTACAAAATCAAAACTCCTTCATCTATGGTAATTCTTCTGCTAAAGATCCTAACAGTGTTGTTACTGCAGACAACGTTGCCATTACCGAACGATTTGGTTCATTCAATCCTGTTGTTGTCTTGACGAAAAACAGCAGTATACCTCAAGAAACTGCTTTTATTGATAGTCTCTCTGATTCTGAGTATATTGTATCCACCGATGCTTTATCACTGGCAGTTGATGATTCGATTCCGCGAGAAATGCTTCCCGAGTCGCTTGTTTCCGTTTATGTTAGCGGCGAATACACCCGTATCATTGTCTATCTGGCGTCAGAAGAAGAGAATGAAGATATGTACGCTGCAACAAAATTCCTTAATGAACAAGCCAACGATGTCTTTGATACCTATTATTTAGTCGGTTTTGCACCGGCAACTGCCGAAATCCGGACCACCGTGTTAGCAGATTCAAAACTTGTTTTGTGGGTTACCTTTTTAGCTATTGTAGCGGTTGTACTTGTCCTTTTCCGCTCACTTTCTATTCCCGTTCTTCTTACCATCATTATCCAAGGTGCTGTGTGGTTCAATTTCGCTATCGGATATCTTCAAGATCGTCCGGTTTTATTCATCGGTTATCTCATCGTGTCTGCTCTCCAAATGGGAGGAACAGTCGATTATGGTATTCTCCTTTCTACACGATATCTTGATTTTCGAAAGACAGAATCACCAGAAGCAGCTATGCAAAAAGCCACCAGTAAATCGACTCTCTCAATCCTTACCTCCTCACTTGTTCTTGCTTTTGCGGGTTTCACGGAAGGAATCGTCTCTGCTATTCCTGCGGTAAGCGCAATAGGAAATCTTATCGGCCGAGGGGCAATTCTGTCAGCGCTTGTTACTCTAGTTTTTTTACCATATATCATGTTAACCTTTGACAAAATCATTCAAAAAACAACTTTTCATTCGAAGCGAGGCGAATCTTTATGATCAAAAAATTACTATTGTCATTACTTTTGCTTTTTACTGTAACTGGATTATTTGCTTGCGATTCCACGACATCTACCACTACTGCGACGCCGGTAGTAATTCCTTCTGATAGTCATCAAGCCACAGTCGATGAAACCATCTATATAAATGCCGACGCTACCGGTGAAATCGAATCGTTAGTTGTTGTTTCGCGAATCAAAAATGCTCTTCCCGGATACTACACCGAATACGGAGATTTCCTTTCAGCGCAAAATCTCTCGGGTTCAGAAAGTATTTTAGTGGGAAGTGATCGTTTAGAAATACCGATTGCGGAAGCTTGTGATGATTTTTACTATCGTACACAATTATCTCCTGAATACGAAGTTCCTTTCCTGTTGACGTTCAATTACGAAAAGAACGGTCTTCCGATTGACCCAATAGTTCAAACTGGTGAAGCCGGAAACTACGATATCGAGATTACCGTGACATCCAATCCTAATGCTGATTTAGGATTTGTGAATCAGTTTATGTGTTATCTTCAACTTTCTTTAGATGCGGATAAAACATCCTTTCCCACGGTTTCCGGAGGTTCTGTTGTTTTAGCTGGTGGTACATATACCATAGCTTTTATGACCCTTCCAGGCGCTTCAGCTGTATATACACTGTCAGTGGAAACCACATCGTTCTCGATATCTTCCATTCAAGCTTCTTTTACTCGTTTCGACCCTTCAATATTAGGTGATCAACTTGCTGATTTTGGAGAAAATATGTCAACTTTAATCACTGGATTGACAGCAATTAGAGATGGACAGATTACTATGAAAGCCGGTTTGACCGAAATGCACACGGCAATTGCGGTTCTATCTGCCGGTTCTTCTGAACTGTCCGATGGTCTAGATGCAATATTGACCGGAATCTCTCAAATGGCCGATGCCGCAACGACGCTTGCTAGTAATTTAGCTGTGTTGTCGCAAGCGACTGATCAATTAGCCACTTCTGGATCCACATTGACAGCTGGTTACGCCAATTTAATGATTGCCGTCAATGATGTCGTATCGACCTTTTCGTCGCTTCACGCCGATGATGTCGCATTATTGACAAAGCTTATGACACTATCTCAAACCGCAGCCGCTATTGAGACTGCACTTGGAACATATGTGGGGGGTGTCAGTTCCTGCGCCGAAAATCTTGCTTTACTATCAGCCGGCATGAATCAATTAGCAACATCGCTTACTACGATAAAAACGACCTTGATTGATATCAATTCCGGTGCAAGTGATGTTTCGATAGGGCTGGCGGCATTAACATCGGCCCTTGCTGGTTTGCCAGATTCCATAGAAGTGATGATTAATGCGCAAACACTAATAATTGACAATCTTACTGATTCGTTGAGTGAAATGCAATTTTTGTTTAATCAACCCGAGACTTTAATTTCATATACTTCGCCCGATAATCCCAGCCCAAATTCGATTCAATTTGTATACACTATTCCCGCGTTTTAATTTCGATCAAATATTGGCAAATAAAAAACTGATTACGTCCTTATAAACGATACTATCTCGTTTTAAGGACGTTTTATTTTTATGAATATACATAACTATTATTTAATCCTTGATATGTCATTGACATTTAAATCGCACTTATATATAATATAAATAACGACTACGCTTGTAGTTTGTGAGGTGCAATATGAATTTAAACAATCACATTACTGATTCAGAATGGCAAGTTATGCGCGTTTTATGGGATAAAACCACATGCAGTGCTACTGAAATGATTAAATCGTTAGAGGACATTACCCATTGGAGTCCCACCACGATTAAAACATTTCTTTCTAGACTCGCTGCTAAAAATCTAGTTGGTTTTGAAAAACAAGGCAAAAAATTTATTTACTTTCCCAAACTCTCTGAACGCGAATGTGTCATTTCGGAAATGAAAGCAATTCTCAACCGTGTATATGGTGGTAAATTAAACTTAGAATCAGGACACTTTCAATTTTTTGGTATGAACAATGATTCTTTGCTTCGTCGTTTAGATAATCATCTAGAAAAAAGTTTTGTTCGTATCAGCAAAGATTATGATTATCATCCCGACGAAAAACAAATTGTATACCTTTACCCTAATCAAAATCGCCTTCATTCCGCTCTCGGTCTTCAATCTGGCCCCCAATGGATTCGAGCTGGCTGGGAATGGGACATTCTTCATATCTGTCCGGAAGCTGATTTTACTGATATAACTATTGAATCCGCAATTGAACACGTTTGGATACAGCGAGTGATTCATGATATTAATCCATCCGTTCCATATTGGCTTTTACAAGGAATAGCCACATATGAAAGCAACTGGCTTTCCTCGCAGCGATTTGATGAGGCTATGGCCAGAGTTTGTAAAACCATCTCTCCTACAACAATAATAGATTTGGCAAAGCAATATGATCTTTTCCGTTATCAAGACGGTTATGAGCTGACATATACTGTTGTAAAATTTATCATTACCGAATTTGGGATGAAGTCACTTAATCAGTATCTGCGTTCCCCGCAAAATTTCAATGCTATTTTTTTGATTGATGAACTGATGTTTTGGAAAAAATGGGTCATTTTTGTGCAAACCCATTATACGAAAGCAAACTAGGAGATTTCCATGAAAAAGCATGTACAGTTAAGTGTTTTGTTATTTGCTTTGTGCTTTATTGTTATCGCTTGTGTTCCGATCACATCTGAAACTACCCTGGAGGAAACAACAACGGCATCATTAGTTGACATTTCATCGACAACCGAACCTTCAATTAGTACTTTTACTCTTAGTCAATTACAACATGATTATGATCAACTTGTTGGCTATTTCAGCCGAAATCCCAAGTTGTTTACAAACACAGAGGAACTTGATGCTACAATTATAACCCAAAGAGAATTGCTTTTTGAAGGCATGACAGCACTACAATTATACCGAGTTATTGCTGTGGTTGTCGCCAGTATTCGCTGTGGTCACACAATGGTTCAAGCACCATATGATCAAGTTGAGGATTTTTTCTACAGTGATTATACTTATCCAGTTGAAGTCCGTTTGTTTGACACTCATCTTCGGGTAACCGAAGTCGTCGGTATAACTTCCATGGAAACGGGAGATGAAATAGTATCTATTGATGGAACGCTTGTTACTGAGTTAACCCAAAATATGGAACGCTTTTTGTCCGCGGACGGTCAAGGAACAACGAGAAAAAATATTGCCTTATGTAATTCATATTTATCGTATTATCTCTTGTTTATAGCTGATGATGATACGCTTGATATCGAATACTTTGATGTAACCCAAAAGGAAACGGTAAGCGAAACCATAAATCGCTCTACATTGCTCCCTTTTTCATTTGAATCAAACCCACCATATGAATCACATTTTGAAGATGACTATGCCATCTTAACCGTTCGCGAGTTTTCTCCTTATGATTCCTATACCATCCAGTCTTTTCTTGCTTTCTTTGAAACCTTTTTTACAACTGTAAAGAACGAAAGTATCAATTATGTTATTCTCGATATTCGCGATAATTCCGGAGGCGATCCGCGGATTACAAGTAATTTGTTTTCATATCTTGCAAAAACATCGCAACCATATTTCCGTTCCGATGCTCCCAATTATTATACGGGGTTAAAATCCAGTATCGCCCTTGCCGAAGCTCATTACAATGGCAATTTATACACTCTTATAAATGGATCTTGTTTCTCATCTTGTGGTCATTTTGCAGCTTTACTTAAATATCAACAGGTTGGCATCTTTATCGGTGAAGAAACAAACGGCTCTTATGTTTGTTCGGACAGTTCAACCACCTATACTTTAACCAATTCTCGATTGTCATTTCGCACTTCAACGACGATTTGGCCCGCTGCTGTTGAGGGCATGGTTTTAGGAAGAGGTGTAATGCCAGACATTCAAATATCTACCAATTTAGACGATTACGTTTTGGGAATTGATACGGTTATGATGGTTGCAATTGAGCAAATTGAACAAGCTCTTGCAAACGAATAACTATTCTTCTTTCCCAGCATATTGTTTATTGCCCTCTTTTGAGGGCTTTTTTTGTGTTTTGGCAAGCATGTAAAACCAAAAAAACACCATCTTACCCCTCAAGAGGGCTGTAACGGTGTTTTCTAGTAATAAGGATTTTTTTCGTTTCAGGATAAGCAGTGTAATTAATTCAGTTCAGATAATAATTAATCAATAAGGATCGAAAAGTTAAGTCATTAATTACTTTTTCGGTTGTATGCCAATTATCTTCCAATGCTAAACCAATGTATTGCGTCCATCGTGTGAAATAATAGTGTTTAATTGGCTTCCAAAAAAACCCATCGTTTTCGCTCAAAAGACTGTTTAGGTATATTATTTGCGAGTTTATTGCCGGTATTTTTGTGGCAATTCCCAATCTTGTGATTAATTCTACTCGGTGAAACCACATCATCCACTCGCTGGCTTTTAAGTTGTTCATATCATTGTTAAAATCGTTCATATATACCGATGCTGGTGATATTAATTGAAATTTGTAAAGCAATTTAATATTGGGTATCGGCGATAACTCGACAAGTTTCGTAATAGCCCTCACCATCATCTCTTGATTAATGGAATTTTTCCAACTGTTTGTATATGCTAACAACCGCAAGTGGTAAATACATGGCCACATTGTCCCTTTGTTAAATACCAATTTATCCTTGTAGAAACTACTGACTTCAGAAATATTATTTACATTACACACATATCTAAATACATTCAAAGCTTCTTCTATTTGTTCAAGCACAAAGTCGTGGGTTTCTTTGCCGGCATAGGCAAAAATACAAGCCCTAATTAATTTTGAACCACCCAAATGCATTTCATCTAACGGTTTTCCGACTCGATACATACATCCTTCATCAAATTTATCGCCTTTGTTTATGATGGCATTTAATGCTGCTCGGATGATATGATGTGATGAATCAACCCCATTTTCAATTAAATATCGAATGCAACATTCTGGTTCATCCACCCCGTGTAGCAAACCACCAAGCCAACCATCATCTTTTTGCAAAGAAAAAATGCGTTGAATTTCAACTCTATTTACTATTTTGTTTTGTAGTTCTTGCATATCATTATTGTTGATATCTTCTAAAAATATTTCCTTTTTGATTCGATACGCAATTGAAGGAGCAGCTCTTTGCGAAAGTTTCATAGCTACCTGTTTAATCATCTGTTTTGTCCTTTATTTTGATATTTGTATTATTTAAACCATGTAATAATTGCTACATACGATGGGTTAATATCCAATCCAAAAGCCCACAATCAGAAAAACAATCGTCATAAACAAAGTGATTAATTGGAGAACCCACGTCCATTTGAACCATTTGCCATAGTTGATCCCGGCCATCGATAATCCAATTAATAATACTCCATTGGTTGGATATAGCATGTTTGTATATCCATCGCCGAAGATAAATGCCAAGATGGCCAGTTCACTGCTGTATCCAACCAATGCTACAAGCGGAATTAACAAGGGAATAATTAAGTAGGCTTTCGCCGAACCGGAACCAATAAAGAATTCCACAAACAAAACTAACGCATAGATAAGCAAGATACCAACAATCGGCGTTTGTCCCATAAGCGCATTAGCCAAATAGTATAAGATAGTATCCATGACATTCCCTTGTACAATGATAAATTTGATGCTAGCGGCCATCATAATTAGTAAGACGGCAGGTGCGACTGATAACATGCCAGTTCCGAACTTTTTTAAGGTGAACCGGAAATCTTTGGTGACTAGATATCCCGCCGTAAGACCTCCAATCAAAAAAGTCAGTGCCATAAAGGGAATTGTTGGTAAGGAAATGGGAGTAAGTAAATCTAAAACACTGATTCCAACAACAAAGAACAAAAAGACAATAAACATAGTTACATAGGCTCGGAAAATAGTGGTTTCGTTTTTGAAAGCAATTGTGCCGTTTACATCGAAACTCCTAGCCTTTTTTTGATCGTCTTCATATGTTAGACTCTTGGTGGGATCTTTTTCAATCTTTTTGGCGTGATGAACTAAAAAACTCGATAGCAGGATATACATTAAGATAAAAATGATTAGTCGATATCCGACGCCAGATAAGATGTTAATGCCGGCAATTTCAGAGGCTATGCCAACAGTAAAGGGATTTGTGATTCCGCTGGCAAAGCCAAATCCGGCAGCCAAAACCGTCATCCCGATTCCAATTAAAGTATCCCACCCTAGTGATAACGATAAGATGATCATAATCGGCATCAAAGCAACGGATTCTTCGAAAATTCCAAAGAATGCCCCAAAAAGCATGAATGCTAACACAACGATGCGGAGCAAGACGTACTTGCGATTTTTGAAACGGTTGATCAATCGTTTTAAAATCACATGGATGCCACCGGTTTTTTCCATTAAGGTAAAAGTACCACCCAAAATAAGTAAAAATAAGGAAATCATGATGATTGACAATCCATCATCGGAACCGAGAACTTCAATCGGAGCCAATAACCAACGCCAGATTGGATAACCACCTGAACTCGTCGAGAATTCGAAAGTTCCTGAGATAATCAGATTGCCATCTCGTTGAAAGGTTCCGGCTGGAATAACATAAGTTAAGATTCCGGCAGCGATGATTAGTCCGGTCAAAATGATAACGACACTGAAAAACCCCTTCTTAGAAATGTTGATAAGTTTGGCTTCTTCGTTCATAAGTACCTCCCAGAATATGTAACGAACCCTTTGTCTTCAAAAACATCAATCATCGCTTATGATTGAAATAGAATGGGTTCTTAGTATCGATTTATTCCCATTATACTACTTCTGACAACAGCAGTAAATGAACCGATGCATTTTCAATTTGGATAATTCTTAAGTAAAAGGTTTGTACATTTTCCTTTCTCAGTTTGATGAATAATAATTTTATTATTTTTAACAATCGCAGGGAGTTATAATATCGTTTTCGTTTCCGTTTTGGGTGAAGGATAATATGGTCAAACAAAAAGTCATCAGAAGCGACAAACGCTAGACCAATGACTTTTGACTCAAATAATATTTAATATTTTTTGTATAATTCTGGTGCAAGAAGTAATCAATACATGATGATTATTTTAAGGAGAGCAACGATACTGTTTCAACGTGAATCGTTTGTGGAAACATATCATACGGTGTTATTTCTTTGACGTTATATCCACCATCAGACAATAGTCTCAAATCGCGGACCAAGGTTGCTGGATCACATGATATATAAATGACAAGGGGGACCTTCATAGCAATAACTGATTTTAAGAACTTCGGATCGCACCCTTTACGCGGGGGATCAATGAAAATCACATCGAAACGAAATTTTTTCCACTTGTTAATGACTTCTTCCGCATCTCCGACTTCAAAAAAAGCATTTTTAATGTGATTTCGTTCAGCATTCTTTCTGGCATCAATAATTGCTGGCTTTATAACTTCAATGCCAAATATTTTAAACGCTTTATGTGCGGCATATAGGCCAATACTGCCAATGCCACAATAAGCATCAATAATTTTCTCTTTACCGGTTAATCGTGCGTATTCTAAGGCTTTTTGATATAATTTCTCCGTTTGAATAGCGTTAGTTTGGAAAAATGATCGATACCCGATTTCAAAATCCAGTTTGCCAATTGAATCAAGAATCGTTTCCGTTCCAAAGATCACTTCGATGGGATCGGTTGACATAGTTGATTCATCTTGGGTAACCGTCACCGCAATTGAAGCTACTTCAGGAATCTTTGCGACAACTTTACTGACGAATAAATCCCGGTCATTGAAATTGTCTTTTCCCAGTTGTAATAACAAAGATAATTCTTTTGTCTTGCTCGATTCTCGAATGACAGCCGATTTTATCGTCCCTGAATTAGATTTTTCCTCATAGGCGCGAATATTTAGTTCATTACAGATATTCTTTATCAAAGTGATCAAATCAAAAACCCGTTTAGGCATGATATGACATTCCTGAAGATTGATTAGATCGTGACTTTTTGCTCGAAAAAATCCAGCTTCAATGCCTTTTTCACTTTGTCTAAATTTGATTTCAACTTTATTTCGGTAATGAAATGGGTTAATCATTCCCACCATGTCGTTAACGATGACATTTTCTAACCCAACCCGTTTAAGTGAAGTTTCAATCCGATATTTTTTAAAGCTCATTTGAACATCATAATCCATATGCATTAATCCACAACCACCACAAGTTTCATAATGAACACATTTGGGAGTAATCCGAAATGGACTCTTTTCGATAATATCGACGATTTTAGCGAAACCGTAGTTCTTTTTTCGTTCCGTTACAATTATCTCTGCTCTTTCTCCCTTGAGAAGGCCTTCGACAAAGACTGTATAACCATCTTCAAGTTTGCAAACGCCTAGCCCGTCATGAGTTAAATCGAACGATTCAACGACATATGTTGGTTGCATATCTTCCATTAGTTTCCCTCCCCTTCCCGTTTGTTGATTCTCGCATATAACAGGGCTAAGCCACCGCTTCCGGTCTCCCGATATTTTGTCCGAATATCCTTTCCAGTTTGATACATTGTATCAATAACCATATCCAATGATATTTTCCGTGATTCTGACAAGAAAAATGCCAGTCGGCAATTATCAAGGGCTCTTAGTGCGGCAACGGCATTGCGTTCAATACAAGGAATTTGAACATATCCTAAAATCGGATCGCAAGTCAAGCCCAGATGGTGTTCTAACGAAATTTCTGATGCATACTCAATTTGGGTTATCGTATATCCAAACATTTCCGCTTGCATCGCCGAAGCCATCGCACAAGCGCTGCCGATTTCGGCTTGACATCCCGCAATCGCGCCACTGATGGTCGCATTATGCTTAATGATGTTTCCGATTAATCCTGCGGTTGCGAGACCTTCTAAACATTTGGTTTTAGTAAGTTGATGTTTTTCTTGTAAATACCGCATGACAGCTGGCACAACTCCCGATGATCCGCAAGTTGGAGCAGTAACCATTAAATGCCCGGCCGCATTTTCTTCTGCGGCAGCGAAAGCATAGGCGCTTACAATTCGACTTTCTGCTAGTTCTGCCGGTTCTTCGAAAAACCCACTCGATATTAGTTGTTTGGCTTTTCTCTTAACTTTTAATTCTCCAGGTAATACTCCGGTTTCTGATAAACCCCGTAGTATTACTTCATTCATTGTTTCATATACTCGATCAAAGAAATCCCAGATTTCTGTTCCCTCAAACCGTTCAACGTATTGATACAGTCGTAAATTGTTGGTTACACAATACGCTTTAATTTCATCAAAATTTTGGTGTGGATAAATCTCAGGCGTTTTAAATTCCCCTTCACTATCAATGAGAATCGCTCCGCCACCAACACTGTAAACTCGCCAAAAAAACGTTTTCCCTTCAAGGGAAAACCCATAAATGTCCATTGTGTTTGGATGCTTCATCAACGTTTTGTAATCAAAAATAACTTCAACGTTAATCAAAGTGTCTTCAATGACCCGGTCGGTCAGATGACCTTTTCCTGTCATCGCCAGAGAACCATAGAGGATTACTTTGAAATGATTGGCATCAGAATACGTTTTTTTAAACAACGAGCAGGCCTTTTGGGGTCCCATAGTATGCGAACTTGATGGACCATACCCGGTTTTATACAGTTCCCTGATGGATTTCATAAACCCTCCGATAAATACTCTCTTCGTTAACATTATATCATAAAATCGCAAAAGATGTAAGAACGATTTTGTTTAATTAAGAGCCTAAACCAGACAAAAAAAGACCAATGCCAGGCATTCGTCTTTTTGAAATTGCTTATATTTCCGTTGTTTGCTTACTAAAAATAAAAATGCTGGTAACAAGAATTGTGCCCAAAGCACAGATGCCATATAATATACTGGCCGATAATTGGGCAATAACCAACCCGCCTAGTAGTGCTGAGAAAGGTATTAGTCCCATTGATAACACACTCATTACTGATGATACTTTTCCTAACATCGCTCGATCAATTCGTTTTGCAATTACGACATTTAACGGCACATTAATTGCAACATTTGATAATCCCAACCCAAACATTGATATTATCATGATAATAAGAACTGTATTGACAGGAATAATTCCTTGATAATAACCAATCATGTTTAAGGAAATAACAACGACTGGAATCATACACCAGAAAAGTGCCCGCTTCAAATCGTTACCAAGCTTTTCTTTGGGTGGTTTAGCTGCTAATAAAAGTGACATGATAATCGCTGCAGCAGAAAAAGCAATATCAATTATAGACATCCACCCGGTGGGTGAAATTAAATTGTCAAGTAAATACTTCGGTTCAGTAGCTAACCCAAATTCAATAAAGTTGGGTAATCCAACAGCAAAAATCGGGTTGAAGAAGAAATTCAAAAATAATGCCATAACAATGATAAAAAATACTGCTTTTTGTGTAATCAAATATTTTAAACCATCTCTCGTATCTTTGACAACGCGTTTGATGGTGATTTTATCTTCGGATAATTTATGTTCATAATGAATGAACATCTCAGTGATGGCAGAAATTAAATAAGCCACACCATTAATGACAAAAATCCAAAACATATCAACATTTGCATAAAAAACACCACCCAGTAGCACACCGACAATCGATTGAAAACTGGTCGACCCCTGTAAGTATGAAGATGCTTTCATCAGTTCGTCGTCAGTGACAATGAATCTTAGTAATGATGAACTTGCCGGTGAAAAGATTCCGGCATTTGCCGACAAAATCACGTTCATCACAAACAATCCGATAAGGTCTCCTAAATTGGTGGGATTAAGAATTATAAAAATTCCTGTTCCCAAAATGGTAAACCCTCGAATAAAGTCGGTAATGTACATGATTTTTGCTTTGTTCCATTTGTCGGCCAAGACGCCGCCAAGCGGCGTCAAGACCAACAAGATAATACCGTTTAAGGCAAGATATCCTGATTGAATTAAGGTTGCATTACCTTGACCGTAGATAATCGCCGCGGTCTTCAAGATATGAAAACTGATCGCAAAACTGAATAGAATATGTGCCACGTTCGAAACCAAGATTCCCCAGAATAGCAAACTGAAGTTGCGGTTTTGAAAAACGTGGATTTGTTTCTCTGGCGTCGATTCCATGTTCTAAACAGGGGCGGGGACGAAGTTTATTCAACAACAATCCGAACCACATCTCCATCTGCAGATTTTACGTTAACTAATTCTCCAACCGCTCCGGAGTTGATTATCGAGATTAAGTCATCGATATCGATATCCATATTTCCTAATTGGTCGATATTAAATTTCCCCGATTTTAGCAGTTTTGCAAATTCAATGGGGATTTCGATTTTAACGACATCTCCATCGGCGGAATCAACATAAATCTTTAACATTCTAAAAGGCATTTTTTTGCCAAGGACGACGCTTCCCTCGACTTTATCATTATCACCCATGGCCGACAATAATTTTTCGGCATCTTCAGCGGTAATTGTGCCTTTAGCTAATAATTCCAATATTTTCATTCTTTCATCTTTCAATTGATCTTTTCCCATTTTCATTTCCTCCTATTTGATTTTCTTTAAGAGTTCTGCGGCTTCTGTGACCGTGATTTCTCCCTTTTGAATTTTCTCGATGATTTCAAGCTTTGATAGTTTCGGTGTATCCGAAGCCGTCTCAGAAGTTTCATTTGTTTCATCCGGCGAAGTGGATTGATCAGGGTTATATCCTAATACTGTGATTACTTCGTCAAGTAATTTCTTGACCGTCGGATAAGAAATATTCATTTCCTTTTCGATTGCCTTGATGTTCCCGCGGTTTTTGACAAACACTTCAATAAAGTAGAGTTTTTCTGTGTCCAAGTAATTGAATTTAGATAAGGCAAACTTACCTTCGATACCTGTTCCACATTTTTCACAGACTAATTTAGTAACATATAAATCGTCATGACAAACAGGGCATTCGGAAATCACTGGGTATTTTGCTTTTTCTTTGAATAAATCGGTTCTAAACATTTGGTCTTTCACAAATTTCATTTTTTCCATTTTTTCCTCCTATAAGGTTTTAATATAAATTTTGACACCATCTTTTGCAGTAACATTAATAAGGATTCCGCGGGTGGAAACCATTTGCATCAAATCGGTCTTAGAAATTCCCATTTCTGTTGGATCTAACTGTACCTTCCGCAAGATTATTTTCGCCAAAAAAATCGGTACGGGCATCAATAGCAGGAAGGCTAAAAATCTAGTAACACCCGTTTCATTAGGAATAACAACTCGTATTTTGATGAAATGCGCTTTCTTTGGTTTGTTTACTTTTTGTTTTGGACAATCTCCAAATAATTGTCTATATGCTTCTTTGGGACTGATCAATCCTTGTGATAATTGATTTAAAGGTTCATTCATCATTGTTTTTCACCGCGTTTTATTGATTATTTTAACTTGCACCTTAATTATATTAATATTTATATCAAAATGCAAGCCTTTTTTTAATATTTTTTTAAGAAAATAAAAAACGTCTCTTTATGAGACGTTTATTTTGTGTGAATGATTTTGCACAATTGCCTTGGTAATCAAGCTCCCGATCAAATAACTCGGAAAATCATATATGATGACATCAATGATGCTTGGTCCCCTTCCCGCTGGCAAAAACTGCGATCCTTCATCTATAAAGGCAATAACAAGTCCGGCGAGAACAAGACTCCATAAAGGTAATTTAAAATAATGAAAGGTTACTGCGTACGCAATGCCCAAAAGAAAATACTCAAATACATGCGCGCTTTTACGAATGATTGTCTGTAGAATCAAAATATCAATTTCTATTTGCGGGGTAATTACTGCGATAATCCTCTGAACGGCTTCTGCGATTGGATAACTAAGTGATGATGATTCCGTCCCTGTTGATGATGACATCCAGAAAATAGCACCAGTTAATCCACATGAGATGATTAATGAGATGTATTTCATTACAAATGTCCTTTCATCTCCACAATTATATCTCTTAACTCAGCGGCGCGTTCAAAATCCAAATCCTTAGCTGCTGTATGCATTTGTCGCTCCAGGATATCGATGCTTTTTTTAATCTCGCTTTTTGAAATGCTTTTATAATCAACCTCACCGGTTTTTGTATCAATCTTAATCGAAATCGAATCATGAATAGCTTTATAGATGGTTGTTGGCGTAATATTGTTTCTGATATTGTAGTCAATTTGTATTTTTCGGCGTCGATTAGTTTCATCAATAGCATATCGCATTGAGTCCGTGATTTTGTCGGCATATAAAATTACTTTGCCATTTACGTTGCGTGCTGCTCGTCCAATTATTTGTACTAAAGCTCGTCCGCTTCGTAAGAATCCTTCCTTATCCGCGTCCAAAATGGCTATCAATGACACTTCTGGCAAATCAAGTCCCTCGCGTAACAAATTGATACCGACTAAAATATCGAAAACTCCCAGCCGCAGATTGCGAAGGATATCCATTCGTTCTAACGTTTTAATTTCCGAGTGCAGATATGCAACCTTATAACCAATACTTTTTAAATAATCGGTCAAATCTTCACTCATCTTAATTGTCATGGTAGTGATTAGTATTCGTTCTTTTCGCAGTATAGTCGCTTCTATTTCTTCTAAAAGATTGTCAATTTGTCCTTCTGATTTGCGAACAACAACCAAAGGATCAATGAGTCCCGTTGGTCGTATAATTTGCTCAACTACTGCATCGGCTGTCGCTAACTCATAGTCTCCCGGCGTTGCGGAGCAATATATGACTTGATTGATCTTCTTTAAAAATTCTTCAAAATTCAATGGTCGATTATCCATGGCCGAAGGTAACCTGAATCCATAATCGACTAAAGTTTGTTTCCGACTGCGATCGCCATTAAACATCCCTCTAACCTGTGGCAGTGTCACGTGTGATTCGTCAACGATTAAGAGAAAATCTTTCGGGAAGAAGTCAATCAAAACCGATGGTGTTTCTCCCGCCGCTCGCAAAGCCAAATGGCGGGAATAATTTTCTACACCCGCGCACGTGCCCATTTCTTTTAATAATTCCAGATCATACATCGTCCGTTGTTCAATTCGTTGCGCTTCCAACAATTTCCCTTCGGATTTGAAATGGGCAATTTGCTCAATCAATTCCGTCTTGATGCGGCTAAGCGCTTCATCAAGTTTGTCCCGATTTGTCAAAAAGTGCGATGCCGGAAATAATGATATCATTTGCATATCTTCAATTACTTCGCCAGTCACAATATTAAATTTACGTAAGCGTTTGATGGTATCAAAATCATATTCAACTCGGATTCCCGTTGTTTTTTCGTACGTGGGCAATATTTCCACGATATCACCCCGAACCCGGAAACAACCACGATTAAAATCAATATCATTTCGAATGAAGAGAATATTAACTAATTTCTTTATCAGACTGTCGCGTCCGAATTCATCACCGACTCGGATTGTTACCATTCCATTTTTATAATCCTCGGGATCGCCGATCCCGTATATACACGATACCGAAGCGACAATTATTACATCTTCTCTTTCAAACAGTGATGAAGTTGCCGCGTGTCGCATTTCATCAATTTCTTCATTGATCATCGCATCTTTTTCGATATATAAATCCGCCCCTGGCATATATGCTTCCGGTTGATAATAATCATAATATGAGATGAAATATTCAACGCGGCTTTCAGGAAAGAACGTTTTGAATTCGTTATAAAGTTGCCCAGCAAGTGTTTTATTGTGCGCCAAAACCAGAACCGGTCGGTTGATATTAGCAATGACATTACTGATTGTATAAGTCTTTCCTGTTCCGGTCGCGCCTAAAAGCACTTGCGAAGTCATGCCCGCCAAGAGGTTGCTAGTCAGTTTTTCAATGGCAATTGGCTGATCACCGGTAGGTTGATAATTAGAGTGGAGAATAAGTTTGTTCAAGGTCATCACCGCCGTTTATAAGTATATCATATAATTAATTCTCATCCAAATATGTTTGGAATATTATCTGGTAATCTGCTAAAATAGAATTGGTGATCCGAATGAAAATCGTCTTGATAGCAATTGATAGCAAATTCATTCATACTAACATGGCCCTTCGTTATTTGCGAGCTAATTGTGACTATGAATGTACATTACTAGAATATACAATTAAGGATAATATTGATCTTATCATAAACGCTATCATTGCCGAAAAACCTGATGTTATCGCTTTTTCGGCCTATTTATGGAATATTATGATGATTAAAACAATCGCCCAAACCATCAAATCCATTACTAATCCGATCATTGTTATTGGCGGACCAGAAGTGGGGTACGATTCCGACACTTACATTAAAAACCCTAACTTTGATTATATCATTGTTGGTGAAGGCGAAATTGCTTTTAATGATTTGATGCATCGGCTTCATGATCATCAACCGATATCGACGGTAACCAACCTCGTTTATCAGAATGATGATCAAATTATTCATAACTATGAAAGCACCATTAATGATTTAAATTTGTTAAAAAATCCCTATCGTTTTCCCGATGATATAGCTTATCTCCCCCATAAGATTCAATATATGGAGTTGTCCCGCGGTTGTCCCTTTCATTGTTCATATTGTTTAGCTGCGCGCGAAAATCATGTTCGCTTTTTTGCGTTGGAAAGACTTAAGGCCGATGTGCTTTATCTGATGGATCACGGAGCTAAGACGTTTAAATTTTTAGATCGAACTTTTAATCAGAAACCCGATTTAGCAAAAGCAGTCTTTCAGTTTATCATCGACAATTATCGAGATAATACAGTTTTTCAGTTTGAAATCACTGGCGATATATTATCGGAAAGTATCATTAATTATTTAAATGCAAATGCACCTAAACATTTAATCCGGTTTGAAATTGGGATTCAGTCAACTAACGATTTAGCTAATATGGCTGTTGATCGTCACCAAAACACCAAAAAGCTACTGAAGAATATTCAAATGATTAAAGATGGTGGTGTTATTGATTTACACTTAGACCTGATTGCCGGCTTGCCAAAAGAGGATCGAAACAGCTTTGAAACAACATTTAATGATGTTTTCGCACTTCGTCCCAAAGAATTGCAATTAGGTTTTTTAAAGTTGCTTCGGGGAACAAAAATTCGCAACCAAGCAAAGCAATATGATTATGTTTATCAAGATATTCCCCCTTATGAAATTATTAAAAATGCTTTTCTGTCATTTGAAGATCTTCAGGAAATTCATTTAGTCGATGAAGCGTTAAATCTCTTTTGGAATAAAGCTTTTATGCCGACTGCTATTGAACAAATCCTAAAGAATCAACTTTCTCCATACCGTTTATTTGCCAATTTGGGAAAATATTTTAGCCAAACCAACCACTCATTTCATCGGTATAAATATATTGACCCGTTTCGTGCGGCATATGAATTTACAAAAGCAAACATCCCAGAAATATTCGAAAGCGTTTTTAACGCATTAAAATATGATTATTTGTCTTCTGCCAAAATCAAAACCAAACTATGGTGGGATAATCACATGGAAAAACCACGCCGAATTGCCATCCTTCGTGCCTATTTTGCCATTGATAAAACCATATCCTTAGACAATCTATTCAAATACTCCGTGGTAACCGATTATCTTAACGGATATCTAATCGCCTTTTTCCACCCTGACAATCGTCAAGTAATTCTCTTTACACCAACAACGCCGGCATAATTTTGCCGGCGTTGTTATACTCGGTGTCATGAATATTTTATTCTTAAATTTTCTCTTTTATATTTTAGTAATAAAGCTGGACTGGGTCATCGGGTGTCCTGTCGCGAAAAGCAATATATGCAATAACTCCATCATAAGAGCTCAGGGGATGGCGGTACCAACCGGTTAATAAAGAATCATTACTAACTAGATAGTATTCAAACAGCCATGATTCCATAATCATATCTTCATCCTGTAATTTGATTACAGCTGAATGGCCAGGTTTTCCAAACCAATTGGATTGTATTTGATCATATCTCATGAAATGAAAATCCAGATGTCCTTGATAGTCATCATTGTCATCCAGACAATCAATGATAAAGCCTATTCTAAATGCAATCAGATGCTCAGTTGTGGTTGTTGGACGATATGTATTTGAAACCTCTCTAATCATGACATATCCTAGGCTGCTAAGATCAACCATCACTTTATGCTTTAAAGAGACAATATCGCCACTCACCCACGGACTATCGAATGAATATCCCGGAGTTAATGTCTCATATACACCTATTGCGTAGCCATAGCAGTTGTATGAGGACATTATTCGGTGCCAACTGTAAAATTCGTTTTGATTGGGAAAACTAACTTGCTCTGGTGAAATAAGTGTTGGTTGATCAGGAGTATATTCGATAAATGATAATCTTGATGTCATTGCCTCAACATTTTGAAAGCCAAAACTAAAAAAAACACTGAAGTTCAATAGGATTACAATTAATAATTTTTTCATTTTTTCTCCTTTGTTTTTTTTAAGCGTTTTGTTATCCTACACTTTTTATTAAATAAACGATATATCGTCCTGTAGTTCAGAAAAATCAAGTGGTGAAAAACGTACATTAATATGTAATTGTCCTACTTATTAAATTTTGAATCATATCTAAAATATCGAGTGTTCTTTCTACAGTAAATTTTTAAATCACAATGTAATCGCTATACACATGGAAACAATAATGATAATGCCTGTTTTGAATGATACAAATTATTCGAATTAAGTATCGTTTCTACCATAGTATAAATTAAAACAAGCATTTCGATTAAATGTAAGCCGAGATAATAATTTCACAAATCACTTCCAGTTTCGTTAACTCCGATTTAATGTGTTATGGATGAATCAAAAACTCTAATTCCGAATTTAAACAAATCACTCACTATTTTATCTTGACCATCTACAGTCTTACAGTGCTCGCATAATAAAGTTGCATTGCTCCTTATTCAATTGGTTGGATTTGATTGATTATGATTTGCTGTTTGTTATCGCGTTTTTCCATAAACCCGCTGATAATAACGACTTGCCCTTTGTTTAATAACGTCACATGATTGGCATATTCCCGAGCAAATAAAGTGCCTTCTATCGTGTTAAATTCGTCTTCAAGCTCCACAAATGCCATTTCATTTCCGGATTTAGTTTTGATTTTTTTTACCCGATTAATCATTCCCGCAATCCGCACTTGTCCTGTCGTTGTTTCCGTAATATCGGAAATAACTTGAAGATGGTTTTTTTCAATTACTTCCGCATAACGGGTAAATGGATGATAACTGAGATTGATACCAATCAGCTCTTTTTCCTGTTCGAGAAGATAATCGAAATCATATTCATCTTCTTCCAAATAAACAAAAGTCTCTTTCCCAGCATATCCACCCAACTTGATGAAGTTGCCTAACTGCTTAAGATTGTTTATCAAGGTTTTTTTGGTTTGAGGAAAGTCATCAAACATGCCACACATGATCATTGATTCGACCACTCGCGAGTTCATATCTGGGGCTCGTTTAATGAAATCAAGAAATCCAGCAAAGGGAACATCACCTTTTATTTCAGTGATTTTATCGGCGACAACATTGCCAATATTTCGAATCCCTGCATAAGGAAAACGGAGATTGCCGTTTTCCAAGGTATAATGTTTTTGGGATTCATTGATTCGAGGGGGTAATACTTTTATCTTTAGTTTTCGACATTCCTTGATATAGTCTGCCGTGGCTTTGGCTGATCCCACCACCGAATCAAATAAAACCGCCATAAAATATGTGGGATAGTTAGCCTTTAAATAAGCCATCCAATAGGCTACCAAAGCATACACAACCGAGTGACATTTATTAAAACCATAATTGGCAAATTTTACAATATAATCATAGATTTCATTGGCTACCGGTTGGGAATAATGCTTTTCCCCACATTTACGAACAAATTTTTCCCGTTCCTTAACTAGCGTTGCTTCGCTCTTTTTACTAACAGCACGCCGAAGCACATCAGCTTCGCCCAAAGAGTATCCAGCAAATTCATTCGCTATTTGTAAAATTTGTTCTTGATAAACAATGATGCCATATGTTTCCTTTAAGATTTTTTCTAAGTCGGGATGCGGGTAAATAACTGTTTCTTGGTTATTACGACGACTTATATAACTAGGAATATTATCCATTGGTCCTGGTCTAAATAAAGCAACACAAACGGCGATGTCTTCAAAAGTTTGGATTTGCATTCTCCGAACCAAATTCATCATTCCGCTTGTTTCTAGTTGAAAAACGCCCAAGGTGTTAACATCTTGTAATAGTTTAAATGTTTTTGCATCATCAATAGGAATTTTATATATATTTATCTTGGTTTGTGTTTTCGCCTCAATTAATCGTAAGACCCGGTCAATTGTCGTTAAATTGCGAATGCCAAGAAAATCAATTTTTAATAAACCGATTTTTTCTAAATCGGTCATTTCAAATTGGGTTTGATACATCCCCATTAATCCGTTTTGAATTGGGGCATATTCGCGAATATCGTGATCTGTGATAACAATTCCCGCTGCATGGGTGGAGATATGGCGGGGTAACCCAGCAATCCGCTCTGAAATCGTTAACAAATCAAAAGTGTCTGGGTTTTCCAATAGGAATTGATATTTTTTCGGGTTATTAATTTTAAATTCATCAATGGAATTACCGGCTTCGCTGATATATCCGGTTATTTCTTCGACAATCGTTTGATTAATTCCCAACACTTTTGCTGTATCTCGAATGGCGCTTTTTCCTTGAAAGGTTCCAAACGCGACAATGTTAACGACATGATCTTTTCCATATTTATCAACTACATATCGAATAACCTCATCCCGACGATCATCAGGAAAATCCATATCGATATCGGGCATAGTAATCCGTTGCGGATTTAAAAACCGTTCAAAAAACAAATTATGTTCAAGGGGATCGACATCAACGATGCCAAGGACATAACTGACAAGTGATCCTGCTGCTGATCCTCGACCCGGCCCAACTAATATACCGTGTTTTTTGGCATATAAAACAAAATCCCAAACGATAAGGAAATAATCACAATACCCCATCTGTTCAATGACTGATAATTCATATTTGATCCGTTCCTGATAACTGCTGGTATTTATTTTTTGCTTATCCTTACTTGCCAACCGTTTTTTTAAACCCTCTGTAGATAAAGCTCGCAAATAATCCTTGGCCTGATAGTCTCCAAAAACCTTGTATTTAGGTAATAGAATTTGCCCGAAGTCGATTTTAACATTGATTTCCGCAATCAACTTTTCCGTCATTTTCCAAGCCACTTGATAATCACAATAACATTCTGCCAGTTCAGTGGGTGATTTTAGATTGAAAAGGGCTTCCTCATCACCAAACAGACCCTCATCACCGGTTTTGTCTTCAGTAATTATTTTAGTCAAAACCTTCGCGGCACGAAGATCTTCTTTATCCAAATAATGGACTTGGTTGACAATGATTGCCTCCCCAATTGATTTATACATGGGAGCAATTTGCATTTCCGATACAAAACTAGATAAATCAATTCCCAAATAAAATGCTTCAAATGCTTGTTTATACTCTCGGTATAAATCATTGGCGGTAATCATATCACCATTTAACACAGCGTTATAAATATCACCTCTATCTGATAAGGCGATAACAATTAAGCCCTGTTTCCATTCTTGGAATTTATCCCATGGTATTACTTGATTTTCCGTTTGCGCATAAGAGACAATCTTAATTAAATTGTGATACCCAAAACTGGTTTTAGCCATAACTAAAAACGTCGTTTTACTTTCGAGTTTGGTCAAAATATCGATGATTGTTCCTATCACCGGTTTTATACCAACGGCATTACAGCTTTGGAAAAATTTAATCACTCCGTAGAGATTTTTGTGATCAGCGATTCCCAAGGTGGTAAATCCTTGCTCAAAAGCCCGCGACACCAATTTATCCACATCCAACAGACTACCATTGAATGAATAGCTGGTTTGGATGAATAAATCAAACGTCATCATTGGCTATCACCTTATTTGATTATAACATAATCCGCTATGATAGTAAGCGGATTATTTCTTTTTCAGAACCAAAAACAGTCCAACCATTACGACTATTCCCAGAATCGTTTCCAAGAAAGGAAAGGTGTTTCCATTAGGTTCATCGATATTGTCTTCCGCTTCAATGGCAAGACGAAAATGTTTAGTTACATACTTCTCGGCACCAATCCACATAATTAGTTCATAATCACCATTTTCCGTAATTTGTGTCTCACCGTTTGGAATAAGTTTTCCGTTTAATGTCGCAATTCCATTGACAGAAATGGTGATTGGTTCGCTGTAAATCACTTGATCTTCAACCCCAAAAACCGTTGGCGTAATCCGAAAGTCTATGATTTTTTGATATCCATTTTCGCCGGTGATAATCAATTTATGGTCACCCGGTTCAGCGACAACATCGCCAGAAACAAATGGCATTCCATCCAATTCGACGGCTGGACAACTAACGATAATTCGAATTGGTTCCGAATAACTTTCTCCATTGACGGCTCCCTCAACCGTTGGCGCTAAAACTACCGTAAATGAGAATTCATAATCACCATCAGTGATAACTACATTGTATATTCCTGGTTTACACAGACTGATTTTATCTACATCAACTTCATTAACCGTAGCCGTACCGATAAAAGGGTAATTGAAATCACAAAAGTATTCTGTTTCAAATTCTGGCAAGGTTGTTATTTCTAAACTTGAATTCAAGACCAGATCGGGCTTGTCATTGGAAATTTCATTCAAAATCAGATAAGAGCCATGATTGTGAAACTCTTTCAATTGATGATCAATAAGAATTTGAGCAATGACTTGTCCTTCTTGATTTATTTTCATAACCAAGGTATCATAAACGCAATATGTAAGCGATGGTCTTTCGACATAAATCCGCTCGATAATCACCCCATATGTGCCATCATTGAAAGCGCCGATGAACAGAATTGTTTCTAAGTATCCCGTCTCATAGAGAACTGTATCAATAACGGTATCCGTTGTTTTATCGATTATGATTAACAATCCATCATAATCATTTTCCACCCCCTTCTCTAGTCGACAGCCATACCGGTACTCGATATTTTCTGTTTCCAAACTACCGTTAAAATAATACTTTGTTCCTTCTGGTTCGTTAATTTCCACTGCCAATAATTGTGGCCAAATTACAAATGATAGTAACAAGCTCAATTTCGATAAAAAGTGCATAAAAAAAACTCCTTTCGTGTATAAAATAATACGTGAAAGGGGTTTGGTCTCTTTATTATTGTTGAATCAGCCGTAACGTATCGCGCGCAATCATGACTTCCTCATTGGTGGGAACGACATAGACTTTAATCGTGGAATCATCAGTTGAAACTAAACGCTCAATCCCTCGGCAAGCATTCAGTTTTGGATCAATCTTAACTCCCAAGGGCGCCAGGCGACTAATAATGTTTTCGCGAGTTGTTGCTTCATTTTCACCAATACCAGCAGTAAAAACGATGGCATCCGCGCCGCCGATATAGCAATGATAACTAGCTACATAATCAGCGATTCTTTTTGCTTGCACCTCAATGGCTAATATTGCTCGTTTATGGCCATTTTTTGCGGCCACCAATAAATCACGTGAATCAGATGACAATCCCGACAAGCCAAGATAACCAGACTGTTTGTTAAGAATATTGATAATTTCTTTACAGGATTTGTTTTTCTTGCCCATCATGTATTCAACGACAGCAGGATCAATATTCCCGCTTCTAGTTCCCATAGGAATGCCTTCCAGCGGGGTAAATCCCATGGATGTATCAACAGATTTGCCGTTTTTTACGGCGCATATTGAAGCCCCATTGCCCAAATGACAAATCACCAAATTAATATTTTCGGGTTTTTTACCCATAATCTGGGCCGTTCGTAAAGTAACATATTTATGACTTGTACCATGAAATCCGTATTTACGAACATTATATGTTTCATACCAATCATACGGAATGGCGTATAAAAAAGCTTCTTCTGGCATTGTTTGATGGAAAGCGGTATCAAAAACCCCAACGTTAATAACGTTAGGCAACGCTTCTTTAAACGCCTTGATACCAGTTAAGTTAGCGGGCAGATGCAATGGTCCTAAGTCAACCAAATTTTCAATGATTGCCATTTCTTTATCGCCAATAACGCAAGAGTCAGTAAGTGATCTGCCTCCCGTTAAAACGCGGTGACCAACACCGATAATTTCATCTAAAGATTGAATTATATTTAGATTGATTAACTTTTCAAACAACATCTTGACAGCGACGCTATGGTTTTCGATATCTTTAACTTCGACTATTTTTTCACCATTAACTTTAATGGTAAACACCGAAGCTTTAAGCCCGATTCGCTCAACAAGCCCGCTTGTGATTAACTTTTCTTCCGGCATTTCCAATAATTGAAATTTCAGCGATGAACTGCCGGCATTTACAGCCATAATTTTTCCCACGATTTGTAAGCCCCTCATTCTTATATATTGTCTGTAAACCATCTGTTCATCCGAACAATGGCATCATTCACAGCTTTTGGATCTTGAAACGAAGGAATTTCCGTCACTAAAAACTTAGTGATTTTTTTGACGTTTTTCCCTAGTTTTTGTAAAATCAAAATACTTTTGTCTCCAGTTTTAAACATCGTACTTGGCAAAGTAATTAGTCCAACGCTTTGATATAACGAGGTGATTATCTGTTTAAAATCAGCAATTTGTGTTTTTTCGAAGAAATCATTCGCTATCAAAGCGAGGAAATATCCGCCTTCACGTAACTGGTCATAGTGGAATTTGATGACTTCAAAGGGAAAGTATTGCTTGTTTACAACTTCCGCATTTGGAAAGTCGGTGACAATTGCGTCCGCCTGAAAATTCTTGAAAGTGAAAGTGTCTTGGTAATATATCCCTTCCCCATAATCCATGATATCAAACATCGCAACCGCTAGATTATAGCTATCGATATTATTGTCAACCCCAATAGGAATCACTGTTTGAGACATATTATTGGCAACCGTCAGTAACAAATTTCCCGTCCCAGCTAATGGGTCAAATAAAATCATTTCTTTATTTTTGTTTCCTAATTTTTCGAGAATAAAGGTCATTAATAACCCTATTGTGTCTGGAGTAATATCGGCATTGGACCGTTTTATGTGCTTTAATCCCTTAAGAATTGCCAGTTGCATCGCTTTTCGGATTTCTTCTTTCGGATAATCCGTCGCATCAAAGATCTTCATGGCTTCAATCAATTTTGTTTTAGCCGCTTTTGAAAGCCCTTTAGTTATCGTTTGAGAAAGAATATTATTACAGGTTTCCGTGATTCCCTGCAAGTATGGCATTTTCAATTCTTCGTATAGCGTCATACACGAGGTATCGATACAATCGTATATTTGTTCCACATTACTTTGATTTGCCATAAAATCACCTTTTATTATTGTACCACAATTCGCCCTTGAAGACAATAAGAGAATCAAGGGAATCCTGCAAAGAAAAACTTCACCGGTTGCCCGGTGAAGTATAAAAATTAACGTTCGCCCTTATCATATATTAGTCCGCTAGCTTTTGGCGCCGCTGACTTTTTCGATGACAATACCAAAACTGCCAATGTGGCGATATAAGGTAACATCGAAATTATATTGGGAATGACTTTCGTGGAAACATACGTTAAAAAAGCAATTTGTTCTGGGGGTGTATCTGCTGGAATTGGTGGGTAAAGCCAATTCTCAAGCGCCGGGAAAAAAGCCACCCCCTTACTTAGTGTTAACAATGCAGCAAAGAATAATGCCGTAAAAGCAATATTTTTTGGTTTCCAGTTGCCAAAGATCATAACCGCGATTGCCAAGAATCCAAACCCAGAGACTGTCGCATCAAATTCGTTGGTAAAACTCGTCACCAAGAAGTATCCGCCTAAAGAAGCTAAAATACCGGAAATGAAAACGCCTTGATACCGCATTTTATAGATATTGATTCCTGCCGCATCCGCGGCGTGGGGATTTTCACCACAGGCTCGTAGACGTAATCCAAATTTGGTTTTATATAAAACAATTGACGATATAACAAGTATCGCGATTCCAAAATATAAACTTGGGTACACATTAGTAAAGAACACTTCCCCAATGAAAGGAATATCCGCTAATAAGGGAACTCTTTCAATGATAAAGCGGGTTCCGTTAACCAAGATTTTATCCGATCCTTGCGCTTCTCCTAAAGTGAGACTCATCGTTAAGAATAATGCCAGTGCTGGAGCTAATGTGTTAATCGCAGTGGCGCTGATGATTTGATTTGCTTTCATTTTGATGGCCGCAATCGCATGAATACCCGCAAAAATGAGTCCGCCAATTACTGCCGCTATCATGCCACATAAATATAAAACAAAATTCGATGAGAACCATGACGCCGGTAATTTGTTAACCGTTACCAATCCGACGAAAGCCCCAATAATCATGATGCCTTCTAAAGAGATATTGGTAACACCGCCACGTTCGGTAAACATTCCACCTAAAGCTGTGACGATTAATGGAATCGCCGCTAATAATACTAATGCTAAATAGGAGACAATGCTATCATACATTTTTCGCATCCTCCTCTGATTCATGATGAGCTTTGATGTGTTTATCCCTTCGTTTTTTAATGTAAGCACCTAAGAAACTCGAAATACCAATCATATAGATAATTACCGCCACAACAATATTGGTAATCTCTTTATCAAATCCCAACAATTGCATTGTCAAGGCTCCTTGTTTAATGTAACTAATCAAGACCCCCGAGAAGATAATTCCCAAAGGATTACTTTGGGCAATCAACGCAACCGATATTCCCTCAAAGCCAATTGATAGAATTTTATTTACTGGGCGCAAATAATCAGGCAAGACTGCTAAATATGTAATCGCTGCCGCCAATCCAGCGAGTGCCCCAGAAATCATCATCGAAATGATGACATTTCGTCGGTAATTTATTCCTGCATATTTACTGCCAGGAACACTGTAACCAACGGCTTTTAATTGATATCCAAGGGTTGTCTTTTTTAAAAGAAACCAAATGATAACGGCCACAATTATGGCCAAAATAATTCCTAAATCGATATTTGATCCTGGGAATAGATTACTCATCCCTAAAGTCGGCGTGTTAGCGGTTGGATAATAAGCATTAATTGCGGTAATGCTTGTATTATAAACTGCCGCATTGTAAGCCATAATGACACATAAATACATACCGATATAATTCATCATAATTGTGGCAATAACTTCATTGACATTAAAGAAAGCTTTTAATAGCCCGGGAATTCCGGCCCAAATCGCTCCGGCAACAACACCCGCTAAAATAGCAAGCATCCAGTGCCATGGGGCAGGAAGCACTACTAGGTTAGCAACATATAATGTCGCCACGCCCGAAACCATGAACTGTCCTGAAACACCAATATTGAAAAGCCCGGTTTTAAATGCAAAAGCAACTGCTAAGCCAACCAAAATTAATGGTCCTGCTTTAAAGAATGTGTTACCCATCATTTGAGGTGTAGCTGAGCCACCAGTCAGTAATTTTGCCAATCCGCCGAGAGCATTTTCCGGATTGACTGCAAGCATGATTAAAAATCCCACCAATAATCCAAACAATATCGAAATCACACTATTAAGGATGGGTGAGAAATCACGAGGTTTTTTTGGTTGGTTTTTCATGTCAATCATTCGTTGTTTGACTTTGGCAAAGTATGCTTTAAACTTGTTCATGCTTCACCTCCGACGTTTGTCGTTTCGAACCAGACATATAAAGACCAATTTCCGAAATTGTGGTCTTCTTTGGGTCAAGCTCAGCATATATCGACCCTTCATGCATAACTAAAATCCGATCAGAAATATTCATGACCTCATCCAGTTCTAAAGAAATGACTAAGATTGCATTTCCCCGATCTCGTTCTGCAATTAAGGTTTTATGAACGTATTCGATGGCGCCAACATCAAGTCCTCTTGTCGGTTGTGCGGCAAGCAAGAAATTGTGATTCTTTGATGTTTCCCGAGCGATGATAGCTTTTTGTTGGTTCCCTCCCGACATACTTCGAGCAGAACTTGTCGCGCCAAGACTTGAGCGAATATCATATTTTTGGATAAGATCTTCGGTATATTTTTTAATCTGATCGAAACGTATCAAACCATGTTTTTGAAACTCCGGGTGATAATAAGTATTAGAGACCATATTTTCAGATAAATTGTAATCCATGATTAAACCATATCTTTGCCGATCTTCGGGAATATGAGATAAACCCAATTCGATTCGGTCACGAATCGATTTATCAACAATATTTATGCCATTTAATATCATTACTGATCCGGCTTCCACACTGGGGTTAAGTCCAGAAATTGCTCTGACCAATTGGGTTTGTCCATTACCTTCGATACCTGCAACACACACAATTTCACCGGAACGAACATTAAAATTGATATCGTTAAGAATTTTTTTGGTTTTATCTTTATCAAACAGATTAAGATTTTGAACTTCAAACACGATTTCTTTCGGTACAGCAACGGTTTTTTCAACAGTGAAATTGACCTCTCGGCCTACCATCAACTCGGCCAACACTTCGGCGTTAACATCTTTAACATCAACGGTTTTGATGCATTTTCCTTTGCGGAGAATGGTACACCGATCTGCGATATCCATAATCTCATTAAGTTTATGAGTAATGATAATGATTGATTTTCCTTCCTTGGCAAAAAACCGAATAACATCAAATAAACCATCAATTTCTTGAGGGGTTAAAACGGCTGTAGGTTCATCAAAAATCAGAATATCAGCATCACGATATAACATTTTCATGATTTCAACACGTTGTTGCATACCAACGCTGATATCACGAATTTGTTTATCCAAATCAATTTTTAAGTTATATCGTTCTGACAATTCGATAATTTTTTTTCGGGCGGAATCTGTTTCTAAAAATCCGCGCTTCGTATTTTCAACACCCAATATGATGTTTTGTAAAACCGTAAATACTTCCACCAATTTAAAGTGTTGATGAACCATTCCGATTTTCAATCTATTGGCATCATTAGGATCCTTGATATCAACTTGTTCTCCGTTGATCTTGATGATTCCCCCGTCGGCTTTGTACAAGCCAAAAAGAATGGACATTAAAGTTGACTTGCCAGCCCCGTTTTCACCTAAAATGGCATGGATTTCACCCTTTTTCACTTGCATGGTGACATCATTGTTGGCAATCAACGGTCCAAAAGTTTTGGTTATATTTAGCATCTCAATCGCGTAATCCATATAAACTTCCTCCCGTTAAAAAAAATAGAGGGATGTATTAGCACCCCTCTATCTGTTAATGTTGAGTAATTACTCTGCTGCTTCTGTCTCTGCTTTTGCAATAAGTGCAGCAATGCTTGGGTTGCCACAATATGTAGCAATGAAAGTTGTGAGTTCAGCTTCTGTAGTTGGAACAACAATCGTTCCGGCTTTAACTTGTGCTAAGAGTGTTGCGTACTGTGCTTCTGTGAAAGTAGTAAATTTGAATGAATCACCAAGTGGTAGGCCAACAGCATCTTGAGCGGCGCCTTTGGTCAGTGTGGTTCCACCAGCAAAGTCATCGTCAATAATCAGATCTGTTAAAGCTTGTCCAACAGCGACAGCTAACAATTTCATAGCTGAGGAGACAACCGTTGTGGATTGAGATGCTTGGTCAACATCGACACCGATAACTTTTTTGTTAGCGGTTGCGGCAGCGGCCATAACGGCGTTGCCAGCTCCACCAGCAGCAGCGAAGATAATGTCGACGCCATCATCACCAGCATACCAACTAGCAGCTTCGGTCGTATGACTAACATCATTATTGAAATCGCCAAGGTATGTATATCTGGAAGCGTTGAAAACAATCGTCTTATCTAATACTTCAGCAGCATAATAAGCTCCAGCAACATAACCAATACCAAATCTGATAACGGCTGGTAATTCCATTCCGCCCATAAATCCAAGATTGTCATATCCGTCGGCAACAGCAGCATAGCCTGCCAAGAATCCGGATTGTTCTTCTTGGAACAAAATGCAAAGCGTATTAACTGCAGTGCTGTAATTGTATGAAGCATCATGTGGCTGTCCATCAATTAAAATGAAATGAACATTTGGATATTGCGTTTGTTTCGAGTAAATAGCGGTTTCAAACAAAAATCCCGGACAAACAACTACATTAGCTCCATTGGCTACGACTAAATCAATAGCCTCTTCATAGTCGGCTTGTGTTCCGGCATTGGGACGAAAATAAATAGCGTCGATATCATTGGCATCAGCAAAAGCTTTGACGCCTTCCCAAGTACCTTGGTTGAAGGATTTGTCGGTAATTGTTCCGACATCGGTAAGCATTACGATATTCCAATCGGTTTCTTCGGTAACATCGCATCCGATGAATGCAAATGCTAGTGCAGCAAACATAATAAGTGCTAAAAACTTTTTCATTCTTTTCCCTCCATTATTTTTTTTAATCTGAAATCTCCTGTATTTTATCATACCATAGAACAAATAACAAGGTCATTCCTAAGGAAAAACAGTAAAAAGAATGTAAGATAAATGATAAAATAATGGTGTTTTTTCTGTTTCACAAATAAAAAATAATATCTTATATAATATATCTTTTCCTTTATTTGGCCTAGTATTAGCCTTGTTTCTATTGTTGGTATTTGATATAATTAATTATGGTGACATAAATGAAAAAATTGATTATCAAACTGATTAAGGGCTATCAAGCCGCCACCGTTGATAAAAATCCAACTTGTAGATATCGTCCTTCCTGCTCTAATTATGCATTGGATGCTTATCAAAATTATAATTTCTTTTATGCCACACTTCTCACAATCTGGCGCATTTTACGATGCAATCCCTTTTCAAAAGGTGGATATGATCCAATTCCTAAATATAAGAAAATCCTGAAAGCGGAATTAAAAGCTCAAGCGGAAAAGTCAAAAGAAGATGCCCAATAGCATCTCTTTTTTTTCTCTTTATTTTGTTTGATTAAAAAAACCTTCCGTTTTGAACGTTTTTTATTCTATATCCTTATTTATAAGATTACCTTTAATAACTTTTTTTCGGGAGAACTCTTCTCGATCTCGTTCTTCAAGGGCATCAGATATGTATTTGATGTTAAATTCGAACTCGGGTATAACAATGGTTTTCAAAGCATTCGCTTGTTTTTGTGACTTTCGGATTGCATTAGCTAACCGATAAGCACTGTTTTCCGTTTCCGCGAGTAGAATTGTTAAATCCCGAACTTTCTGAAATTTGGTAAAAGCATAATCGAATTTGGTGTTTGTACTACCAATGCCATATGTAATCCGAACCTCTTGGCTTTGGTAGATTACTTTCGGGATATCCACTCCCATCACGCTTCGATACGTGATTTGTAAACCATAATCAATGGGAATCGCTTTTGCAATTTCGCCAACAACGCCCAAAGTAATGTTGGCTTCTTGCAAAGCTAAGTATGCCTGATGATAGGCACTAGATAGTTCATCCCGTAAAGTCCGAACATTTTTGATAATTTGCATCATTTCATGAATGAGGATTATTCGTTTCCGATCCATCAAATCGTAGCCCATTTTGGCGAGAGCATTCGATTTTTTCAAGGCCATCAAGTTTCCTTTTGTGGGGACATACTGTTGACTGGTCATTTCCTCGTCTCCCGATTATTTGCCAAAGTGTTAATTAATGGCTTTTCGATAATCCGGAAATAATTAATGGCCTTTTGATTATCATAATGTTCATCAAGCAAAACCGCATCTATTCGGTCAAGTTCGGTTTTAGGAAGCGTTGATAGCAACAACCATCCCAAATCCAAGGTCTCGTCGATTGATCGGTTAACCATCGAACCTTGGTTAAGAAAATAGTTCTCAAATAAGATACCAAAACCAATATATTTAATATCAATCGGATTTAATTCATCTTCGCCAATGACAGAAGCCAAGTTGCGTACATCACGAACCTTGGCATAGGCAACAAATAATTGATTGGCAACGGCCGAATGATCTTCGCGTGTAAATCCGGCGCCGACTCCATTCTTCATCAAACGTGACAATGATGGCAAAATTCCAATCGGCGGGAAGATTCCACGTTGATGTAAATCACGGTCTAAAACGATTTGGCCCTCGGTAATATAACCAGTTAAATCGGGTACCGGATGAGTGATGTCATCATTTGGCATCGTCAATATCGGAATTTGTGTTACTGAGCCTTTGGTGTTTTTGGCAATTCCAGCGCGTTCATATAAAGAAGCTAAATCCGAATATAGATAACCAGGGAAACCTTTTCGACCGGGAATTTCACCTTTACTACTGGAAAATTCCCGTAAGGCTTCACAATAGGACGTGACATCCGTCATAATAACCAAAACATGCATTCCCTTTGTAAAAGCCAGGTATTCAGCGGTAGTTAAAGCACACCTAGGGGTCAAAAGCCGTTCAATGATTGGATCATTGGAGATATTAATATACATGACCACTTTTTCTCGAACATCAGCTTCTTCGAACGAACGGATGAAGTAATCAGCCACTTCGTTCTTAATTCCCATTGCAGCAAAAATAATGCAAAAGTCACGATTCTCAGCATCGGCTATTTTTGCTTGACGAACAATTTGGACGGCTAGTTCATTATGTGGTAATCCCGAACCGGTGAAAATCGGCAATTTCTGTCCCCGAATCAAAGTAACCAATCCATCGATACTGCTGATGCCGGTATTTATATAATTACGCGGATAAACCCGACTAACCGGATTCAAGGGAAGTCCGTTTATGTCACGGTACTCGTCAACGAAAACCGGACCCAAACCGTCAATGGGTTTACCAGTGCCGTCAAAAACTCGACCCAAGACTTCTTTTGATAACGGCAGTTTCATCGTGTGACCCAAAAAGTGCGATTTGGTATTGGACAGGGAAATATTGTTTGTGCCTTCAAAAACCTGAATGACAACTTTATCTCCATTGATTTGGACGACCCGGCCCCGACGAATTGTCCCATCATCAACCCGAATTTCTACCATTTCCTCAAATGATACCCCTTTGACACCTTCCAAAAAAACTAAAGACCCATTAATTTCATGTAATCCAATATATTGGAGATTCATATTTTCCCTCCCCTCATAAAATGCTACTAATCGTTTTATCAATTATGGAAAAATAATCATCG
>Ga0265297_10002278_pt1 | contig 39883 bp, 39 predicted proteins | sample Munlanlwell13791_FD_192502 | JGI IMG/M metagenome (GOLD analysis project Ga0265297, IMG submission 192502) | Leachate microbial communities from a municipal landfill in Southern Ontario, Canada - Leachate well 137-91 | ecosystem: Engineered > Solid waste > Landfill > Unclassified | place...
TTCTATTCGCAGTTATTTTTTTTGTTTTTCCCGTATCTGCGCTTGCCTCAACCAATATCTATCTAAGTAACCTTAATCTTAATGAAAAAACTACTATAACGGCTCAGATTACAGGACAAAACTGCACTAAAGACGCCAGCGGAAACCCAACAAGCCAGAGTTTTACTGTCTCTGGAATTGTGATTACTGCAGCCGATGCCAATGTGGGTGGATTTGAAGTGTTGGATTTGTCGCAAGCATCGGTAACGGTATCAAAAAACGGGGAATTTATAGCCGGTACTTTTAATCCTCCAAGAAACTGGACTCCCGAATCTTCTTTTTCTTATACAGGATCAGATGCCTTAACTGTCACCATGTCGAATGCCTTGATATTAAAATCTACGAAAGCATACATCTCCTTTCAAGTGCAACAACCAAACTATAACCAATGTATAACGGGAAAAGAAGGAGGAACATATGTCCAAATAGGATTAACTCCGCCTTCGCCAACTCTCAATTCTCCTTCACCAACAATGATAAACAAGCCTTCTCCTTCAGCTGCCGTAAAAAAAACAATTAATCCTTTTTATAATACAAACAAAAATACAAAAGAGAGTTTTTTATTTAAAATTTATAAAAGTCTATTAAGTTTTTTTAAATTTCATAAATAAATATGGATCATCCAGAATATCAATATTTAAATCTTCTTGAAGAAATATTAAAAAATGGCGTCAGGAAAGTTGATCGAGGTACAGGTGATGCTTCATATAGTTTATTCGGTAAACAAATACGTTTTGATTTATCAAAAGGTTTTCCAATGTTGACGACCAAAAAAGTTTATTGGAAAGGTGTTCTCCATGAGCTTTATTGGTTTTTATCTGGACAATCAAATATTAAATATTTGGTCGACAACAATGTTCATATTTGGGATGATTATCCTTATCGTAAATATCTTCTTCAAACAAAATCTCAATTAACCAAAGAACAATTTATTGAAAAAATTCATCTCGATAAAAAATTTGCTGATAAATGGGGCAATCTCCCTCGAATATACGGAGAGTTGTGGCGCCGATGGCCAACTAAAACAAAGAAAACTATTGATCAATTAAAGTGGGCAGTTAACGAAGTAATTGTAGATCCCAATTGCCATAACGCCATCGTCACTTCTTGGAATCCTGAATATTTATATACAATGGCGAATTATAAAGAAACTTCGCACTTTCCTATTTGTCACAACATGTATCAACTAAATGTTATTGATGGCAAATTATCTCTTCAACTCTATCAACGAAGTGCTGATATTTTTCTGGGAGTACCTTTTAATATTGCCAGTTATGCATTATTGACTTTCATATTGGCTAAAATTACCGGTTACAAACCTGGCGAATTTGTCCATACTTTTGGAGATGTTCATATTTATGAAATGCACCTTGATCAAGTTAGAGAACAGCTAAAAAGAAAGCCTAAACCATTTCCGAAAATAGCTTTTAATCATAATTTCAAAACCATAGATCAGTTTAAACCGGAATATGTAACGCTTGAAAATTATGATCCCCATCCAGTTATTAAAGCAACTTTAAGTGTCACCGGCGGCTATTTCGGAAAAAAGAAGAACATATTTAAAATTAAAAAATAATGAGAATTTCAATAATTGCGGCGGTGTCGGAAAATAAAGTCATTGGGAAAAAAGACAAAATTCCTTGGCATATTACCGAAGACTTGAGAAGATTTAGGGATAAAACTTTAGGTCATGTGGTAATTATGGGACGCAATAGTTTTGATTCGATGCTAAATTATTATCAGAAAGTAAACAAAAATCTTCCTAAAAGAATTCATATCGTCGTTACCCGTGATATGAATTATAAAATTAACCTTCCTGATTGTTTTGTTGTCCATTCGATTGACAAAGCATTAAATCTAGCAAAGAAAATTGAAAAGGAAGAAATATTTATTTCCGGCGGCGAACAGATTTTTCGCCAAACAATTAATTTAGCTCATAGATTATACTTAACCATTGTTGAGGGTAATTTTGATGGCGACCGTTTTTTTCCAGATTATTCTGATTTTAAAAAAATCATTTCCGAAGAAAAAAAGGAGGAAGGAAATTATAAATTTAAATTTGTAGAACTTGAGAGATAATTTAGAATTCAAAATTTAGAGTTCAGAATAGATTTAGAGTTTAGAATATTAATTCTAGATTCTGAATTTAATTCTTAATTATAAATTCATAATTCTAAATTATATATGAAGTCCCCAAAAACTCTCGATGAGGCGTTTGCATCTGTTTCCGATGAAATGTTAAAAATGTTTCTTCAAAAACATAAAGATTACGGCAAGGATAATATTTTAGATATGGGAGAACTGGGAATTGCTTTTAGAATCAGTGAAAAGTTTAATCGCATTAAACATCTTCTAATGAGTAGTAAAAACCCAACCAATGAAACAATTGATGAAAGCTGGATTGACATTGGTGTCTACGCCGTCATTGCCGTACTTCTACGCCGCGGTTGGTTCAAGAAGCTCGAAGTAAAGAAATAGCCCGTTTAGCAATATGTTCGCCTGAAAGTCCGAAGGCATAAATTAATTCCCAAGGCTGTCCTGTTTCTCCAAATCTATCCTCGACCCCCACCATGGCCATTTTTGATTGTTTATTTATTCCCGCCTCCATTATCGCACCGGCAACCAGATTTCCTAATCCGCCCTTTTGATGTTCCTCAGCCGTTATAATTTTTTTGGTCTCTTTAGCGGCTCTGATTATTGTTTCTTTATCTAACGGTTTAATCGTGTGCATATTTATTACTCTTGTTTCCAAATCGTATTCCTTCTTTAAAATCCAGGCTGCTTTTAAAGCTTCGGGTAATTCTGGTCCACAAGCAATAATGGTCAAGTCTTCGTTTTCATTTTTATAATCATGGGCTTTATAAATTTCAAAGGCATCGAAAAAATTTTCTGTTTCTTTTCTAAAACGATAAATATTGGCCATACCCAAAACAAAAGGTGTTTTTTCATTGGTAACGACTGGTGTTGCTTCGCGGGCAAAACGAACGTATTTTGGACCTTTAACTTTAAGCAATAAGTGTTTGCTGGCTTTTTTAGTTTCAATACTGTCGCAAGGAACTACCAAAATCATATTAGGAAGAATTCCAACAACTGAAATTTCTTCTAAAGATTGATGAGTCGGCCCATCAGGCCCGACTGATATTCCAGCATGAGCGCCGGCAAAAAAAACATTTAAATTACCATAACAAACTGTTGTTCTCATTTGATCGGCATTTCTTTGACTGATAAAAACTCCGTAAGTGGAGACAACCGGGATTTTCCCTTCACGGGCCATTCCCGCTGCCACACAAGTCGTACTTTGCTCGGCAATACCCATGGAAAAAAAGCGGTTTTGTCTTTCAGGATTTTTTTTATAAAAATCAGTGACCTTGACCGAACCGGAAATGTCGCTACCAAAAACCACAACTCTTTGATCATCCCCCGCTTCCTCAAGCGCTTTACCAAAACCAGCGCGTGTTGGATCCATAATCGTTTTCATAATAGGCTGACTATTCCAGATATAGTTTTTTTTGAATTTAGGAATCGTTTGGTTATTTTTTATATCGGCTTTTTTTTGAAAATCGCTGGCAATTTTTTTATATTGATCAACATCTATTTTTTTATCAACTCCCAATTCTTTTAAAGCCAAAAACAACTGATTTTCTTTTGGCGCCACCCCATGCCAACCGGCCTGATTTTCCATGAATGAAACTCCCTTGCCTTTTATAGTTTGACAAATAATGGCGATGGGCTTGCCTTTTGTTTTTTTGGCTTTATTAACAGTGGTGATTATTTTTTCTACATTATGACCATCAATGTTATAAGTTTGAAAGCCAAAAGCTTTAAATTTATCTTCAAGGGGAGTTAGTTTCATTACTTTTTCCGTCGGCCCGTCAATCTGTAAATGGTTACGGTCAACAAAGATAATAAGATTATCCAAAGAATAATGATTGGCCTCCATCACTGCTTCCCAAATTTGACCTTCATCACACTCTCCATCACCCACAATTACATAAATATAATGTTTTTCTTTTTCCAACTTTGCCTTTATGGCCATACCCACACCGATACTTAGGCCTTGACCCAAAGAACCAGTTGAAGCCTCAACTCCTTTTAGTTTTAATTGATGAGGATGACCTTGAAATTTACTAGCAAATTTTCTCAAAGTCGCAATTTCCTCAATTGGAAAATAACCGCTTATTCCAAGTCCAGTATAAAGAGCCGGGGCTTTGTGACCTGCGGAAAAAATAATACGATCACGCTTATCCCAGTTGGGATTTTTTGGGTCGTGATTAGCTAAATTAAGATATAAGGCTGCCGTCACATCCATTATGGAAAGACTACCACCCGGGTGACCTGAACCGGCTAAAGTAATGGCTGTTAAACAAACACCGCGCATGTAATTGGTTAGTTTGTTTATTTGGGAAGCTGAATATTTTTTCATCATAAGTTAGATTAATTTCTTCCAGTCTTCTTGAAAAAGAGAGATGCCTTTTTCTGTTAAGGCGTGCCCATACATTTGCTTTAAAACTTTAAAAGGGATGGTAGCAATGTGACATCCTAATAAGGCCACTTGTTTTGCGTGATCAGGATGACGAATACTGGCTGCTATAATTTCGGTCTTATATCCATAATTATTGAAAACCGTCAGTATTTCGGCAATTAAGTCTATTCCCGGTTGACCAATGTCATCCAACCTTCCCAAAAACGGTGAAACATAAGTTGCACCAGATTTAGCCGCTAAAAGAGCTTGGACGGCTGAAAAAACTAAAGTAACATTGGTTTTAATTCCTTCTTTGGATAATTTTTGAACTGCTTTTAATCCATCAATGGTCATCGGGATTTTAACTACGGCATTTTTAGCAGTAGCAGCTAATTTTCTTCCCTCCTTTATTAGATCATTTTCTATTAAGGCTCCACCTTCTAAACTGACCGGGCCCTTGACCATCGAGCAGATTTTTTTGGCCAGGATTTCCATTTTGGTTCCTTTTTCTTTGGCCATTAATGAAGGATTGGTCGTCGCTCCGTCAATTATTCCCCAGGCGACTGCAGCTTCGATCTCAACCAGATTGGCCGAATCGATAAAGATTTTCATCTGGAAGTAAATAATATAGATTACTTTATTGTTTGTCAAATAGAGATTGAATAATTAACTTTTTTGTCGTTTATAAGCCATCGACAACAATATTAATGTTGTTTAATATCAAATATCAAAGATCAAAATGCAAAACGACAAATAAAAAATTAAAAAGAAATTTTTTTTTACATTTTAATATGTATTTTTGATATTTAATTTTTAATATTTGATTTTTATATAGTGTTATCAAAAGTATTTTCCGGCGCGACTATTGGTTTGGATGGCGTCTTGATCGAAGTTGAAGTCGACGTGGCTAAATCGGGTTTTCCTACTTTCACCATTGTTGGTCTTCCCAATAAATCAATTGATGAAGCTAAAGACAGAGTAAGAACATCTATTGTTAATGCCAGTTTTGAAATGCCAGATTCTCGATTAACTATTAATCTGGCGCCGGCTGACATTCCCAAAGAAGGATCAAGTTTTGATTTACCCATTGCCATTGGCGTATTGGCTTCACTTGGCCATTTAAAAACTAATTTATTAAATAAAAGTTTGTTTTTAGGAGAACTTTCCTTGGAAGGAAAAGTAAGAAAAGTTCCGGGAGTCATTTCTATTGTGATAATGGCTAAAAAAAATCATTTGGAAAATATTTTTATTCCTCGGGAGAATATTCTGGAGGCAAGCTTAATAGATAATGTGAATATTTATCCTGTTGACAATCTTAATGATTTAATTTTTCATCTTAATGAACAAAAATTTATTCCCGTTCAACCAAACATTCCCCTTGATTCCTTTAAAATAGCGGAGAATTTTGAGTTTGATTTTTCTGATATTAAAGGACAGGCACAGGCTAAACGGGCTATGGAAATATCAGCCGCAGGTTTTCACAATATCCAAAAGTTATAGACGCAATATTACCTCCTATTGAATTTGAGATTATCAGAACAATACCTAAGGGAATAAATCAAATTGGACAAATATGTAATTTGTAGACAGATTCTATATAATATTATGCGCATGACAATAAAAGCAGATCAATATGAAAAAATAATAAATAGTATTAACGTTGGTAACTCAATTGCTGAGTCTGATTATTTACTTGAATCTGCTAGAGTAGAAACGCCAGTTTTTTTTGGGGTTTTAGAAGATAAATACGATATTGTTTTAGGTAGAAAAGGAGCTGGTAAAACTGCAATTTTTAAGTTGATTGATTTCATGAAGAAATTTCTTCTAGGCAGAAGAAATTTAGTAATCTTAAGCGGTGTAAATGCTTCAGGTGAATCTATATTTAATAAATTTAAAAATTCATTTAAAAAATTTAGCGAAAATGATTTTGAAAATTTTTGGAAGTTATATTTCATATCTTTAATATATAACGAATTTATTATGAATCCTCTATTTGATGCAAAACTTAGTGGATGCACAAAAGAAATTAATGAACTTAGAAAAGAATGCCAAACGGCAGGAATTCCATCAATCCCCGCAAATAAATCAAAAACTCAATTAATTGATTGGATAATAAATAACTTACGATCTTTTAAGATTAAGGCGCCTGTAATCGTTGACACAAAAAATCCTACTTTATTTTCTGTTACACCAACTATTGAAGTGGAATTTAAAGATAAAACTAAGACTGTTCAAGAACAAGAATCAATTTACATTAATAATATCGGAGCTACTCTTAAATCTGTTTTACTAAAGAGTGGATTTAAAGTTTGGATAATTTTAGATAGACTTGATGAGGTATTCGATAGATATTCTTCTACGGAATTTAATGGATTAAGAGGATTATTAAAGGCGTATAAAAGTTTTGACATTGGGTCTGAAAAGGACATATTTCGAATTAAGATATTTCTTAGAGACGATATAAAATCTTTTTTAACTGATAATAATATCTATAAACAATTTTTTTCTAAAAAGGACGTTCCTCCTTTGGTTGCCGCAACCCATATCTTCTCAAAAGAATCTCCAACTTTAAGTTGGTCAGAAGATGAAATAGAACAATTAATTCTTAATAGATTACTATTAACCAAAACCCCTTTATGGGATTATTTAGAAATAGAAAAAGACTACTCAAATCTAAAAGAAGCTGAAATACAAGAAAAATTAAAAGACGACTTAAGGAATAAAAACATAAGAATAAAGTATTGGAATCAGATCTTCCCAGAAAAAATATCATCTTCTGACTCGATAAAATGGATTTTTACCCACCTTAAAGATTCTAATGATGTTGTAACTCCACGCACTGTTATAGACATGCTTGAAGCGGCAAATAATTATCAAAAGAAAAAGATGCAAACTAACTTTTCTGATTCTCAAATAATATTTCCTGTTGAAGCTCTAAAAGATGGAATTAGTGTTGCATCAAAAGCAAAATTAGAAAAGGATATTTATAATGAATTTCCTAAAGATCAAAAAAATATAAAAATGTTAATTAAAATTGGTAAATATAAACTTGATAAACAAGAACTTAAAAAAAATTTTGGGAAACAATGGGAACAAACAGTAGAAAACTTAAAAAGAATTGGTATTCTTCGCTATATCAAGAATTCAGACGAATACAGAATTGAATTTCTCTTTAGACCAGCAATGAATATCATCTATAAGTATTAATAATTTTATTTTTAGGTTAAATATCAAATTTTATTCACTCTTTAATTTTTTATATTTTAAAACAATTTTGGTTAATTCTTTTGATATTGGAGGAAACTTTCTTTTAATTCTAAAATTAACATAAGCAATCATATATCTAGGCCATTCTCCTGTCTTAAATCCCATTATCTGAGCAATCTCTCGTAATTTTTTACCTTGTTGACGAAGTTCCCATGCTTGATAGTAGCGTTTAAGGTTTTTAGCCATAGCTTTCTAATCAAGTGAGGAATTACACGTATAAGTAACTCCTTGAAAATATGGATCACCTTTATAACAATCTTTTCCACATTCATAATCGGTATAATTATTGCTATTGAAAGTATATTTATCTTCCATTTCAGCTGCCCATTCCCGACAAGATTCAAGGGTATTAAAAGGTTCGCTTTCAATCCACTTTTCCATGTTGTCGATATTAGGATAAAAAAAACCTACATATCTATATGGAAATTTAATGAAGTTTCTGTAAATAAAATAACCTATTGCTATAAAAATTAAAATTACAAAAATATTTTTCATACTATTCATTTACTACTAATGAACCAATTATCTTGTACATTATATTTATATATTCAGCAGAGTCTCTATATTTTTCGGGAATATTTACTTGTATTTCATAAAGAACTCCATTAATTGGATCAATAATATATTTTTTCTTAGTAATTATAACTATATTGCCCTCATTAGAGGCATATTCCACTAAAGCGTAAGGATGAGTGGTTTTTTCATTTGCTTCAAATTGCAGAAGTTTAAATGACTTTAAAGCTGATTTTCTTAAATCTACTTCTTCTTTAAACCAAGACTCATATTCTCCAGGTTTAAAATTTGAAAAGAAATTATTAGAATTTTCACTCTTTTGAAAAATTACCCACATCATCTTTTTATTAAAATTACCAGAATAACGAATAATTTTTGCTTCTTCGCCTGTTTTTTCACCTTTATAAATTTTTAGTGGAACTGTATTCTTAACTATGTCGGGTTTAGATACAAACATAAATCTGACTTTTCCATTATCAAGTCTATATTCAATCAATTTATCTTGATTATTTTCTTTAGTCTTCCATAAATAAAAACCCGATATTAAAACAATAATAAAAATGGTAATTAGAGGTAAAATTATTTTGTTTTTTAACAAAAAAAACTTAATTTTTTTCATTTGTTTATTCTTATATTTTTAAAAAATATGTCTTTCATCAAATCGTTTTTTTGTGCTGATTCTACATAAAAATTATAGATATTTTTTCCGATAAGGTAACTTATAAAAGATGCATATTGATATTCTTCTTGTCCTGAAGAATTTTTTATTTTTCGCCTTAATTCGTATTTAATACCGATATTATTCTTATAATTTATAAATTCCGAAGCTATTAATTCTTCTCCTGGGTTAATTTTATTATTTCTGCTACTTATTAAAATGTCTTCTTTTTGACTTTCATTGGAGTCATTAAAATATGATGTTCCAACTTTGAGAGTATCTGTATAGGTGAATTTAACATTAAAACAAATTTTTCTATTTTGAATACAACTGTAAAAGTATTCCTGAAGATTCTGGTTATTTCGGTATCCATCTTTAATGTAACCATTTTCGTACTGTGCACGGAGTATTTTATCGGTTTCAGCTTCCTGTATGATCATGTTCCCTGAGCTTGCATCTTTTTTTGGTGCAACCCAAATATTTGTATTGGAATATTTTGATTCATGCAATGGTACAGTTGGAAATTTAAGTGTAATTAATCCATTTTCATATTTATATTCCTTCCAATTGAGTCCAAATTCTTTTGAATAATCAGAAAAATAAAATAAAACTGATATAGAAAAAAATAAAAATAATAAAATTAACAGTTTTTTTATCATGTTTTTTTATTTTTTAAATATATATAACCACCACCTATTAAAGCCCCTGCTAATAGAACACCCGCCGGAGTAATGTTTGACCCTAGATTATTGGTATTGTTTTCCTCGGGGATTTCGCTCGGTTCAACTACTGCAGGAAATGTTGGTTTATTTGAAGCAACTGTTATAGATTTAGTTTCTGATTCACTATCTTTGCTATTTGCAGTAAACTGAAAAATCTTATTTTCATCGGAATTTACCTCAATACTTCCTTCTCCAATCTCCTTAATATAACCAATACCATTATCTGCTTGTAAACTTGTTGCACAAATGGTTTTATAGTCAATAAATGTTTTGCCATTCTCAGTTCTTACTTTTAGATCAACTGATGGTTTTATCTTTGGAATAATTATTTCTTGACAATAGGATAAGTAGTAGTCCCAATTATTTGAATTTCCTGGTTTAATATTAATTAAATATCTACCTGAGCCAGCGGTTGAAAAAACCCCACTTGTATTTGTAGTATCAACATTGGGGCCTGGATTAAGGCATTGTGTAGAATCTGTTTTTACAGCAGAAACACTAAACCTATCGTATATAGTCGGACGATCCCAAGAAGCATTTATATCATACGTACAAGTCCCATTATTAAATACTGCTGTTGATTGAATATTTAACGCTATTGGAGTTGGAGTTGCAGTGGGTGGAGGTGGTGGAATGTAAACTGGAGGTGGATTATAAGCGCAGGTACACGATGGACTATAAGTTCCATCACAACAAGTTTGCCTCCCTACGCTTGAATCACAACCACAGACACCACCGTGCCAAGAACAACAACCAGATTTAGATAGAACTACTTTACTGGTTACTGTAAGAAAAAGGGTAAAAACTAGAATTGTTGACAAAATAAATTTGTTTTTCATATTTTCTTAATATTAAAAAAGCTCCCCATCAGTTGGCTTTCGCCCATAATCCTTTCGGACTATGACCTAGTTCAGGTTTCTGACGGAGAGCTTCCGTTCCTGAACTAGGCTTTCTGCCATGCTCTTTTTAGGAGTTTAGGCAAACTAATTAGTGATATTGTAATACTATTATTAAAAGAACTCAAATTTGAGAGTAGACGATCACAGATGTATAATAAGCATATATGAATATGAAAATTGATTTTGACTATGAGTCGATGAATGAAGTGATAAGAGGAAAGATACTTCTAGAAGAAGGTATTAATCCAGAAGATAGCGCATGGGATGTGTATCAAAAAATGCATAAAGAAAAAGATAGACTCGAAAAAGAAAACGAAGAGCTAAAAACCCCTACAGTATCAAGAAAAATAGTTAAATCTGATATTATACTTTTTTTGAAGGATATTAAATTTCGAGGAAAGAAACGTCTCAAGCTCATTAAGACATTACTCCCAGATAAAGAACTATTTTCGTCCGTTCTTAAGAATGAGACAGAAACAAAAGATCTCAAAAGACTTGTTTGTGATACTAATAAATCAATTAAAAAATATCGTATGAACAAGATACTTAAAATAAAATCGTGCAAAATTGGAAATAAACGAGGCTATAAAATGATTATAAATATCTCCCCCTCTAAATTTGATTAATTAGTAATTGAAGCTAAAAACTCACACTTAACTCTTCAATTGTGATTTAACAATACTTATATTCTAATTTTAGCCTCAAAAACTCACTTCAAAAACGTGACTTCTCACTGATCTACTGGAATAATTGCCAGTATATGAGCATCAATATAGATAGAAATGTTTGGAAAAGTAAAGATTTTTATACCAGCAGTATTGTTCTCGCATCAAAACAAGTTCCCCTTTTAGAGCTGGAACGATCAGAAAATAATATCGTTACTTTTGTTTTTAGTGATCCAAAACAAATAGTATCCAAAATTATTGAAAACCACTGGAATAGAAAAAATAAAGTGATAAGCCTAGACCTTATTGAGGCTATAAAGCAATTAAAAACACGCATACATGAAAGATAAAATCTTACCAATGACCATTGAATATCAATACAAAAAAGACGATCAGGCATTAGAAGAAGTCTTTACTTATCTCTTTGATGAAATACAGAAAGTTATAAATTCAAACCAGTTAAATGAACAAAAATCAAAATTAATATTCAATAAAAATAAATATGCATACTCAAAAACAACTTAATTATTTAAAGTCATTACCGGAAGAACAATTACTAGAATATATTGGTAATCAATCAACCGAAAAGCTAATAGCGTTAAAAACAGATATTAAAAATTATGCTCAAGTTGAAAATGGAGTAAGTAAAGATGATAGAGATAAATTTTTTACTATCCTTTCATATGTTGATGCCAAAATAAATGGACTGAATCAAACTCAAGAAGAAAGTGGCTCTTCTGAAGCAATGGAAGAAACAATTGATATCTCGCAGTTTCAACCATTAATAAGTTCTCAAGTGCTAGATATTCTTGGCTTAACTATTAAAAAAGACAATGAGAATAAACTAATTACTTTTCTTTGTTTACTGTCCGCATACACACGGGATTCACAATTTAACATTTCCTTTAATGCCCCATCTTCATCTGGTAAGTCGTATATCCCAACAGAAATTGCTAACTTATTTCCTAGAGAAGATGTTTTTGAAGTTGGCTATTGTTCGCCAACAGCATTTTTTCATGACAAGTCAAAAGAATATAAAAAGGAAACGAATGAGCTAATTGTTGATTTCACTGGTAAAATAATTATTTTCCTTGATCAACCTCATACGTTGCTTTTACAACATCTGCGCCCAATCCTGTCTCATGATAAGAAAGAGATTCATCTTAAAATTACTGATAAAAGTCAAAAGGGAGGATTAAAAACAAAAAACATTACACTAAAAGGATTTCCTTCTGTTATTTTTTGTACAGCCGGATTAACTGTTGATGAACAAGAGAGTACACGATTTATATTATTATCACCAGAAATAAATCAGGAAAAGATACGAGAAGCGGTTCTGGAACGTATAAAACGCTCAATAGACAGTTATTCTTATCAATATTCTCTTGAAACAAATACACTCCGAAAACAACTCAAAGACAGAATTAGAGCAATAAAACAAGAAGAAATACCAGAGATTATTATTAAAGATAAAGGAAAAATAGAACAAATGTTCTTTGAGAGAGTCAAGATATTAAAACCACGACATCAAAGAGACATAGGTAGAGTGATTTCACTGATCAAAGTATTTGCTTTATTGAATTTATGGTTTCGGGAGCGGGAAAGTTCATCGGTTGTTGTAAACGAGGAAGATATTCAGGAAGGCTTTAGGCTCTATGATACCATATCTGAAAGTCAGGAAATGAATCTTCCACCCTATATTTTTGATTTATATAAGCGGGTCATTCTGCCAGCTTATCAAGACAAAAACCCTGATGATATAGGAATTGGAGCTCAAGGAATAACACGTCAGGAACTACTAAAGAAGCATTATGAAATATTTGGACGACATATCCCATTGTGGCAACTTCGCCAAGATATTATTCCCATGCTTGAAACAGCGGGCTTGATAACTCAAGAACCAGACATAAATAATAGACGAGTATATCTCATTTACCCTACCACCCAGCTCACCATATCAAAAGAGAAACAATATGGTGAACTGCATGGTGGGGTAACAGCTGGAGGAGGTGATAATAAATGAAATCAAAAGATATTAAAAACTGGAACTATGAATTGTTATATAGACAAATAGCTGTATTGGATGATTTTACAGACATATTAACAAAAGCTATTACGCAAGGAGTTTGTATTTTATGTGGTGGTTTTAAGGTATTTAACAATGGATTATGTAATGGTTGTACTCAACAATTAGAAGGTAATGATGCGACAATTAGCGATTTTATCATAAACACTGTTAAAACTGAAAGACCAATTAAAATATATGTTCCAAATAATTTTCAGATAGAAATAATAAGAACGTTGAGATAAGAAATAAGAAATAAAAATTATCCCACCAAACAACTCACTATATTGAGAGTAAAAAAATACAGTATATACCCTATAACCAACATATGAAAAATATTAATAAAAGAATTCAACAATTGGAAGAAAAAATGCATCAGATTGAAGACAGAAATAACCCATATGGAGAACATATGAACCATTGTTTACTTAGAAAAAACGGTAAGTTGTATGTGAATAATAACGATGAATTTACTGATGAAAAAAGAAGTAAGCACCCTAAACATCCAGATTGCCTATTTCTTATTATGGATATTCACAAATCACTAATCATAAATGAGTAAATGTAGCTTTATAAAACCGGATAAAAAGCCTTGCAATGCTTTTTCTATTAAAAATAGTAAGTATTGTTTTAATCATAATCCAGCGACAAAAGAAGCCAAAATGTTAGCAGTAATCAAGGGAGGATTAAATAGACGGCATTATGAAGCATATGGTAAGCAAATAAAACTAGAAACAATAAAAGACGCCAGGATTTTAATATCTGAAATTATCAAAGGTATATGGAGAGGTAAGATTCCAGCCAGTGAGCCAGCAAATAGTATGGGCTTCTTAATAAGGTGTTTTATTGATGCTTGCGAGAAGGAAGTGCTTGAAAACAAGATAACAAAGCTAGAAAATCGCCTCCCACAAATTGATATAGAAGAAGCGATCAAAAAAGTATATGGTAAAAGTAATATAAAGTAATATATGCTAATATATAGTAAAGCTATGGAAGAATTTTATACAACAAGACAAATTGCTAAATTACTAGACTTAAAGACCGTAACGATTAGACGTTGGATACAAAAAGGACAACTCAAAGCTTATAAATTAGGTAAGGGAATTAGAATAAGTAAAAAAGACTTTGAAAATTTTCTTAATGAAAGGAGAATCAAAATATGAAGGCCGCTATTTATGCTAGAGTATCAACCGAAAAACAAGAAGAACTTAAAACTATTGAATCACAAATAGACGAAGTCAAGGCTCTTATTCAACAAAATGGAGACACTCTTATAGAATCTTTTTGTGATGAAGGATATAGTGGTACGATCCTCGCCCGCCCTGCCCTAGACAGACTTAGAGACGAAGCAAGGAATCAATCATTTGAAAGAATTTATATTCATAGTCCGGACAGACTTGCAAGAAAATACGCCTATCAAGTACTCATTCTTGATGAACTTAAAAAATATAATATTGAAGTTGTCTTCAAAAACATGAAGACTGCCGAAACTCCTGAAGACCATATGCTTCTTGGACTTCAAGGAATAGTGGCAGAATATGAAAAGGTAAAAATAGTTGAACGAACTAGAAGGGGTAGACTATTTAGAGCAAAAAGTAACCATGTTATAGGAAACATTCCTCCTTATGGATATATTTGTATACCTAAAAATCAATCAAGTACCGGCTTTGCTCAATATAAAATTAACGAACAGGAGGCTAAGATCGTCAAGTTTGTTTTTAAATGGCTTACTGAAGAACAACTTACTACATATAAAATAGTGGATAGACTTCATAACCAAGGAATAAAGGCAAGGAAAGGCAAATTATGGGCAAAATCAAGCATCCATAAAGTACTTAGGAATGAAACATATTGTGGAATTACTTATTACAACAAACACTATTATATTCCTTCAACCGTTGAACAAGAGAAAGGTAAATACAGTAGAAGAGAAAATACGCTAATGAGACTCCGGCCGAAAGAAGAATGGATACCAATTCAGGTACCAGCAGTAATTAGTAAAGAAACGTTTGAGATGGCTCAAAACCAACTCAAACAAAACGCTCTTATGTCAGATAGAAACGCTAAACATACATATTTATTAAAAGGATTGCTCAAATGTGGCAGAGAAATGGGATCAATGCACGGAATACCTATGCATGGTAAAAGATATTATCGTTGTCATTATAAAAACAAATTAAATTCCCCTATTCCCTGTAAATCAAGCATTGTTAAAGCAGATACAATAGAAACAATCGTTTGGGATTCAGTATTAAACTTACTTTCTAATCCCGACCTTATTAAAGCTCAATTTGAACGATGGATAACCAAGAGAGAAAAAGACGCTGTCAATCTTCAAGTATCTGAGTTTCAAAGTAAAAATATTGAACAAAATCTTTTAAGTTTAAAGTCTGAAGAAAATAAATTATTAGAGGCATATAGTAGCGGTGCAATATCTCTTGACCAGCTGAAAGAACAAAACGCCCGAATTCTTAAAGAACAAAAAGAAATTAAAAAAAATCAAATAATCGTCAACAATCTGCAAGAAAAAACAATCACATCTATTCCAAAATTAAAAGATTTTAAAAAATATGCAAATATATATAAAACCTTTCTTGAAGATCTAAAACCAATAGGGAAACAAGTAATTTTAAGAAAATCTAAGCTAAATGTTACTATCTTAGACCGGAAAATCAACATAAAAGGTACTATACCGACTAGACCAACTGTTGAATTGTGTCCACAACCTCCACCTCCAGGGCCCACCCGGCGCCGGTAAGACAATGCTCTGCCGTGCATTTCCATCTATTCTTCCCGATATGGATCGGGATGAAATTTTGGAAGTTTCAAAGATTTATTCCATTGCCGGTTTATTGTCTAATTCTTATTTTGTAATCAACAGGCCGTTCCGCTCCCCCCATCATACAACTTCCCGCATTGGATTGATTGGTGGAGGAACACATCCAACCCCCGGTGAGATAACCTTAGCACATCGAGGAGTTTTGTTTTTGGATGAATTGCCTGAATTTCCAAGATCAGTACTTGAGGCCCTAAGACAACCCCTGGAAGATGGAAAAATAACTATTTCCCGTGCTTCTAGTAGCCTGATCTTTCCCTGCCGTTTTCTTTTACTTTCCGCTTCCAATCCCTGCCCTTGTGGTTTCCTAAATCACCCTAAAAGATCGTGCCGTTGTCTTCCTGGATCAATTATTAAATATAAAAAAAGGCTTTCGGGACCATTACTTGACCGGATTGATATCCACATTGATGTTCCACCGGTTGAGGAAGAAAAATTAATATCAACTTTATCGGCTGAATCAAGTATAGAAATCAAAAAAAGAGTCGCTATTGCCCGGAAAAAACAATTTTTACGTTTTAAAAATTTAAAAATTAAAACAAACGGTGAGATGTCAACTGCGGAAATTAAAAAATTTTGCCAGTTAACCGATGATGCGCTAAATTTATTAAAGCAGGCCATTTCCCGTTTATCTTTGTCTGCCCGTTCTTATTTTAAAATCATTAAAATTGCCCAAACAATTGCTGACCTCGTCAACAAAGAACAGATTGAAACTTCATTTATCGCCGAAGCTCTTCAATATAGAGTAAAGGAGGAATAACAATAATTTTAAATTTGAAGTTTTTAATTTGAAATAAATTTAAAATTAATTTGTTATATAATGTAATTATGACTCTCTTCATCGCCGCTGATCATCGAGGGTTTGAACTAAAAAATCAGCTAATGGAGTATCTCCAGGAAAAAAATATTCGCACTGAGGATTTGGGTAATTATCAACTTGACCCAGAAGACGATTTTCCAGATTATTCAAAAAAAGTAGCCCAGGCAGTTTTACAAAATTCGGAAAGCTTTTTGGGAATTGTAATTTGCGGATCAGGAGTGGGTGTTTGTATTGCTGTTAACCGTTTTAACGGAATAAGATGTGGTTTGGGTTTTGAAGAATCACAAGTCAAACATATGAGAGAAAACGATCACGTTAACGTTCTGGCTCTAGCTGCAGATTATACAAACTTGGAAAAAGCTAAAAGATTAATAGATACTTTTCTTTCCGCTCAACCCAAGCAAGGTGAAAAATACCTGCGAAGAATAAAAAAACTTGATAATATTCATTAAATGTATAGGCAAAGAAAATTAAGGTTGTCAAAAAGGAGCATTGTTAATTCTGTATTAAAAAGGGTTGTTGCCCGCCTTTCCAACTGGGAACAAGCCAAATTTAAAACTTCCCAATTATCCTACGATAATTATTATCAAATGCGCCATAAGCTTGAAACGTCTTTAAAAAACTTTCTTCCTGAGGAAAAGGCTCTTTTTTCTTCGTTTTTTGAACTTTTTGAATTTAAACATAGAATGGGTAAAAAAGATAAAATTCTTGCCTACCAAAATCAAAAAGGTAAATTTATTGGTTTTTTAGGACCATTGGGCGTCGCAAAAACTACCATAGCCCAAACTCTTATCAGTGATTTACAGGCTAAATCGGTAACCCATGAACCATATGATCAAAATCCTTTTTGGAGCCAATCACAGAATAATCCCGAGTTTATGTTAAGATCACAGATGTATTTTCTTTTTTCTAATATTTTTTCCGACATTAGAACTAAACTGTCACCAGATATCTCTGTTTCCGATACTAGTACCCTAACTGATATTTTAATGTGGGCACAATGGTATCATCAAACAGGTCACTTTGACCATAATGAATACTTACTTTATCGACAGTTAGTTCGTTTGCTAAAAAATATCATTCCCAAACCTGATCTTTTGGTTATTTTAAAACCGGAAAGCATTAAAGACTTAAAAGAGGGGGTAAGGCGCCGAGCAACACAAGAAACACAACGTTCTGGTGAGCTTATTTTTGCTAATCTTGCAAATAACGATTTGGCTGTTCAAGTAAAAATTGTTGAAAAACTTTCTAAATCTATTCCAAAGGATTGGCAAATACCTGTTTTGAACATTACCGTTCCCTCTCTTCGTATTTTCAAAGATCCTCACCTAAAATATGAATATATTCATTCCATTAGAGAACATTTGGGACTGTTGGGTGAATTAATTGAACCATCGCCAGAGGCTACAGCCGAACAAGCCGTAAGGTTTTTGGCAGAGTCTGACGAACGGCAAATAATTATTATTCATAGCAAAAGTATGTTTACTGGTAAAACCACAACCGAATGTCTTATTTCGGAAAAATTAGGAAAGAAAAAGGTTATTGCTTTTCAACCCCAAACAGCTATTCGCTATCAAAATCAGAATGATATTGGTGTAATGAGCCGCGATGGCAAAACTATCCCGGCAATAACTATTAAAAACAACAGTCTTTGGACAATAAACAGCTTGATCAAGGAACAAAAAATTGACTCAAAAAAATTTCCCTATATTTTTATTGATGAAGTTATGCTTTTTATCGCACACACACAAAAACCAAAAGAGGCAGTGATTGCAATCGAAACATTACGAAAAATGGGTTTTCATGTAATCGTTGATGGCGTTGATTATACCTTTCAAGAAGAACCATTTACTTTTATGCATAATTTATTAGCTCAAGCTAAAAAGGATACAAATTGGCATGCAATAGAAATGTCAACTAGATGTCGTTATTGTAATAAAAGAGCCAAAGGAACAAGGCGTTGGAAAATAAATTCTACTGGGAAAAAGAAGATAGCTGAATATACTGATACTGCTTTTCTGGCTGGAGACAGTGAATATGAACCCGTTTGTTGTGATAATCATCATAAAAGCTGTACAAAACAACCCTTTGATTTTCATCGCCAAGAACTTCCATAAGCCAGTAAAACTCCATTCATAAACAGTTCCGTCATTTTTTTATATCTTTCATTAAGATCAGTAACATAATATTTTTTATTTCCTTTTTTACTTAAAACTATTTCAATTTCCTTATGTTTATTCAAATATTTTCTTAATTTCACGGCTACTTCTTTACCCTCGGTTACAACACGGATTTTTGAACCAATAACTTTTTTTATTTTTTCAACCATTAATCCATAATGAGTACAACCAAGAATCAACGTATCTATTTTTTTTGTTGTTAATAGACCAAGATATTTTTTTAAAATCATTTCTGTTCCCTGCCAATCAATTTCTCCTTCTTCAATTATTGGTACTAATAACGGAGCCGGGTTTTGAAAAACTTGAGTCATGGGAGAAAGTTTTTTTATTTCCAAAACAAAACTTTTTGAGTTTATTGTAGCATGGGTACCAATGATGCCTACTTTTTTTGAATCTAATTCGGCTATTTTTTCGACCGCCGGTCTAATCACTCCCAATACTTTTCTATCTGGCCATTTTTTTGGTAAGTATTCTTTTTGGATTTTTCTTAAAGAGGTTGAAGTCGCACTATTACATGCTAAAATGATTAATTTGCAATTTTTATTAAATAAAAAATCTACGGCTTCTTTCGTAAATTGATAGATAATTTCCGGCGATCTTCCACCATAAGGAACTCGGGCATTGTCCCCCAAATAAACATAATCATAATTAGGCATAACCTTGATTATTTCTTTCAATATTGCTAATCCACCAAGACCTGAATCAAAAACTCCTATTTTCATAAGAGACTATTTTACTATAATTTTATTTGATATTTTCCTTCGCTATTTTTTTCGACCACTCCTTTTATTTCTAAAATAGATAAAACATTTAGAACCTTTTCAATCGGCTGTTTAATTTTTTCGACAATTTCATCAGCTGATTTAGCCTCTTCCAAAATATCAAAAATGTCTTTTTCTTCCTGATTAAATCCTAAGCTAATATTTTCTTTTTTCTTTGGAGAAATTTTTAAATTAAATTCTTCCAGAATATCATCGACTTTTGTAATTAATTTTGCCCCTTGCTTTAATAATAAGTTTGGTGCTTCCGAAAGATAGGAGGTTATCGGAGACGGAGGAGCAAAAACCTCTCTTCCCTGTTCAGCTGCATATCTGGCAGTAATTAAAGCGCCCGAATCTTTAGCGCCCTCAACAACAACTATTCCCTTTGAAAGCCCGGAGATGATTCTGTTTCTAGCCACAAACAAACCTTTCATTACCGTGTGGCCAGGTGGAAATTCGGATATGACCAAACCGTCATTTTCAATTATTTTGTGATAAAGCCTGAAGTTAGATGAAGGATAAACAATGTCAACTCCACAACCCAGAATAGCAATAGTTTTGGCTTTATAATCTAGGGCTGTTTGATGGGCAATTGTATCAATTCCAATTGCCATCCCAGACACAATAATAAATCCAGCCGCGGCTAATCCGCCGCTAAATTTTTTGGCAATTTGCTGACCATAAGCGCTTGGTTTTCTTGTACCAACTACTCCTATTAAGTATTTATTATTAAAATCTAGATTTTTTAAATCACCCTTAATAAACAAACAAATAGGCGCATCTGAAATATTTTTTAATTGGGGCGGATAGTTTTCATCTTCCTGACAGACAACCTGAATATTTTTTTGTTTGATTTGTTTAATTTCTTTTTCAAAATCATAATTTTGTCTGAAGTTGACAAATTTATAGGCAAGATTAATACCTAATAATTTTTCTAGGTCTTTTTGTTCTGCTTTAAAGGCTCCCTCCGCTCCTCTTAAATTTTCAATAAGTAATTTAAATTTCATTGGACCAATTCCATAACAATACGAAAAAGCTAAATGATAAATAATGTTTTTGTTCATATCGAATACTCTTTAAAAAAGTAATAACAGAATATTATTTTCTTGTCAAGCCTCTAGTTTTATGCTATAAGTAAAATTATTTAGCTTTATCAAGCTCCAATCATTGTGTTTTGTCGCTTATAAGCCATTGTTTATGGTCATTATCTTTTTTATTCTTTATTCCAAAATTATTATGCGTGGAAATTTTCTCTATCGTAAACTCGGAGAAATAATAATCATTTGGCGTAAAAGAAAAAACTATTCACAGGAACAGTTGGCCCTTCTTTCTGATGTAGATCGGACTTACTTGGCTAGAATTGAGGAGGGAAAAGCTAACCCCAGTATTAAAACTCTTCATAAAATATCCCGGATTTTGAGGGTAAAAATACGTACATTATTAAAAGGCCTTTGACAAAAAAAATCTCGTGTTAGAATAAGGGTATGCAAATTCTGCCGGCAGTTTTGGAAAAAGACGGAAAAAGCTTCGTTCGGCAGATTAAAGACTTAAGTCATTATTTTCAAGCCTTTCAGATTGATGTTTCCGACGGAAAACTCACTAAGAATAAAACCGTCCAAATTGAAGAAATTATTGACTCAATTTACAAAGAAAAATTAAACATTAAACACCTTACCTTTGATTTTCATCTTATGGTTTACAACTACAAGGATGAAATTGAAAAAATTAAAAAACTTTCTAAATTGGTTAATGTCGGATACATTTTAATTCATAGGGCAGCTAATCCACCCCTAGATTATCTTACTTCCAATCGTGATTTTTCATCCGGATTGGTTTTAGATGTAAAAGATGTTGTCAGTGATCTCCCTAAAAAATATGATCTTAGTCTTATACCGATCATACAAATTATGACTGTAAACATTGGTTATCAGGGAACACCGTTTTTGACAAAAATGCTGGAAAAAATCGACGAATTAAGAGAATTAGACTACAAAAATAAAATTTACCTTGATGGTGGAATTAATAATCAAACCATTCCTTTAATCTTAAATAGAAAATGCCGGCCAGATGGTTTGGGCATTGGCAGTTTTTTGACAAGAAGTGAAAATCTTAAAAAAACAGTAAGTTATTTAAAATCATTATGAAAATACAAAATATAAAATCAATCGAGGTCCTTGACTCCAGAGGTAAACCAACGGTTAGAACTTTTGTTTATTTGGATGACGGATCTTTAGGGGTTTCTTCCGTTCCTTCAGGTGCATCAACTGGTACTCACGAAGCAGTTGAGATGCGCGACAGCGACAAAACAAGACATTTAGGCCAGGGAACTTTAAAAGCCGTCGGGAACGTAAATAATATTCTTAAAAAGGAATTGGTAGACCAAGAAGCTGATCCCAAAAAAATTGACAAGAAAATGATTGCTATTGACGGTACGGAAAATAAGGCCAAGCTTGGAGCGAATGCAATTTTGTCTGTTTCTCAGGCTTTACTCAAGGCTCTGGCTAATTCCCGTAAACTTCCACTTTGGAAATTAATCAATCAATATTATTTTCAAGACATTACACCCAACTTTCCTCGTCTCATGGTTAATGTCGTCAATGGCGGAAAACATGCCGGCTGGAATTTTGATATTCAAGAATTTATGGTTGTCCCTGCTTCGATTAAACCGTCAGTTTCCGTGACAATTGCAGCTGAGATTTTTCAGCAGCTTGGAAAAAGTCTTAAAACAAAAGGTTTATCAACTTTAGTTGGTGACGAGGGCGGATATTCCCCAGCCCTACATTCAAATGAGGAAGTTTTTGAAGTAATAACCAATGCTGCTTCCAAATTAGGATATAAAAACAATAATCAATATCAGTTGGCAATTGACGCGGCGGCCACTGAATTTTACTCCGATGGAAAATATATTTTGAAAAAAACCAATCAGACAATCAGTGGTCAAGAATTAATTGAATTTTATTTAATGCTCCAAAAAAAATATTCTATTTTGTCTTTTGAAGATCCATTTGCTGAAGACGATTGGAAAGACTTTACTACTTTTACTAAAGCCGTTAATAGTAAATCAATTGTCGTCGGTGACGATTTATATGTAACAAATACTAAAAGAATTGAAAAGGGAATAAAAGAAAAATCAACTAATGCTGTATTAATTAAACCTAATCAGATTGGTACTATTTTAGAGACAGCTGCTGCCATTAATATGACAAAAAATAATGGCTGGAAAGTCGTTATCTCTCACAGGTCAGGAGAAACAGAAGACTCATTTATTGCCGATTTGGCGTATGGATCTGCGGCTGATTTTATTAAAACCGGGTCAACTTCACGATCGGAAAGATTGGCAAAATATAACCGTCTATTAGAAATTGAAAATAATTTATGAAGGTTGTAATTATCCGCCATGGACTGACTGAATGGTCAACCCGATTTACTGGTTGGACGGATATTGATATTGTTGACCAAGGAGTAAAAGACACTCAAAAATTTAGCAGCCGACTGAAAGAACAGAAAATTATTTTTGATATTGCTTTTACTTCATATCTAAAAAGGGGTATTCGCACTCTGTGGACGGCTTTAGATACCCTTGATCAAATGTGGATTCCGGTAGTTAAAGCCTGGCAACTGAACGAACGTCATTATGGAGCACTTCAAGGATTAAACAAAGCAGAAACTGTTGCCAAGTATGGAGAAAATCAGGTAAATTTGTGGCGTAGAAGTTATGACGTTCCTCCGCCAAAACTTGATAATGATGATCCCCGGCAGGCAAAAAACGATATCCGTTATAAAAATGTTACCCCAAATCTTTTGCCAAACGGTGAATCTTTGAAAGATACTTATAACCGCTCTGTTCCTTACTGGAAAAAATTTGTTGAACCGGAAATGAAAAAAAACAAAAATATTATTTTGTCCGGTCATCATAATTCTCTGCGGTCAATTATTAAATATCTTGATAATATTTCCGATTCTGACATCGTCAAACTAAACGTCCCTTATTGTATTCCCTTGGTTTATGAATTTGATAATAATTTAAAACAAATAAAACATTATTATCTTGCCGACGACCAGGAAATCCAAGCCGTCATCGATCAAATAAAAAACCAGACGAAAAAATAATATTTATTTCTATCTTCCATCTTCTAACTTCAAGTTCTATTTTCTATCTTCTATTATCTATCGTCAGGGGAGTAATAAATTCATTAGCGCCGGTTTTTTAAGAAGATTTACGAATTCAAAAACGTTGTGCTTTCCATCTTTGTTAAAATCTAAAGGAAACATACTTTTAAATTTCGCAGTGTTATTTTCTTTTTTAAACACCACATGTTCTTGTCTAGGTAAATAATATTGTTTTAAAATGACGACTCGATATTTTTCTCCCAAGGCGACATTTTGAATATCGGTTACAACCCCCTTACCGTTTTTAACGATTAAATTTTTTTTACTAAAAACCATTCTTTCTTTATTATCAAAAATTTGTATTTCAAAATCACTACCACTGCTTGTTAATTTTGGAAAAAGTTTCGTTTGAAAATTAAGACTAGGCAATGGATAGATAACAAAATTCCATTCAGGCGCTTCGGCTACTTTTTTATTATTACACATTAACACAATTTTTACTTTAGACTGTCCAAAATTACTATTGGTTTTTATATAAAAATCAACATCGGCTTCCTCATTTGGACGGATGTCTTTTAAATCTGAGAAGAAATTTTCGAATTTTGTTTCTTCTTCTATTTTTAATTTATATCCGTCTTTTTTATCCCAAATTGATTGACCTGAGTTTTTGATTTTAATTTTATAATTGTAGTTTGAATAGGCCACTAATTCGTTGGGAAAAGTAAAAGTCAGATTACCCTTTTCAATTCTTTCAGGATCTCCTTTTGTTTTGGCCATTGATTGAGTCGTATAATACTGAGGATAAAAGACTTGATCTTCAGAGGCTTCACTAGAAAGTAATTTCCAGGAAAAATTTAAAAATGGTTCACCTTGATAATTAAGGATAAAGGGTGTTACGGCAACAACCCTATCGTCTGGCAACCAAACATTTTCAAAAGCGGTTTTTATATATGAGGCAACTATTCCTCTATTAATCTTATTACTACTCCAACCAGTTTCCGTGATAAAAACAGGCAGGTTTTTATTTACGCCGAATTCTTTTAACACTGCAAGTTCCCATTGGTAATTGCGGACAGTTCCCCTTCCCCATTCATAAGGAGTACCGGAAAATCCGGGATTGGGATAAGAGTGGGATGTCCAACCATCAAATAAATTTTCAAATTCTTGTGGGGTTATTTTTTCAAAAATATTATTTAAATAATAATATTCATCTTGATAATTAGGAGGACTACTGGGGGCAGAGGCATCAAAACCAGCCATCATCAAAAAAAAATCCTTATTTTTTTCCTTGAATTTTTTGGCATATTCTTTAGTTATGTCTATATAATTGTAGGCGTCTACTTCTCCCCCCCATTCAACCCCGTGATTTGGTTCATTAAAAAGAATAATATAGCGATTTTTTATCACCCAATTTAAACTATTCAGAAAATTTACCCAATTGTTTATTTCATCCTTGGTCGGTCTTACCCAAACTTCGCCCTCGGGTTTTGTCGCTAGTCTGATAATCGGGATGAGACGTAATTCTCTTAAATTATCAAAAACTTCCTGCCATTTTTGCTTATTTCTATCATTTTCCTGGATGACCAAAGTCACATATCCCCAGTCACCGCCTGAAGAATTAACTAATTTTGCCGCATCTATAATATCCTGCGTCTCAGCTACAGCCAGATGAATCCCGAATTTGTTGTTGAGAGGAGAATCGGCCAAAATTTTTGGCGAGAGAATAGAAGATAGAAAATAGAAAACAGAAAAAACTGTTATACAAATTAAAATTTTTTTCATAAAACGTCTACTTTAATTCCTGTTTTTTTAAGAAGACTTATTCCTTCAAGGTCGTGATGTTTTTTATAGCAAACCACCCGTTTTATACCGGCGTTAATCAACATTTTGGCACAACTGCAACAAGGATTTGCCGTCGTATACAAAATTGAATTTTTTGTCGAAACACCAAGATAGGCCGCTTGAATAATAGCGTTTTGTTCTGCGTGAATACAAACACAACTTTCTTCATATTCATACCAATCAATTTCTTTTTTGTCTCTTTTTTGACATCTTTCACAACCGCCATCAGAACAGTTTTTAATTCCATGAGGTGTACCATTATAACCAGTGGCTATAATTCGATAATCCTTAACCACCATTGCTCCGACTTTCCGTCTGGTACAATTACCACGCTCTTTTATCACCTCGGCCAATTTCATAAAATACTCATCCCACGATGGTCTTGTTTCTTTTTTCATAAGTCGGGGTGGCGGGACTTGAACCCACGGTCTTCAGACCCCCAGCCTGACGCTTTAGCCATCTAAGCTACACCCCGTGAACTAATTCTACCAAAACTTTTTCTTTTAAACTATAATTAGACATCGTTCGCTTGCCCCGAGTTTAACCGACTCGGTTAAACTGGGTAAAAAATTATGAAACTAAAAATTTTACAATTAAATATAGAAAAGGGAAGATTTATTGATAAGGTCATTGACTTTATTATTAAAGAAAATTTTGACATTATTAACCTTCAAGAGGTTGCCGGAGGAATAATTACTTATGATGAAATTGACTGCCTGCAAATCCTTAAAAAATCGCTAAATAATTATTGGTTTAGACTTGCGCCCGACTATAAAAGGATTGATGATGAAAATTCTTACCAGGGTAATGCTGTTTTTGTTAAAAATATTTACGGCTTTGAACAAGAAGAGGTTTTATGGTATAAAAAATTTTTATCTTTGACAGAGAAAGAGTGTAAAGATTTTGTTCTACTACCCAGAAATGCTTTGGCCGTCAAAATAAAAATAAACAATCAAAGTCTTTGGACAATTAACGCCCACCTTCCCTGGACTAAACGGGCTGAAATCGAAAGCCAGGCCAGAACTGAATTAAGCGGAAAAATATACGAATTTATAAAAACCATTAATGATTTTTTTGTATTAACTGGTGATTTTAATTCATCTCCCCTGACAAAGGCGGTTATGCAGTTTGTAGATGTTGCCCGCAACCTGATTGTTGAAAATAAAATTAAAAACACACTCAATTCCCGAACTCATCGTGCGGCTAATTTTATTTTTCCAGAAGGTGCGGCGGTCGATTATATTCTCGTTTCAAAAAACTTAAAAGTAAACTCATTCCGGGTTTTAGAAAATATCGATCTTTCCGATCACTTGGGACTTATGGCGGAAATTGAAATATAATATAAACATGCGCCCACGACATCTAGTTTTATTTTTTTTTCTTTTTTTAACGGTTAATCTCTTAACTTCATTTCTTGCCACTAAATATATTCCTTATCTTGGTTTTTTTCCTTATGGCGAATTGATTAAACAATATAATGTCTCTTCATTTCTTAGTTCTTTTGCCAATTTTGACGGCGCCCACTACTTATCTATTGCTAAAAGTGGCTATTATCAATACGAACAGGCCTATTTCCCTCTTTATTCGTTATTAATTAGATTTTTTTCCCCTCTTTTTAAAAATAATTTCTTAATTACCGGTTTGGTTATTTCAAATCTTTCTTTTTTTATGGGACTGTTTTTCTGCTATAAATTTATTGGAAAATTTTTTAAGCAAACTGAACTTGTGTGGTTTTTTATTTTTCTTTTCCTTTTCCCGACCTCTTTCTTTTTTTCCGCTGTTTATACAGAAGGATTATTTTTTTTATTAATTATCTCCTGTCTTTATTTTTTACAAAAGAAAAATTATTTATTAGTTTTCATTCCTGCGTTTCTTGCATCAACTACCCGAATTATTGGTGTTCTTTTAATCATTCCTATTTTTTTCCATTTTTATTCTCAAAAACAAAAAATAAAACTGGGGCTGAAACATTTATTGGTTTTTTTATCACCTCTTATTGGCTTTATTACTTATTCAATTTATTTGTTTAAAACAACCGGTGATCCTTTATTTTTTCTTAACTCCCAACCTGTTTTTGGCGCTCATAGATCAACGAATATTATTCTGCTTCCCCAAGTTTATTACCGATATCTAAAAATTTTTTTAACCGCCCAATGGAATTTCCAATACTTTGTCAGCCTAGTTGAGTTTTCTTTTTTTAGTTTCGTGTTTATTGTTTTAATTTTTGATTTCATTGAAAATTGTAAATTGAAAATTGAAAATTATAATAGGTTGGGTTTAAACCTTTTCTCCCTTGCCGCCCTCATCCTTCCCACCCTAACCGGCACTTTTTCTTCTATCCCCCGTTATGTTCTTTTTTCCTTTTCATTTTTTCTTATGTTGGCTCAAATAAAAAATATTTTTATTAAATCTTTTGTCACGATTGTTTTTTTTGTTTTTCACACTCTTTTGCTTTCCCTTTTTATTCAAGGATACTTTGTAAGTTAATTCAGAATTCATAGTTTAGAGTTCAGAATGATTTTAAAAATTCTTAATTCTAAATTAAATTCTGAATTATGAATTTTGAATTCTAAATTATTATGCGTCGTTTGCCCTTTTATCATAAAGTAGAATCTGGGGGTATGAACTTTTCCAGACAAAAAGAAAATTTTTCTTTATTTTTGCTTTTTACTTATATTTTTTTACTGATTATTTTTTTTTCAGTTATTTTGTTGCGGCTTTTCCAACTGACAATTTCCAAAGGTTCTTATTATCGCCGCTTATCTGATAATAATAGAATCAGAGAAATAACTATCGAAGCTAAGCGGGGAAAAATAATTGACCGCAAGGGTCTTGTTTTGGCTGAAAATCAGCCGGTTGAAATTGAGCAAAACCAAGAGAGATTGCTTTCTAAAAGGAATTATTACCAAAGTCAAGTTAATGGACATTTGATAGGGTATCGCCAACTAGCAGACGAAAAAGATCTTAAAAACGATCTCTGTCAAAATAAAATAAAACCCGGTGATAAAGTTGGTAAAAAAGGAGTTGAACAAATATTTGATTGTGAATTAAGAGGAAAAAACGGAAAAAAATTGATAGAGGTAAACGCTAATGGGAGTTTCTTAAAACTTGTAACCGTTATCCCCGCCGTGGACGGAAAAACAATTCCATTGGCTATTGATTCTGACTTACAAAAAAAAGCTTACGAACTAATTAAGGGAAAAAAAGCCGCTGTTATCGGATTAAAGACAAAAACTGGGGAGGTGCTTGTTTTTGCATCTTCTCCTTCTTTTAATCCTCAGGCTTTTGAAGATAAAAATTCATTCGTTGAAAATTATTTAGCTGATAAAGAAAAACCTCTTTTTGACCGTGTTACAGAGGCTGCCTATCCACCAGGATCAATTTTTAAATTAGTGGTGGCTACAGCCGCACTTGAAGAAAAAGCAATTGATGAAAAAACCGTTTTTGAAGATACGGGTAAAATTAAAGCAGGACCATTAGAGTTTGGAAACTGGTATTTTCTCCAGTATGGAAAAACAGAGGGATTAGTCAACATTACTAAGGCAATTCAAAGATCAAACGATATCTTTTTTTATAAAACGGGTGAAAGGATCGGACCTGAAAAAATAAAATACTGGTCGGAAAAATTTGGTTTGGGTAAAAAAAGCGATTTTCCATTTGACCAAACGGAGGGAAACATTCCCTCTCCTTTTTGGAAAGAAGAAGTCTTAAAAGAACAATGGTATTTGGGAGATACTTATAATTTATCAATCGGCCAAGGGTACATTTTAACCTCGCCTTTACAAATGGCTTTGGTTACTTCTGTTTTTGCCAACGATGGTTATTTCTGTCAACCGCAATTATTAAAGTCGTCTAAACCAAAATGTCAGAAAATTGGAATATCAAAGAAAACATTGGATTTGATTAAAAACGGCATGGAAGAAGCTTGTGCCAATGGAGGAACAGGCTGGCCATTCTTCGAGTTTAAAATCAGTCAGAGTCAGTCAAAGTCGGTTAAATCAGAAAAGACTGATTCAACTGATTTAAATAACTCAACTGATTCAACTATTAAAGTTGCCTGTAAAACAGGCACGGCTGAGTTGCATGCCACGTCCGGCCTTCCTCATGCCTGGTTTACCGCCTACGCACCGGCTAAAAATCCAGAAATAACTCTTTTAGTGATGGTTGAGGAGGGCGGACAGGGGTCTGATATTGCCGGCCCAATTGCCAAAGAAATTCTAAAAACCTATTTTGAAAGAACGCAGTAGAAACTACTTTAATTTTGGCCGATGACGGAGAATTTGTTTAAAAATTTTTTTTAAAAAGGGCGAATATATTTGAAGGCCTGCGTTTACAAAAAACTCGTCAAGTTTTTTTTCATATTCTTTTTCATAATATAGAGCTTGCATGGCCATTTCCAGTTTGTCCAACTGCCAAAATATTTTTGCCTCCAAGCTTCTTCTTTCTATCATTTCTTCAAGAATGTTTTTATATTCGTTGGATAAACCTATTGTTTTAAATATTTTCTCTATACCTTGCGTTTCTGTGTCTTCTTTCTTTTTTCTTTTTTCAATATCTATAATTTTTCCTCTCGCCCAAACGATATCGCCCGTTACCACTTCTCCCAAATCGTGCAAAATAGCCATTTTTATAAGTTTGTTTCGATCGGCGCCAAACTGGTCTGCAAAAACCATTGCCATTATACTTACTTGGAATGAGTGCTCGGCTACACTTTCCGGGTTTGGAATCCCCTCTCTTTTCCAACCGGTTCTTGTTATTTTTTTTGATCTGCTTGTAATGGTCAAAAAATCAATGGTTTTCTTAACAGAAGTTGACCATACAAAAAAGTTTGGTTTTTCTTTATGTATTATTTCGGATTCTTCATCCGTCAAATAACCCTGCCCAACAGATTCCAAAAGGTTATTTATTTGTTTGGCTGAAGAAATACCCTTCTTTTTGATAAATATTTTGATTATCGTTAAGAGAAGTTTTCTGTTTTTTGGGATTCTGGAGTTCTTTTGCCAATGGGAAAACAAACTGTTTTCAAAAACATAACCCTCTTCGGCTAGAACATTACCAAATTCCTCAAGCGTCGCAAATCCCGATCTTAGGCGGAATTTCTTAAACAGAGCGCCAAATGTTGATTTATTTGATTCCATTCAATTCCAATAATACTCTTTCTTTACATTTCTGTCAACTTTCCTGACAGTTTTGTCATTGATATTTATTGGAAAGGGATTATAGTTCAAATACAACAATGCAAATTACTCATTGTAAATGCGGCTATACTCACGTCATGAAGGGTAATCAATTATATTCTTATAAAACTAAACCTGTTCTTAAATTAAAAACTATTGCTGATTTTTTTAGGATTTTTAATTACATCTTTAACAAACACCAAAACATATCTGTTTAAAAAACTCCCTCATAGGATAAAAAACCACCCTTGAGATTCATGGTTTAGAGCCTTATAATATTACCATGTCTGGTTCCAGGACAGAACGGTTTGCAAAAGTAGGTGTAAAAATAGCTGAAGCAATGATCCTTTCTACACCACTTCTTACTGCTCCTCCTCCTATTGCTGCCGCTCCAAGACCATCGCCTATAGGTTTACCGGTTGCTCCAAGTCCCACTATCCCCGAAGCGATTCCAAGCCTAACTCCAGAATCTGCCTCATCAAAACCAGCTGAAGTCCTCAGACATATTCCGGATGAAAATATTTCTCCCGGAGTAAAACCAATTGCAATTACCATTGATGATGGTGGAAACAGTTGGGTAAATGAGGCAATTAATATTTCAAAAGAATTTGGCATTCCCTTAACGTTTTGCCCAACAGGTGACACATTAAATAATCCAACCCAACAAAAATATATCAAAGATGCCGTTGCTACTGGCCGAATTGAACTCTGCAATCATACCTATAATCATGATATGGGATTTCTTAATGGCACCGATGCTCAAATTAAAGAAAGAATTATTAAAGACGAAAATGCCGTACATCAGGCCTTGGGTGACCAGGATTATAAAATGCGCTACTTTCGGCCTCCGGGCGGTGCTGGTGTCGAAAACGGACAGGGTAATAGTCGTCTGAAAAGAATTCTTGGGGAAATGGGATATGAGAATATCCTTATGTGGGACACAGAATTACTTTGGACCTTTGATGAGGGAAATATGAAGGGTGTTCCTTATACTGTAAATAATGTTGCCAATTATCTTTTAGGAGAGATTAGAAGCGGCCACAATCTCATTCTTCTTCATTTTAAGGCGGTAGACATCCAAGCTCTCCGACAAATAGTTCCTATTTTACAACAAGAAGGATATATTTTTACTTTTGCTGACGGTTCTGTTCCCATGTTTGAAATACTAACCCACCCCACCGGTCCCCACGGCATACAAGAAGAATAATCTTTTTGAAATAGATAAAGAGTGTTAAAATAAGCTATGAGCGAAAAACCTGTGCAAAATCCTTCACCGGATTTAAGAAGAATTCAAACAGAATTAAGAGAGTCAGGACAAAGATTTAATAATATTAAAAGAGTAAGTGAAGTTTTATTATTGCGTGAAGTATTGAGAAATCCAAGTGACATTGAAACCGCCTTGAGATTTGCTTACGAACAAGCGCAAACCTATTCTTTTAAAAAATCAGCCGATGAAGAAGAAACATTGATAGAAAAAGAACGGCGGCAAGACAATCTTCGGGGGAAAGCTGAAACCAGTTTATTAAGGCTTAGAAATATTTATAATTCTCCCGGAGACATTGATTTTCAAGACGATCCGGACAGAGCAAAAACATTGTGTTTGGGTAAAGAACCTCAGGGTTCCTATTCTACCATAGCCAATGATTCTAATGAAAAAATTTTAACAACCACTGCGGAAGAAACAAAAAGACATTTTGAAAATGTAGCCGTTCTATATTTATTAAAGAAAATCGAGGCGACGACACCTGGTTTTGAAATAAGAAATCAGCAAATTGATGCCATAATAGCCCTGCTCCAAAAAGATCATCTTCAGGCGGCCACAGGTTTTGGCAAATCAAAAACGGTTATTCCTATTGCCACAGCCGTATACGCATTAGCAAATAATGCTAATGTCGCACTAGCCACCGTATCTCCTGAATTAAGAGACGAGCTTAAAAAAAACGTGGATGGCGTGGCTGCTTTATTACCTGAATGGGCCCGGGTAACAATTGTAAAACATGATAGGCCGGAAGACAAAACTCCTCAGTTATTTAACGAATCTATTGGAGATATAATTACGGCTAAAGTCGACCCTACTCCAACTCAAGAAGTTTTACAAAAACGAGTAGAGGGTTTTTTTGATCAATCTCTATCTACTTTAGGAAGAGATCATCTTAATACTCCTTCTATTACAATTTATCAAGAAAATGATCTTGTTTTCCATGTCGCCAAATCAAACGAACTTATTTACGATCATGTTTTTTTTGACGAAATTCATGTTCCTTTCACTCGTGACACCGTCTACTATACTTCTAGTCCAACTGAATTCCCAACTCGGGAAATGGTTGAAGACTTTGTTCTTAAAAGATTTTTAGCCGGAGTCATAAAAGAAGCACTCGTCACAGAAAATCTTTTGGTGGAGAAAGAAGGGTCGTATGATTTAGTAAATGAAGATGCTGAAGATCGAATATACAATTTGGCTTATTGTATGCAAAATCGGCTTACTGGATATCGCACTGGAGACTACAGAATAAAAGTCATAGATTTAATGGCTAAAGAATTTGGCCTTAGCACGATTGAACTTGATAGCTGGCTTAATGATCGATTGAGGGGTATTAATGAGAACGGTTTAAAAGATACGACCTCCGAACTGCTTTTATCTTTAGTGGCGGCAAGAAAATTACGTTCTGGGGTAGAATATCAAACCGGTGGGGTTCCCAGAGACCATATTATGGGACTAGCCCTTGCTTCCCACAAGTTTTCCTCAAATCTTGCTCTTGGTATTCAGACTTGGGAAGACGATGTCCAATATGTAGACTATTTTCAATCCGCCGGAATAACAACTTCTTTTGAGGGTTGGGTTGTAAACCACCTTAAAGGAAAAATCAGCGGTGTTTCCGGTAGCCTTTTTACCCCAACCTTGCTTGATGTGACAGAATCAAAAAAAACAGTTTTGGCCGAATTTCTGGAAAAAGCAACCAGACACGACGCTGTAAAAGTCGGTGAAGAAAGAATGGTTCCTCCACCAACCCCACAATTATTATCCGATGAATCTCTTGCTGCCACACTTCTTAAAACCTTAAAAAGGGACGAGCGGTTGGTTATTATTGGTTGTTTCGATGAAAACGAGGCTGGAGCTGTTAGGGCCTTTATAGCCTCACAATTACCGAAAAGAAAAATCTTTATGGCCGATGCTTCAATTGATGAAGAAGAGGCAAAAAAAAGATATGAGGCTTTTGCGGCCGAGGAGGGCAAAGCAATTTTAATTTCTACCGGCAGAGTTGGTGTTGGTGTAGATCTAAAAACTCCAACGGGTCAATTTACCGATCACCGTACTATTATATATGGGATTCCCTATGCAACAAATCAGGTATATCAATTAATGGGAAGAAGAAGGATGGCTTCAGAAAATCCGGCGGCGGATTTTTCTTGGCTTTTTTCATATTCACAATTAGACTTTTACCCCACTTATCTTAGCCAAGCCGAAAACGTTCGGAAATCTACAATTAGAGAAATTGAAAAAAACCCTCTTAGAGGACTTGATAAACTAATTACAACTTCTGAAGGAATATCTCAAGAGGTTGTTGGTAAAAAAGCAGCCTATGATCAAACATATGATGCCAATCTAAACGAATTAAAAAAAACCGCTCAATCATTAACCACTGAATATTTAGATACTGCCCGTACAGCTTTAGGTTTTAGCGAAACTGTTTTGGTTGAAAATGCCTTAATTAGGGTAACTCAACAAAGCATTGATCAACGCTTACTTACAGAGTTTGTTTTCGGACTTTACGGAAGCTTGGCAGATTATTTTGTTTCTTTGGCAAGCGCCCCTGACGATCTTTACTATCATATGAAGGGTCTATTGGACACAATGCAGGAAGAGAGTGGAATGTCCGCATTAGCCAATTTAAACCTTCTTCTTAGGTCGGATATGAGAAATAAAAAAACAGTAAGAGAATGGCTTGATAATCAAGAAAGTTCTTTTGTTTACACCTTACAAGGTTATTTAGGTTTTCTAAGGTCTTCTGGTTTATATGAAACCTTAAAAAGTGCGAAAACAAGAAGGTTTGCCGCTGTGGCTTTTTATCCGCATGATGAACCCGCGATTAAATTTAGTATTCAGGGTTTTAGCTTGAAACCGGCGGGTGGCAACTATTATGTTGGAATAAAAGAAGGCCAAAGCAACTATTATGTTTTTTATCTAGATAATGGCGTAATGCGGGTTTGTACAAATGTAAGAGATGGTATACCAATTAGTTTTAAACCAGAAGAAAAACTAGATTTTATGTTTCAGTCTGAAAAATCCGGTGGAATTATTGCCGCGATTTATTCATAATATATAGTAAGAATAAAATAATAAAGAAGTTATACTTGACAATAACAATTTAAGGTCTTATAATAATTACTATGTCACCTACAAGAGCCGAACTAGGTCGATCAATATCTAAGGTTTTGCTTCTTGCTCCTCTTCTTGCCGCTTGTGGTCCCCCGAGTCCTGTTCCTGAACCAACAACAACCATAGGATTACCAACCGTTCCAAAACTGCCCACTCCCGAAGCAACATCTACTCCCACCGATGAACAAGTGCGCGGTATAAAAACCGAGCAATCAACTCAATCGGCGGTTGGATTCTTAAGAAATATGCGATCTCTTGCAATTGATGATATTAAATCTCTTCCAGACAATAATCCAAACAAAAAAAATCTCACCACAATTATAGAGAATGATTCTTTAGGCATTGTTATGGTTGAAAGGGGTGAAAACTTTTGGACACCCAGACAATATACTGACGGAACTGGTAATCTATATGCCCTATCATCGGTCATCCCCCAAGGAGAAACTCTTGCTTCGGGAAGGGTTGAGGCTTTGCTTGTTGAAGATATGACCACTCATAAAGTCAATGTCGTTCGCTTCGCCTCTAACCCGGAAAATCCAAACGGCGTTCTGGGAATAAATCAACGCGGAGAAACCGCCATAAAAATTAATGATTATTTTGAAAACGGTGCTGTTAATCGAAGCCCAACTATTCTTCTGGTTAGTCCCAACGATCCTAATACTTTTACTCCCCTTTCAGCTGAAAACATTGATGATAATACATGGAGAGCCAATATCCAAATTAACTATCAAGATACGCTTCTAGAAAATAATTTGGCTATGGGCGGAGGAGAACTTCCTGGAGGTTTGCCCACACCCGCCCCCACCGAAGCCGTACCAACGCCAGTTCCAACGGTTGAACCAACTACAAAACCAACAGAAGATTCATTTGTGATTGATCAAAATGGTTTGACCGCTACCTACTCTACAAAAGACGGAGAATCAATATTGGTTACGGTTCCTGACGGAGAAGGATTTAAATTACAACAAGAGGGAGATAAACTGGTTCTTTATCATGAAGGAGTATATTTTGGTGAGTTTAAACCAAACGTAACCGTTGAAGGAAGCCCAACTGGAGGATGGGCAGCTGAATCATCCCAGGCAAAGACATATCTCGAAGAAGAACTGGCTCAAATTCCCAAACAGAAAAATAAATGGTTAATTACTCTACCCATAGACATCAGAGAAACAAAAAATCGCGTAGATATAGGATGGCAAGAATCGCAATTTGTAAGTGGTTGGATGATGCTTAAAATTTCATTCAATGGAACCCTGCCTCTTGGCAACATTGGATTACTAACAGAAAAATTGAGAGTTGATGATTCTGGCTATGGTTTAGTTTTTTATGATCAAAAACTATTAGTAAATCCTTATACCGACTACATACAAGAGGGTGAAGAGACTCGATATCTCTGGGTTTCAGCACAATCCATGTTGGGAGTAAAAGCTAACACAGGTTTTGATAGTAAATTTGGGGGTGTTGTTTCGAGAGCGGCAACTGGACCTATTTATATAGATTACGGCGCCGCCCAAGATTATGAAGATCAACCAATTACTGTTGATAAAATTTTAAAGGTCGGCAATCAACCAGTTTTCATCACTGTCAATCCCTAAACTTCCTTGACTTTAACTTTTGTGTAGACTACCATAATAGTAAACTATGCGTTTTTCTGTAACTAAATTCCTATTAGTATCGTTTGTTATTTTTCTTTGTCTTGATGGATATTTCTTAATAAAGTATCTTTCTTCTCGAAACATAAACAAAAATCAAAGTATAGGTTTTTTTAAAGAAAAACCCGGCAAGTGCCTAATCCTTGAAGAAAAATATTGTTCTAATTATAAAATTATTAAAAACCCTATGAACGAAGAGGATCTTTTAGTTGCTTTTAAACTTCCAAAAAACACGCCACTTTTTTCACCCATTAGTGGATTCTGTCCATTTCCTGATTTTAATCTTAGAAACCCTAATAATAACGATGTAAAAAAATATTCTGGACTCGTTGTTATTGATGCTAAAGACCAAAGGGCCACCTCAATTAAAAAATCTTTTAATTTTATTTTTTTTAATCTTAAAAACGATGGTTGTAGCGTGCCTAAAAAGGGAGAGATTATTGGTGCGGTTGATGATAAGATTATTGATTATTACGGTGATTATAATCTTATTTTTAGTATCACCAAACAATCTTATTCTAATCAAAAATTTTATTTTGAAAATGGCAACGACGAGTTAAAAAAACTGTTTCCATAAATGCTAAAAAAATTTAGTTTAAAAAAAACTGTTTCGTTTTGTTTACTGTTGTTGGTATTCTTTTATGTCGTTAAGTTTGATTCTGTTCGAGCTTGGGATCCTCCCGAGTGGGATGGTAGCTATGATGTTTGTCCACCTGGTTCAAATTGTTCACAACCACAACCTGGTCCTTGCGCTAAAGGTGCCGCTAATTGTCCTGTTTGTGGAACCACAAATTCTGATTGTTGTTCTGGGGCGGCTAATTGGACAAAGTATAAAGCTGAGTGTAAGCTTATTAATCCAAGAATGGGAATTTGTGGTTGGGCTTGGGTTACCGACACTTATGTTTGCTCCACTGCTGATAAATGTTTAGACACTAGCAATCATTATTTAAACGCGGGAGAATGTATTTGTGGTACTTGGGGTGGTCCATATAAGTGGTGTTGTAATGGTTCCGTAGGCGTCGGTTGTACGCAATTGGACGTTGATGGTCGATCTCCCTTCGAGGGAACTTGTGGTGGTTACCGAACAGTGCGCTGTGGAGGCGGTGGTGAACCTGCTTGTGATGACAATGCTTGTCTTGTTGAAGGACCCACTAACACCCCAACACCAACTCTTCCTCCAGGTGAACCAACATACACCCCTGTTCCCACCGGGAGCGGTCAATGTAATCCTCCACCTAGTAATCCAGGCTGTACCTATCCATATACGTGGGAATGTAGCACAACCCAGAGTTGTACCCTAAACGGTGACTGTACTGATGGCTACGATTGGTGTTATACACCTGGATGCTGTTGTAAATGCACTAGCACCGGTGGCTGTTCTCATTCATATAACGCTGCGGCTTTTTCTATAACCGAAGGAAATACTTCTGTTACGGGTGCTCAAGAAGAAGCTAATGCACAAACATTAACTGTCTCGTTAAGTGATATTATTACTCTTAAAGCTACAGACCTCATGACACAGGATATTTGGGCAGTTAAACGCTGGAACTTTTCAAAAGCAACATCCCCCCCCTCTTACTCTTATTTAAGAGCTGACGAAAAACAAGAAATTAAGGCAGTCGCTGCCGATTATACTAAAAAATACGACGGAACCCCTTGTATCTTTTCTAGTTGCACTGAAAAAACTTGGGATGATCCTAATTGTCCACCCCCACAACGAGACCCTGAGGAATGTCCAGGAGGAGGAGCTTGTACATCAGATTGCAGCGTATATGATACCTGGGCCAATGGAGAAATAACCATTGGGGTTGCAAACTATTTCGCTCCTGGATCTTATTATATCAAAGCTAATGCATATGTGGGTTGCGAACATGCTGATGGTAATAGTTATATTAAGTTAAATGTTCTTCCTGATCCACCATCGGGCCTTACGACAACGTGTACCTGTCCAGGCAACCAGGCAACCTTGTCGTGGAATCCTATTTTTGGAGCAGATGCTTATGGTTTAAGAGTAAATAATTTAGCTGAAGGTTGGGATGGTAGCTGTCATTCTGCTTCAGGAGATTTTTGTGACGATGCTGTTCTTGGAACATCATACGTTGTTAGCGTAACGCCTGGCGCCTCATACCAATGGTGGCTTCATTCAATAAACTATAGTAGTGGATGGAGCGATGCTACTTTGGGACCGGATTTTAGCTGTTGTACAATTAGTCCAACCACAATACCAAGCCCAACTATCACTCCGAACCCAACCACTCCTGTTTGTACCGTTAGCAACAGAACCCAAGACAAAACATGTTATAAATATAACCCTGTATTGTCGGCTAACTTTGGCGCAACAGCTGATCAAATCCAGTTTGCTGTCGATACAGATTGGGGATTTGCCAGCCCTTGGTCGTGTAACAGTGGTTGGTTAAGTAGTAATCCCTCAACCTATTCCTCTTGTTCACTGGCAACGCGTACGTTGCCATATTACTGGTCTGCCCGATCCCAATCAACAAGCGTACCGCAATCTTGTCTAATATCAAGCCTGACAACACCTACGCCCAAGATTTTTTATGTTGATAAAACCGCACCCACTCCTCCTGTTACGCCAAACTGTTCTTATAATTCCGTAGGTAAAACCATTGATTTTACCTGGACACCGGCGACAGACTCTAATTGTTTGGCCTGTGGCACAAGCAGAGCCTGTAAATATTGGCTTGAGGGATGGTGGACCGATGGCACTTGGCCAATAAATAATGGCGAGTGGGCTCCGGCAAACGTCAACGCACCCGCCTATGCTTTTTCATGTACTGGAAAAGATGGTCAATACGCTTATCTTAATGTTAGACAATCAA
>Ga0265297_10002279_pt1 | contig 39856 bp, 37 predicted proteins | sample Munlanlwell13791_FD_192502 | JGI IMG/M metagenome (GOLD analysis project Ga0265297, IMG submission 192502) | Leachate microbial communities from a municipal landfill in Southern Ontario, Canada - Leachate well 137-91 | ecosystem: Engineered > Solid waste > Landfill > Unclassified | place...
GAAATGTTTAAATTACAAAACGCCGCTGGAAGCTTTGAAAGAATGCCGTAGAAACAAAAAACAACAGTAATATTCTGTTGCATCATTCTGCTATATAGGTGTTCGGATTGGTGGGGGCGGGTAGGTTTCCAACCAGCCAAACAGCTTATCATAATCGGTTTAATATGTCAATTATTAAATATCTAACCAAATCTGAAAAACAAACTTTTAACTTGGGCAAAAAAATCGCCAAAACCTTAAAAGGCGGCGAAGTATTGGCATTGACCGGCGAATTAGGCGCTGGCAAAACCGTTCTAATCAAAGGCATTGCCGCCGGCTTAGGCATTAAAAAAATCATCACCAGCCCAACTTTTGTTTTAATGAAAGTCTATAAACTGCCAGCCAATAAACTTAGCAACTTAATCCACATTGACTGCTATCGCGCCAAATCATTTCAAGAGATTATCAATATCGGCGCTGCTGAATACTTCGGCCGGCCTGATTCAATCGTGGTAATCGAATGGGCGGAAAAAATCAAGACAATTCTGCCCAAGCAGAGGCTGGAGATTCAGATAGGGCTAAAGGGTGAAAATGCCAGAGAAATACTGATCAAATAAATAAAAACGGCTAATAAAAAATCCCCAATCAAATTAGGGGCTTTTTTTATGAGTTACAAAAACTAAAGCTTAGCGCTAATGTCTTTGGCGACGCGGAAGACTTCGTCAACGCTAGTAATGCCGTCAAGGGCCTTTAATAAGCCATCCTGAATCATGGTGATCATGCCGTACTTGACCCCGATTGCCCGCATATCATATTCCGAAACCTGGCCGGTCAAAATTAAAGTTTCCACTTCTTTATTCATCGTCATGATTTCAAAAATGCCGATTCGGCCCTTGTAACCCAGACCTTGGCATTCTTCGCAGCCGCCGCCTTTATAGAATTTTATTTTTTTCAATTCTTCTTTAGGAATTTTAAAACCTGATTTTTCGGGAATTTCCGATAATATTTCCATTACCCGCGACATGGTTTTATTGTCTAACTCGGTTTCTTTTTTACAATTTTTACAAATCTTTCGGATTAACCGCTGGCCGATCATGGCATTAATGGCCGGCGCTAATAAAAATGGCTTGACCTGCATCGAAAGCAGGCGGGGGATGGTGCCGGCGGCATCATTGGTATGCAAAGTGCTGATGACTAAATGGCCGGTTAAAGCGGCGTTAATGGCAATTTCGGCGGTTTCCAAATCTCGGATTTCACCAACCATCACGATATCCGGATCCTGCCGCAAAATTGACCTTAGGCCATTGGCAAAAGTATAATTTTTACCATAGTCAACTTGGCTTTGGTTGATGCCGGCTAGCTTATATTCAATCGGATCTTCAATAGTAATAATTTTGGTGCCCGGATCATTTAATTTATTCAAAACCGCATAAAGAGTGGTGGTTTTGCCCGAACCAGTCGGACCGGTAGTAACAATCATTCCGTTAGGTTTGGCAATCTCGATTTTTAAAGCCTCAAAGGCTTTTCCCCGGATACCTAAATCTTCAAAAGCCAAACCGACGGCCGAAGACATCAAAAGCCGCATAACGACGCTTTCACCATAGGCAGTCGGCAGCGCGGAAACCCTGACATCGATTTTTTCTTTGCTCATGAATATCGTAAACCGGCCGTCTTGCGGTCGGTCTTCAATATTAATCTTCAATTTAGCAACTAATTTAACCCGGGCCACTACCTGGGGCCAAATTTTCGGTTCAAGCTGGGCGGCATCATGCAAAATTCCATCAATTCGGAAACGAATCTTAATTCCTTTTTCTTCGGCCTCAATATGAATATCCGAAGACCGGGCTTTGATTGCCGCCGCTATAATCAGAGTCAGCATGTCAGTAATTGAGACTTCTTTCAATTTCTCATTCAAATCGCGGAAAGTTTGGATATCCTGCTCATATTTTCTGATGTCATTCTCGGTAATTTCCACGCCGCTTATAAATTTCCTGATTTTCGGTACGGCTTGATAAAGTTTTAAAGCGAAATCAAGGCTATAGGGAGAAATCAAATAGACTTTTACTTCCAAATGGTTTTCCTTGGCCACTCTTTTAATGGCGGCTTGAAGCTTTTGGTCAGTTGGATCCAAGGTGCCAATTCGGATATCATAAGAGCCGCGGAAAAAACAAACTGCTTGTAATTCCTTGGCTTCTTTTTCGGAAAAAATTGTCAAAGTCTCCGGACTAATCGGTAAACCCTTAAGATCAATGTATTGAACGCCGATAAACTGGGCCTGGGCCTGGGCTTCTCTTTCTTTTTCTTTGATTTTAATGTTTCTCATTTTATCCGAAAACCTCTCGGCGGTTTCAGCCGAAAAAATTTGTGGCTTTTGGGTTGCCAAAGCTTCTTTGAATAAATTATCGTCAGTAAGCATAAATTAACCTGTTTTATCCTTTGTTATAGTCATTATAGGTTTTTTTCCACTTGCTGACAAGGAAATTTTAAAACCCCCTGATTAGGAGGGGGCGCATGAAATAAAACAAGTTACTATAAATCTAACTGAAAATCCTCTGCAAAAGACTGGCCAAAGCCAACTTTCGGCCGGTGAGCAATTCAAAGACTAAAACCCAGCTGCCCCAGCGGAAAGTCACCAAAATAATTTCAACAAACAGAAAAGCCACTAATAGGGCCGATAAAAGAAAAATTAAACCAAAGGTAAATCCGGAATAAATACCCAAAAAGGTTAGTAAAAGAAAAGGTAAAACGATAAACAAAAGACCATTAACTAGCAAAGAAATTAAGAAAAGAATAATGGCAATTTCAAAACTTAAAAGCCAATTCTTTTTGAAAATGTCCAAGGCTGAAGTAATTGACTCTTTGAATGACCAATCCTTTAAAATTATGCCGCAAATGGCATAACGACCAATAAAAGAAACTATCAGTTCAATCGCCAAAACGATATCAAAAAGCAAGATAAAAACTAACAGATAACCGGGGAATTTTATGGCGGATAATAAAATAACAATTCCGGCCAAACCCCAGGTAACGATTCGTAACAATACATTCAAACCGAGAACCGGCCAAAATTTTATTAAGCCGAAATCAAAGCCCGCCCGCCAACTTAAACGTTTGCCTTTAGTAAGGCTAACTATCTGACTGATTAACGCTGTCTGGGAAATAACCGCCAGCCAAACAGTCAAAACAACAAGGCTTAAAAGCAATAAAAAAATTAAGATTATCAGAAATAAAAATAAAGGATGAATCAAAAATACTTTTGCCGCACCGCTTAGGCCGCTAAGCGAAAACAAACCGCCGGCCTGCAGTCCCTGCAAAAAAGCAAATAGAATCCGGTCAATGCCGAAATTATAGCTGCTAAAAATCAGATCGCCGCCCAAAAAAACGGCAAAAAAACCAAAAAACCAAATATTCGGATTTTGCCAAGCGACTTTAAAAGCTTGCTTAAAAATTTGGCGATAAGTGTACATAGGCTGATTGGTAATTAAATATTAACTTTCGCCTCGTCCTCAACAAAAATTGCATCAAACTCTTCTTTTTCCAAAGTCTCTTTTACCAAAAGCAATTTGACAATCGCTTCGAGTTTATCCCGTTTTTTTCTAATGATACTGGTGGCGGTTTTGATTGATTGATTGATAAAATTAGTAATTTCCTTATCAATCAGTTCGGCGATTTTTTCACTATAATCGCGCTGTTCCGTGATTTCCCGGCCTAAAAATATCAACTCTTCCCTTTTGCCGAATGTCCGGGGGCCCAAGGCATCACTCATTCCATATTGCATGATTAATTGGCGGGCCAGTTTAGTCGCTTCCTTTAAATCGTTGGAAGCACCGGTTGTCACATCGCCAAAGATTTCTTTTTCAGCGATATAGCCGGCCAAAAAAACTGCGAGTTCGTCAATAAATCCGGCTTTGGATTGAAGGTATTTATCCCTAAGCGGCATTTTTAAAGTATAGCCGGCGGCTCGGCCCCGCGAAACAATTGAAACTTTCTGAACCGGATCAGCATTAGGCAGCTCATGGGCAACTAAGGCATGGCCGGCTTCGTGGTAAGCCGTAATTTTCTTCTCTTCCTCGGAAAGCAGATGGCTTTTCCGTTCCGGCCCTAAAATAACTTTTTCGATGCTTTCCAAAATATCATTCATTTCAACTTTCTTTTTATTCCGCCGGGCGGCCAAAATTGCCGCCTCGTTAAGCAAATTGTTCAAGTCGGCGCCGGTAAATCCCGGGGTTCTTTCGGCCACCCGCCGCAAATTGACCTCTTTATCCAAGGGTTTTTTCCGGGCATGAACTTTTAAAATTGCCTCTCGGTCATCGATGTTTGGCGCGTCCAAAACAATCCGCCGATCAAACCGGCCGGGCCGCAGTAAAGCGACGTCTAAAATATCAGGCCGATTAGTCGCGGCAATTACAATAATATTAGTACTGATGGCAAAACCGTCCAATTCGACTAAAATTTGGTTTAAGGTTTGTTCCCGCTCGTCATTAGAACCGCCTAAACCAGCGCCGCGCTGCCGGCCAACGGCATCGAGCTCATCAATAAAAATAATACAAGGCGAATTTTTTTTAGCTTTATTAAATAAATCTCGGACTCGGGAAGCGCCAACACCGACAAACATTTCAACAAATTCCGATCCGGAAATACTGAAAAAAGGAACATTGGCTTCGCCGGCAACGGCCCGGGCCAATAGTGTCTTGCCGGTTCCCGGCGGACCAATCAATAATACTCCTTTAGGCACCCGAGCGCCCAAATTGATAAATTTTTTTGGATTTTTCAAAAATTCAATAATTTCCAATAATTCTTCTTTGGCTTCTTTGGCACCGGCCACATCCTGGAAAGTCACTTTATTGCGCTGATCCTGGGGTGCAACTTCCCGGGCCCGGCTTTGGCCAAACATCAAAGCTTTGCTGTTAGCGCCCTGAACTTGGCGCATCATCAGATAGATGAAGCCGGCGATAAGAATCAAAGGAATTAAAAACGGCAAAAGCATAGTTAACCAAAATTGAAAACCCGACGGCTGGCCCACTGAAACTTGAACCCCCGCCAGTTTGGCCGAGTCGACATTATAATTCTTCAATAAAGTGCTTAAAGATTCGGTCGGCTCTTTTTGAGTTTGGACCGTGCTATTATCTTTTAAAGTGACAATGATTTGGTTATCAACCACTTTAATTTCTTTGACTTCGCCCTGGTCAATCTTGCCAATCAGGGTAGTAATATCAATATTAGTCGGCGGTTTTTCCGGATTAAGATAAACGCTAAAAAGACTAGCGATAATCAAAAAAACTAGAAAGATTATTAAAAAATTTCTTGATAATTTCTTCATAATAATTTTATGGGCAACCCCCCGCCCATCTTTAACTTGTTATTTGAGGGGATGAAATTTTAAGAATTGACTCTTATCCTTTTTGGCCTTAACCTGATTAGTTAAGGCCGAGCAAAACTAATATTAGTATAGCGGTTTTAAGCGATATTATCAACCAAATTATAATCAACCGTTTTAAGATTCTTTCTCTTGGCTTGATTCGGTCGGCGATTCCAAATTGGTTTCTTGCTGGGGCAAAGTTTCCGATTTCAGCTCAACAGAATCAACGGCCTTTTTAGCCGGCCCTGATTTATCCTTTAAGGCTTTAAGGCTCAGGCCCAGCCGGTGATTATTCGGCTCAATGGATAAGACTTTGAAATCCAAAGTATCTCCGGGTTTAGCGATTTCACTCGTATCGCTGATCGGCTTATCCGATAATTCGGAAATATGGGCTAAACCATGAATCTCCGGATCTAGCTCGACAAAAAGGCCGAAAGGATTGACTTTCAAAACTTTGCCTTTCACCACCTGGCCGACTTTATATTTTTCAACTACATTTTTCCAGGGATCGGCTTTGAGCTTTTTCATGGAAAGGAAAATCTTGGAACCTTCAACATTGATAATTTCTGCTTTGATTTTATCACCGACTTTAACCAGATCAGAAGGGCTGTCAATTCTTTGCCAGGCTAATTCCGAAATATGAACCAAACCTTCCAGTTTATCAGCGCCGAACTCGACAAAGACGCCAAAATCAGTCACGGCGGTGACTTTGCCATCAACGACATCGCCGACTTTGTAGCTGGCGATAACATCTTTTTGTTTTTCTTCCCAACCGGCCTTTTCCGAGACGATTAATTTTTCTTCAGCTTCATCCACATCGATTACTTTAACATCAAAATCATGACCGATGTAACTTTTCAGCCGTTCTAAAATCCGATTTTTATCGCCGCCGGGAACTCGCGGATAGTGCTCAGGCATTAATTGCGAAACCGGCAAAAAACCAGGGATTCGGCCGACTCTGACCATTAAACCGCCTTTGTTCGCATCAGTGACTGTTGCTTTAACGATTGATTCTTTTTGCCTTAAGTCGGTTAAATTGTCCCAGGCCTTCTGATGGCCGGCAAAACGGAATGAAAGTTCCATCTCTCCATTTTCATTCTCTAATTCGATAACCGTGGCTTCAACCTCATCACCAATTTTAAGGCCGGCGTACTCATTTGATTCATCATAGAATTCCCGGCCCCTGACGACACCGGCGGTAAAACCATCGATATCCAAACGAATCTCGGACCGAGAAATGTCAATTATTTTGCCTTTTACCAAGTCACCAACTTTAGGAATCTTAATAAAATCCCCCTCAGCAAGAATTTTCTGAAACTGAGAGGTTTGGTCTTTAGTCTTAATATCAGGCTCATTAAACTTAGTGTCTTTTCCTGTCATAAATTTTCAGTTAACCTCCCCAAAATCTCGGAGAAGCCCCCATAAATATGGGATAAATTAATTAAGTTTAAACACTAAAAAAGTATAGTTTATATTAACATGTTTGTAAAGACTTGGCAAGTGTCTGTTAAATTTACTGAAAGGTGACCCGTTCGGCTTTAGCCGGCTGTAGCCAGACATTGTTTTTCTAATAAATACTCGCTTTATCTGCCTTTAACTGATTAAATAGTTTTACTGTTATTAAAGCCCGCTAAAGCCTACCCCCAAGCGAGCGAAGTGAGTTGAAGGTGGGGGTCACCATTCTTATGATTATTGGTAACCAGGCGAATTTTATGCTAAAATGGATATAAATTAGACAAAAAATAACCAGACTTTATGTACCGAGTATCAACCAATATACCCAAAGAAAAATTCGAAAAAATGATTTCCGGAAATAAAAATTATGTTCCGAGTGAAACTCTCCGGGCTTTAAAAGAAAATAAGAAAAGTAACGTTTTATACAAAAAATCAGTCGGAAAGGACGAGGCTTTGGATATACTCCGATACTTGGCTGAAAAAGGACTGATTCCGCTGACACGCAGCCCTTATAAAATCGTTCAAGCCGCAATTAGAGAGCAAAAGAAAGAGGGGCAAAAAAAGAAAGACGAGAAAAAGACTAGGCCGGAAAAACAAAAGCAAACCAAGGAAGAAAAGACACCGCCAAAAGGCATTTCCCCGCGAAGAGCTCGGGTTTATATTGCCATGGAGCGAGGCGATGAGCTAGCCGCCGAAGAAAGGGGTGAATCTAAAATTCGATATGATCGCCGCAGCCCAAGCAATCAGCTGTTAGAAAAGCTTGATCGAGAAAAGGCAGCTCGGGATAATAAGGGAGGAACAAAAACGGAAAATGATAAAGATGGGGAATATCAGATTAGAAAAGATGGCTGGAAGCGGAAACCAAAATTGATTGACACAAGCAAATTAGACGACATGGATATTGGTTGATTTTACATCTATCTAAACAAATTACAAGCTAGGTCGCGGGAGCGAGAGCGAAACAAGGGTGCTTGAATAATAATTAGCAAAAAGCTTTAGGGGTAAATATGGCAACTAATCGTTTTCAAGACATTTCCATTAAAAAAGTCGGCGCCGGTAGTTTTTACCAGGCAGGAAAACTAGGAGGGCAATTTCGGCGCCGAGGTTTAGCCGGAGCCTTAAGGAGCGCTAAAGCCGGCGGCAAATTTACTTACGCCAAAAATCTTTCCAATAAAGATTTGGAGAAATTCCAGGCGGTAGTTGGCACAAGATTAGCCAGACTAGCTAAGCATTCCGAGGGTTTTTCACTAAGGACGCGGCGGGAGATAATGGCGGAATTCGAAAGAATGCGGAAGGCAGGTGAAATTTCAGCTACAGACAAAGATGATTTCCGCCATATTGTTGCCGCTTTAAGTGCGGGGGGCAAAAAACAATCCGTTTCATCAAAAATCAGTCATGGGCCAAAGCAATCAACTCAACGAGCAATAAGTTTTACTAATAATAAAACCAACCAAAAATCAGATTTAAAAACAAATGTCCAAACTAATGTTGCCAGCACGGGCAAAATGAGTATTGCCCAAGAGGCAGCCAGTAAAAGAAGGTTGTCAAGTCTGGTTAAGAGTGAAGCTATGGCTGATTCGAACCAATTTGAATCGAATCAAAACAAATTTCAAGCTAAAAAATATCCTAATAATAATCAGGATAATAAATCCGAAGATCGCCGGAATGTAATTGCTAAAAGAGATAATTTGGCTCCCGAGGATAAAGGAAAAGTAATTGAATTAGATATTGGCTAAAAGCCAAAAAATACCCCCAAAAAATAGCTGAAATAAGCTAAAAAATTAAGCCTATTTTTCTTGCCAAAACACTGAATATTTGCTAAAATAGAAGTGACGGAAAAGTCCCTTTTTTAATTTTAAAAAACTGATCAGTAAATCACTAAATTAAGTTTTAAGGCTAGCAAACAGCAACCTGGGGGCTTGATTTACTTGATTTGCTGGTCCGCTTCGCCTCGCGCCGAGCGGGACCGAGCTCACTTGATTCATTAAATACTATGATTATTAACTGGTTTGGCCAATCTTGTTTTAAAATTCAAGGGGAGAAAAGCATTGTGGTCACAGATCCTTTTGGTAAATCCTGCGGTCTGAAAGTACCGCGTTTGGCTGCCGATATTGTCACCATCAGCCATGATTTTGATGAGGCGGACAATTCTTCGGCGGTCAAAGGCATCACCGAAAACGAACCGTTTATTATTAACGGGCCAGGCGAATATGAAATAAAAAATGTATTCGTCTATGGTATTTTTTCCCATACAAACAACCAAAACGACAAAGATCAAAAAAAGAATCTCATTTACCGCCTGGAAATCGACGGCATTAGCCTGGGCCATTTGGGCGGATTAGACCATGTTTTAGCCAACGGTGAAATTGAAAAATTAGAGGGTGTTGATATTTTGATGATTCCAGTCGGCGGCACTTATACCATCAACGGCAAGCAAGCAACCGAAATAATCAGCCAGCTTGAACCCAGGATCGTCATCCCGATGGCTTACAATATCCCCGGTTTAAAGTTAAAACATAAAATTGATGAGGTTAAAGTCTTCTGTAAAGAATTTGGCGCTTGTCCGCGAGAAGAAATCAATAAATTCAAAGTAACTAAAAAGGATTTACCCCAAGAAAATCTGGAAGTAATCATCCTTCAACCTTAAATATGGAATGGGGCAAAAAATCAGCTGGCCAAAAAAATGAGGGTCAAAAATTCAGGATTCAGGATTTACCGGAAAATACCAGAAAAAAAATTTTAATTACAAGCGTCGCTATCCTGACTTTAATAATATTTTCGATTTGGCTGGTCTATTTAAAAGCTAATTTCGAAAAGACAAGCAATCAACCTCCGGATGAAAAATGGGAGCAAATCAAAAAAGACTTATCGGGCTTATTGGAAAACACCGGAAATGATTTGGAAAAACTAACAGGTCAAATTGACCAGCAAGATAAACCAACAACTACTCTGGCAACAACTACCCCGCCAAGTTTGCTTGAAGAAACTAATAAGCCAACCATAACTCCCGCTCTTTCTGAAGAAGAATTGCAAGAAATAAAAAATAAATTATTAGAAAAAACTAATTAAGATATGCCAAAGAAAGTAAAAAAATCAAAATCGCCTTCAACCAAAGAACAAAAGAATGAGGGAAAGAAAAAGATTGAAAAGAAAGAAAAGTCCTTGCCGGAAATTTCCCAGCCGGCTGATAAAAATGGCATCGGCAAATTAATCCAAAGACCGATTGTTACGGAAATGCAAGAGTCATATTTGGATTACGCCATGTCGGTAATTATTGCCCGGGCCTTACCTGACGTTCGGGACGGTTTAAAACCGGTTCACCGGCGAATTTTATATGCCATGTGGAATATCGGCTTGCGGCCGGGGGCAAAATTCAGAAAATCAGCCACTGTGGTCGGCGAAGTTTTAGGCAAATACCACCCTCATGGCGATATGGCGGTTTATGATTCCCTGGTCCGCATGGCCCAGGATTTTTCTTTACGCTACCCCTTAATCAAAGGCCAAGGAAACTTTGGCTCAATGGACGGTGACGGAGCCGCCGCCATGCGCTATACGGAAACTAAATTGGCCAATATCGCCGAAGAACTCCTTATTGATATTGAAAAGGAAACGGTTAATTTTACTCCTAATTATGACGGCACTCAAAAAGAACCAACTGTCATGCCGGCCAAACTGCCGAATTTACTGATTAACGGCACGATGGGAATTGCCGTTGGCATGGCCACCAATATTGCTCCCCATAATTTAACTGAGGTGATAGACGGGACAATCCATTTAATCGATCATCCGGATGCAACTGTTGACGACTTATTCAATTTTATCAAGGGGCCTGATTTTCCAACCGGCGGCATAATTTTTGATACAAACGAAATTAAACAAACTTACGCCACCGGCAAAGGCGGGGTAGTGGTTCGGGCCAAGACTGAAATCATCGAGGGTAGCGGCGGCGCTTTTAAAATTATTGTTTCGGAAGTTCCTTATCAAGTCAATAAAGCGTCGATTTTAGAAAAAATTGCCGAATTAGTTAAGGATAAAAAAATCGACGGCATCAAAGATTTAAGAGACGAATCATCAAAAGAAGGGGTACGGGTGGTAATTGAATTGAAAAAAGACGCTTATCCGAAAAAAGTTTTGAACACTCTTTTTAAATTAACCGACCTGCAGACGACGTTTCATTCCAATATGCTGGCCTTAGTAGACGGCATCCAGCCTCGAGTTTTGACCTTAAAGATGATTTTGGAAGAATATATCAAACATCGCCAGGAAGTGATTCGAAAACGAACGGAATATGATTTAGCCAAAGCCAAAGAGCGAGCCCATATTTTGGCCGGCTTGAAAATGGCGCTGGCCAAAATCGACGCCGTAATTAAAACTATTAAACAATCAAAAGACAAAGAAATCGCCAAAATCAATTTGATTAAAAAATTCAAACTTTCCGAACGGCAAGCCGTAGCGATTTTGGAAATGAGGCTCCAGCAGTTGGCTAATTTGGAACGTTTAAAAATTGAGCAGGAATTGAAAGAAAAATTAGCTTTAATCAAAGATTTAGAATCGATTCTAAAATCAGCAAAAAAGATTTTAGATATCATCAAAAAAGAATTAATCGAGATTAAAGAAAAATATGGCAATGAACGGCGGACGCAAATTGTTGCCCATGGCGCTAAAAGCTTTTCCACTGAAGACTTGATCCCTGACGAAGACACAATTGTAACAATTACCAAAGACGGCTACATCAAACGCCTGCCGCCGGAAACTTTCAAAACTCAGGGCAGAGGCGGCAAAGGAGTCGTCGGCTTAACGACCAAAGAAGAAGATGCGGTTGAACAATTCTTCACGACCACGACTCATTCCGATATCCTCTTTTTCACGACCAAGGGACGGGTCTTTCAGCTGAAAGCTTATGATATCCCCAAAGGTTCCCGCACGGCCAAAGGCCAGGCGATTGTTAATTTCTTGCAACTGGCTCCGGAAGAAAAAATTTCAGCGGCTTTGCCTTTAAGCGAGCTGGGTGATTATAAATTTTTGGTGATGGTAACCAATAAAGGCAATATTAAAAAAGTTAATGTTACGGATTTTGATAATATCCGCCGTTCCGGTCTGATTGCCATCCGGCTGAAAAAGAACGATGAATTAGAATGGGTCAAGCCTTCGGCCGGCAAAGATGAAGTAATTTTAGTCACAGCTTTGGGCCAAGCCATCAAATTCAGAGAATCGCAAGTCCGACCGATGGGCCGAGCCGCCGCCGGCGTCAGGGGAATCAGATTGAAAGGCAATGACCAGGTGGTTGGGATGGACATTGTTGATCCGACCCTGGCTAAAGTCGGCCATCTGCTGACCATTATGGCTAATGGCTATGGCAAACGCAGCAGCCTGGCTAATTATAAAACCCAGGGCCGCGGCGGTAGTGGCATTAAAACGGCAAAAATCACCTCTAAAACCGGCAATATCGTTGCCGCCACCGTTGTTAATGCTAAGGCGGTTGAAGAAGACATGATTATCATCTCCGCCAAAGGCCAGGTGATTCGACTCCCGCTAAAATCAGTCAATGTTTTAGGCCGGGCCACCCAGGGAGTAAGATTAATGAAATTTAAAGAAGATGACGATAAAGTCGCCTCGGCTACTTTTATCTAACTTTATCCCTCTATCACTTGTTCTATCCCCGGGCGCAAGGCGTCCCCGCCGAGAGTACTTGGATAGCTGACCTTTGATGCTTGGCGATACACTTCGCACCCAGAACTTTATCACTCATCTCATTGCTTAAAATCTAAAATTAGCGTAAAATATATTCTAGCTACAACTAATCATTAATAATTACTAACGACTATCTACTAAATAATTACTATGTCTGTACCCGCCAAAAGAAGAAGCCGATCAAAAGGCAAAAGAAACCGAGCGCACCAAGCTTTAATTAAAAAGAATCTGGTTAAATGCTCAAAATGCGGCAAACCAACCTTGCCGCACCGAGTTTGTCCGTTTTGCGGCAGCTACCAAGGTCGCGAAATCATCAAATTAAAAGTAAAAAAGAAGAAAGAAAAGAAATAATAGCCCATTATTTTTTTACTTTCTTAGCTTCTTATTTTCTTAACATATTATGTCCAACCGCCATTTAGCCCGCACAATTGCCCTGCAAACTCTTTATCAGTGGGATTTTAATGAGAAAAATAAAGAGAACCTCGAAACGGTGATTAAACGGAACCTGAAAGAATTCGCCCCTCAATTTGACGATAAAGGATTCATTGAGCGCCTCGTTAAAGGCGTAATCAAAAACCAACCTGAAATTGATCAACTAATCACGACTTATGCGCCGGAATGGCCGATTGAACAAATTACGATGGTTGATCGTAATGTTTTGCGGATCGGCATTCAAGAAATGAAATATGATCCGGAGATTCCGGAAAAAGTGGCAATCAATGAGGCAATTGAACTGGCCAAAACTTTTGGCGGCGAATCATCCGGCAAATTCGTCAATGGCGTCCTGGGAACAATTTACAAAGAATTACTCAAACAAAAACCGGAAGGCAAAAAGCTGGAGACAATTAAACCAACTGATAATTAAACCATGAAAGACTTTTCTCATTTTGAAAAAAAGCTTAAAATAAATTTTAAAAATCAGGATCTGCTCAAACAGGCTTTTGTCCATCGTTCTTATATCAACGAAAACCCAAGCTTCCCTTTAGGCCATAACGAACGACTGGAATTTTTAGGCGATGCCGTCTTGGAACTGGTGGTTACCGAATATCTATATCGGAGTTACCCCAATCCCGAAGGCGAACTGACTAATTGGCGGGCGAGTTTAGTCAACAGCCAAATGCTGGCCAAACTGGCCAAAAAAATTGAGATGGAAGAATACCTGTATTTAAGCCGGGGTGAAGCTAAAGATGCCAACAGTAAAGCCAGAAATTATATTTTGGCCAATGCGTTCGAAGCCTTAATCGGATCGATTTATCTTGACTTGGGCTATAAAAAAGCCAGCGAATTCATCAACAAAATATTAATTCCCGAACTCCCTTATATCCTTTCGCATCAACTTTATCTTGATCCTAAAAGCAAATTTCAAGAAATTGCCCAGGAAAAACTAGGAATTACCCCAAATTACAAAGTGATTAAGGAAAGCGGTCCCGACCACGACAAAAAATTTCAAGTCGGCGTTTATTTGGATGAAGAATTAATTGCCCAAAGCAGCGGCTCAAGCAAACAAGAAGCGCAGGTTAATGCCGCCGCCAAGGCATTGGAAAAGAAAAATTGGGAATAATAACGCGATACTAAATTAGTATCATTCGCATATATTAGTAATTAGTATTATATTTTATGAAAATTGATGATTTATTTAAAGCGGCAGTTGACAGCAACGCTTCGGACCTTCATATTGTTGCCGGCATGCCGCCGATTTTAAGAGTCGACGGCAATTTAGAGCCAATTAAAGGCCAGACAAAAATTACGGCCAAAGCCATTGAAGAATTGATTTTTCCCATCCTAACCGAAAAACAAAAAGATATTTTTCAAAACAAAAGAGAGCTGGATTTATCCTATGAAATAAAAAGCGGCCATCGTTTTCGGGTTAACCTCCATTGGGAAAGGGATAATATCGGCCTAGTCGCCCGCGTCATTTCTTCCAAAATCCCGACTATGGAAGATCTCGATATGCCCGAAATTGCTTATAAACTCCTGGAAATGAAGCAGGGCTTGATCCTTATTACCGGACCGACTGGCTGTGGCAAATCATCCACTTTGGCGGCCATGATTAATTACATTAACACTAAACGTTCCGTTAATATTATCACCCTTGAAGATCCGATTGAATTTCTGTTCAAGGCTGATAAAAGCATCATCAAACAGCGCCAGCTTCATACTGATATGCTTACCTTTAATGATGCTTTAGTCCACGTCTTGCGTCAGGATCCGAATGTAATTATGGTGGGCGAGATGCGCGATTTGGAAACAATTGCCGCTACGATTACTATTGCCGAAACCGGCCATTTGGTTTTGGCCACTCTCCATACCCATAATGCCGCCCAAACTATCGACCGAATCATTGATATTTTCCCGCCGCATCAACAGCAGCAAATCAGGCTGCAAGTTTCAATGACGCTTAATGCCGTCTTGTCCCAGCAGCTGATTCCCAAAAAGGATGGCGGCCGGATTGCCACCCGGGAAATTCTTTTGAATGTCCCGGCGGTTTCCAATTTAATCCGCGAAAATAAAATCTCCCAAATCAAAACCGTAATCCAAACCAGCGGCGAAGAAGGCATGGTCACAATGGATCAAGATTTAATCAATATGTATAACGAAGGTCTAATTGACAAGGAAGTGGCCCAGGCCCACATGTCTAATCCGGAATTACTTGGATAAAAATTAAAACTTAGATATCAAAAAATCATCCCATTTATCAAAGGATGATTTTTTGGTGGGACGAAGAAGGCAATAAAGCCCTCTTAATCGCTGTCATATTCTCTGAGTATTAGTGAGGGCAAGGAGGAATGAGGTGATGATGCAGAGTTGGGGGTCGGTGAATTTTTTTAATTTTAGTAAATGAAACTAAATGATAAATCCCATTCTTATCTCTTGGTATAAATCTCTCAAACTCTTCATCGATCCATATTTTAGTTTTAACTTTAAATTTTTTGTTATGTTTATTAACTTTAGTAACCAAATATTTAAGGATCTTGTAGCAATATTTTGGCGTTAGATGTGGAGGCATTGGATAAAAATCGCTCGCTGCCTCAAAAGCAAGGTAAATCGGATGGCTAAAGCCTCTTTTTTTAATCTTATATTTTTTTCTATACCTTGAAGAAAAATACCCACCAGTAAATGGCTCTTTTTGCCCTCTTATAACTGCATAAGGTTCTGTAAATGACATTATGGCATCAGGAATAAACCTTAGAATATTAATTGAAATATAATTCGGGTTCAATTCAAAGACTGCCGTATTAATTGATTTTTTGGTATCTTCAAAGCTTTCTACCATCATCTTTTTTCTTCCATTTTCTACAATTTTTTTAGGCCCACCAAAAATAAGAAAGCATGATTTTATTATCCCTAAATTATTCATTATTTTATAAACTTTTTTTGCCCTTTCTACATAATCTTGGGGGGTCTTGATTAACGGAGGATAGTTTTTATTTAACCCAGGAATAACTTTATTCATTCCTACAACAACTTCTGGCGCTAATGATTCAACGCCAGTAAACATATATGCGACTCCAGATTCTTTCATTTTTATTAAAATTTCTTCATCTAAACAATCAACTCTTGTATTGAATCCCCAAATAACCCCATACTTTTTATGAAAATTTTTTATTAAGGATATGATTTGTAAAGCCCTTTTTTTATCATATGTGAAAGTAGAATCATCAAAATAAATAGCTCTATAGCCTTCTCTCATAAGAATCTTAAGTTCCCTCTTAATACTTGTTAAACTTCTTTTCCTAACAAAAGGTCCTTTGGTGCTTTCTCCACAAAAAACACAACAATATGGGCAACCAATTTGAGTCATCATTTGGGCTGTTTTTTTAATGCCAAAAATTTCTGTAAAATTATAGGAAGGATAGAAATGCAATCTTAGAGGAAGGTAATCGTCAATATTTCCTACCAAAGGTCTTTTCGGCGTTTGGATAACTTTTTTCTTTTGTTTATCAAAGTAAATCAAACCTTTAATTTTTGCCCTATCTTTAAGAAATATTTTTTTCCTGACAGAATCTGCAATCTCAGAAATAGTTATAAGACCTTCCCCAATACAAAATGCATCAATATTAGGATATAAAGGTACTATCCCATCACACCAAGTTGCTCCAACGCCGCCAACAATAATTGGCGCATAGTTTGGAGAATTTAAATTTCTTCTTCCTTTCGTTAAAAGAATTTTATGACATCTCTCAGCAATTACCATTGCTATATCTGTTTGAAAACTTAAATAAGAAATTCCAATCAGGTCGTAATCTTTTTTTGACAATACTTTATCTAATGCAGAAATTCCAAGTATATCAAGGTCTAAAATTTCAACATTGTAACCTTTCCTCAATAAAACACCGGCAAGATAGTCAGGGGCCATTGTTTTCCCAGGGTAGGTTCTTGCCGGGAATGGCGGAATAATAAATAAAACATTCATCCGGTTCATTTTAGGTTTCATAGATTACTTTATAAAAATCACCCTCATCGATTTTTGGCTTCATAAAATAAAGTTATAAGGTTTCAATTAATTTTGGATTTAAAATTTTCGCTGATTTTCCAAACGCCTTTTTCTCTGAAAGCTGCGATATTTTGCCTTTTGGCGGCATTGGTCATTGCCGGAGCGGATTTTTTATGTTTTTTGACATATTCGGAAAGGGTGATAATCTTTTCGCCTTTAAGATAAGTAATCCGTTTATGAAGTGATTCAATCAAAGCTAGGGAAATGACTTTTTCCATTGCTTTAGTACTTTTACCATAACGATAATCGCCAAAAGATTGGTAATAATCTTTTTTTTCTTTGTCGCGAATAATAATCATTGGCAAGCCTAAACGCTGAAGCTGAAAACAAATAAGCACCCGGCCGATCCGGCCATTGCCGTCGCAAAACGGATGGATAGTTTCAAAATCAAGATGAAACTTAGCAATCTTATCTAAAAAATAAGCCGATAAATCGCTACTATATTCAATCAAAGTTGATTTAATCATCTCTTCAACCTGCTCTGGTGCCGGCGCAATATAAGTTCCGACTCGAACATATTCGCCTGCCTGTCTAAATCGGCCGGCAATATTGTCATTAATTCCGCCAATGAGCATTTGGTGCAAAAGCTTAATCAATTCTTTGTTTACTTCAGTTTCTTTGGATTTGCTGCGGATATAATCAATTACCCGCGCCAAATTTTTTGCCTCATATACTTCCCGTAAAGAAACATCCCGTGAAACCTCCATATCCAAAAGGATCTTTTCGGTTTCTTTAAGCGTCAGGGTGGAATTTTCAATGGCGTTTGAATTATAGACGCTTTCTGGAATTTCCGCTTCATCAATCATCAGTAAAAGAGAATCTTTGCCCTGGCTGAGGATATCAAATTCGCTTTTTAAGGCCTTGATTGTGTCTTTGATAGGTTTTGTTGTAGCCATATTATGTTTAGTTAAGATTATATAGGTATAATACACGATTAACTAATAAATGTCAATAATTAGTGAATTAGTGACATTAATTAGTCTATTTTCACTAAATTGTATATAAATAATATCTTAATACAGGGTTTTTTCGAAGCTTTAGCTATTTACCTACTAACCAGCCTAGACAAGCAGGAAAAATAATTGCAACTAAAAAAGAACGAAACCAATCCGCTCTTTTTTAGATTCTAAAATTTTGACCCCACTCAGTCTCAAACCTTTTTGAACCCTATGGGTCTCTCGACCTGTCCCGCACTTATTTTACTGATCAATGTTTAAACTGAATAATCTATTTTTCTAAGTAAAAAATTGGTTTTTAATATGATTGCTGAGTAAAATAGGTGCGGGATAAAAAATGTAGCTGGTTGGCCACGTCGCTCGCGAGCGACGTGGTGCGCCCAGCAGGATTCGAACCTGCGACCTTCTCCTTAAGAGGGAGCAGCTCTACCAACTGAGCTATGGGCGCAAGAAATTTTTAAATTTTTTGAATTCTCTACCGACCGCTTGCTCAAGAGTCCGCCAGCTGGCGGATCTACCAGCTGAGCTAACGTCTCACGAGCGGAAAACCTTTAACCTTCTGATCCGACCCCCGCACCAAATTCGCACCTGGTAGGAGTCGAACCTACAACCCCTTGGTCCGAAGCCAAGTGCTCTATCCATTGAGCTACAGGTGCAAATTTGGTGCGGGACTATCCATTGAGCTACGGACGCATAGAAAGGTGCTGGGCAAGCTTTGGGTGCCGGCTAAATATAACTTAAATAGACTAGCATGAAATGGCTAAAAAATCAATACTTAGTCAGCTATCAGGCAGAATCATACCCAAGAAAAGAGATTAAACAGGCTAAAAGAAAATTAAAGGACTTGACTTGATATAACATATACGTTATACTGCCAATAGTATGAAATCTTACAAAAAATTAAAGCGACAATTGCTTAAAGACCGCCAAATCAATCAAGCCTATAAAAAAATCGGCCCAGAGTTTGAGTTAATCCAATTAATTATCAAAAGACGTCTTAATCGGGGTTTAACTCAAGCCGAGCTGGCCAAAAGACTCAATACCAAACAATCAGCCATTTCTCGTCTTGAATGCGGAGATTATAATCCCAGCCTGGCTTTTCTTAACCGATTAGCCGAAGCTCTTGAAACTAAGCTGCATATTTCTATTTTTTAATAACCAAAAAACATCTGACATGATTTTTATAATCAACAGTTAACTCCTAACTGTTTTTTATTAGGATAATATATAATTTTCTGGTATAATAATTGAACTAATATTAATACAAACATGAAATACATATTAACCCTAATATTATTAATGACTTTTCTGCCTTTGTCCGCTTTGGCCGCTGAGACAACTTTGGCTGATGAACTATCGGGCAGAATCTTGCTCCAAGTTGAAAGTTACGGCCGGGCCTGGTACATTGATCCGGTCAGTAAAGAAAAATACTATTTGCAAGACGGCAATGCCGCTTATGATTTGATGAAGAATATGGGCTTAGGCATTACTAATGCTGATTTAGCCAAAATTCCAGCGGCCAAGGGACAGAAGGGGAATATTAAGCTAGTCAACCGGCTGAAGGGCCGGATACTGCTGCAGGTCGAGAAGAATGGCGAGGCTTGGTACGTCAATCCGGTTGATGGCCGGCGCTATTACCTGCAAGACGGCCAAGCGGCCTATAAACTGATGCGCAATTTCGCCTTGGGCATAACCAATGAGAATTTGACGAAAATTCCGATGAACAAAACCCAAATTGCCCATGATACTTGTTTTAATGACGTGGCTTATGTTAAATTTGACGGTACTAATTTTTCTGACGGATATAACGCTGACCAAATATTACCGCTGGCTTCACTGACTAAATTAATGACCGCTCTTGTCTTAATAGATTTAAAACCCGACTGGGATAAAAAAATCACTATTACAAAAGACCAGATTGATTATCCTACCGCTTATGTCGGCAGTGACAAAAGCAGCGAAGTTGACTTGGCTAGTGGTGACACCATGTCGTTTTATGATTTATGGGTGGCAATGCTGGTTGCCTCCTCCAACCAAGCCGCTGCGGCTTTGGTCGATTCAACCAGCCTGAGTAAATCGGAGTTTATAAAGCTAATGAATGATAAAGCCCAGGAACTGGAACTGACTAAAACTAAATTTTATGATGTCGCCGGTCTTGATCCCCATAATGTGACAACAGCAAAAGAAATGGCCGAAATTGCCTACCAATCATTTTCTATTGCCAAAATTACTGATGCCGGCGAGAACAAAAACTATACCATTGCCGCTACCGCCAGCAATGGCGCCGCCAAAGCAATTGATGTTTTGGACCGCAATTACAGCCTGCAAAAGTTTGAGCCCCAAGCCTCAAAAACGGGGTTTTTGGTTGAAGCCCAGCGGACAGTGGCTTTGAAAAAAAATAATCAGATCATTGTCATTATGCATGCCCTGTCCATGAGCCAAAGAAATTCAATTATCGAAAAACTGCTAGACTAAAAAATATTTTTACCTCCCATTTTACCTGACAAAAGTCCGCCCTCGTTTAAAAGGCGGTTTTTTGGTATAATTAAAATATATGAAAAGAATTATTTGCCTAACATTTATTTTAATGCTGCTAAGCGGCTGCCTGAATAAACCAAGCTTGTATTTGAGGAATAAAGAGCTTATTGACCAAAGTGGCTGGAAAACCTGCGTTAAGACTAGTAATTGGGGAGGCGAGCGGACGGGTAAAAAAATGGATTTAATGACAGCCGTTGAATTGGCGGACCAAGCTGGCTGCTTTAAAGGAAAAAGGATTAGCAATATCGATTGTAACCTACTGACTGGTAGCTGGGAGTTTTATGTTGAAACGAGTCTACCTATAAATTCGAACGATATCTCTCATTGTTATGTTGATGTGGAAAATAATAAAGTCAATAATGTAGAATTCGGCGTCTGTTATAGTTGTCAAAAAGAAGTACCGGAATTAAACATTTACCCCACTAATCGAAAACCAGCGCCAAAACCGCTGGAAGTAGGCCAGTAAGGCCTGACAAACCGGTTCCGGCGGAGTATAATAGGATTAGCTAAAAATAAAGATATGGCGACTGAAGAAGAAATCAAAAAAACCTTTAAAATAACGGCTGATGCCGATGAAATTCTAAATTTTTCCATCACCGGTACGGTTAATGATGTAACGGCTAATGTCCGGCAGGCCGAGTTGGTTGATGAATATTTCCAAAGGATTTTTAATGATAACCCGGAAAGAAAATTCAAATGTTTGGTTGATTTAAGTCCGATTAAAGCCACGGCTCATTACCCTTCGCCTCAAGCGCGGCAAATCTATGCCAAAATACTGAATTATCAGCAAATTAAAAAGGTGGCGATAGTGGTACCCAGCCTGCTGACGCAAGCCGTCATGAATTTTGTCCTCCATGCGGCGCTCAAAAGAGGGGGAATTAAATTATTCAAAAATAAACCAAAAGCAATCGAGTGGCTGAAACAATCCTAAAAAAGTGAAACAAAAAACCCCGCCCAAACGAGGGGGTTTTTGTTTTATGTAAAATAAAATCTAACTTTTTAAGGCGGCTTTCAGATTTTTGCCCGCTTTGAATTTAGGCACGACCACGGAAGGAATATCGATTTTTTCTGAGGGATTTCTCGGGTTAACTCCAACCCGGCCTTTCCGACTGCGAGCGGAAAAAGCCCCAAAACCAGTAATCGTGACTTCTTGGCCTTCTTTAAGTTTGCTGACAATAGTGTCAGTGAGAGTATCAATGACATTTTCCGTTTCTTTTTTAGAAATGCCAACTTTTTCACTGATTACTTCGATTAGCTCTGCTTTGTTCATTTTTCACCTCCTTTCTGACCCTGATTGATTAAGGGAAATTATTGATTATTGATAACTATGAATATATCTTACTACACTTTAATTTTTCTGTCTACCCGGCAAAATTTAGTGGCTTTTCTCGTCTTAGGATCGATTTCCAGCAAGACAGCATCAACTTCAACTTCACCTTCCTCGGGAATCTCAATGGTATGATTTTTGCCAGAAAGAAAACTTTCAATAATCGGCTCTTTTTTATCGCCAATCACTGAATCAGTAGCGCCGACCATGCCAACATCGGATATATAAGCCGTGCCCTGGGGCAGAATCCGCTCATCAGCCGTTGGTACATGAGTATGAGTCCCCAAAACTGCAGAAACCCGCCCGGCCACATACCAGCCAAAAGCATTCTTTTCCGAGGTCGCTTCGGCATGAAAATCAACGATAACGCCGGCCAGATTTTCTTGGTTGACCTCGGCCAAAATTTTATCAATCTCAAGAAACGGGCAGGCAAATTCCTCTTTCATGAAAACCCGACCCAGTAAATTCACCACTAAAAGCGAGCGTGAGCCAACGGCCACGATTTTGTAGCCCGAGCCGGGCAGGGCAGTAAGATAGTTGGCTGGCCGCAAAAGCACCGAATCCTTGGCCGAAAGTAAATCAAGCGCTTCCGGTTTTTTGAAGATATGGTTACCGGAAGTAAAAACATCAACTCCGGCTTCAATCAACTCTTGCAAGGTTTTAGAAGTCACACCCGTGCCATGGGCTAAATTTTCAACATTGGCAATTACCAAATCCGGCTGATATTCTTTTTTCATTTCGGGTAAAACTGCCCTGATTGCTTTCCGGCCGATTTTACCAATAATGTCGCCGAAGAATAGTATTTTCATAAACATTATCCGAATCTACGAATTCATACCAATCTACAAATATTCGTAGATTCGGATGGATTTGTAGATTGGTATTATATTACCTAGCGTATTCAATAATTCTAGTTTCTCGAATAACAGTGACTTTAATTTCACCGGGGTATCTTAGCTCAGCTTCAATTCGTTTGGCGATTTCTTTGGCTAATTTAACGGCGGCCAAATCGTCAATTTCCTCCGGGACCACAAAAATTCTGATTTCCCGACCGGCCTGGACGGCATAAGATCTTTCAACACCCGGAAAACTGGCGGCAACCTTTTCTAGCTCTTCTAAGCGCTGGAGATACTGCTCATAAGTGTCCTTCCTGGCTCCCGGCCGGGCGCCAGAAATAGCATCGGCTACCTTGACAATGACCGCTTCCAGGGTTTTGGGACTATCTTCATGATGGCCGCGGGCAATGTAAGCAATCTCTTCGGGTAAGCCAAATTTTTTGATAATATCATAGCCAATTTCCGGATGGCCGCCTTGAACTTCATGATCGACTGACTTGCCGATATCATGAAGCAGACCGCCTTTTTTAGCAATGGTCACATCAGCACCCAGACTTTCCGCTAAAAGCGCAGCTAAATTGGCAACTTCAATGGAATGCTGCAAGATATTTTGGCCATAACTGGTTCGATATTTTAATCGGCCGATAATTTGCACTAATTTTGGATCTAACCCCGTGACGCCAAGCTCATAAATGGTATTTTCGCCGGCCTCCTTAATTTCCGCGGCCAGTTCCTTTTTGGCGTTATCAATCGCTTCTTCAATTTTGGCCGGATGAATCCGACCGTCTAAAATCAATTTTTCCAAAGCTCTTTTGGCCACTTGCCGCCGGATTGGCGAAAAACCCGAAACAGTAATGGCCTGCGGCGTATCATCAACAATAATTTCCGTGCCGGTCAATCTTTCGATTGTCCTGATGTTCCGGCCTTCCCGGCCGATAATCCGGCCCTTCATTTCGTCAGAAGGCAAGTCAATGGTAGTCGTTGTCCCTTCGGCGGCATGGGAAACAGAACAACGCTGAATCGCCAAAGTCATCATCTCCCGAGCTTTTTTATCCAATTCTTCGGCCGCCTGGGCGCTAAGTTTTTTAATCCGTCCCAGCAAATCATCCTTCATTTCTCTTTCGGTATTATCAAGTAAAACTTTTTTGGCTTCTTCTTTGGTCAATTTGGCGATCCTTTCCAATTTAGCCATTTGTTCTTCCTTGATTTTGCCGATTTCCGTTTTAATTTTTTCAATTTTTTCGGCCTTTTCCAAAAGTTCCTGCTTTTTATTTTCTAATTCCAATAACTTTTGGTCAAAAAGGCCTTCTCTTTTTTCCAATCTCTGTTGGGCGCGAAACAAATCCTGCTGCCTAACTTTATCTTCGGCCTTGGCTTCCTCGATTATTTTTAAGGCTTTGTCGTTGGCATCAAGCAAGATCTCCTTCTGTTTGGCCTTGGCTTCATTAATCAAAGATTCGACTTTGGTTTCAATGGTATCTTTTCGTTTAACCGCCCAAATTTTTCTGAGCTGATAACCCAAAGCAATCCCGCCGATAATGCCAATAAAAAGCGCGATTGCCCAATAAATCGTTTGCATAAGTTTCTATCTCCAGTAAAGATAGAGAACTAGCGACTAATAATTTTTTTGAGGAGAGGGATTAACCAAAAAAGTTAACCCTAATGGTTCAATCTCGTGTTAGTTCTTAACACAAGTCAAATGAGTGAGGTAATTTTCCAACTGGTTGAGGTAAATGATATTTGGGGGGAGTAAATAGTTAGAAAATTCGAAATTACAGGGGGATATCCAGCCAAAACCGGGGTATTGGACCAATCTCCTAATCAGCTAATTCTCTCTTTTTTTAATAAATTAATTCTTTTCAGATACTAGCATACTCTGGAATTTTTGGCAAGCTCCCATTAAAAACAACAAACCGCTAAAAATAATAAAATGAAATTTTCTAACAAACAGGGGATAGCCAATTTTGAATAAAAAAAGAGGGGAAGTGCTCCGATTTATTAACAGAGACTTACCCTCAATCGACTTAAGGCCTATTCTGACCTACATCCGGCTCTCCTAGCGCCCAAATGCCATGGACGGGCCGGAAGATACCAGATGAGCTGCGGTACATGGCTTGGTGTAGACGAAACGCGAACCGCATCCGTTCAAACGGTAGAGGGTGCCACCGGGCGCCGCTTGTGCCAGTGTCATCATGGGTTTAGGATGCAATGGGTAATCGTCGTTTTTTACCCTTCTTTTTTTCATTGATACGTCCTCCTTTAGTGTAAGAACACAAAGTCAACTTAACCAAAGATCCAAAAAAGCCAACCTTTGGGGGAAGATTGGCTTATTTGGACCAAAAAAACTCTTGGGCAAGAGTCTTTTAATCTTTATCTCCCCCAGCGTGTCCGCCAGGGGCGGAAAATGGGCTAGATTTAGCACTTACTCCGACGCATAGTCGGAGAGTTGCTGGCTACCTTTGGGCTAGTTCCCTTTTATCACACCGTAGCCCAAAGGGCGAAGGCGGATTTATCTAACCATAGCTTCTGACATGGAAAGATAGTCCGCTTTCGCTCGCTTTCGGCGAGCTTCAGCGTGACACGGTAGCACTCTTGATAACCTCTCAGTTTTTAATGATACAGGTATCTTAGCAGATTAAAAAAAGGTGTCAAGAGCCTCACCTCACCTTATGGTGATGCCCTTGACACAAAATAGCACGAAGAATAAGAAAGAGATCAACAACACTCTTGCACTGCTGCCTGTCTTTCGGCGGCAGCTTGATTACAAAGTTTTTCTCGCAATCGGAGATCAAACCTCCTGAAATCGTTCCGTACGGTGGATGTCTCGCCTCCAAGGTGCGAAACTCATCAAATACATAGATCGGATTCCAAGTCTTCATAATACCCTCCTTCTTGCCAAAAACAGGGAGTCAGATTCTTGCTTCTTTGAGACTTTATCTTACTCCAATTAATTACAAATAGTCAAGAGAAGTGGCGCAGGAATAAAAAAACCGCCACCTTGGCGGTACAAACTAAAAACCTAATAATTCTAAAAGTTGGTAAACTCCTCAATAGTTAAGCCGGCATCTTTAATAATCTGGCGGAGTAACCCGGCCTTAATTTCCGGGTGAAGTGGCACGGTCAACGGCTTGGCTAAAGGATTGGCAGAATTTCTTAGGCGGACATGGCTGCCTTTTTGCCGGACAACTTGGTAACCGCACCCGGCTAGTTTTTTAATCACTTCCCGGCCGGATAAAACAGGCAGTTTAGGCATGGAAATGATCTAAATTAATCAGATGCAAACTGACATTTTTTACCCTGATGTTTTTTGCCGATCCGGCCATTTCCTCAAGACAAAGCTCTGTTGCTTCTTTAATATTTTTTAGAGCCTCTTCAATGGTTTCGCCCTGGCTATAACAGCCATCAATTGTCGGGTTAGTCGCAACGTAGCCACCCTGTTCTTCTTCTTCCAAAATAACCGGAAAAATTTGGTTTTGTTGCTTGATATCCATAACGTTATTAGTTTATAATAGATTAGACAAAAGTGTCAATTACGCCTCTTATGTTAAAGGTTGAGCATTCTTAAAGGTAAATCACAAATTACAAGTACCAAATTTAAAGTGTCGTGGAGCATGAAACATGAAACATATAACAGGCGTTACTTAGTTTGTTTCATGTTATATGTTTCATGTTCTATGATTTGGAATTCACTTAATTATCTTATCAATAATCCCGTAAGCCTTAGCTTCTTCCGGGGTCATGAAATAATCGCGGTCGGTGTCTTGCTCAATTTTTTTCAATGACTGACCTGTGTGCTTGGCTAAAATCTGATTAAGCCGGTCGCGGATCTTCAGGATATGCTCGGCCCGGATTTTGATGTCAGTGGCTTGGCCTTCGGCACCGCCCATGATTTGATGAAGCATGATTTCCGAATTAGGCAAAGCAATGCGTTTGCCTTTGGCGCCAGCGGCTAAAAGGACGGCTCCCATGGAAGCGGCCGTGCCCACGCAGATTGTCATAATGTCTGACTTGGTATATTGCATCGTGTCATAAACTGCCAAGCCGGCCGTGACTGAACCGCCGGGAGTATTAATGTAGAGCTTGATGTCTTTTTTGCTGTCTTCGCTATCCAAAAACAAAAGCTGGGCAATGACGGTGTTAGCCACCGCATCGTCAATGGGCGAACCCAAAAAAATTATTCGCTCTTTCAGTAAGCGGGAATAGATATCATAGGCCCGCTCGCCAAAAGTTGATTTTTCAATAACGGTTGGGATGAGATACATAATTGGTAAGTTAAAAGATTAAGTAGAAAGAAATTAACAATGTAACAATTTAACGATTTACTTTATTATTCAATTGTTACATTGTTAAATTGTTAGCTGTTTTTTATCATCTCAATTTTTTATTACACTATCTGCCATTCTCCGCTTTCTGTCCGGACCAGCTGCCCTTTAATTTTGAATCCCGCCGCTTTGCGGTGGCCGCCGCCACCTAACATTTTAGCTAATTTGGAAACATCAATCGAATCACTGTTGGTCCTTAAGCTGCCCTTAATAATACCCGGCTCTTGCTGCTGCAAGATTAAAGCCGCTTTGACCCCGGCTAAATTATTCAAAAAATTGGCAACCCCTTCGGTGATTTCTTGGCCCGCCGGCTGGTCTTTTAAATCATTTTCAGTCACTACGGTGGAAACAACCTTGAGCTCCGTGTTGTATCTGAGCCGGACTAAAACTTTTCCCCAGATTTTTAAAGTATTAACGGTTTTATTTTTCAAAATTGAATCGCTTACCTGTTCCAAATTAGCGCCGGCCAGCAGTAAATCGGAGGCCGTGGCCAAAGACTGATAATTAGTATTGGGATTGGTAAAATTATAAGTATCGCCGATTATTCCGGCCAGCAAAACACTGGCGATGCGCGGGGAAATTTTGATTTTTAAAAGTTTAAAAAGATGATAAATAATCTCACTGGTGGAAACTGCGGCCGAATCAACCAAATTGATATCGCCAAAATTTTGGTTGGTAAAATGATGATCAATATTGATAATAGTCGGCTTGGGAGAAAACTTCATTAAAATATCAGCAACGCCGGCATACTGCAAATCACCAGAATCCAAAACAATCACTAAATCATAATGATCATCAAAAAGCAGCTGCGGATCCGTAACTAAAGGCTCAAAATTAACTAACCAGCCCAAGTTATCAGTGGGCTGATTGAGACAAAACTTAGTATAGGTTTTACCTAATTGATCAAACCATTCGCTCAAAGCCATTAAGCTGCCCAAAGCATCGGCATCGGGGTTCTGATGGCTGACCAAAAGTATATTTTTTGCCCCTTTAATTTGAGAGTATATTTTTTGCCCGACAACGGTTATTTCCATAACTTGATAGAAATCAACAATTAATTACAAAAATTAAGTTCCGTTTTGGCCAGATATTACACGGAAAAGCTGATGAAAAGACGCTTTACAGAGACAGCTAGACATTCTAGCTGGTTTTTTTAATCTGGTCAAGCAATTGCTCTATTTCCTGGGCCTTGCTTTCGGTGTCGTCAATGGCAAACCTTAGGCGGGGCAAAGGCTTAATCAGCAGTTTTTTATTAATGAGGAATTGTAAATGACCAATTTGAGAATTCAATTTAGTTAAAACTTTTTTAATATAATGAGTCGGCATTACGCTTATCCAGACTTTGGCATGGCGCAAATCCCGCGAGGTTTCAACTCTCACAATTGTCACCAAACAGCCTTGGGGAAATTCAAATTCCGTAAGCAGCAATTGATTGAGCTGCTGCCTGATTAATTCATTGATTTGCGCAAGACGATGAGACATAATATTATCCGAATCTGCAAATTCATACCAATCTACAAATGGTACTGAGGTATTCGTAGATTTGGATAGATTCGGGTAGATTGGTATTATGTTAGTTTCTTTTCCTTAATTTCTTCTTGATAAATTTCCAAAATATCGCCGGGTTCAACTATGGTTTTTCCTTCGTAGCGAACCCCGCATTCTTGGCCGGTTTGAGCTTGGTTCACATCAACTTTATTGACTTGGACTTGGACAATCTGGCCTTTGGCCAATTTCACCTTGCCGCGCCACACGTCAACTTTAGTTCCGGCCAAGACCGAACCTTTGGTCACGCTGCCGCCAACCACCATACTGTGGTCCTCTTTGCGGAAAACCGCCAAAACTTTAATTCGGCCTAAATCGGTCCGGATTACTTCCGGTGAAAGCAGTTCCTCAAGCTGACTTTTGGCTTCTTCCAAAAGTTTATAAATGATGTCATAAAGTTTGATTTCCACTTTTTTTTCTTTGGCCAGATTAACCGCTTCGGTCGTCAGCTTGACGTGAAAGCCTAAAATTGTCGCTTTGCCCGCCTCGGCCCTTTGGATATCGCTGTCATTAATATTGCCCAAACCCTTAGAGATAATATTAATTTTTACTTCCGGATGATCCAATTTATTTAAAGAGGCGATAATGGCTTCAAGCGAACCTAAAACATCGGCTTTCAAAATCAAATTTAATGATTTGATACCCTTTTTATTATCTTTATCAATCTCAAGCGGCCGCGTATAATCAACTGATTTTTGCGTCAGTTGATATTTATTAATCCGCTTTTTTTTATCAATGCCCAAACTAACCTGTAAAATATCGCCGACGCTTGGCGCTGCTTTGATGCCCAAAATCTTAACCGGCATCGAAGGCGGCGCTTCCGTGACATCATCACCCTTAAAATCTTTCATTGCCCGAATCTTGCCATAAAAAGTTCCGCCGACTTCAACTAAATCGCCGTACTTCAAAGTTCCATTTTGAATCAAGACAGTGGCAACCGGGCCTTCTCCTTTATCAATGTGGGATTCAACAATGGTGCCAACGGCCGGCTTAGCGGGGTTGGCCATAATATTATCTTTTTCCGTTTCGGCCACCAGCAAAATCATCTCCAGCAAATCATCGATGCCCGTGCCTTGTTTGGCCGAAATCGGCACGCAAATTGTCTGGCCGCCCCATTCTTCGGGCGTTAAATTCAGTGCCGCCAAGTCCTGCTTGACTTTGTCGGGATTGGCATCCGGCTTATCAATTTTATTAATCGCCACTATCATCGGCAAGCCGGCTGACTTGATAATCTTAATCGACTCTTTGGTTTGCGGCTGGATGCTATCGTCGGCGGCAATAACTAAAATGGCAATATCGGCCACTCGCGCGCCCCGAGAGCGCATGGTGGTAAAAGCTTCGTGGCCGGGCGTATCAATAAACGTAATCACTTGATTATTTTTCTCGGTCTGATAAGCGCCGATATGCTGGGTAATGCCGCCGCTTTCACCGGCCATCACATTGGTTTTTCTGATTGCATCCAATAACTTTGTTTTGCCATGGTCAACATGGCCCATGACTACCACTACCGGCGGGCGGGGCCGAAGCTTGGTTTTATCATCTTCGGCCAATAAACTTTCTAATTTTTCTGAAGTCGTTTTTTCTTTTTCGCCAAATTGGGAATCATCCAAAATAACCTCAAATCCTAGCTCTTGGCCGATAATCGCCGCCGTATCAAAATCAATTTCCTCGTTCATCGAAGACAAAACGCCATTTTTCATCAGTTCGGCCATAACTTTTGACAAAGGCCATTTTAATTTTTCGGCAAAATCTTTGACGCGGACGGTAGAGGGAATTACCACTTTCTTCTGCTCTTCGATTTTTTGCTCAACTGCTTCTTCTGGTTCTTTGCTTTCGCTGGTTTCCTCTTTATAGCGCTTAAGTAGTATTGGCCACTGCTCAACTATCTTTTGGGCCTGGCGGTCATCAATTTTGATCGCCCGCTTGCCAATATCAAAACCGACTTTTGGCAAAATTTCCAATAGTTCTTTGCTGGTAGTCTTTAATTTTCTGGCGAGTTCCGAAACGTTCATAAAAAATAAATTGTTACATTGTTAAATGGTTAAATTGTTAATGCTAGTTCTGTCCCGATAACAAACTTTGCCTCTCGATAAACTCGAGGTGCTCGATTCGTTTCTTGGTCGAAGGCCGCAGCGATAGCGAAGGCCGAAGACCAGCCGAAGACCACAAGTGAGCCCGAGACAAAGTCGAGGGCGAATCGAGTGGAGGCCTGAGTGGGAATCGAACCCACGATAGGAGTTTTGCAGACTCCTGCCTTACCACTTGGCTATCAGGCCTTAGGGCGAAGGCGGACTGGTCACGCCGTAGCTGCTTAACTATGCAATGGGCGAAGGCGGACTTACCTCGCTTAAAATTCAGTCAATCGTGATTTCCGACTGCTTTAGTTTAGCAGAAAACACAGTATTTATCAAGGTTTTGGCTTTTAAAAAAGAAAACCGCTGCCGATCTGATGATCTGACAGCGGTTGTTAACAAACAGCAATAACTACCGCAAACAGCAATGGTGCGCGGTACGAAATTCTTCGATCAGCTTAATCAGGATTTCGGCATCCTCTGCCGGCATCTTGAAATGGCTGGAAGGCATGCCTCCCTGAGGCGTATAGTCGTGCAGACGCAACCCAACACCCAAGGCCGGGCAATGCTGTCGGTGGATTGGTGTTTCAGGGTCGTCATCCACCCTTACCGTTCCCTGAAAGAAGTTATAGACACTGCGTACGGGCATACCCAGTCTCTCGGCTAAAACCTCGCAGTCCACCCAATCTTTGGGGATGGTTTTGTAGCTGTCATGCCAGTTGCAGGGATGCCATGCCCTCTGCCAGCCGGTGGCAAGATATTCTTCCGTGTGGACATAGGGTTCCCAGATCTCGGGAAAATCCTGATCCAATTTTTGTCTGTATTTCTCATAGGTGCCCGTCCATACCAATTGCCTTTCAGGCCCTTTCCAGCGCCACACTTGAATCTTCGGATGGCACGGATCTTCGCGCGCGTCAATCACTTTCTGCGCTTCATCCCACCAGGCTTCATAGCTCCAGTTCAAAGTTGCCGGGCCTTTCTTGCCAGCGTACTCAAGATACACTACCCAATCGTTTTCGACTGGCGCCTGATAAGGATGAGCTTCTTTCCATTGATCTGGAATATCAGTCTTAAACTCATCAAGCATCAGTTCACCATGATACCTCTCTGCTGGCCAGTTGAAGCCGGAGACATGAAAAAACACGTCTTTGCTGCCGTCGTTGGGAATAATAAACCCCCAACCCTTATCCTTGTTAAATAACTTGATCCTGCCCCGTTTTACCTGGAACATTGGATCGTCCTCCATAGGTTATTGCCGGTAAGCTGGTAGAACCATTCCGCCAGTTTAACTCGACGAAATAGTCTAGCATAAATGATGAAAAAAATCAACCCCATACCTGTATCGACGCGGGGTTGATTTATCTCAATTTAAAAAATGGTTTTTATTATTTTTTTATTCAACCACTTCTATTGTGGCATAAACTAATCCGAAATTTCTGGCTGACTGCCGAGTTTTCATCCAAACATCAGCCCGATAATAATAGCGGGCATTCATTCGGTCTTGGACAGTAAAAATCCGATCACCAAAAAGTTCCGGGATTCTGACCTTGGTGCCAAAGGGTAAAAAATTAGCGGCAATGACATTTTCCTGGTTATTATCGCATAAATCAAAGCCATTGGCGGTAATGCAAGGGGTGTCATCGCATTGATCAACAGTGCTGGAATAGGCCGTAATGGGTACCTGATAAGTGGCGGTTACTTGTTGGCTGGGTTGAATCAATTTAACTTTCTGGTTCTCTCCACCGGCATCAGCGGCCTTAATCACTAAATTAGGCAAAATCAGGCTTTGTTCAGCAGCAACGGGCCCCAAAGCCAGACTATAATGGGGGAAAACGAACTCAAAAACCAAAATCAAAAGCACAGCAATTTTGGTCTTGTTTTGGTTAATATGGCGTAAAATTGGCATATTTAGGCTAATTTAGATTAGTTAAGACTATTAAAAAACTTCCCATTCTCGGGAAAGTTTATCACTTTAGCATATCTAACAATTTTTGTCAACCATCCCTGGTAAATTCAGGATATCAAAAATAAAAAAAGGGCCAAGGTAAGAACCAGGCCCAAACCCGCTTGAATTCCTCAAAATCAAGGGGAAAATGATGAACTAAAGGCTTCAGCCAATCACTTGCCAGGCAAGTTGGCGCCCGGCCAAGAAATTCCTGACACCATTGAACTCGTCAGGAACAATCCAAGGCCGTTTGACCAATGTAACCTCCTGGGGAATAACGGGAACGTTGTAGAAATGGGGGCCGCTTTCCGCCATAAAGGGTCCCAGTTTTTCCAAGGCACACTGCTCTTCGAAAACTTCAGCCCCAACTGCCAAAGCCACCAGGGGGTTGGAAATCCCACCCTTAGGCTTAGCGCATTCCTTGGCTGACCTTGAATGTGGGGCACCGTCCGGGCAAAACCACCACCGCGGATCGCCAGATGTAGCGACTCTGATTACGGCATCACGATCGGCCCAAAGCTTCGCACAAGGCAGGCAGAAATTGTCGGCATTGGCAACCACATCGCTGATTGTCAGCACCAGATGCTGCGGCGTTATACCGCCGCCGACAAAATCCGGGGAAGTTTCCCTTTCGATGAAATCAATCATCGCCTCCGAGCTGACATGCTCAACCACGATCTTGAGCCGAGGGTAAAGTCTCACCAAATTCCGCAGGAACGGAATCATATCTTGCTCCGCTGTTAGGTGAGGCGAGCCCGGAAACTCGAGATGACCGGAAAAAATCATCCCGATTTCTTCCATGACGGAAAGGTTTCGGAGTAGACGGGAATCATCAAGGTGCCAATTTTCCTGGGACGAATTGGTCGTGGTATTGGGCGGATAGAATTTCATCACCAATGCCCCGTGCTCTTTTGCCCCAACGATTGTTTGCTCGGTTGTGCACGGGGTCAACCTGATTGACCAATCGACATGGAAATCCGGACAACCGCATTGGCTTTTGGCCGCTTCGACTTGCGCCTGATATTCGATCAGGTCGGCTAAAGTCGCAATTTTGACACCGCCTAACAGATTCGGCATGGCCAAGGTGGCAGAGTAAGCTTTTGCATAGGCTGGCAAAACAGCCATTAGCAGTTCACCTTCCCGCAGATGATCGTGGAAACTCCGCGGTTTGTACAGTTTTAAAGTATTCAAGGTTCATCCTCCTTTGGGTATCTTACAACAGACTAATAAATGACTTCTCACAGTTATTTAGCTTAATACATAAATATATTAACGTCAACAATTTCATTTTAGCTAAAAAATTGCTATTATTAATCTAGGAATATTTAACTTCCTATATCAGGGGGATGGGGTTTTAATCTCATCTTGCAGTCGCCGGTTGAAACCGGCTCTCCATTTAGGGGCTGGTCTAGGTGATTGGGGTTTTAACCTCATCATACTATCGCCGGTTGAAACCGGCTCCCCGGCTAAAAAATATATGAAAAAGAAAATTAATCTTATAGCACTTGGCATAATTTTTGGTTTTTTAATGTCTTCTTTGCCTGCCTTAGCTCAAACACCAAGCCAAGAAAAAATCCTTAATTTTGAAAGTCTTATTACTGTCAATCCTGACGGTTCTTTGATTGTCCAGGAAACTATTACCGTCCAGGCTTTAGGCCAGGAAATCAAACGGGGAATCTATCGCGATTTCCCGACCAAATACAAAGACCGCTTAGGTAACAACTATAATGTTGATTTTGAAATTCTGGAAGTTTTGCGCGATGGTCAAGTGGAAAGTTTTCACACGGAAAGTTTAAGCAATGGCATCAGGACTTATTTCGGCAAAAGCGATTATTATTTGCCTGCTGGACAATATACTTATACTTTCAAATACAAAACCACTCGCCAGCTGGGATTTTTTCCTGATCATGATGAGCTTTATTGGAACGTCACCGGCCAGGGTTGGATTTTCCCAATCGAAAAAGCAGCGGCTAAAGTGGTTCTGCCCGAAGGGATTACTGCCGACCAGATTAAGCTGGAAGGTTATACCGGCCAAACCGGCTCACAGGCCAAAGATTTTACTTCACAAATTATTGGAAACCAACCCTATTTTGAAACGACTAAACCTTTAAATTCTTATGAAGGGCTGACTATAGTTGTCGGCTGGCCCAAAGGCTTTGTGGCCCAACCGACGCAACTCCAAAACACTGTTTATTTTTTAAAGGACAACGCCGGTTTAATAGTCGGCCTGATTGGTTTGATCATTTTGCTTATCTATTATTTAAAAATGTGGTCAAAAGTCGGCCATGACCCAAGCAAAGGCACAATTATCGCCCAATACGATCCGCCAACTGGCATATCGCCAGCGGCCATGAGATTTTTGCAAAAAATGAAGTTTGACAATAAAGCTTTTGTGGCCACGATTATTGAAATGGCAATCAAGGGCTTGGTTTTGATTAAACAGGAAAAAGCAATCTTTGGCAGCAAGTACCTGCTGGTTAAAATTCAAAAACCCATTAAAACACCAACGCCGGTAGAACAAGACATTATGCTGGCTTTATTTTCCTCAACCAACCAGCAAATTGAATTAAAAAATAAAAGTTACCAGGAATTACAAACGGCAAAAAAAGTTTTGGGGAAAAATCTTAAAAGCAGTATTGAAAACAAATTTTTCAAACTCAACACCAAATACTTTTTAATCGGAATCGGCCTGTCCTTTATTATTATTTTTCTGATCTTTTCTCTAAGCCTGGGGCCAACATTTCCGGTTTTGGTAATTCCCATCATCATTTTACTGACAATAATAAATGCCATATTTCTCTGGCTGCTTAAGGCGCCAACGCCGGAAGGCAGAAAATTACTGGACTATATTGAGGGTTTTAAATTATTTTTGACCGTGACCGAAAAAGACCGGATGAACTTTCATAACCCGCCGGAAAAAACTCCGGAACTTTTTGAAAAATTTCTGCCCTATGCCCTGGCTTTGGATGTGGAAAACAAGTGGGCTGAACAGTTCAGCAGTGTCTTTGCTAAACTTCAGCAAGCCGGCACGCCTTATGCGCCAATCTGGTATGCTGGCGCTGGCTTTCATCTCGGTAATATCGGGCAATTCACTAATTCGCTTGGCAGTTCATTCAGCTCGGCGATTAGTTCAGCGGCCACTGCACCCGGTTCCAGTTCCGGTTTTGGCGGCGGCGGAGGCGGCGGAGGAGGAGGTGGCGGTGGTGGTGGTTGGTAAATTTTGGTAAATTCAAATCTAAATACAAAAAATCGGTCGCTTAGTGCGCCGATTTTTTGTTAAGGGAATTAATTATTTCTTCCAAATATACTTGACTAACTGCCAGCCATATTTTGCCACCAAAAGCAAAATCAAGAAATAAATCGCATACTGCAAAAGGTAAAACAACAAAGCAACAAGATTAATGGTGATATCTTGAACAACATTATTGATGTCAGCAACGAATTCTTTGATCGCCAGTTTCCATGAATCGGCAAGATTTTCCACGTCAAGATATTTATCTTCAACAATACTAATACTAAAATAGGTATATTCAAGCCGATCAAGCTGTTCGGCTTTTGACCGTGAAAGCAAATCAAGCTGAGTATTAACATTGATTCTTTCTTGCGTCAGCCGTTCAATAATATTAATTTTGCTGTCGATGATTTTTGCCAGGCTTTCAACATCCTGAACTTTAGTGGCCAAAATGGTAATGTCATCATAAGCACCAACGGCTTTACTTAAGGTATCATCAATTGAGACTAATTTGTTTTTCAAAATTTCTTCTTGGCTGGTAAAATCATTTATCTGTTTTTTGATGGTATAGGTACTTTCGGTAAGTTCTTTTGGGTCAAATTTCTCAATAACTGCCAAAATTTCCTTAACATTGTCATTTTTTACTTTAAAATAGTAATTGCAGTTGCGGTCGGACTGGCTGGCATTTTCAAAGATAACATAATCCTTTGTTTTAAGATCAGTAAACGTCTGGCAAGTGTTTTTGAGCTGGCGAGTTTCAATCTGAGCATTATATTCAGTTACTTCAAATTCTTCAGCATCATCGCCAACCGTACCGCCACCACTTGGCGGCATTAGCGAAGGAGCAACATTTCTAAGAGAAAGACTGGCGGTATTGCTCAATGACTTCTCCTCATCGACTTGCATCATATCATAGGCTGGCATGCTAGAAACTGAAAGGCCGAAGCCACCCTGCTTGGATAAAGAATTAAATGATGACCCAAGCAAACGAATGGCCACGGCGGCGACAACAACCACCAATAAGGCAACACCGGCAACCTTTAAGACGGTGGCTGGTTTTAGGTTTAATTTTTTAAAGGTTTCATTGATGTTCATACAATCTTTATTTTTAATATTAATAATATTACTATTATACCCCACTAAGGGCCAAATGGCGAGCCAAGGCGGCGGGCCCGCTTATACTATGGGCTTGGAAGTCAGGATAAGGATTGTGCGGGTCTCAATCTGCCTGGCTTTTTTAACCTCCTGGCGCCCTTAATGCCTCAAGAGGAAATAAGGCAACAAGTGGATGAATATTGCAATAAAGCGATGGAAGAAGCAGTCGAAAAATTGGAAAAAAGAGCAAGTGATGCCGCTTATTGTGGACATTGCGGGAGCGACTGTTCTTGCGGAGACGACGCTGCTAAAGTGATGAGAGCCGAGGCCAGGACACTGCAATCGTATAGCTGGCCTTCCGGCGACGATTTTGCCCGTTCTCTGGATCAGACCCAGGAAAAAATCCTGGAAGCTCTGAGTCTTTAAATGAACAAAGGGCCCGATTAGGACCTGACGCTATTTACTTCATGGCTGCTCCAGTAAACCAACGTCTGGTTCAAAGGAGCAGTTCTTTTTTTATCAAAAACGCCCTTTCGGGCGACTTTTTATTTTCTGGTTTTAACGTCCTTCAGTTAGCAGGTAGTAACGGAATTAGCACCTTATTGGATGATGTTAGAACTGAAGTTGCAGGTATCAAAGCTAATTTTTCTATTCTTTTTCAACTCGGTCAATCATAAACTTTACTGCCTCAACCATGTTAATTGGCTCTAATTTTATTTCCGGATATTGATTTTTAAAAACCCTAAAAATTTCATCAGCAAACGCCTGACCAATCATTGACACTTTATCAAAATCCAAAATAACTGACTTAAATTTTTCTAAACCTGACAAAACCCTTCTGGCCTGTGAACGCGAAATATAAACACCTCCTAGTGTATATAACTTTATTTTTACTTCTGTTTTATCAAAACCATAGCCATCTTCACTATGGGCAGTCCGAGTATACTTTTTAAAAACATCATTTAAATGTCGGGCGGAATTTATGTTAATAGAAAAAGCAACTTTAGTTCCTTTTTTAATTTTGTCCGGCTTGGTTAAAAAAATATCATTTTTTATATTATCAAATATCAGCTGATAACCAAAACTGTCTAAAATTAAGCTGTCGGCAACTTTGGAAGTAAAGAATATCCCTTCACCGCTATGCGCATGAGGCATGGTAGTAGTTTTACCTTTTAAGATATCCTGTATGGCCTCAAGCTCTGATTTTAATTTTCGGCTCTTCATCACATTTCTATATACCCCGATGCCATAGTCATTAACTATAAAAAACAGGCGGTTATTATTCAACGTAATGGTGACATCTATGTGTTTAGATTGAGAATGTTCAATTGCATTATTGAACATCTCTGAAAAAGCATAATAAAAAATACTATGAATATTTTCCCTGGTCTTTTTTAATCCCGCTAATAATGGCAAATGACTTTCGATTTCGGCTATAACTTTATGCTCTTCCAAATTTTTGTTAATAAATCTTTTCTGAAAAGAGTCAGGAACCATTCTAGGATTTTTACTTACCGCCTCCTTGGTCATATAAGAAGAATTTTTGGTTGATCCTATTTTTTTAAGCTTTCCAGAATTAACCCAGCCTCTAAGCAGGGAGGTGGCATATTGCCTAGAAATGTTATAGTTCTTCGCCAGATCTTGAGATTTTATCTGACCTTTAGTTATAACGAATTCAAAAATTTTTTCTTTACTAAGCATATGTAGGTATTGTAAACTAATACATAACTAATTGTAAACTAATTGTAAACATTTGTCAAGGATATCATTACCCTTTTACGCCTACCAAAAAACCGCCCTTTAAGGACAGTTTTCTTATGGAGCGGGTAAGGAGAGTCGCTCGCTTCGCTTCGTCAGCCTCGTCGGCTAGACGGGCGAGGGCGAAGCGGGAACCCCTGTCAACAGGTTGTCCGAAAACGATGAGGCGACCTTGAGCGAAGTCGAGAGGTAGCCCATCTGGTTGCGGGGATCCCGAATATTTCTACATTGAGAGCGGGTAAGGGGAGTCGAACCCCTGTCAACAGGTTGGAAACCTGTGGTAATACCGTTATACGATACCCGCTCTCAATGCGGGATCCTTAAAAATTTACAAATTCTAAATTTCAATATTTTTGTTTTCGGGAGAAACCTGTGGCAATGCTGTTATACCTGCCCGCCGAAGCCCGAGCGAAGCGAGGGCGTAGGCGGGCGATACCCGCTTTCAGAATAAAATGACATCTCTAACTTCATCAGGCAATTCTTCTTTAGATTTCAAAACATTCAAACGGTTAGTTGTGTCTGGGTTAAAACTCTCTCCAAATCGGCCTTCTTTTGCCATATATTTTAATTAGTAATTAACTTGGTCGGATTAATCCCGCGCCTTTTACTTTTCAACTTAGCTATAGACCCGAATGGTCGGGGTGCCGGGATTCGAACCCGGAGTCTCTTGGTCCCAAACCAAGCGCGATAGCCATTACGCTACACCCCGTTTTTTTAACTTTCAAAATATATCATTTTTATTGCCGAAAGTCAATCTTGGTTTAAATAAATAATTTACAAAAAGAGATCTGTTTTGCAAATCTCTTTTTGATGGTGCCGGGTCCCAGAATTTCCGCCAGAGGCGGATCCGCTTTTTTGTATAGTATGGTGGCGGAAAACTAGAATAACTAGAATAAAAGGATTTTCAGTCCGGAGTTTATCCCGCACAATCATCTGCCGGCTCCCAGAATTGAACTGGGGACGCAAGGATTTTCAGTCCTTCGCTCTACCACTGAGCTAAGCCGGCATAATTCCGGCAGATGATTGTGCGGGACTCTACCACTGAGTCCCGATTTTTCCCAAGTCTTCCCGCCTCGCCACAACTTAAATCAAAAACGGGTCGTGGCGGGTGATTTGGTGAAAAATCGAGGATTCCGACTTCCTTATTTTTATAAATAAATGTGCGTCGGGACTAACCCGGCTTTGGTGGGCGATCGAGGAATTGAACCTCGGATCTCGTCATTACCTGCCCGCCGAACGCGCCGAGCTTAT
>Ga0265297_10002280_pt1 | contig 39844 bp, 42 predicted proteins | sample Munlanlwell13791_FD_192502 | JGI IMG/M metagenome (GOLD analysis project Ga0265297, IMG submission 192502) | Leachate microbial communities from a municipal landfill in Southern Ontario, Canada - Leachate well 137-91 | ecosystem: Engineered > Solid waste > Landfill > Unclassified | place...
TAGACAGTTCTCTTTCGGATTATACTTCTCCGCCTCGGTTTCACCCCAGCGTTGAGCAATCTGCTTTTTGACGAGATTCAAAGTGCTTTCCGAACCCGTCCAATTTGATTTAACCGTAATGGTCATATTTTTAATTAGCGACTGATTAATAAATAGCCTTGATAACGTCGCCTTAAATTATCTATCGGCCACGAGGTGTCAAAGCGACTGATAGCTTGCGACTGTCATAGGTGGAGGCTGTAAGCACTACCTTGATAGGCGAAAAGCCGTCGCTAAAATGAGAGGCCACAGATAGACAATTTGCGTTCATTTGTAATTTAGTTTTATTTTGACCGGCCAATAGATTTGTTTTTTTATTTTTCGGCGAGTTTTGCCCACTCGCCGAAAAATAAAAACAAGCTTGGCCGGTAAATGAGATTTTAGACGAGGTTGCCCGGTATGTAATTATTTAACTTGACCATACGCACACACCGGGAGATTTTTAGAAAATATTAATAAATATATGATTTACAAAGATATCAAAAAAGAATTCGATTATATCCTTTGGCTAAGAGAAAGAATCAAAAAATTAAGATTCGGTATTAGCCATAGAGTAAAAGTTGACAGTTCGACTGATTTCGAAATGTTAACCAGAAAATTAAAAGATTATGAGCAAGAATATGAGTTATTGGTTTATGACTTATATCTACTCCTAAAAGATTATGGCTTATCAGGAAAAATTAATAATTACCCATACTCGAGTTGAGCTTTTTAAATATGAGAGCTTGGTTAAAAGCGGAGTAAAACGAAAAAAGAAAAGAATCGTTAAACGTCGCACCAAAGAACAAGTTATCCAACAAATGGAAAGTAATAAAATCAGCCAATTCGACATGGAAATTATGCGTCATTTTTCGCTTAAGCGAACCAAAGACAGGATAATGCGATTAATTAACAACAATGAGGACATGCAGACTTTTATCACGCTAACTTTTAAAGAAAATATCACCGATTTATTTGAGGCCAACGAAATATTTAAAAAATTTATCAAAAGATTAAAATGGAAATTTCCTAAGCTTAAATATCTGGCCGTTCCGGAATTCCAAAAGCGAGGAGCGGTTCATTATCACTTATTAATTAACATTGATTACGTAGAAAATTCTAAATTAGCCGAAATTTGGGGACAAGGCTTTGTCATGGTCAACAAAGTTCGGCACATAAACAATTTAGGGTTATACGTTTCAAAATACATCTGCAAAGATTTATTCGATATTCGATATTTCGGAATGAGAAAAATTCTTTGTTCAAAAAACTTGGAGCAACCAATAATTTTAACCGGCCTTAAAAATATAATTAACTTTTTTAATCCGGCTAAATTAAAATTATTATTTGAAAGCAGTTATCGGTCTGATTGGTTGGGAAAAGTAAATTATTCATTATTTTCATTAACCGGCTAAGTATGATTAGCAAAGATTTGATTAAAGAATTTCAAATATTGGTCAAAGAGGAATACGGACGAGATTTATCCGATTCCGAGGCCTTTGAAATATCTAATCAAATCGTTAAATGCCACAAGGCTTTAAAGAGGTTGAAATTATACAAAAGGTTTGGTAATATAAGAATGCACACTAATCAAATATTAAACACCTAAGGCTTTTTTATACTTGTCCCCTAAAAGGGGGCGGTTTCTGACTGACAAGTATTGCCTTTGGTGATATTGGTTAGTGTGCACAGAGCCGCTCCCTTTTAGTTACTAAAAACAAGTATATGCCAAAACCAACGAACAAAAATAAATGTATTATCTATTGCCGTGTTTCCTCAAAAGAACAGGAGGACAAAGGTTATTCTTTGGAGGCTCAAGAAAAAGCCTTAAAAGAATATGCCATCCGCAAGGAGTTGGAGATTTCCAAGGTTTATAAAATTTCCGAATCAGCCAGCGGAAAGCAAATCAGAACGACATTTAATGAAATGTTGAAGCACATTAAAAAATCCAGTATTAATATTATTCTTTGCGAAAAAATAGACCGCCTGACTAGAAATTTGAAAGACGCCGCTATCGTTAATGACTGGGTAAATGATAACAAAAATCATGAAGTCCACTTTGTCAAAGAAAATTTTGTCGTTAATCAGAACACCAGAGCCCATGAGAATTTGGTTTGGGATATGAAAGTGGCGATTGCCCGATTTTATACTAATAATTTAAGCGAGGAGGTTAAGAAAGGCCAGAAAGCAAAAATCGAGGCCGGTTGGTTACCACAACGGGCTTGCTTGGGTTACATGACTGTCGGGGACAAAGGTCATAAAATCCAAGTGGTGGACGAAAAAATCGCTCCGCTTATTCGAGAAATGTTTGAGCTATATTCTTCCGGCAATTATTCTTTAAGCTTTTTGGCGGAGGTAATGTTTGACGAGGGATTGAAAAGTCAGACCGGAAAAATAATGGCAAAAACCACTCTCCATAATATGTTGACCAATCCTTTCTACTGCGGAAAAATTGTTTGGAATAATAATATTACGCAAGGTAAACACGAACCGATAATTGATGATGATTTATTTGATAAGGTGCAAATAAAGATTAAGCGACAATTATCAGCCCCTCAATATAAAAAACACCTCTTTTTGCTTAAAGGGTTGGTTAGATGTGCCGAGTGTGGCGGAGTTATAACTTGGGAAACGCAAAAAGGTCATGTTTACGGACATTGTAATCATTACCGGTCTTGTTCACAAACGGTTAGAGTTAAAGAGGAGGAAATCTTAGAGCAAATTATTAAGGATATAGAAAAGATAACGCCTAAAACACCCAAACTGATTGATTGGTTAGAAAGAGCCGTCAAAGACGGTGAACACGACGACACCGGCCTTATAGAGAGCAAGGCGACCGCTTTAGGCGACAGCTTAAAGACTATTGAAAAACGTTTAGACGCTTTATATAACGACAAACTGGACGGCAAAATAAGCATTGATTTTTACGACAGAAAATTTGAAGAATTTTCCTCGCAAAGAGATAATGTTTTGCGATCAATAGGAAAAATCAATCCAGAGGGACAGGCTAAAAATTATGAGAAAGGCATAAAAATTCACCGCTTGGCTTGCGAGGCAAAAGACTTAATCTTGAATGAACAAAAACCGGTTGAGGACAAACGAATTGTCTTGTCGGAAATATTTTCGAACTTTGAATTAAACGCCGATAAAATAAGGCCGAAATACACTTTAGGGGGCGAATTTTTGGCTGAATGGATACCGGTCGTAAATACCATTTTCGAACCAGAAGAAATTGGCTTATATTACAACAAAACAGGCCTTTTACGGCCTGCTTGTTCAACGATGCTCGGGGATAGGGATTCGAACCCCAATAAACAGGACCAGAACCTGTTGTCCTACCTTTAGACGATCCCCGAATAATGATTTAAGCTTCAATCTCAGAGAGCAAGAAGCTAGATATTAATAATAACAGAATGGTGATAATTGTCAAAACTCTGTTTTTCAAATTATTTACCTCTGCGCTAAAGTGATAAACATAGCGACGGCTGAAGCAGCCATAATGCCAAAGGTAGACCAGACTAGAATATTGGATATTTTGCTACTTCGATAATCACCCATGATCTTTTCACTACGGGCAATTCGAGCGATTAGAAATAATAATGGAACAGATACTACGCCGTTAAACACAGCTGTAAAAACTAAGGCCTTCATGGGATCAATACCAACGAAATTAATCATTAATCCAATCAAAGTAGCAATTGTAATAACGCCATAGAAACCATGCGCCTTCTTTAACTTTAGATTTAATCCTTCTCTCCAGCTCATCGCTTCTGACAAAGCATAGGAAGCTGAACCAGATAGAACTGGTACAGCCAAAAGTCCTAAGCCGATAATGCCAATGGCGAAAATGCTTTTAGCCATCAGTCCCGCATTGGGAAAACTACTAACGAGTGGCTCTAAAGCTCGAGCAGCATCAGCCGCTGTGCCAATATTGGTAACCCCATTTTGGTTTAGAACGGTCGCCGCAACGATAATTATTGACCAAGTGGTAAATTGAGATAAAAGCATGCCAAAAAGATTATCCCAGCGCAAATTCTTTAAAAACTTCTTTAGTCCCCGAGGACGTCCCAAGACTCTATATAAATGTTTAGCCTTTAACTCCTCCACCTCCTGAGAAGATTCCCAAAAAAACATATAAGGAGAAATAGTGGTGCCGATAACACCGGTGATGATAAAGAAAAAAGCAAAACTCATTTCAATATTAGGAATAAAGGTGGCACGCAAAATTGTTCCCCAGGGTTGATGGACTAAAAATAAAGTAATGGGATAGGAAATTAAGGCCAATACTAACCATTTTAGAATCTGTGAATATCGACGATAGGAGACAAAGACCTCTAAGATTAAAATTAGAATTGTAAATCCAAGAGTCAAAATAACAAAATTAATTGGAAATATTAATTGAGCCGCTTCTGCCATAGCTCCAATATCAGCCCCGATATTAATAGTATTGGCGACAAGAACTAGTAAAACAGCGGCAAATAAAACCTTCTTGCTATAATGTTCTTTAATATTAGCGGCCAATCCTTTTCCGGTAACTGCTCCAATTCGAGCACAAGCCTCTTGAGTGGCGGTTAAAAATGGCAATGTCAGAAGAGCGGTCCATAATTGGCCATAACCAAATTGAGCTCCGGTCTGCGTGTAAGTGGCAATTCCTGATGGATCATCATCGGCAGCTCCGGTAACAACCCCAGGACCGATAACTTTAAAGAAACCTTTTATTTTTTTCCAAGTTTTAGACATATCCGATAGTTTTTACATTTTTTATAAATCTATCTTAGCAAAATATTATAGATAAAACAATAAAAAAGAGATTCAACACCGGAATCTCTTTTTAAAATCTAATTTAGTCATTCTTTGGCTTCATCAGCGGAAATATTTGGCATTCTCGACCAGACTTATTCATTAGAAAGCCAAATAGTCTCTCAGAGAAACCGAAACCGCAAGTCGGTGGCATACCATATTCTAAAGCTTCGACAAAATCATGGTCATGCATTTGAGCTTCGTCATCTCCAGCCTCTCTTAACTTTTGTTGCTCAACAAAACGTCCTTCTTGATCAATTGGGTCATTCAACTCACTATAACCGTTGCCCAATTCTGATCCAGCAATGATTGGTTGAAAGCGTTGGGTAATTTGAGAGTTTAGATCATCTCTTTTAGCTAGAGGTGATATTGCGACTGGAGTATTAATTAGGAATCCTGGTCCAGCAATTTGCTTGCGACAATATTTCCAAAGATTATCAATTGCTCTGGTGATGTTAAAGCCCTTAACATCATATTTGACACCAAGCTCTTCTAATTTAGCAATAATTTCAGCCTCACTAGCCGTCAAAACGTCAACTCCGGTATATTTTTTGACAGTTTCAACATAATCATATTTAGCCCATTTCTGTCCTAAATCAACTTCAAATCCTTTAATTTGAAATTTCAGAGTGCCAAAAGTTTCCTGTGCAATATATTTATACAGATCTTCTACTAGCTCCATTCCCTGTTCATAATTAGCGTAAGCCCAATAGAATTCCATTTGACTATAGTCTTGTAAATGTTCAGCATCCATTCCTTCATTTCTAAATTGACGGCCAATTTCAAAGGTTTTAGGAAAACCAGCTACCATTAATTTCTTCTGCCATAATTCACCCATTGAAATCCGTAAAAAAACATCAATATCTAGAGCATTGTGATGGGTAATAAATGGCTTAGCGTCAGCTCCACCGGTTGTGGTTTCTAAAATCGGAGTCTCAACTTCTAAAAATCCATGATTGTTTAAAAAATTACGAGTAGCTTGCCAAAACCTACTTCTCTTCTCTATCATTTCATATACTTCACGGTTTAGCATAATGTCCAGATAACGACGACGAAGCTTTTCTTCCTCATCGCTTAGCCCATGCCATTTTTCCGGTAAAGGTCTTAGGGCTTTAGTTAAAAGCTTATACTCACGGGCCATAATACTATTCTCTCCTTTATGAGTAACAAAGCAAGTCCCTCTAACTTCAATAAAATCACCCATGTCAATAAGTTTAACAAAGGTTTTGTAGGCCTCATCACCGATTTCTTTTTTTGATAGCGCTACCTGAATTTGTTCTTTGCCGTCTTGTAGGTTGGCAAATGTTAGGTTACCGTGAGTACGTAAAGTTCTCAGACGGCCAGCTACTACAAATTCTTGTTGCGAGCTATTAATTCGATCGAAATCAGCTAAAACCTCAGCCACAGAAATATTGCGCCGTGAACTAGCCGGATAGGGGTTAATTCCTTTTTCTTTTAGAGGCTCCAGTTTTTTGAGACGTTCTTCTCTCTCGGAACCGGGGTTTGTATTCTCCATAAATTTATTTAATATCAATAATCTTATATTTTACTTCTCCGCGAGGAGTCTCAACAACTACTTCATCTCCTCGACTTCGATGTAAGAAAGCGAGACCAATTGGTGACTCATTAGAAATCTTGCCATCAGCTGGACTAGCTTCGTTAAAACTAACAATAGTATATTCTTTCTCTTTTCCGTCATATTGAACAACAACAGTTGATCCCATTGCTACTTCATTTTTGGACTTTTTATTATTATCCACGATTAAAACATTCTTTAATGTTCCGGTTAACTCAGCAATCCGACCCTCGTTTAAGGCTTGAGCGTCTTTAGCTTCAGTGTATTCCGCATTCTCGCTTAGATCACCCAATTCTTTGGCCTTCTCAATGCGATCAGCAATTTCACGGCGTCTAGTGGTAGATAACAGCTCTAATTCGTCTTTTAACTTGCTGTATCCCTCAGGCGTAATGATTTGTTGTTCTGGCATAATGTTTGTTTTTATTATTTCTTTTTATTAATTTTGATGATATTAAATATACAATATTTGAAAGAATAAGGCAATACTAATAATTAAAGCAGAACTTGGGACATATAATGATCAACCGGAGCGTAGTCGTCGGTAATCATTCTCTCAATAGATTTTATCTCACCTGGATAAAATCTTTGTAATAATAAATTCAGCTCCGAATTGGTATTGGATAATTTTGGCTTCTGATCTGACTTTAGTGCTACCAACATCAAATTTTGCGCTATCTCAGTCTTGCCCGGCTCATTAACCACAAAAACCATGACTTGCGGGAAAACTGCTTTGTAGGCGGTGTATTCGGCTTGCAAAAATAAACTTCGGCGACCACTAACAGCGGAAATAATATTAACTAAAACAATTCCCTCATCATCTAGAGAATTATAGACTGCTTCGACCGCTTCCTTGCTGGCTAATTGGGGCGGGATGGAGATAGAATTAAAAGCATCCATTAGTACTACGTCGTACTTCTTTTTATTTTGATTAAGAAAGACCCGACCATCTTCGTGAATAATATTAAGTCGGGGGTCATCTTGAAGAGAAAAATATTTTCGAGCTAACTCGGTCAATTTCGGATCAATTTCTACCACATCCATTTTAGCTTCAGGATATTGTCTCAAATAATATTGCGGATAAATATAGGCCGCACCCCCAATCATTAGAGTCTCTTTAAATCCTGGATTAAAATGCTCCATTAGACGATAAAAACGACTATATTCAGAAGAGAGATCATTACCATCTAAAAACATAGTTGATTGTCGCCCAAAACGATCAGTTGATAAGTTTAACGTTGGTCGATCGGTGCTTTGATCTTTTCCCTTAAAAATTAACACTTCGTTATAGGGAGTGCTAAAGGATATTTTTCCGGTTTGAACATATTGCCTTTGTTCCAACCAAGAAACAGCAAAAATACTCGAGACTAAAAAGAATAAAATAAATAAACGATAAAAGAATTTGTCAGCTAAAAGAAATAGTGACAGTAGAACTAAAATGGCTGAAAGTAAAAAGATAATTTTGGTAACACCCAATAATGGAATAATTAGAAAGCCGGCTAAAAAAGTACCAACAATACTGCCGGCCGTTGATAAGGCATAAAGGTTGCCAACGGTTTGACCCGAGCTATTTAAATTTTTAATTTTAAGTTTAACAGCATAGGGGGACACTATACCTAACAAAAAACTAGGTATAGAAAATAAAATAATAGCGGAAAATAAAGCAGCTAAAGCGACCTGACTGCCAAAGCTTAACAGTGACTCCATGACCATCGTCTTAATAAAAGCTGGAATAACTACACCAATGCCAGCTAAAAAAATAATCCAACCTAAGTTAGCGTAAGAAGCTGATCTGTCTGCTAATTTTCCACCGATAAAATAACCCAGACTCAGACTAGCTAAAATTACACCAATTAAGGCTGTCCAAACATAAATTGAAGTGCCTAAATAAGGAGCTACTAAACGAGAGCCAACCAACTCAAAAACCATAACAACGGCACCACTGATAAAGACAGTAATTTCGAGAAGATATTTTTTCATATTATTTCTTTTCTAATTGATAATTATAAACCCATAGAGCCGAGAGCATAATCCATGTAATTCCTAGCGGGTGATTGGCATAAGGAGTAAACATATTAACTACTAGAATAATAACAATGCTTAGGGCTAGCGGTACATTATTGACCCATGCTCCTTTAATGATCTTAGCTAGTAGATATAAATAAGCTAATAGACCTAAGATTCCTAATTTCAGCCAGACATCGAGCCAGCCCCATTCAAAAGCATAGGTGGTATACATTTTGTCGGCTGTTGTTTCGGCTACCCTGGGATCACTTGATTTGTAAGTCACTAAAGCTCCAAAGCCAGAACCGACAATCGGATTCTTTGATAATTTAGACCAAAGAGAATCTAAAAGCGACCAGCGGGAGGAAATAGCTGATTCAGATTGAGTCAAATCAGCTCTGTCCATAAATAATGACAAATTGAAGCTTCCCGAAACTGCTGGATAAGGAAATTTAGCAATAACTAAAACTAGAAGTAATGACATTGTCAAAATAACTAAGTACTTTAAACTTGATCCAAGAGCAGTTTTAATTCCGCTTCTTTGCCAAATAACAATCAAAACCAAAATTACAGAAGCCAGAAGCGCTAGCCAAAAACTACGCGACAGAGAAATAATTATTCCTGTCCAGCATAGTGTTAAGAAAATCCAGACAGACCAATCCCCTTTCTCTTTTAATTTCCAAGCCAGAAAAGGTGAGGCTAATAATAGAAAAATATGGGATTGAAAAAAAATTCGAAAAAATCCTCCACTTACTGGAGTGATTTCTCCCACCCCACTCAATCTTACCCAACGGTAAATATCCGGCAAGAGACTTGGAATATTATGAGTAAAAAAATAAAGTAAAATCAGAGTTTTAATAATTAGCCAACTCACTGAAATAATGAAAATCTGTTCTAGTCTCTGCCAATTATTCACCTTGTTCTTACTAACAACAAAAACTTCATAAAGCGGTAAAAGCAAAGAAAAATAAATCCAGCCGTTAAAATCAAAAAAGATATTAGAAAAATTATGTCCTTGCTTTAAACCGTTTAACAATCCAAAAATAACCAAAACACCTAAAGACCCGAAACTCCAAACTAAAGCTGATTTTTTGATTCTTCCCCAGGGGAACTTTCTCTCTTTTAACCAGCGAGAGATAAACGGGACCAACCAGATGACCATCACTATTAACCATAGGATTATTCGAAGTGAAATTTGAGTTCCCTGTGATTCAAAATAAAATAAATAACCCTTAGAGCCAATAAATAACTCAATCAATAACAAAAATATACCATAATCCAAGCGGTAAAGAGTTAGAATTAAGACTAAAAGAGCAATAATCAAAGTGGCCAAATTATTAAATCCTGGAACGTAAAAGGTGAAGATTGAAAATAATTCAATTAAAAAAATTAACCCTAAAATTAACCAGCCCTGACTATTAAAAATTTTTTTCATATTTTTAAGCTAAGTTATGCTTAGCCTTAACAATTTTAAGGGCGCGTTTATATTTTTTGACTGTCGGCAAAAATGGTAATAATTTGTAGGCCAGAGCCGGTAGCCAGGAACTGATAGTTCCGCCGGGAGAAACTTTGAATAACACTTTGTTAATCCAATAACCACCGTGACCTTGTTCTAGCATGGTTAACCATAAATCCCAATCTTGTAATTTCTTGATGCTCTCATCCCAGCCAGTTGTCGGAAAATCATTGCGGCGAATTAGAGACATAGTATGGATATAAGGACCTTGTTGTAATTTAGTGGCATCATATGGACCTAATTTAAATAATTTACTTCCCCATAGAAAAGAAGAATAAACATAACTAGCTTCGGGATGACCACTAAGCTCATTAAGCATCGTCTCTAGAGCTTCTGGGACCAGAACTGCATCAGCATCACAAAAAAATAAATATTCTCCACGAGCTTTATGCCAACCATTGTTTCGTGCCGATGGAGCTCCTTGATTTAATTGATGGATAATTAAGAAGGTATTAGTTGAATTTGTTTGACTAAGAAATTTTTCCAAGACTTCATCTAGGTGATCAGACGATCCATCATTAACAATAATAACTTCAAAATCTTGATAAGTTTGTGAAATTAAACCCTTCAAGGTTGCAACAATCTTGTCAGCTTGGTTATAGACAGGCACAATAACTGAAATCATAAGTTAGGAATTAATTTCTAAATAAATTTGCTTAGCTTGCTTTTGCCAATTAAAATCAACTCTAGCTCGAGCTAATCCTTTTTGTCCCAAAGAGTCCCTTAGCTCATTATTATTCATTAATTTTTCTAAGCCGATAGAAATATCATTAACGTCCTCAGGATCAACCAGGAGCCCGTTTAAGCCGTTTAAAACAGCGTCTGATACTCCGCCGCTATCTCCAGCTAGAACTGCTTTTCCGGCTAAATTAGCTTCCAAATAAACAATACCAAAACCTTCAAAATCTCCGGCAATATTTCGAGCTGGAAGAGCGAATAAGTCACAAATCTCCAACCAAGCCCACTTATCTTCTTCGCTAATAGACCCGACAAAAGCTACTAAATCATCGAGACCTTTGACATGACAGATGTTCTTTAAGTATTCTTCATCTGGCCCAGCCCCTAAAACAATATAACGCCAATCGGAAGTTTTTTCTCTTCCCAATAATTCCAATACCGACAATATAGCATCAACACCCTTTCTTTTAACCAGGCGACCAATGGTGATAATCACCTTCTTGTTAGCTAAATTATGTTTATATCTTAACTCCGCTATTCTTTGCGGATTAACATCTAAAGCCATTCCGACTCCTGGGTTAACCACTATTATTTTACCAGCTAGTTTTGGAGAAAAATCTCGAACTAATTTAGCCACGTAATTGTTGGCGCAGATTATTTTTTTTGACCTTCCCAAGATTCTTCTGGTCAAAAATATCTTGCGCCAATTAATAACTGAGAGCGGAAAATCCATTCCGTGTAAAAAGACCGCGTAAGGCTTTCTGAAAAGGAGACTAAAAAGATAGGTGACGCTACCTAATGGCAAAATTTGTCCCACCAAAATATAATCAATTTTTTCAGACCGAACAAATCTTTTTAAGTCTTGAAAGTATAAAATATATTGAAAAGGACTAGGAAAATATTTTCTAAATAGAACCTTAAAATTACTAGCCTCTGGCCAATTCTTTTCTAAATTATAATAATAATTGGCTACCCCGCCATTTGTTGGTGGATATTCTAAAGTGAACAACAAAGTTTTCATATAATTAAATGATTTCCTCAGTAATGGGCGTTGAACTTGGTTTCTTAAATGAATGAATAATATAATTAATATCAGCTTTTTTAAATCCGCCCAGTAGATAAATTAGGAAAAAATAGATTACCATTGATAGTAAGGTAATAATTACCAAGGGCAAAAATGGTTTTAACCAAAAAATAATCAGCGACATTAGTATTGAAGCTACCAGTGCTTTCATAAATACTAAGATGTTTCGTTTAGGGCTATAGACGATAATCTTTTTGACCCAAATAATCCCCAAAATAAACATCAATAGATTAGTTAACAGGACTGTTATTCCAGCTCCCGTAGCTTTAAATAATGGAATTAATATCACGTTTAATATAATACTCACCACCATCACAATTAACATATTTAGAGTATTTCGACGTTGCCTGTCGCAAGCGTTAAGGAGTGATCCGATTGGAAAATTAACAAAGATAAAAAACAAGGCCACGATAGTAACTTGGAGCGGAATGGTTGCTTCAGAATAATCACTTCTAAAAATCAAGATAATCTTGTCGGCGAGCATTATCACCCCAAAAATAATTGGCAAAGAAATAATAATCAAATAATTCATGGCTCTTTCAAAAGCAATAGTCAGTTGTGGTCGATTAGAGATCCAATAGGTACTCATGGCCGGATAAAGCGAGGCGGTAAAAGCCAGTGGCAAAAATTGTAAAGCAAATATAATTTTGAAAGCTACTTGATAAAGACCAACATAATAATCTCCGGCCATAAAAGACAGAAAGACTGAATCGAGATAAGTATAGAGACGTTGGAAAATGGCAAACAAGGCAAAAGGTAGACTAGTGGTAAAAATGGATTTAATTAATTGAACTTCGTATAATAGCTTTAACTTAATTTTAATTCGATGACGTAAAACCCAGAAAGAATAAATAAAATTATAAACACTAGCTAAAACTAACGAACCAATGATTAAACGCAAATTTAAGTTTAAATACATGGCCGCCAAACCAAATATCAAAACAATCAACTGGAAGATGATTGATGAGATGCTCTCATATTTTAAATTATGAAAACCTCTGATGGTTGCAAAAAAGGTGGTTGAGAATGAGTCCAGGACCATACAGATGATGGAAATATAAACCAAATCTTTAATTAATTGATCATAATGGAGTAAATTAATTGTCAAAATTACCACCAGAGTAGTTAAAAAAGTCAAAAAGACCTTTACACTTAAAATATTACCCAATAATTTCTCGGCCGCCTCTTGTTTCTTGGCCACTTCCCTAGTCAAAAAATTAATAAATCCTAAGTCAATAAAGATCGCAAAAATAGTGGTAAAAGAGATGGCAAAATAGTATTTTCCTAAGTTTTCTGGACCTAAATTTCGAGCTAAAAAAGCAAAATAAGCAAAAGAAATCACCTTTTGTAGAATTAAGGCGATGGTCAAGTAAGATGTATTTTTAGCGATGTTATTTATTTTAGTCATCTAAGGCTTATTATAACATAATCAGGGATAAAATGTTAAGACCTAATTAAAAACAGGCCTTCTAGGCCTGTTCCCTTCTAAAATTAAATTTTTATAAGCTTAATTTCCCCTTTAGATCTTAGCTCTTTAGCCATAGTCTTTAGATCTTCGTCGCGAGCCGCCTCTCTTTTATTAGAAATCGTAAAGGCCGTAAACTCTTTTAAATACCGAATAATAATTGGGGATTCTAATGATTTTACCAATCCACTTCCTTTAAATATCAAGGACAGATATTTAACTGAACCGAAACCTAGTGATGGTTGAATGTAATTAAAATCTAATTTTTTGAAACCCAGTTTACTCCAGAACAATAACCGCTCGGTTGTTTTAATGCCCGATCTCTTGAAGTCAGCTTTTAGCTCTTTGGGACTCATCTTCTTAGGATCATTAACTTCAGCAAAATAACCCAAAAGATCAGCATTTCTATTCTCCACCTCAGATTTAATCATTTCGCTTAATAACCTCAATAAAAGATGGCCTAAGCCATGCTCTCGATATCCCCGGTGAACGTCAATAAAAATAATTAAACCACAATATAATTTTTTATTAATAGCAATTAAGTCATAATTCAAACAAGCAATTGGTTGACGGTTGTTAATCACAAAGATCCAAGACTCTTTATCTAAACCTTTATAATTACGATTTAGATTAGCTTTAAATGCTTTAAGGCTTGGTAATTCACCCTTAAAACTAAAATCTTTCTGCATCTCTTTAAAATAACCATCCAGATATTTTAAGTTAAGAGAGTTGGTTGAACTTAAAAAAGCTAAATCCCAATTCGGATTTATCTTTTTTATCTTTTTAGAGTATTTAGTTTTAATCTGATAATAATTCACTGGAAGATAATTAGAAAGATCGGGCGCAACGCACTACATGTGATACACTATCTTTGTCGCCATGACCAACCCCCCAGCCATTAATAAAACCGATCCGATATGCTTGATCACCGTCATATTCACTGGAACTTAGATAAGATTCATTCAAAAAACCACCCAATGGTGGGGATTGATTGTGTAAGTTATTATACATTGCTGTCAATTCATCATTACTTGGCAAAAACCAGTCAGTATAGCCATCTTCGACAGAATCATAACAAACCCGAGCGGCTATTCCGGCCGTGAGACATCCAGCGACAATTAAATTAGTATTATTTTCTCCTGTTCCAATAGTTGTTCCACTGGCACCGATGAGAGTACCATAACAACCCCATTGTTGAAGTGGGTAAATGATATCATAGTTATCTGAAGCAGCAATCAATCCACTAGTTCCGCCACCATCAAGATAAAATATAATTCCACCTTGATATTCATCACCCAATGTTAAGGGTAGCTCAGGTTCAGGTTCGGGTTCAGATTCTGCGTTTATTATCCCAGCCGGAATTAGAAATTTGTTTCCAGGAGCAATTGTTCCAGTCGTATTTCCAATACAAAAAGAGATAGAATAAGAGGCACCATTTTCCACCTGAGTATAAGCGAGAGTGTTCTCATTTTCACTACAATCACCATCGGCTGGGATTGGAGCCGTTGGAATAACCCTCATGTAAGTCGTGGTGGCACTGCTCGTAGTTGAAAGAAGAGTCCCAGTATTCCACTCCTCGGCTGTTGGATAACGACCATTGTCATTAAAAAATAATTCTAAAGCGGTTTGGGTTTGTTTCATATTGCCAACCCTCTTGGCGTCACGAGATTTAGCTCGAGCATTAGAAAGGGCTATAACCGAAACAGTGGCCAACACTCCGATAATAGCTATTACCACCAAGAGCTCAATGAGAGTAAATGCTTTCTTTGATTTAATCATAGAATTAGAGATAGCATGTAATAATATTAATATTATATCAGTATTATTATATCTAAACAATATCTAAGAACATAAAATGATCAATCTCCACTTCTATTTTATTTTAGTATCTCTTTAGAAAAATTTTAGAAGTGATATGCTATAATATAACTATAATTAAATAACTATAAAAATATGCGCCTTCTATTAATTGAAGATGAAAAAGACATCGCCGAATTTATTAAAATTAATTTAGAGACAGAATTCTATACTGTCGACGTCGCTTATGACGGCGAAAGAGGATCTTTTTTGGCTCGGACTAATGACTACGACCTAATTATTTGTGATTATATTTTGCCCAAACAAAACGGTCCGGAAGTGGTCAAAGAAATTAGAGAGGAAAATAAGCATGTTCCAATTTTAATCTTGTCAGTTAAATCGGAAATTGATTCCAAAATGAGCTTATTCAACTTAGGAGTTGATGATTATCTAACTAAACCATTTTTATTTGAAGAACTCTTAGCTCACATCAAAGCAATACTACGTCGGCCGTTAAAGCGTGAGGATGAAATATTAAAAATTGATGATTTGGTTGTTGATATTGATAAACATATAATTAAACGTGGTCGCCAAGTCATTAATCTAACTCGTAAAGAATTATCACTCTTAGAATATTTGCTCAAAAATCGCGGTCGAGTTATTAGTCGGGTGGTCATTATGGAACATGTTTGGGATGCTAATGCTGACCCCTTTTCCAATACCATCGAATCTCATATCACTAATTTAAGACGCAAAATAAATCTACCTGGAAAAAAAGAATTGATTCACACAGTCTCGGGCCGAGGCTACAAGGTGGATTTAAGAAAATAAAAAACTGGAGTATTTTCTCTCCAGTTTAGAATGTTTTTTTTGTTTGTTCTTCTTAAATTAAAGCTTAAAAACTATTTTTTTAATCACTTTAATCATCCCGGAAATAAAAATTATCAGCCCACAAAAAGCCAGGCCCCCAAATGCATCATTTTCCACAATATATAATCCCCAGCCATCGTACAAAGCGCTGATGATGGCTAAAAAATATATAAGAGTTATTGATAGCCCCAGTATGGTTAATAACAAGGCTTCATTCCAGGAATAGGCAGGAAATTTCTGTCTGTATATTCTTTCAATATTTTTGAATAATTTATTAATTTTCTCCATGATCTATAGTGTTTTTAATGAAACAATATCTAATATTAAATATATTGCAACAGATAGCATAAAAAGTCAATAAAAATAAAAAAGCCGCAATTTTAATAATTACAGCTTGTTAATAGTCAGGTTGAGGGTCAATGATAAACTTTTTGGCTTGTAAGCTAATCTTCCCTTCACGGATAGCTTTGATAACCCGATGCCAACCGTCCATGATACATCCATCAGATCTTAAAATTATTGGCTTTGATAAATCAGCGTCAGTTACTCTCTGGTAATGCACCAAAAAATCTCTAAAATTCTTGAGTTGCCAATGAATTAACTCCTCAAAGATCTCCTCTGAGCAAATCTGATATTCTATAATCGGAAGATCTTCGGCTGCTTTTCTAAGACTTTCTCCTTTATATACCTGACCATTGTTGTTAATAAAACAATCTTGTTCCATTTTATACAGTTTTGAAGGTGCAACTAAGACTAAAACATACCACGATAAACTATTTTTTGTCAAATAAAACTAAAATATCTATTTAATAATCATATTAATAAAACTCTGAGTTGTAGGAAGAAATTCTAAATCGTTGATACTTTCTTTGGAGACCCATTTGAGATCATTAATCTTGTGGTCACTAGAATCTAATTCTCCCTTAACCAGCAAACAATGGAAACATAAAACTAAGGTGTGCTGAACGTGATCAGCATATTCCCAGGTTTTAGAGATTGTTTGAGGCATAAAATTAGTTATCTCAACCTCTAAACCGGTCTCCTCTAGAAATTCTCGCCTTAACGTTTCTTCTAAATTTTCCCCTACCTCATTGGTTCCTCCGGGCAAGTCCCACTTAAGGTGAACTTCGGGAAGCTCTGGTTCATATCTCTGGCAAACTAATAACTCTTGCTTGTCATTCTCTACCAGTCCAAGTATTACCAATTTTTGTTTAACATTCATAAAATTAGAGATGAGCGATTAAATCATTTCTAAACTCCTTAACCTCATCTTCCATTTCAACCTCCTCAGGAGATATTGGAATAATACTTTTTGACTTCTCAATCTTGAAATATCTAACAATTCTTTTTGAATTCAAAGCGATCTTGATCTCTGCTAAGACACCATCGGAAACTGAACCAAAAACCCAAACCTCATCTGCCCTTTTAACTAAATTATTATTAGCCTCTCGAACTACATCTCGATCAACAGTATCTAGTAAAAAATAATCAAAAACCATAAAAGGATTTAGGGGTACATAACCTTGCTCAAGTACATATTTAGAGATATGCATTCGGTAATAGAATAGATACTTTGACATGGCTGTATAAACCAAGGGTTTGTCATTATCTAGATTTAAAGCCTGATGAGTAAAAGACATAAGATTAAAGTTAATGGTTATAAGTCAAAAATAGCATTTTTAACCTAGGTTTGTCAAAATAAGATAATTTGACAATAATCGACTAAAAGTCTAATATACCAATATTAATCCGAACTTTGATAATAAAATTAACCTAGTATAAACATTAAAAAAGGAGGTCCTGTGATATCACGTTATGCCAATAAGGAAATTGAAAGTATTTTTTCCGACAGCCATAAATTAGAATTATGGCAAAAAACAGAATTAGCCGTTATTGAGGCCATGGTTAAATTAGAAAAAGTTAATCGTGACCAATATTTAGTTATTTCTAATACCCTAAATAACACGCCAATAGACATTGAGTGGTGGAAAAACAAGGATGAAGAGATTCATCACGATTTAAACGCGTTTATCGATGAACGCGTTAGACATCTTGAAAAAGAGCTTCATCAGTATTTTCATAAGAACATCACTTCTTATGACACCGAAGAACCAGCTTTCGCCCGTTCATTGTCTGAAGCGATAGAGGTAATAAGGCCACTTGGAGAGTTGCTGGAAAAGAATTTAACGTATCTGGCCATTAGATATCGATACACTGTCATGAACGCCAGAACCCACGGTCAGGAAGCTGAAATGCAAACCTTTGGCGCTCGAGTATTAACCTGGTTAGCTGATTACTTGGTGGCCAAGAAGGCACTCGAAAAATCTTCGGAAAATTTGTATTACTCTAAGCTATCTGGAGCCATCGGAAAATACGGCAGCCTTGATCCCAAAACAGAAGAAGAGGCTTTAAGGATTTTAGGCTTCTTTCCCTTCTATGGCTCGACTCAAATTATGCCGCGGATTCTTTATGCACCTATTGCTCAAAGTTTGTGCAATATAGTGCTAGTGATCAACAAAATCGGAGTTGATATTCGTTTAGCTTCTCGTAGTGGCCGGCCTTTATTACAAGAACCTTTCAAGAAGAAACAGAAAGGATCTTCAGCTATGCCCCACAAAAAGAATACGATTCGAACAGAACAGCTTGAAGGTATGGCCCGAATGGCCAAAGGGTATATGAACATGATCACGGACAATATAGGTACCTGGGAAGAACGAGCAATTGAACAATCATGCGTTGAACGAGTAGCCTGGCCCGATCTGTTTCATGTGTTAGCGCAGTCCTTCAAAGTTATCAACATGGTTTTAAATGGCCTGACAGTCTATCCTGAGAACATGTTAAAGGAGATCCATGAGTCACGAGGAGTTTATGCTTCTAGTGAAGCTAAAGAATTTCTAAAAGAAAATGGCTTGGGACACGAAGATGCCTATCGAATTGTCCAACTCGCCTGCTTCAATGTTTTTGAATCGGAAGATGAAAAGCCATCGATAATTAAAAGTTTTGACGACTCACTTTCTGCCATGTATGCAATTTCCAGAAAAGAACCAGGGGAAATTGTTTCTATCAGAGAATTTATACCCAGAGCAGCATTGAGAGTATCTGAGACTTTAGACATCAACCAAGAAGAGGTTGATGGCTACAATAAGGCTCTAAAAGAAATTTTTTCTAAATTTTCAGTCAGGGAAAATTGGAGTCGATTATTTACTCCAGCCTTTCTACTTAAAAATGAAGCTTTCCTATATCAAAAGATATTAGGAGAATAAAAACACCACAAAAAGGAAGTCAGACAACTTCCTTTTTTTATTGACAGAAAATTAATAATGTTATAGTGTAGAACTAATTGAACCTTAAAATAATTAGAGATGGACAGAATAATAACTGAGAACATCAAAAACAATTTGAAAATTTTTCAAAGAAATTTGAATTGTTGTGGCGAGCCGCTATTTCTAGAAGAGTTAAAAACTCCGATGATTGTAGCAAAAGAAAACACAATTAGACCGGGAACAAAAATAATTCTAGCTTATCTAGGTATTGATAGTATTAAAAATAGTCATCAATATCTAATCTGGCTCGATAGCGAAGGCGGGATGGTAGTTGAAATAAATCACCCACCTCAGCCTGATATGCATATCGTTTTATCTGAGAAAGGATTGATTGGTTATGGCGAAAAAGATTTAGTTCCAATTAAGATGGAGGTAACTTGGGAAAATAAACGGCCCCAGGCAAAAAGAACCGATACTGGTGAAATTATTGAATTCTATAAACTTCCGGCAGTGGAACCACTACGGGAAACTTTTAAAGTTATTCCAATAAATTCATTCTTTATCAACAAATTATTATTCGGTAATCCGAATATTATTAATGTTAACAATGAATTAATTTTCATGAGCCCCGAAGGAGACAAATTAACCTGTCTCCATGACTCGTTATGCATTAATATGGGTAAAGATGGACCGAGATTAAGAAAGCTAATAGGTAACGCTAACTTCAACCCCGGAGAATTAAAGAAAATCATTCATGATTTTCAGGATGAAATTAATAGGTTATAAAAATAGTTTATCATCATCCACCAAAAAGACTATCAACCCGATGGTCTTTTTTATATGGAAAAATAAAAAATCCTCCGTTGTCGAAGGATTTGCCTAAAAAACATTTTTAAATTGAAAGGAGTGTTTTTACCTTTTCAATATTATATCTTTGAGAAATATCATTGCCCCTTTTTTTAATTAATTCATCATAAAGAGATGAATACTTTTTCCTGGTTATTTTGTTTTGTGCGAGCAAAGACATCAAGACTTCAAATAAGGTAATGTGAACAAAGGGATGAATAAGAACTAATTTAATTGATTCTTCAATGAAATTAATAACTGTTTCGGGATTGTTAGCTAAAAGATCTTTTTTGAAATCATCTATGTCCATGTTACTTAATTCCCCGTCTATTTTTAATTTAGAAAAATCTCGTAAAATTCCATCAAAGATTTCTCGATTAACCGGATGGTTTCCGAATTTATTGGTTTGCGCTCTAATTGAGGCTGGGTGCTGACGAAGTATTAGATCTTCCATTTTAAGATATTTTAAAGGTTCGACATTCATTTTCTTATTTTTATATTACAAGGCCAATATCAACTAGTCAAGCACTAATTAAAAAGACGAACATTTTAGTCCGTCTTTTGAAATTTAGCTCTTTGCTCCTTACTCGCTATACATATCCTGCCAAACAAGGTGGTTGCCACCAGTTAGCTTTTTGAAAAGATTGTTCAACCTGTCAGCATGGTCCTTGTCTAAGATGACTTTCTTAATTTTTTCGCCAACTAACTCCACAACATCAGCTTTTTCCGAAGGAGATACTATCAAGCTAGCCGGGTCCATAATCAGGACCTCAACTTTACGAAATCCCGATTGCTCAACTGAATTTGAGGTAATTACGTCGGCTTGAATGCCATACCTATCCCCGTTATTAAGGACAACATCAAAATATTTTTCATTTGTAGGGGTAAAAAAAACGTCTTTGCAGATTCCTTCTTTTTTATCATGGAAAGTACTGACAGTTGTTACTCGGACAAAATTGCCTTTTAATAATTTGGTTATTAATTCTTGGGTATCCATTGTTAAAGAATTTTTAAGTGTAAAAAAACAATATCATTTCATTCTGTTTTTGTCAATAATAGAATTTAACAGAATTAAAGAGTTATTATAGTATTAAGAATCAAGTTAATTGATTGTCGAACCTTAAAAACGAAATACCATGACAGAAAAACCAATTCAAATAATACCGAATTTAAAGGTCTTTTTAGAAGAAAGAGCCGCTAAACTAAGATTCTTAAATGCCGAGATCGAAGACCTCAAACTAAGATTAAACAAGGAGGCCGATGATTACAAAGAAACAGTACTTTTCTCCATCCCCATGGAAGAAACCATAGTTTTATTAAACCAGCAAATATTAGATAATTTTTTCTCAGGTTGTGAATACCCGGCATCCGGAATCTTTCTAAGAGAAATCAAAATTATTCGTACTGAATATATTGAAGACAAAGATTTTGAATATTGTCACAATGTCATTGCCAGATTTGAATTCAATAAAGAATGCTTTAATACGCATATCTCTATCAATAAATTTGCATACGACGAAGAGAGACAAGATATCAACGAAGAAACCATGGGAGTTGGCTTTGATCCTCATTTTGTGGACAAAGAAAAATTTACAGAAGTAATAAATGCTCTTATGGCCGCTCAGAAAAGAATTAAGGGCGAATAGCAAAAATCAAAAAGCACTCTACCAAAGAGTGCTTTTTTAAAACCAAAATTTTAAATTAACCAGAAATTAAGCTAACTATTATCACGCCCAGAATAACTAAAACTATACCAAAATACTGCCAGACTCCAATTCGCTCTTTGTTAAACTTTACCCCCAAAGCCATGGCCACCACGGCATAACCGGCGATTATCGGAGTAACAACCGAAAGCTCTTCGTTTTCAGTAGCTAAAGCATAGAATATCCAGGCTGTAGCATCAATAATGGCTGTAAATAAAATTAATATTTTGTGATTAATACTAATCTGCCAAAATGATTTCAATCCTCGTTTGTAGGCTATATAAATTAAGAGAAATATTGAACCCAACATCCAGGGAAACCAAATAGCTGTAAAAGCTGAGATGTTTCTGGAGGTAACTACTGTCAAAAAATTATACAAAGCACTGAAAGAAACAGCAGCAGCGGCTAGTAGCACTCCCTTTTCCCAGATTAACTTTTTACCGGCAAAAAAATCCCTGATCTTATTCTGTCCATCTTTTTGACTCTTTGATATTAGTAAAATACCAATAATGATAACCAAAATAGCCAGCACCTGAATCCAATTTAATCTTTCGTGAAAAAATATCAATCCTAAAATAATCGTGAGTGGCAATTCGCCCACCATAATCATTTCAATCACGGCTAACTTTCCTTGGTCGTAAGCCTTAAAAAGAAAAATACTATAGAGCAAACCAACGATAGTAATAATAATCAGAAATGAAAGGTTGGACCAAATAAAAATTACCGGAAAATCTTTTAAGACAAAAGGAAAGAGACTCAGCCCAGCAATTAGGTTAATCCATAATAATGTCGGCAGACTTCCAATCTTCCTAATAGTTTTTTGAATTAAAAAATCACCCACGCCCCAGAGGGCCATGGAGGTAAAAGCAAAGATAAGACTAATTTGAAATTCTGACATACTTAGAAGCTAATAAACTTTTTTAACTCTTCCCTTAATATTTCTTCTCTTTCGCCACTAAAAAACTCTCGGGCCCCGGAATCAATTCCAATATCTGTAATTACTCCTCCGGGAATAATATTATAATGAAGATGTTTGATGCTTTTGCCTAGTGCCTGACCATCACGAACTAAAACCGTACAATCATCATGACCAATTTTATTCAGAGATTTTATCCCCGCCAATACTAAAGTCAGAACATCAATATTTTCGTCCCAAGTTAAGTCTTTAATATTTTCTACATGTCGACGAGGGATAATCATCAAATGATTTTTGTGATAAGGTGCTTTAGAGTAGGTCAAAAAAGCCCTGTCATTTTCTAATAATATTCTACTTTGAATATCACTGCAGAAAGGACACTCAGTTAAATTTTGAAGATATTTAATATATTCCATATTATAATCATATTATCACAAATCTCTTGATATAACAAAAAATAGCCGTTTTATTGGCTATTTTTTATTTAACATTTAATTATTTCTTAATCAGATAACTAACATTAATCTCAATAATAATTTCTTGACTGCCACTAGGTAGGGATGGACTAACAGCGCCACCACCTAAACCACCTTTAGCCATATCATAATATGGGCTTGGAGTACCAGGAACTTGAATCAAATTTTCCCACCAGCCAACAATATCACCCAAACGGATATCAGCTGCTCGGGCTAAAACAGTCGCCTTAGCTTTAGCATCAGAGATAGCTTTAATTCTAGCCTGTTGCTTTAAATCCTCTAAATTAGAAACATCATAGCTAATACCAATAATTTGATTGGCTCCAGCCTTAGAAGCGGCTTCAACTGCCTTTCCGACTAAACCAGAATCATTCTTGATATTTTTAACCTTCACCACCAATTGTTCATTGGCATTATAACCAGACGAAGTTGAAACATTATCAATATAATCATATTGAGGTAAGAGAGAATAATTTTGAGTCTTTAAGTCCTCATCTTTAATACCACTAGCCTTCAAAGCGTTGATGATATTGTCCATCTTCCCGTTTAGTTGTTGCAAAGCTTCATCAGCCTTAGCCACCTTGTCAATTTGAACCCCAATAGTGATACTGGCGACATCTGGTTGATAGGAAATCTTTCCTTGTCCAATTACTGAAACCTGGTATTGAGTTTGATTCACAATGCGATCGCGGATGATCGCTACAACGATAATTCCAGTCAAAAGAACCATACCAACGATCATAATAATAATCTTCGGGATCTTGTGACCGCAACAAACTTGATCTTTGTCCATAATGTTAAAGTTAATTTTAATTAAGATAAAGAGCGATTAAGCGCCCTAAATAATGACCTAAAGTTAAAACTAAAATCGCGATAAATAAATGCTCTCTAATGACCTTAATTGGTTTTAATTTTTGTTCTCGCGCTAATTGGTAACTAACTGAGGACAAAACAATCATTCCCCAGACGATTGAAATCCAGAAAGCTAATTGAATACTAAAAACTATAAAAGGAACCAAGAAACTTAAAGCAAAAATTAATTTAGCTAAGAAGGTTGAAATAGTTGCTTCCCAAATTTCTCGCGGAGTGGAACTATTTTCCGACTCAACCGAAACATGTATTCCTAAAGCATCAGAAAAAGCATCGGCAATAGCAATGGTTATAATACCACTGATAATTACCAAACGTGATCCAGTACTAGAATCAAGGCCAGTGATTAAACCAAGGGTGGTAATCACGGCTGATGTTAAACCAAAACTCAAACCTTTTCTAAGAGATAATTTCATATACAATTATTCTAACATAATTCAGAAAACAAGAAAAGAAGTATTAATTAAATTTTGACCCTTTTCATGAGCAAAGAATTCAAAACTACACTAATAGACGAGAAGGACATGGCGGCAGCTGCTAAAACTGGGTTAAGAAGCCAACCAGTAAAAGGATAGAACGCGCCAGCAGCCACTGGGATAGCAATAAGATTATAAAAGAAAGCCCAGAAGAGATTCTGTTTAATCTTTCGGATAGTTAACTTAGAGATTAAAATCGCCTTAGTCAACTTTTCCAAATCTCCATGAAGTAGAGTAATATCAGCCGTTTCAATTGCAATGTCTGAACCAGTAGACATAGCAATTGAAACATCAGCTGCGGCCAAAGCCGGAGCATCATTAACTCCATCCCCAACCATAGCTACTAATTGACCAACATGTTGAGCTCGATATTCCAATATATTTTCACCTTTAGCTTGAGGCAAAACTTCAGCAATCACCTCGCTGATTCCAACCTGTTGAGCAATATATTGAGCAGTATCCAAATGATCACCACTTAACATCACCACTTTTACTCCGATCTTTTGCAAAGCTTGAATTGAGTTCTTGGCCTCAGGCTTAATTGGATCAGCAATAGTCATTAAAGCTAACAAAGATTTTTTATTAGCTAAAAAAATAATAGTTTTTCCAGCCTGGGCCAGATCGTTAATGATCTGATTATATGGCACCAAACTTAAATTATTATCCAGCATCAACTTCTGATTACCCAAAAAATATTGTTGACCATTAATCTCAGCCATAACCCCTAAACCAGCAATGGCCTTGAAACCGACAAGGTCCGAAAGTTTTATCTGCTTCTCGGCTCCATAAGCCATCACGGCCTGGGCCAAAGGATGTTCTGAATATCTTTCAAGTGATTTGAAGATCGAAAGAACTTCAGTATCACTTCGATCAGAAGTGAAATTAATAAAATCAATCACGGCTGGCTTTCCCTGAGTAATGGTTCCGGTTTTATCCATTAAAATAATTTTAACTTGATGAAGTTTTTCTAAGGCCGTAGCATTCTTAATCAAAATTCCCTGTCGACTAGCCAAGCCAGTTCCCATAATAATTCCGGTCGGAGTGGCCAAGCCCAAGGCACAAGGACAAGCAATTACCAAAACAGCCACAAAACAAGAAATAGCCAGTGGCAATGATTCAGCTAATTGATTATTATATAAACCAATAGATATCCAAGAGAAGAAAGTTATTCCAGCAATAATCATAATAAAAGGCACAAAGAATTGAGAAATTTGATCAGCTAGGCGCTGGATTGGAGCCTTAGAACCTTGGGCCTCCTCAACAGCCCTAATGATATTGGCTAACAAGGTATCCGGACCTAATTTAACCACCTTAAACTTGAAATATCCCTGTTGGTTAATTGTTCCACCAATCACCGAGTCACCACTTTTTTTAGAAACAAGCATTGACTCTCCAGTCATCAGAGATTCATCTAAGTCAGACTCGCCTTCAATGATCACACCGTCAGTCGGGACCTTTGTTCCCGGACGAACAATCACAATATCGTTTAATATTAAGTGTTCCACCGGAATCTCCAATTCTTTTCCTTCGCGCCAAACCAAGGCTGTTTTAGCCTGAAGATTTAAAAGTTTTTCAATTGATTCTGAGGTTCTAAGTTTAGCCTTAGCCTCTAAATATTTACCTAAATAAACAAAACTACTAACAATAATTGTGGCATCAAAATAGAGATTGGCCGGCAAATTATATTTACTAATTAATATTGGGATAAATAGTAGAATTGAAGAATAAATATAAGCTGTTAAAATTCCCATTCCAACTAGCGTATCCATATTAGCTCTTCCGGTTCTAAAAAAATTAAACAAAGACTTAATGAAACCCTGACTAATATACCAGAGAATAAAGGAAGCTAAAATAAAATTAATCACATTAAAAACCATGACCCCTGAGACAATAAATTGTTGACCGCCTGAGAGATCCCAAATCATCGCCAATAAACTATAAATAATTATTGGTAAAATAATTAATATTTTATTTTTTTGAATTTGAATCTCCTGTTTATCCGCTTGAGACTTATTAAAATCAGTTAATTTTAAATCATAGCCCAATGGTTTTATCTTTTTATTTAATTCCGCTATAGAAGTTTGAGATTCGTCAAACTCTAAAGCAACCTTTTCATTAGCCAAATTGACATTAATTGTTTTAACGCCAGCGCTAGCTCCTAATGTTTTTTCAATCAAAAGAGCGCAACTGGCGCAATGCATTCCAGAAACCGGCAAAACTATCTTTTTTATATTATCCATATATTTAGAATTAAATATTTATTTTTCAACTACTTCAAAATAACCGGTATACATTCCCATCGAGCAAGAAAATTTTATCTTCCCAATCTCAGTTGGAGTAAACTCAACTACATTTTCACCTGCTACTAACATCTTTCTGATCTTTAGACTTTTGACCACTAGAGCGCTAGCACAAGAATAAGGGGCCTTGGCATCAATTATCCATTTAACTGGCACCCCCTTAATAATTTTAAATGAATTGGGAGAATAACCACGACTATTTTCTTCCATCCGAGCCACCTGAACACCGTCTTCAATTTTGACGTTAGGATCAATTGAACTTATCTGCTTAGAGCTGGCTGCCGGCAACAATTCACTAAAATCTACACCAGAAAGACGTAGAACGTTAGCAATATTTAATATGCCAAAAATAATTAAGATAACACTGATTACCTTATAAAAAAACTGTAGTCGTTTCCCTTTCAAAACTGCCACTAATCCGCCTAAGGTTAATAGCCCCGGAGTTGTTCCAAGAGCAAAAAGGGCCATAATCAAGCCACCAGCCAAGAAATCAGCACTAGAAATAGCATAAACTTGCATAGCCTGGGTAAAACCACAAGGCAAAAAGAAGGTTAAAGCTCCAGACAATAGAATTCTAGACCAAACCATTTCAGCTTCTTTTTTGACCGTTGAAAATCGACGACCGATAAATTTAGGTAGAGTTAAGTTGACCTTTTCTAAACCTGGGAATAAACCAGTCATCTTCAACCCCATAAAGATCATAATTAGAGCTGCCAAGAAAGTAATAGAACTAATAGCCAGAGTAGAAAGCTGAAAAGCTTCGCCCACCAATCCCAAAAGGCCACCGAGTATAAAATAACCGCCGATTCTTCCAAGATTAAACAGAAGATGAGGTTTAAATTTTGACCAAATATTTTGAGTTGGATGATTTTTAGAATAATTAGCGGAAATCCCCAAAACTAAACCACCGACCAGAGACATACAACTAGAAAAACCAGCCGTTAAGCCAACTAAAATAATTAATGGCCAGGTCATATTATTAGAATTTAAATCCCAATTAAACCAAGCCAGTTTTTTAGAAATTAGAAAAATTATCATTAAAACCAAAAAGATCAAAAAAATATTTAAATAATCTTTCCCAGTTATCGTTTTTACATCCTCCTTTTTTCCATCTTCATTTACTCCATAGCCTAATTTTATAATCACCTCTTTAACCCGATTCAGATCTAGATCACCTTGATAAGAAATAGAAATTAACCCCTTGGATTGACTAACCTCAACATTAACAACCCCAGTAATGTTTTTAATCTCAACCTCGAGCAATAACTCGCATGATCGACAATGCAAACCGGAAACCGACAAGGAAGTTTTTTTAAGATCTGCCATATAATTATTATTTGTTAACTAATTTACTAACTTGTAAGATCTCGGCTACCATTTTTTGTTTTAATTTTTCATTACTGGAAGCCATAGCATTTTTAAAACAAGAATTTAAATGACCAGCCATCAAATTCTGATGCGCTGACTTTAAAAGACCAATGGCCGCTAAATTCTGCTGCATAATATCAACACAATAATCTCCAGCCTCAACCATCTTAATAATCTTACCCAAAAGACTCTGGGATTTTTTTAAACTAATTAAAGCTTCGGACTTCGAATTCTTAGTAATCATATAAGTTAAATTATTTTATTATACCTACACCCTAGGTATAGGTATAATAGCATTACGGAAAAAAAGAGTCAATAAAAAAATAACGGTCTTTTGAACCGTTATTTTAGTTTAGATTTGCGTTTTCTGGCTTTCTTTGTCTTATGTTGAAGACTATGGAGAGAGCGTGACTTTTGGGTCACCGCTAAAATTGTTAAGACGGCAATATAGGAAGAAATGACCGAGCTAGGCAAACGGTAGCTTTTCTGTAAAATTAAATCAAGACTGACAATAATTAAAATTAAAGCTGTCCAGCCAATAACAAAGATTTCACCTGGATGTTGATCTTTGTGACAATTATACCAACGTTCAAACTCCTTATTGCCAACATAAACAGCCAAAACACCGATATAAATAAAACCGAATATTTCCAAAGCTTCAAAAATGAAATTATCATTGATAAAATCCCAGATGATAAAAATAAAATACATACCAGACCAGAAATTAGCCAGATATTGCCAGAAATTAAATTTTCTCTTTGGCCACTCAAACATATGATTTAAATTACCTTAAATTATAACATAATTTTTCAAAATAACCTAAAACTATTAGAAACAAAAAAGAGGCTATCGAGTCGATAACCTCTAATTTTAGCTAATTACTAGAAATTAATTGGAAAAACAACCTGCTTGTCATTTTGAGATAATCCGGACGGATTATCTTTCTGTAGAACCAATGATCCGGTAGAGCTAGTTGGTTTGGTAAAAACAATACTCGCCTTAAACGGCACAAAACCGGTAGTCATCCAAGATTCTTGAGCTTGGGCTACTCCTCGCCCTAATTCCTGACCAGATTGATCTAAAACCTTAACCGGGAAGGATCCTTCAAAAAACCAGGTGCCAAGAGCACTACCTTCAATTGAGAGTGGACTAGAAACTATTTCTCCGACTTTAAAATTATCTAATTTAACCTCAGTAATACTAGAAACGGTCTTAGCTCTCTCTACGTGGCGTAACGCTGGCATAACAGCTTCAGTACCGTATTCATCTCGAACTTGACCATAATTAACTATGAAGGTCACAATCAACATGAAAACCAATGCCGAAAAAACACCAACAATAATTGAAATTCGAGAATGGCGATTAGTTAATAATAATCCAGCTAAAATAAATAAAACTGGCCAAATAAATTGAAAATTGAAATTAGTCATTGGCAAAAAACCGAGATTACGACTTAAATAGAATAAGCCGATTAGAACCAAAAATAACCCTAAAAATATTCTACCGAAACGAGAGTTGTCGGTAGTGCAAACACAAGATTCATTACATTCTTTTTTAATACTTGAATCAGCAGTCACGCTAGCCTTGACGCGAGCCTTACGGACGGGGGCCGACTTGACTTTGGTGGTTTTGAGATTTTTCATAATTGTTAAATTACTTTTATTTATTATTTTATTTATAATTATTTAAAAGATAGAATCCGAACAGAATTATTAAGAAAGGAAAAACAATCCCCCAATTAATATGAAAATAGAAAACTCCTTTTAGAAGCATGGTAATACCAACAATCAAAATAATTAACCCTAAGATGTTGCGGGTAGGATACTCTTCACTACTTTTCATTTCACCCGACATCTTTTTGGCACTATTACCTAATTCCCTGGCCAATTCCTTAACTTTTTCTGATCCTTTAACCTGATCCTGAGGATTATTGGGCACAACCAGAGCTAAAACAACATAAAGCATTAGACCCACGCCACTACCGAGAGCCAAAAGAATAAAAATAATTCTGATTAAAGTAGAATCAACATTAAAGTATTCACTTAATCCACCACAGACTCCCCAGATAACTCGATCAGTACGAGAACGATATAATTTTTTAATTGGCTCAGACATAATTTTAAAAAAATATTTTTACTTTTATAAATAAAAATTATTGACTATTTTATTATAGCAAACTTTTTTAAATTCGGGAATAGTTATTTTAAACTTCGAGCCTTCCTTCCAGCTTTAATTACAAAACGATGAGCCTCTTCTCTGACTTTTAATAAAGTGCCTTTAATATTTTTCGCTAACTCCTTAAAATTAGAGCTGGCGCCCCGAGTAAAGACTAATTTGTCTCCACCTAATTTAGAAATTCCCAGCAGAGGAAAAATAATATTATGGCGATCCAAAACTTTACTAACAAAATCCACCTGAGGTTTTCCACCATCAATTAAAATAATATCCGGCATCAACCAATCTGAATGAGCAAAGCGACGAAGAAGCATTTCCACTAAAGCTCGCTCATCATCCCCTGGAGGAGCTTCTTTAATCTTGAATAATCGATACTCTTTCTTATCAATTTCACCATCAGAGAAAACAACCATGGAGCCATAACTCTCCTTACCATTTAAATGAGAGATGTCATAGCCTTCAATTCGATTTATTTTTGGGGATTCTAAATTATCCTCACGCGTCAAAAGTGAAACATCCTGAATATGTTGTAGGGATTTAATCTTGCTAGGATTTTCCTTCATCAACTTATGCAAAAGACGTTTTTTGTCACCTTGTAATAATAATATAATATTTTTAATATTTGATTGATAATCTCGGGGACTAATAGCGTCAATGCAAGCTCCGGGACATAAGCCAATCTGATAATCAAAACAAGCCTTACCGCTTTGCGGGCGACAATTACCATAAGGGAAAATTCGTCGAATAATTTTTAAAGCATTTTGGATTAGCGAAAATGATTGATATGGTCCAAAAACATAAGCTCGCGCTGGAGGAAATTTCTTCAGTTCTTGCCCGCGAATAATTATCGGTTTAGGATAGACTTCCTTTTTAGGAATCACAATATAGATAAAGGAACGATCGTCCTTATCTTTAACATTATATTTAGGCCAATACTTTTTGATATAATGGGCCTCTAAAATAATGGCCTCCAACAAACTATCACAAACCTTATATTTAATATCTGAAGCCAGACTCACCATTTCAAAGATTCGAGAATCAATATTTTTTTGAAAATATTGATTAACCCGAGCATAAAGACTGGTGGCTCGGCCCACATACAAAACTTCCCCAGATTTATCTAACCAAAAATAGACTCCTGGTTGTTTGGGTAATTTTTTTGCTTTTTCGGGTAAGGTCATTTCTTTTGTAAATAAGGTTTAAGATAGACTCCGGTAACACTCTCATCGCTCCTAACAATATCTTCCGGTTCGCCATAGGCCATTAACTTGCCACCGCCATCGCCACCTTCTGGGCCGAGATCTAGAACATAGTCCATGGATTTAATCATATGGAGATTGTGTTCAATAATAAAAGCGGAATTACCTTTATCCACTAATTTATTTAAGACGACCAATAATAATTCAATATCGTGATAATGAAGCCCGGTAGTCGGCTCATCTAAAAGATAAAGAGTTTTTTGGCCTAAAGTATGAGTTAATTCTTTGGCGATCTTAATTCTTTGGGCTTCACCACCTGACAAGGTTGTAGCCGACTGACCTAATTTCAAATAACCCAACCCCACACTTTCTAAAACTTTTAATTTATCGGCAATATAATAATTCTCAGAAAAAAACTTTAAGGCCTCAAAGATAGTTAAATCTAAAACATCAGCAATATTTAATCCGTTATACTTAACCTGCAAAGTCTCACGATTAAATCGGGCTCCATGACAAACTTCACACTCCACTAAGACCGGAGGTAAAAAATGCATTTCAATCAAGTTAGAGCCAGCTCCTTCACAAGCCTCACAACGTCCACCGGGACGATTAAAAGAGAAACGTGATAAAGTATAAGCTCTTTCTTTGGAAGCTGGTAAACTGGCAAAGAAATCCCGAATCGGCGTAAAAATTCCGGTATAAGTCGCCGGATTAGACCGTGGCGTCCGACCAATCGGAGATTGATTAATAACCACAATCTTATTAATATACTCCGTTCCCTTAATATCACTGACCCCCTCTAATTTAGGTCGACCACGTTGATTCTTGATTCGAGTAATATTGCGATAAATAACATCATACAATAAAGATGATTTTCCCGATCCCGAAACCCCAGTGATACCAACCAAGCGACCCAAGGGAATAGTGGCGTTAATATTTTTTAGATTATGAGAGTGAGCTCCAATGATTTTAAGTTCACCATGATTTTGATGTCGTCTCTTAGCTGGAACAACAATTTCCCTTTGACCATTCAAATATTTAAGGGTCAGAGACTCTTTAAACTTGATATTATTATCCCCTAACAATTCTAAAGTATCACCGATTGCTACTATTTTTCCACCATTAACTCCGGCTTGTGGCCCCATATCAATCAAGTAATCGGATTCTAAAATAGTTCGCTCATCATGCTCGACAATAATAACCGTATTATTTTTGTCGCGGAGTGATTTTAAAGTATCAATTAAGCGATCAGTATCTCGTTCATGAAGACCAATAGTTGGTTCGTCTAAAACATAAAGAGTCCGAGATAATTGAGAACCAATCTGGGATGACAAACGAATCCGTTGCGCTTCACCGCCTGACAAAGTTTCCGCCTCACGATCAATTGATAGATAATTAAGACCAACTCGAAGCATAAATTGCAGACGATTGATAATTTGGTTAACCACCGCCTCAGCAATAATCAATTGGCGAGCCGTCATCTTCTCTTTATACTCTATAAAAAAACTCTCCGCCTTATCAACGCTTAAATGAGTGACTTCAGCAATATTCTTTCCATTAATCCTCACTGCCAAAGCTTCCGGGCGTAATCTAGCCCCCTGACATTTAGGACAAAGATCATCGGCCGAAAATCCAATCTTACCTAGACCAGAACAAGAGTCGCAAGCACCATGAGGAGAATTAAAAGAGAAAAGTCGCGGTTCCACTTCCGGAAAAGCAAATCCATCATTCGGACAAGTCCAATTAGCTGATAACAAAAACTCAGTTTCCCCTAATTGAGCAATAACTAACCCTGAACTATATGACAAGGAGTTTTCAATAGCTTCAAACAATCTAGTCTCATCACTCACCATCACTTTGTCAACCACAATTTCAATACTATGCTTTTTGTTAGCCGACAACTTAACCTGCTCCCGCAAAGAATGCATTTGGCCATCAATTCGAGCCTCAACATAACCCAAGCTTAGATAGTCATATAATAATTGATAATACTCACCTTTTCGATCTAGAACTACCGGACTTAAAATGGTTACATATTCTGCCTTAGCCTCTTTAGCTCGAGAAATAATAATATCAATCATTTCTTCCAGAGATAATTTTTCAATCTTGATACCACAGACCGGACAAAAAACCTCACCTAAACGAGCATAAAGAACCCGCAAATAATCATAGATATCGGTTAAGGTGCCAACTGTTGAACGCGGATTATGCGATAGGGCTTTTTGATCAATAGAAATTGCTGGAGCTAAACCGATAATTTCATCAACCTCAGCGGCCTTCTTCTGTCCTAAAAACTGGCGCATATAAGGCGACAGAGATTCAACGTATTGTCTTTGACCTTCAGCAAAAATAGTATCAAAAGCCAAGGTCGATTTACCCGACCCGGAAACTCCGGTAATCACCGTCAATTTATCATGCGGTATTTCCAAACTGATATTTTTTAGATTGTGCATTCGAGCTCCTCGAATGATTATTTTTTCATTCATAATTTTTTAGAGATATAAGCTTTCTTGGGACTAGCTTTTGGAGATAATAATAAAGCATCACTATTTCTAAAATGAATCATCTTTAATCCTGACGCCCAATCTAAGTGATAATAAGCCGAAAAAATCATCTTACTAATATCACCATGCGCTACCAATAATATATTGCCGTCTTTGTGTTTCTTTTTAATTTCTGATAAGACTTTTCGCCCTCGCTTTAATAATTGCGGGAAAGTTTCAGCTCCATAGGGATTTAAAAAATAATAAGTTTCTTCTGTTTTTAGTACTTGCGGTGCACAAAGAGAAACAATATCAGCAATTGGCTTTCCTGACATAATACCAAAATCTCTTTCAATTAAATCTGGCATTATTTTCGCTTTTTTCAATTTCAAAGTGGTAGTAATAATATCAGCCGTTTCCCTGGCTCTTTTTAAGGGTGAGACATAAGATGCCATAAAATCAACCCCCATCTTTTTTAGGGTTAAGGATAATTCTTTGGCTTGTTTCCGCCCCAAAGCAGTTAAAGGATTATCCCGATGGCCATTTAAAATCGCCCGAGCATTATCTTGATCTTGACCATGACGCACTAAATAAATATTTAACATATAATCAAAAATTATTTATCTTCGGATAAATCCAAAAGATCTTCAATTTTTTTAATAATAGTTTTAGGCACAATCCCATACTTCTGGTTATAGGCTACCTGTTTTATCCTTCTTCTAGTTACTTCAGCTATCGCTTTCTTCATAGAATCAGTTTCCCGGTCAGCATAAAGAATAATTTTGCCACTAACATTTCTAGCTGCCCGTCCCATGGTTTGCATCAGCGATGTTTCACTGCGTAAAAATCCTTCTCGATCAGCATCTAAAATAGCAACCAATGTCACCTCGGGCAAATCTAATCCTTCACGCAATAGATTAACGCCAATTAAGACATCAAATTTACCTAACCGAAAATCTTTCAAAATCTCAGTTCGCTCAAAAGTTTTAATATCGGAATGTAAATAATTACTCTCGAAACCCTTCCCCCTCAAAAATGAATCAAGGTCCTCGGCTTGTTTTTTAGTCAGAGTATTAACAATCACTCGCTCACCCTTTTTAGCTAAAACTTCAATTTCAGCCATAATATCATTAATTTGACTATAATTCTTTTCTTTATCAAAAACTGGACGAATTTCAATTTCCGGATCAATTAATCCGGTCGGGCGAATAATCTGCTCGGCAATTTGTTTAGAATTATTTTTCTCAAAATCACCCGGAGTAGCCGTGGTAAAAATCACTCTGCCAACCCGTGCTGCAAATTCCGGAAAACGTAAAGGACGATTGTCCAGGGCTGAAGGTAGTCTCCAACCATATTTAATTAAAGTTTCCTTCCGCGACCTATCACCGGCATACATTCCTCTAATCTGAGGCACAGAAATATGGCTCTCATCAATAATCGTCAAGAAATCAGGTTTACCATCTTTCCAAGGAAAATACGCCAACAATGAATCAGGGGCTTCACCACTTAATTTTCCAGTCAGGTGACGAGAATAATTTTCAATTCCATGACAATAACCAATACTACGAAGCATCTCCATATCATAACGAGTCCGACGCTCTAAGCGTTCAGCCTCAAGATATAACTTATTAGCATTAAAATATTCCAGTCTTTCCTTCAGCTCTTCCTGGATGCTTCTAATTGCTTGTTCAATTTGTGGTTTAGTAGATACAAAATGCTTTGGCGGAAAAATCACGATTTCATTTAAATGTTCTAAAATATTTTTAGTAACATTATCAATAATATTAATATCTGAAATCTTTTGCTCAAATAATTCCAAGCGATAGATAATGTTTGCCGACATTGGTCTGATCTCAAAGACGTCACCCCGGACCCTAAATTGACCGCGAGAAATCGGTCCGGTAGTTCGCTCAAACTGAATTTTTATAAGCTGAGAAATTAAATCCGATCGAACCATCAAAGAACCAATTTCCAAATGCAAAGCTGATTCAATATAATTGCTTGGAACACCTAGATTATAAATACAAGAAACTGAAGCCACAATAATTACATCGCGTCGGGATAGCAAGGCAGAAGTGGCTGCATGACGTAAGCGATCAATTTCCTGATTAATCATCGCTTCCTTTTCAATATAAGTATCAGTAATTGGCAGATAGGCTTCTGGTTGATAATAATCATAATAGGAGACAAAATAATGGACATCGTTCTCAGGAAAGAAATTCTTGTACTCTCGATATAATTGAGCGGCCAAAGCTTTGTTTGGAGCAATCACTAAAGTGGGCTGTTCAATTTTTGTGATCAAATTAGCCACGGTAAAAGTTTTTCCAGAACCAGTCACGCCCAAAAGAGTTTGATAGTCATAATTCTGCTTCAAACCTTCTAATAGCTTCGAAATAGCCTGAGGTTGATCTCCGGCTGGCTCAAAATCTGATTGTAATTTAAATAAACCCATAGGAGATTAATAATGATAATTTTTGCCTTTGATAATAGCCACGGAGCGATAAATTTGCTCCAAAAGCACCACCTTAGTCATTTCATGTAAAAAAGTCAATTTAGATAAGGATAATTTGTTATAACGTTTCAATAAGTCATTTTCCAGTCCCAAAGAACCACCGACAACAAAGATAATCGGCTCATTAATTTGATCTAATTTTTGAGCCATCTCAATTGAGGTTAACTCCCCCCCCCTTTTCATCCAACAAAAAAACTCGGGCTTCTGGCCTTCTTAACAAGTACTCTTCAATTCTTTTTCCCTCTTTCTTTTTGGCAACTGTCTTCTGGCTTTCCGTAAACGACTCTGCCGGTAACTCCACTAAACTAATTTTGACATAGGGGCCTAATCTTTTGAGGTATTCAGCCACTGCTTCTTTAAAATAACCAGTTTTCACCGTGCCAATTGATAGGATGGTGATATTAAACATAAACCAAGTATAGAACGATATTGAAAAATTGTCCAATCTGGCTCTATTTCCACTTTAACTTAGCTAAAGGAGTATCTTTTAGTTCTGGCGGTAGATATTCTTGAGAGCTACTATCTTCCATCGGAGTATATTTATAGCCCTTACTATAGCCCAAGTCTTTCATGAGTCCGGTCGGAGCATTACGTAAATGAAGCGGTACTGGCAGAGAGCCACTTTTTTCCACTTCAAATTTAGCCACATCATAGGAGTGATAAGCAACGACACTCTTAGGAGACTTAGCTAAATAAATAACTAATTGCGCTAAATGAACCTTGCATTCCGGTAATCCTAATTTATGACAAGCATCAAAAACAGAGTTGGCTAACATTAGAGCGCTATTATTAGCTAGCCCCACATCTTCACTGGCAAAACGAAGTAGGCGTCTGGCAACATAAAGCGGATCCTCCCCGCCCTCCATCATTCGAGCTAACCAATATAGCGAGGCACTAGCATCACCACCTCGCATTGACTTATGCAAGGCTGAAATTAGATTATAGTGTTGGTCACCAGTCTTGTCATATAATAGATTTGGCTTATTAATAATCTCTTTGATAATTTTAAGATCAGGACTAGAGCTTTGATGTAGCGCGGACTCTAAGATATTTAAAGCTGAACGAGCATCACCATCAGCATAACGAGAAATAACAGAAACAATTTCTGGTTTAAGCTTAACCTTTAACTTCTTAGCGGCATTTTTGATAATCACTGCCAAGTTCTCCGGTAATAAAGAGTCTAGAACAACGACTTTGGCTCGGGATAATAACGCCGAGTTTAAGGCAAAGCTAGGATTTTCAGTTGTTGCTCCGATTAGAATTAAGCGACCATTTTCCACTTCGGGTAATAGGGCATCCTGTTGCGCTTTATTCCAACGATGAATTTCATCTACAAATAGAATAGTCTTAATCTTCATGCGAGAATTACCCTCGGCTCGCTCTACTATCTGGCGCAAGTCTTTGACCCCGCTATTAACCGCTGAAAGTTGTAAAAAGTCAGCCTGAGTCTCTTTGGCAATAATCAAAGCCAGGGTTGTTTTTCCGGTTCCCGGAGGACCCCAGAAAATCAAAGATGGCACCCGGTCATTTTTAATAGCTGAGTATAAAAATCCATCTTCATTTAATATTTTGGTGTGCCCCACAAAATCGGCCAACTTTTGTGGTCGAAAATAGGTAGCTAAAGGTAAATTAGTAATTTGATCCATAGACCTCTATTATAGCATAAAAACTAGGAGTGATAAAAATTAAAAAAGGTCTAGATTTTTCTAGACCTTTTAGCTTGATATTTACCTTTTAACGATATTCAGACACACTTCCGACGATAGACTGACCAGCCTTAATCTTATCCTTTCTGATTGTTGCCTGTTTCACGCGCACCGTCTTGATTATATTCCCCAATTCATCGCGATAATTGCGAGGATGCCAACGACGAATATGAGGTGGCATTTCCCTGCCCATTCTGATTTTTACTTGCTGTCCTTGTTTTTTGCTTTTAGGAGCAATAATAAAAGTAACAGCGCCAGGATTAATCTCAAACCAGCTTTGCTTTTCTTCTTCCTCAAAAGGAGGCTCAACAACTGGACTAAAATCATTATTGTTCTCATTCAAGCCCGACTCCTCTTCTTGAACGCCAGAAACATCATGTAAAGTAATTTCTTCCGACGGAACATAATTGGCAAATACTTTGCCAATTCCGTTTAAAAGAAATGGCAAAACATTCCAGCCCCAATTATGGGAAAGATTTTTAAGCAAGTCAGCCGGATCATCTCCCTCTTCTAGGGCAACGCTCTTTAATGCTTCTGTAATGCTGAGTTCTTCAATTGTAGCATCCTCGTGCCAAAAAGGTGTTTTACCGTTAGCAAGATTGATGTTCAGATACATAAAATCATAAATACAATCTTTGTAGTGCTCACTGGTACTCGGGATTCTATCAAGAGCCTTTATCACCTTATTGAAGTCGGCATTCTTAGATAAAGAATACACATCTTTAATGGCTTCAAGCTGATCTTCTGTAAATGGCATCTTTTCGACATCATTAGGAATAGATAGTGTCTTAAGCATCCCGTCCTCCCGGAAAACTAAAATATTACTGTAATAACCAAAATAAGTCGTTTTATTATCATCATCCAGAAAACCTCTTTTAAGAGGAGTATTAAGTGAGAGAATAAAGCTATCATACGGCAGATATGACAAATAATTTTCTTGATCAAGATCTACCAACTCAATTTTTTCCGGGTTAGAGATCTTACAGACCTTTTTGCCATTCAACCATTTATGAATGAAGACAGGAAATAGAAATTTTCCCATACAATTGCTATATGAGTAGGTAGCCGAGACATAATCCATTGAATTAGAAAAAATACCTCTAAAAGCCTTTGGGACTCTAGGTAAAAAACTAATAGGATCAAAGTCCTGACCACTCTCCAAACATGCCCTGAATGATTTGTAATTATTGATAGCCCGGCCAAGAGTAAAGATGGGGGTGATTTCAGAGCCAATATGTGGCTTGTGAGTTAACTCGTTTTCAATATCTTGGAGCTGTTTATACCTGGGATAAATCTTCCACAAAACGTGATTATTAACGTCAGCTGCGACGTTTAATTCGTCCCAATACTTTAAACATGTCTGTAACTGACTTAGAGTTACTTTCTCTTTCTCTTTCTTTTTATTTTTTGTCATTTTTAACGGTTTTTTTAAGATTACACTAATTGAATTATCTCGAGTCCCCAACCAGAGAAACCGAAAAAATCCAATTAATATTGATCTCAAACCGATTTTGTTAAAAAACGATTAATGATAAAAAGATGATACAACAATAACCCTTATCTTGTCAAGCTTGATATTGACTGAACATTAATATTATTATAATATAGCCTATAAACCAAATTGTTGAACCTTAAAAAAAATAACCCCACCATGAACGAAGAAACAAAAAAACCATTAAGCGCCAACCTTAATTCTATTAGTAATCGCATTAAAGAGTTTGCCGACCAACACCCCGAGTTAACAGT
>Ga0265297_10002281_pt1 | contig 39843 bp, 47 predicted proteins | sample Munlanlwell13791_FD_192502 | JGI IMG/M metagenome (GOLD analysis project Ga0265297, IMG submission 192502) | Leachate microbial communities from a municipal landfill in Southern Ontario, Canada - Leachate well 137-91 | ecosystem: Engineered > Solid waste > Landfill > Unclassified | place...
CCTCCTCTTCTGGTTCTGTGACTTCTTCATCCTCTATTTCATCTTCCTTAAAATCTTCCGCTTCGTCATCACTTGCGTCTTCGTCTTTATCCTTTTCTTCTTCTTCATGCATAGAAGAATCTTCTAAATCATCAAGAACAAGCACTTCTTCCTTATCGATAGTAGGAGCTTTTTCTTCCACTTCTTCTTCAGTTGGATCAAGCGCTACGACATTAAGAGACAAAGAGTTTAGTTCTTTGCATAAAACTCTGAAAGCCTCTGGGACGGTTGGGGTTGGAATATCCTCACCCTTGACAATGGCTTCAAAAGCTTTGGCACGTCCATGAACATCATCAGACTTAATAGTTAACATTTCTTGAAGAACATGAGCAGCACGGTGAGCTTCAAGAGCCCAGACTTCCATTTCACCCATTCTCTGACCACCCATTTGAGCTTTACCACCCAAAGGTTGTTGGGTAACCAGTGAGTAAGGACCAGTGGAACGAGCGTGAGTCTTGTCCTCAACCATGTGACTTAATTTGAGAATGTAGTTGATACCAACCACTGATTTCTCGCGATAAGCTTCACCAGTGTAACCATTATAAAGTTGAGCTTTGCCAGAAACTGGTAAGCCGGCTTTTTCTAATTCTTGCCAAATTCTATCTTCATCAATTTCTTCAAAAGCTGGTACAGCCACTTTGTAACCTAATTTATCAGCCGCCCAACCCAAATGGGTTTCAAGTAACTGACCAAGGTTCATACGAGCCAAGACAGAAAGTGGAGAAATGATAATATCAACTGGAGTGCCATCTTCTAAATGAGGCATATCAGCTGCTGGCACAATTTTAGAGATAACACCCTTGTTACCATGACGACCGGCCAACTTATCACCAACAGTAATTTTTCTCATTTCAGCAATTTTAACGATCACTTCTTTGATAGTACCTGGATCAAGTTCATCACCTAAATCACGATCAAGCACTTGTACATCAATCACGACTCCTGATTCACCATGAGGAATTCTAAGCGATGTATCGCGAACTTCTTTGGATTTTTCACCAAAAATTGCTCTTAACAATCGCTCTTCTGGAGAAAGTTCAGTCTCGCCTTTTGGAGCAACTTTACCAACTAAGATATCGCCTGATTTAACGTGGCTACCAATACGAATAATACCGTCGACAGTCAAATTAGCCAAGAAAGTTTCGCTCACGTTTGGAATATCATTAGTTAACTCTTCCGGTCCTAAGCGAGTATCCATGACCTTGGCCTTGTGTTCACTGATTTGGATAGAGGTCAAAGCATCCTCTTTGACTAAACGATCTGAAATGACCAAAGCATCTTCGTAACCTAGACCATTGAATGAAGTATAAGCAATCAGCAAGTTAGTACCAAGAGATAATTCTCCTTGATCAGTAGCTGGACCATCAATTAAAACATCACCTTTTTTGATTTCTTGACCAATTTTCACTACTGGCTTTTGAGAAAAACAAGTACTTTGAGAAGTTCTCATGTATTTGGACAATTTGTATTCAATAGAACCTTTATCAAAAGTGATGAGCTCATTATTGGTGACTTCAACAAAGGATTTGGCTTTGTCATGATATTTTTTGTCTAATTTAAGAACAATACGACTACTGTCGACATAATCAATGACACCATCAAATGGAGCCAAAATAGTACGACCCATAGCTGTGGCCATCTCTGCTTCCATGCCAGTACCAATCACTGGAGCTTGTGCTTTAACTAGAGGCACAGCCTGACATTGCATGTGAGAACCCATCAAAGCACGGTTAGCCTCATCGTGAGCGATAAAAGGAATCAAGGAAGCTGAGCTACCGACCACTTGTCTTGGGACAACGTCGATGTATTCAACTTCTTCAACCGAACTTTCAATAAATTCATTTCTGAAACGCATTGGAATCCAGTCTTCGGTGATATAGTTATCATCGCTGATACCAATACTAGCGTGAGTAATGTGGTAATCTTCTTCCTCGTCAGCACTTAGATAAACGATCTCATCAGTGATTTTCATCTTACCTTTGATGTTTACTACTTTAAGATAAGGAGCTTCTAAGAAACCATAATCATTAACACGAGTGTAAAGTGACAAATAAGTCACCAAACCAATGTTTGGACCTTCAGGTGAGCGAATTGGACAAATACGAGAATACTGAGAAGCGTTGATATCACGCATAGAAAAGCTAGCTCGTTCACGAGTCACGCCACCGGTACCCATCACGGATAAACGACGCAAGTTATCGACTTCAGATAGAGGATTAGTTTGATCTAAAATAGCAGAAAGACGATTTCTTCTAAAAAATTCAGAAACTGCAGCAATCAGAGGACGAGCATTCACTAAAGCTGATGGAGTTAAAATTTCATCGGTTTTGGTCAAAGACATTTTTTCACGGATAGATCGCTCTAAACGAATCAAACCAATACGGAAAGCATTGCCGGCAACTAATTCGCCGACACGACGGACACGACGATTGGATAAATGATCAATATCGTCAACTTTACCTTCGCCATTTTGTAATGTAATTAAATAAGCAATTGCAGTGACTAAATCTTGTGGATCTAAAACAGTTTTCTTCTTGTCAACTTCGATTTTGAGACGACGATTGACTTTATAACGACCAACTTCACCAAGGTCATAACGTCTCTCATCAAAAAACATGTGATTTAAAAATTCACGAGCAGTATCGAGCACAGCTGGCTCACCAGGTCTCATTTTTTCGTAGATCTCAATCAAAGCCTCAGCTTGATTAGTGGTGGAATCTTTTTTCAAAGTATTATTAAGCAAATCCAACTTGTCTTTCTTAAGAACATCAGTGAATAAGTTAGCAATATCATCATTGCTTTCATAACCAAAAGCTCTCAGCAAAACAGTGACTGGCATCTTACGACGACGGTCAATCTTGACAGTGATGACATTACGACGAGAAACAGTAACCTCTAACCAAGAACCACGCATTGGGCGTAATTCAGCTTTATATAATAATTGTTTACTAGCAGAATCCTCTTCGCCTAAAAAGAAAACACCAGGAGATCTAACTAATTGGGTAACAATTCCTCTTTCGATACCATTGATAATAAAATTACCAGTAGCAGTCATCTTAGGAATATCACCTAAGAAAACTTCTTGAGTACGTTCTTCTTCTGTTCTCTTATTTAAAAGAGTAGCTTCCACATAAAGAGGCATATCATAGGAAACATTTTTAGATTTTGCTTGAGCAGGAGTATATTTAGCTTCACCAAAACGATATTGACCAAAAGTGAGGGACCAGTTCTTACCAGTAAAATCTTCGATGCCTTTAACGCCATTAACTTCTTGAAGTGCGAGAGCAATGCCATGATCTAAAAAGTCTTGATAACTATCACTTTGCAATTTAATTAAATCTAAAATTGGCAAAATTTGATGTTTTTGACCCCAATTTTGGCGTTTTGCTTTTTGTGGCATGAAAATTCCTTTTTAGCTTAAATGCTTAATTATTTCCTCAATTGCTACTTTTAAAGTCTCTAAAAAAAATCAAATAAAACCAGACTAACAAAGCAAAAAAACACAGCTTATGCTCGATAACGCTGTGTGAAACAAACTATTTATTTAGTTGTTTTATAAAAACTAAAGTCACCAATCTCTTTGCTTTTCTGCTAGCTTTTTACTTGAGTCTTTTTAGACAATTGGCTATTATAACAGTAGCTAATCTCTAGCGCAAGTATTTATTTACGTTAGCATTGTGTTCATCCAAAGTAATGGCTGTATGAATTTTACCGCTATTGTCATGAATATAATAGAGGGCTTGAGTTGGTGTTGGATTAAATACCGCTTTAATGGCTGCGATACCTGGATTGCAAATTGGACCAGGGGGAAGACCTGCATTTTTGTAAGTATTATATAGAGAATCTATTTTTTTATCTTCTGCCAGGGGATCGGGCCACCAAGAAGATTCTGTTTTACTGTAACCTTTCACATATTGAAGGGTTGCGTCCACTTGTAAAGGCATCTCGATATCCAGACGGTTTAACAAAATTTGTGCCACAAGCGGCATTTCTTCATCATGAGCACTTTCTCTTTGCACTAAGGATGCTAGGGTTAAAACCTCATTTAAACTCATTTTATTAGTAGAAAGTTCTGTACTTAAAGCGGTAGTAACTTTCGTGGCGAAAGTATTTTTTAGCAAAGATAAAAGCGCAGCGCTAGTAATTTCTCTTGGTACTAAATATGTGTCTGGAAATAATTGCCCTTCCAAACCTTTACTTAAGTTTAAAAATTCCTCTAACTTAAAATTATTTAAGCCCTGTTTGCTCAAACTTTCAGCAATTTCTTCTCTGCGCCAACCTTCTGGCAAAGTAATCCAAGTATCATCTGTGCCCATCGTCAAAGCTTGAGCAATTTGCCAAGTATTCATGTTAGCAGATAATTCAAAACTACCAGCTTGAATCTTATTAACTAAATTATTCTTATAAACTGCCACACGAAAAGCCCACTTGCTCTTAATCAAGTTCTCTTCTTCTAATCTAGAAGCAATAATAGACAAAGCCTGACCTTTGGGGATGACGAAGCGGACACTTTGCTGACCAGCATTAGATTTAGCCTGAAAAATATTGTTGATAAAAATTATTAGAACAATCAAAACTACTAAACTAGCAGTTACTAAAAGAAAGATTTTTGGCAGTTTTTTAAACATATTTCAAAATGAAACTAAAGTGTAGCACAAATACAAATAAGAAGGCAATTATAGTCTAGGAAGTGTTTCTAAAAAATCTTCTAAAATCAGGGCTGCAGCATAATGGTCTATAGGTCCTTGGCGTTTTTTTAAACTAAACTCAGCTTCTTTCATTCTACGCCCCACCTCATAAGAAGAAAGAGTTTCGTCAACTAAAACAATAGGCAAACTAATTTCATTTTGTAAAAGTTGAGCAAAAAGTTTGATTTTTAGTGCCATTTTTGCCTCTGAATAACCAAGAATAATTTGATCAATTTTATGTTTTTTACAAAGATCAGCAATTTGCCAAATAACTTGTTCACTGGCGATTGGTTGCTTGCTATCAACTTGGTTATCAAGAACTAACAATGGCTCTACTAAGCTAGCCAAGTTAATAGCCAAGCCGATTCGTTTGGTTCCATAATCAATACCTAAAAAATTTTCCATTATTCCTTAATGAGTTGAGCTATTACTACTCCTCTGCGCAAAACTGTTCCCTCTGGAACACAGGTTACCAATTTTAATTGGCGAGCATCATGACGCTGTGCCAAAATAAAAGTATCTGTTGGTTGCACTTCAGTGTTACTTTGCACTTGATAAGTATATTTGACGTTGTTATAAGTCAGGTAAATTTTATCACCTTGTTTCAAGGTCATGATTTTACTAAAAATTGAAGTATAACGACGTGAGTTTTTTTCGCTAGGATTATAAAACTGTCGTAACACCGAATGTCCAAAAATGACTGGCGAGCCTGGTTCTCCAGGTAAAGCAGTTCCAGGATATTGGATGAGACTTTTATTTAAATCAGTGCCGCCCACTCTAACTTTAGCGTTACTGATATTAACCGTTGGAATATCTAAACGATACTCTTCAGCTTGATAAGCATCCTCTGCAAAGCCGGAGCTTTGTTCATCAAACCAATTACTTAAATTTGTGTAATCTAAATCATAATTAAGAATAACTGGTTCACTTAAAACAGTACTTTCGGCTGAATTTTCATCAACTACATCAGTTTTGGCAAACACTAAATTGTTGGCATTAGCCAATTGAGTATTAGATAAAGGAGACAATAACTTACTAGCGTTCTGATTTTTTGGTAAAACCTGACTGATAATCGGCCAAGCAGCTAAACCAGCCAGAACAATTCCTGCCAAAATTAAAATTAGTGGAACTAAAGTGGCTCCAAATTTGACTAATTTAGGAATTCTTTGCCAAAAGTTAGATTGTATTTTTTTATCCAATTCTTTTTCAAAACCCTGATTGGCTTTATCACGTTTACTTAAATCTAAAACCTTTTCATCCAATTCATTTAGGGGAACATTTTTGAGTAAAGCTTGTCTATAAACTCCCAGCAATTCTTGCTTATTAATTTTCACTTGGTTTGACATAGCAATTATTTGCCAATTTCTATTATGACTCTAGATTCATCAGCGGGAAGCTTTTTTAAAATATTACTTAAAAATGGAGGACTGAAAACAAAATTTACTTGCTCAATTTCCTCTTTGTTTTCTAAGTTATTTTCTACTTCCAAGCAATTCTGTCCAAGCACTGACTTTTTTAACTCATTTAAATCAAGGTTTGCTGTCGCTTTGGTACTGATTTCAGCATTTAATTTGACTTTACTTGAATCAGAGGCAGTTTGAGCTTTATCACTCATCAAGGATGGCTCATCTTTAAAAAGATAGCCTGATGGTAAATCTTTTTCTAAAAGCGAGCTCGCTAGCTCTTTAAGGTCAGTAGAAAAATATTTGACTACTTCAACTTCTAGCGTTAAATTTAAACTCAAAGATTCTGTTTCTCCTCCCAACTGCGCGGAAAAATCACTCTTAATTACCTTAGTTTTTGAAGTAGGGACTAGATAAACACCATCTTTGGAGACTTCTTCCAATTCGATATTAATCTCTTGAATTAGTTTTTCACTCAAACTCTTAAGTAATCGATTCATGTCAGCCTCTGCCACCACACGCACTTCTCGACTAGAACCACCTGAAAAATTATCTGCTGCTGTGGCTGAAAATTTATCATCGAAATATTCGGCAACTCTAAACTTAGTATCTTTATTAAAGTTCGCGTCTGAACCAATATCCTTGGCTGTAACAGTCGTTTCAATTTTTCCATAATTCCTACCGCTATCTTTTTCTTCTGCTGCAGGAATTTCAATTGCTGAATCAAGCAAAAACTCTATTCCATTATTACTCAAAATCGTGCCTGCTTTTAATTGCGCACTTTCTAAAGTTTTGTTATAAACCACCACTTTGCCTTTAGCTTTGTCTCCCACTAAACCAATGCCCGTGGTGGAAGTGACATCCTGACCGCTAATCTCCTTATTTTCTAAGGAGGCTTTTAGTAAAGCTTTACTAAAATCTGATTGAGCTAAATTTGGATCAAGGGTAATCGCCGCAGTTTTTTGAAGCAAAATTTGCTTTGGAGTCAAAACAACTCTAACTTTGGAAAAGAAAAACACAAAAACCATAAAAATGGATAAAATCCCCAACAGCCCAGCACCAAAACCTAGCAAAATAAACTTTCGATGAGTTAAATAAAATCTCAGTAAAAGAGAACGTTTTTGATTTTTGTAATTGTTTGATGTTTGGGCTAATTGATGAGACTCGTCTTCTGTTTTTGCTTGCATAACAACATTCTTATTGATATTAGCTTTATCAAAGTAATTTTGATCAAAATTAATACCAAAGCTGCTGGCACTTGGCTTTTCAATGGCATATTCATCCATCATCTCTAGACGTGGTTTAGGTTCTTTTCCTATTGAAGGTGATGGAGGAACTACTACTTGAGAAAAAGCTTCCTCTGCTAACTCTGGTTCTTCTAAATCACGAACTACGCCATTTTTTCCTGCTGATTTAGTGAGAAAAGTTTCTTTAGTAAAGATTTTCCCAGCACTCAAACTGGCTGACTTTATCATGTAGTCTACTTCTAAAACTACAATATTTGGCACCTGAGTAAAGCCGGGGTTAGTAGTCCAATCAACTTTAATCAGTTTTTCATGCAAAGATTCCAATTCTTTTTGCTTTAGAGCGATAGAGGTCATTAAAATTTTGTTAGGAAAATATTTTCCTTCCTGACCAAGCTTTTTTGCCGCTCTGGCTAGGGCTTCCGTAAAGTCATTAACAATATTATCAGATCGCCCAACTTCAATTAGATCCACAAACTCTCCGTGCTTCAGAAAAATTAAACTGAAGCTGTCTTCTTTAAAAATCAATAATAAACATGAATCATTTTCATCACCGATCAAACGAGCTTCTGCTAATGCCTCTGGAATACTAAGTTGACCAATGGCATCCAAGCTGAGTTCTTCTGAAATTTCTTTAATAATGGGTTTTTTTGTATCGCTTAATTCGCTATTTTCTAACCAATCTTGATCAAAAGCAAAAATAGTTTCAATTACATCTTGCGAATCTGGTCCCAATTGTTGCAAACTTTTATCTAATTGTTCTAATAAATCTTTGCGATCAAAATAGGTCTTAATGTCTGAGAACTCCTTGATTTGAATACCTTGGCCATTATTAGAAACCAAAGACGACTGCAGATATTTATCAGTCAATAGAACAGTAAAAAAATAATGCTTCTCTTGGTCAGGCATAGCGTTAATGTTCATTATATAGAGTTTTACACTAAAAAAGCAAAACTAAGAACTTTTTTGCAAAGCGTAGATTCTTCTCACCCCGACAGCCACTGCTTTTTCTTTGACCAGTTCGATTTGACCAATGATACCAGTGTGCTCTACATGAGGTCCAGAACAAAGTTCGCGAGAAATGTAATCCTCTCCTTTTATATTGCCTTGAGGATTTTTACCAATAGAATACATGTTCACAGTATCTGGATATTTATCGACAAACAAAGCAATTGCACCTAGTTTCAAGGCCTCTGCTTTGGGCAAAACTTGTTTATCGACTTTAAAATCAGCTTCAATCCATTGATTAATTAAGGCAGTAATCTGATTCTTTTGCTCATCCGTTAAAGCTTTATCATAAGCGAAATCGAAACGTAATCGTTCTGCGGTAATATTAGAACCTTTTTGCTCCACACTTTCTCCCAGAACCTGACGCAGCGCCGCGTGTAATAAATGAGTGACAGTGTGATATTTAGTCGTCATTTCTCCGTCATCAGCTAAACCACTTTTGAATTGTTGATTGCCTTGTTTGGAGCTAAGCGAGTGAGAATTTTTTGCCCTCTGATATTTAGCTTCAATATTTTCTTCGATTTGTAATTGTCGACTTTCTGCTTCTTCTAGAGAAATTTCAAAAGGAAAACCAAAACTCTCATAAAGATAAAAAGCAAGTTCGGCTGTAAAAATACTCTGATTAGCCAATAATTTATCAAATTCCTTCAAACCTTTACTTAAACTTCTGCTAAATTTTTCTTGTTCAGCGTGAATCAATTGACTAATTTGCTGTTTTTGATCTTTTAACTCTGGATAAAAATCGGCGTAAATATCAATAATTATTGGCACAAGTTCCACTAAAGTTTCTTGCTGAATGCCCAGATAATTTGCTTGACGCAAAGCACGACGCAATAAACGACGTAAAACATAGCCCTGTGTTTTACTTGAGGGAAATACTCCGTCTGACATCAACATCACTGCCGCTTTCATGTGGTCAGCGATAATTCTGAAGTATTTTTTGTTGCGATCATCATCGTAACTGAGAGAGGTAAAAGATTGAATTTTCTCTATTAGTGGCCAAAAAGCCGCAGTTCTAAAAACATCTGGCTGATTTTGATAAGCCGCCAACATTCTTTCCAAGCCACCACCAAAATCAATATTCGCTTGAGCTAATGGAATAAATTTGCCATTAGTTTTTTGATATTGCATGAAAACAGAGTTACCAATTTCTAAGAATCTCCCACAATCGCAGTTAATGTGACAGGGATGTTGTTGGTGCATTTTTTGAGCTTCCTCACTATTAATTTCCCCAAAATCATAAAAAACTTCACTGTCCGGACCGCCCGGTTCTCCCTCTGGCATATTAGCTGGCACCCCAGAACGCGACCACCAATTTTTTTTCTCACCATAGAAAAAAATACGTCCATCTTCCAAACCAGCTCCTTCACGATCAACAATTTTTGCTTCCACTCCGGCATCAGTAAATAATTTTTGCCAGAGCATTGCAGCCTCATCATCTCTCTCAATGCCTAATTCTTGATTGCCAGCAAACACTGATACATACAGTTTTTCTGGATTAAGTTTTAGTTCTTTAGTTAAAAAATTAAAAAGGAAAGTAATTTGTTCTTTTTTAAAATAATCACCAAAAGACCAATTGCCTAACATTTCAAAGAAAGTGGTGTGGCGATTATCGCCCACCTCATCGATGTCATCGGCTCTAAAACATTTTTGTGAATTAGCCACTCTCTTGCCTTCCGGATGCGCTGCACCAAAGAAATAAGGAATCATTGATTGCATACCAGCACTCGTAAAAAGCGTGCTTGGATCATTTTCCGGAACTAAAGAAGCTGAGGGCACAATGGCGTGATTTAAAGTCTTTAAATAAGCCAAGTATTTTTGTCGAATAAAAGATAAATCTGACATGAACTTTATTATACCCGATCGTTGACCTAGACACCCTTGAATTTTTGTTTTTGATTCTGTTTACGACGACGTTTGAGTTTAGCAAGATGAGCCAATTCTTTTTCTATGGATTTGCTTTCAAAAGTCTCTTTCATGCTGGCGAAAGAGTCGGCCAATTTTTTTAAGTACTGATCTTTGAAAGCTTGCAAAGAAATGTTTTTGTTTTCAATTAAACCTTGCTTCCACAAGTATTCCTTGACTTCATCCCATTTTTCGGTGAGTTGCTGCCATTTTTTGCTACCAGTTGGACTGGCAAAGTAAGAAAAAATGGCGCCCAAGCTAAAGGCGCCAGCAAATAATAATAGGGAATTAGTCTCGATCTTTTTTGTCTGATTTTTTTGCATCAGTTTCATCTTTTTCATCTTTATTCTTGTCCTTATTCACAAAAGACATGAAGCCTTCGGCTACTTTCAAACCGGCTGTGAAATTAGTGACAAAAGCACTTAAACTATGGAATGGATTGAGGATGCCAGTGATCTTTTCTTGAGTGACATCGATTACTTCGTTGGCCTTATCAACAGCCGAATTAGCTTTCTTCAAGACTTTTTTGCCCTCAACTAAAACGCCAATCAGATTAATCGCCACCACCACTAATACAATGGTTAAAACTACTAAGCAAACAACTAAAACAATGGGTAGGATTTCGTTCATCATAAAGACATTGTGTCACAGACTAAGATTTTTTTCAAAACTTAACTTTAACACTCCTTTGTAAAATAGTGCTTTTACCATTTTTGTCGCTGGCCTTGATCGTCACTGTATTAACTCCCTCTTGAGGCAAATATAATTCTGTTTCAAACGAACCATCTTCACGTAAGGCTATTGGCGCAGAATTAATGGTCAAAATTGCATTAGCTTCAGTTTTACCTTCAAAAATAATCTGGGAAGAAACCTCAGCATCTTCCAAAGGAGCAATTAACACTAAAGCTGGGGGGCGACTAAGCTGAAACCATTGCCAAAGAGCGTAAGAGAAAAAAACTATAAAAACCATCATCACAGAAAGAAAGATTAAATGAATTGGTGACCACAAAGTTTTCTTTTTGAGTTGGGGATAAAGAAATTCTCTAGGAATTAGCTGACCCTTGACACTTTCTTCATAATCCCGACGCAAAATAGCAAATAATGGCTTCTCATCAAGCTTAAAAAGCCTGGCATAGTTACGGATATAAGCCTTGATAAAAGTGGCAGCGGGCAAGGCATCAAAGTTGTTGTCTTCAAGCGCTATTAAGTACTCCAGTTTGATATGAGTACTTTCTGCAAAATCTTCCAGAGAAAAATGAGCTTTTTCTCTGGCACTACGCAACAAGTCACCAACAGTTTGAGTTTGCATTTGGTTTATTTTACAACAGTTAGCACTGCAAAGATTAGATCAAAGCTTTTTTAAGCAAAGCAGTCACTCTGCCACCATCAGCTCTATTGCCCACTTTTTTCATAACTTGACCCATGAGTGGCCCAAAGTCTTTATTAGTAGCAGTGGTCGCTACTTCAGTCACAATCTTTTCTAATTCGTCATCAGCTAGTTCAGTGGGTAAGTAAGAAGCAAAAATGGCAATTTTAGCCTTAGTTTCATCAATTAAATCTTGACGAGCCGCTTTTTCAAAATCTTGCAAGGCATCTTTTTGTTGTTTGAGCATGGTTTTGATAATTTTTTGGACTTTTTCATCATCCGCTTCACCATTATCAATCTCAAAGTTCTTCACTTCGCTGCGAATCATACGCACTACATCAAGCTTGAGCGTCTCATGAGCCCGCATCGCATTTTTCATATCTTCCATGAGTTGTTCTTTTAAAGTCATTTTGCCTTTCTTGATTTGAGTTTTTATCTGATCTGGTAATCTGGTAATTTATGATTCTACAAACGCTTGACAGCGAGTATACTTTACCCTAAACTTCAAGTAAAGGAGAATATATGAAAAAAATGTCTGCCAAAAAAAGTTATCAAGCTCCCAAGAGCAAAAAAGAAAAGATCAACCTGTTTAAGTTGGTGGGAACTGCATCGATAGTAACTACTGAATAATTTTACGATTAGAAACTATCTCTATAGTATAGTGTATTAGAGGTGTTGCCTGTTTGATATGTTTGTGTTGCATTGTGGGTCTAGTGCTATGAGATATCTGTCAAAAAGTTTAAGACATTTTTATCAATTACTGATTAGCATGACGAGCAAAGAATTACGCGCTCGTTATAAACATACTTTTTTTGGTTTCTTTTGGTTGCTAGTGAACCCGCTTTTACAAATGTCAGTCATGGCTTTTGTTTTTCGTTTCTTCATCAAAGAAGAAATCATTCATTATCCTTATCTACTCTTTTTGGGTTTGCTGATCTGGAACTTTTTTTCCTTATCTCTTAGTAAAGCCACGCCCAGTATTGTTTATGAACGCGCTTTGATCAAAAAAGCGAGATTCCCTAGAGAAGTCATTCCTTTATCCATTGTTTTATCAAATTTTATTAATACTGGTTTGGCTTTGGGCTTACTTTTTATCCCAGTGCTTTTTTTAGGCACCTTGCAAATCAGTAGTTTTTTTTATTTGCTAGTAGCATTATTACTTCTATTTTTGTTAACCAGCGGCTTAAGCTTATTAACTAGTGCTCTCAATGTTATGTTTCGTGATATCAATTTTTTTGTCCAAGCCTTTCTGATTGTTTGGTTTTATGCTACACCCATTGTTTACCCTCTAAGTTTTGTGCCTAATCAGTATCAATGGCTATGGTTTTTTAATCCTCTGACTAGCATTTTGCAATTAGCTCAATATGCCTGTTTGCACACTCCATTACCCAATTGGCAAACCTTCACTAGCAACTTGGCGGTTATTGTTTTAGTAGCCACTTTAGGTATTTTGGTTTTTAAAAAACAAGCAACTAAATTTGATGATTGGTTATAAACTACATTAATGTCAAAAAAAGACAGCGTTATTAGCCTGCGTGGAGTTAGTAAAAAATATTTACTCTACCATGAAAAACCTACTTTGGTAGAAAATTTTTTGCGTATCAGTAAGAGAATTAAAAAAGAACAATTTACAGCTTTAGACAAAATTGATTTAGACATTAAACGTGGCGAACGTTTGGGTATCATTGGTGCTAATGGTTCAGGCAAAACTACCTTACTTAAAATTATCGCCGGCATCACTACTCCCGACGCAGGTCAGGTGGAAATCAAAGCTAGAGTCATCTCTTTAATTGATTTGACTGCTGGCTTTCACCCTGAGTTAACTGGCGAAGAAAACATTTATTTAAACGCTCTATTGCTAGGTATGTCACGAGAAGAAGTGGACCAAAAATTGGAAGCAATTATCAATTTTGCTGGTCTTAAACAATTTATTGATACTGCCATGTTTACTTACTCAAATGGTATGGTCTTGCGACTTGGTTTTGCTATTGCTATTCATGCTCAACCAGAAATTCTCTTGCTTGATGAGGGTTTGAGTATCGGCGATGAAAAATTTCGCAAGAAAGCTAATCTTGCTTTAATTAAATTGTTCAAACGCAAAAATTTTACAGTGATTATTGTTTCTCACATCAAAGAGATGATTCAAGAAAATTGTAAACGCGTGTTATATTTAAAGACAGGTAAAATTTATCAAGATGGTGGTTTGAAAATTGCCCAAAAATATTTTAAGTAAATTATGACAAAAAAAGAATATTTAACTAAACTAAAATCTTTAGCTAAAAACGCTCTTTTAGTTAAACAAGATCAGGTTTTAGTTGCAGAAATCTTAACTAAATTAGAAAAATCAGCTTGGAATAAGCTTAGTCAAAAAACAGCGGAAACTCTAAATTTACTTTTGGATCAAGATGCGCTTACTAAAAAGAAAATTACCCAACGTTTGGAGGCAAAAACAGTTGATCTGTTAACAAGTAGTCTGACTAATTTTAGTGACCTTGAAATCCAAAATATTGTCAAAGAGTGTCATAGTTTACAGCTCACAGACGGTTGCACAGTCGGTTGCCCCTGGTGTTGCTTTTCTGCTCAACCTTTCGTCAAAGTCAAACTTTCTTATCCTTCTTTGCTAAATTTTTTAAACAAATTTGGACAACACTTGCCAACCAGCATCATGCTTTATTGGTCTTCCGATCCTTTTGACTGGTATGATCAAGAGCAATCTTTAGTCGAACTTACTCAAGAATTCAAAAAATATCAAGTGCAAGTTGTAGTATCTACTGCTGTACCCAAAGGCACAGAATTTACGATCATGAGATATATTTTGATGGAATATTATGGCTCGTCAGATCATAAAAAAACAAGCAATTATCACAATAATGACATTTTCCAAAGCAGATATTCTGATGTTCTATCTGAAACACACCATCAAGTTTTTGATAAGAAACAAGTTTTGGCCGAAGATATGCTCAATTATGGCTTATTACAGACAAAAACCAGAGGTAACTTATATAACAAGATTCGTTTCTCTGAAACTAATATGAATACGAAAAGAGTTGAACAGATTTTTGCACTGCTTCAATTTTTAGAAGTTTCTGACTATTTTTTGGATTCTTTAAGAGTCGAAAAACGTGATTTAACAGATGGCTTCAACATTATTAACATGGGTCGCTACATTAATAATCCCAAAAGAGATTTGCTTAAAGACGTAATTGGCACTGCCTGCTATGACGGCGCACTCATTACTCCTTCCACAGTTGAATCCTTGTCAGTAGTTGGTGTCACCAAAAATTCACCAGAGGGCTTGATTAAACAAACCATTCATCCTGGTAAACAAGAGCTTGCTCAAACCAATTATACTTTTGATTTTTTGGATAAGTTTTATGATGAGAAATATCTAAATAACTGGCAAATCTTACCACCCATTGTCAGCCTACAATTTGAAAAGGGAATTTTAAAAAAGAAAACAAAACTTAAGCTTTTAGCCAGAGATTTATTAACCTATACTTTTTTGTGGATTCGAGTTATTCCTGTCATTGAAACCTATGACAAAATTCCAGGTCAGGATTCATACGTTAAAAAATTTGTACGATCTCTCAAACAACAATTCCAACAAAGAGTCAAAATTAGTAAAAAGCTCTTACCTTTAGAAAAAGACGAGGAGATCAAAAGCACTGCCCAACTAGTTATCGCTAAATTGGAAGACTGGTTTGCCACTAGAAAAACGACTTAACTATGGTCGCCAAGAAAACTCAACAACGATTATTTGCGCAATATTTTAAGCAAAGTAAAGAATTCTCACTGCGGGTTTTTGGTTGTAGTATGGCTCCATTAATTAATAAAGGCAATATATTAATTGTTGAAAAAATTGGACAAAGACCACTCAAAATTGGTGATGTAGTGATATTCCCTGGCACAGAGATTCCCTTTGTCGCTCACCGCATCATTAAAATTAAACATCAGGACACAAAAAATCTTCAATACCTCATCAAAGGTGATAATACTTTTTCTACCGATGGCTGGTTTGCTAAAAAAGATTTGTATGCCGTAGTAAAAACTATCATAAAAAAACATCATCGCGCCATCAGTTTGCGAAGTTGGCAGTGGCAGTGTCTATCCTTTTTAGTACTTTATCTACCAGGCTTTCGCAGTCTTTTATCTGTCCTAAAAGTGGTTTATAATCACCTCTATGACAAGAAAAAATCTTCAACAACTATTAGACGATAAACAAACAATTATCAGCAAAAAAGATCCGCAAAAAAATCCCAGTAAAATCGAATATGACATCACTTACGTTTTAAACGGTGATAAGGGTGAAATCCACACTCTTAATGAATCAGCCGCTTTTATTTGGTCGCTTTTAGACAAACCACAAACCATCGAAGCTCTCTTGCAGAAAATGGCAAAAGAATTCACAGTGAGTGAAACAAAGCTAAAAACCGATCTCGATGCTTTTCTAACTGACTTCATTCAAGAAGGTTTGCTAGAAGTTGTTAACAAAAAAAAGTGATATATTTAATGGTATATGCCAGAAAAACTGATGCCAAATCCTGAAACAGAGCAGGACATAAACTCCAACCCAGAACAAAGTTCTAATGGCACAGTTGAAGAACCACGATTTAAATTTATAGATCGCAAAACAATAATAAAAAGACTAAAAAAAATCAAGCAGAGCAACGAAGAAGATCAGATAAAAAGAAGAACCGGCAACAGCCTTGATAATTACAGAGAGTGCACGATCTAAAAAATTTTCCCCTGGCTAATTGGTGGACAATACAGGACTCGAACCTGTGACCTCACGAATGTGAATCGTGCGCTCTAACCAACTGAGCTAATTGTCCTTTGGTACAGAGAGGAATTATACCAGAAAAGACAAGGCTACGCTTCGTGCTAACTTGCACCATCATAATTAATTCATCTGCAAATCAAGGATTTTTTAATAGAATTGTTTTTTCCAGAATTTTGTCTGAATTGTCAAAGACTGGGTCCTCCTCTTTGTCAAAATTGTTATCATGACCTGCAGTTCTACTCTTCTTCAAACAAAATTCATGAGATCCACACTCATTTCACGAAAATTTATTTTGACGATCTTAAAATCATGGCAAAGTTCTCTGGCTCTTTAATGAAATTACTGAAAGCTCTCAAATACCATGACAGTAAAAATATTGCACCATTTTTAGCCAAAATGCTTTATCAACATATTATTATTCCTCAAGCAGATGTTATTAGTTTTATCCCCTTACATCCAAAAAAACTGCACTTGCGAGGCTATAATCAAGGCCAAGAAATCGCTCTTGAACTTGGAAAAATTTTGCAAATTCCAGTGCCTAATTTATTAGAGAAAACAGTAAATACCAAAGCTCAAGCGCAAATCAAGAATCAACAAGAACGCCTAGCAAGGATGCAAGGGCTTTTTCAAGTCAGAGCTAGATACCAAAGTTTCATCAAAAATAAAAAGATTATTTTGCTCGACGATGTTTTAACCACTGGCGCGACTTTAAATGCGGCCAGTCAAACTTTAAAAGAAGCACATGCTAAAACCGTTATCGGTCTAATCGTCGCCTCAAAAATGGAGTGATTCATGGGACAAAGAGCGATTTCTATGCTATAATCAGGGGTTCTTTAAAAAGGGGATGTATTGCTTTGACGTAACATCTTTTAGATAGTGGCAGATTGTCTTTGGACCAAAGACGTTAAAAAGATCCAGACAATAAATGTCGATAACATAATCTCAAAAGCAAAGAATGCTGTCAGCAATTTTGTTGCCAGTTTCCGCGCTCCTGCTTTAGCTTATTGCTAAATTAGGCATTTATTTATTTGTGTAAGTGATGCAGATAAGTAAGTGAAAACTCAGTCACTTAGCGAATTATTTGACTTTGCGTGGCAAATAGTTCTAAGAAAATCACGCAGATAAATCAACAAAAGTTTGTTTAGGTAACTTGCTGATTTTTAATCAAAACTAGACTATATCTGTAGAAGCTATTTAAACACCTGGATACGGACGCGGGTTCATAGCCCGCCATCTCCACTCTATGATTTTTCGCACCTGCTATATCGGATAAAAGATTGATAGCAGGGGAAAAATTAGTAGTTCCAAATCCATTTTTATAATCAAAAGAGAGTCCCTTCTCAAAATACATATATAAAAGAGTTTGCTGATCCACCACATTATCACTGTTCCAGAGTAAAAGTGGATTTTCTAAAACATTAAAAACTCTTTCTAAGTTAGTTCCAAATTTTTCCTGACTGAAATCTTTAGGGATAGTTTCTTGCTCCAAATTTTCTTTTTCTTTCAATAAGTCTCCCATTTGTTTTTCATACACTTGTGCCACACTTTCAATTTTAGCCTTGCCAGCTCTAACAGCTAAATTATTAACTTCTGAGTCGATTGCCTTCAATCGATTATCAGAACTTTTCTGAACAGCTTGAGTTTGATTTTTAATATCACTCCAAGCATCTTCAAAAATTGCTTTAGCCAAACCTGTTAATTCTAATGGCAGTCTTTTATCAACAAGCAAATTTTCAAACTGCTGATGAATATCCCAAGCCTTAGTAACTTTATACTTATATTTACAGTCATCACACTGACACCAATAATTAGGATATTTGCCACCATTCCCCCTATTCCAACTAGCTCTAAGTTTACTACCACAAACTGAACACTCTACGAAGCGTCTAAGAGGAAAATCTTTCCTGTATGTTTTATAGATTTTAGGCTTACTTCTCTCATAGAGTTTGTCCTCTACTTTTTTGAAAGTTTCTTTTGAAATAAAACCCTCATGTTGTCCTTCCATTCTTAAAATTTCCCAAGGTTTATACTCAACATATCCAGCATAAAGAAAGCAGGCTAATAACCTTTGTACTCCATGTATTGAAATTGGTCTTTCAATTCCTTGTTCTCTATACTTTTGCTTAATGAATTGCCTGACGTCTTCTTGAGTAATTAACAAATTTTCTGCATAGCCTTCAATGGCTTCTTTAAAAATGGAGGCAAGAGGCTCACTAGAGACTAAAACTCTACCATGAACATTATTCTTTTCATTTATCAATGCCGGAGGTGGACAAAAAGGCCAATAACCTCTCTCCAGCCTGGCCTTCATTTTTTGAACTACCTGACGACGATTTTGTTTTCTAGCAAGTTGAGCGGATGATGCCATTATAATTTCAGCAAATTCTCCCTCAGGACTATCATCAAAATTAAAATTCAAACATTCTAAACCAACGCCTCTCATTTCGACTAACTCAAGTTTAAGTTTTAAATGAACCTTTAGATCTCTTGCGAAACGACTCAAATCATCAAAAACAATAACATATTTCTTATGAGGGTTTTGATCGATATATTCAATCATTGCTCTCATTGCAGGTCTTTCAAATAACCCACCAGAAATACCCTCGTCTGGAAAAACTTTTTCAACTGTATAATTCTTATTTTTGCAATAATTGCGGGTTCGTAGCTCCTGACTACCGAGACCATCTCCTTCTTTTACTTGTCTTTGCGAAGAAACTCTGCAATAAATTAGAGCCGCATCATACTTTGAATTTTGATTTTCCATTTAGATCTTTATTTAATTCTGTCTTTATTTGTTCAGTAATAAGTTTATACAGGAAATTCCTGATTATTTCCACTTGTTTTGGGCTATAATTCAATCCTTTTATGTGTTTTTGACAATCAGAAACTGATAGCATTCTATTCCTTAACTCTGAAAAACTTTTCGTTTTAAGACTCCAAAAGAATCAGCTAAATCTTTAGCAACAACTACGCCAGTCTTATCCCAATAGCTATCTGCTAATTGCTGACAAGTTAATAAATTTTGAAAAATGAAAAAGTAACCATTCTCTGATGATTCAAGAGTTAATAATTTGCATTGAGAAGCAAAGAGAAATGAAGCCTCATGTATATCTCTAGTTTTGTATGTGTCTTGCATATTGATATTTAGATAATTGATACAAAAAAACCCAGCCTTAACACTTATGCGTTAGCTGGGTACAAAAAAACCTAGCTGTTTAACACATAAGTGTTTATTGCTAGGTAACTGATTTTTACTTACTTTGATTGTAAAAACACTTTTGTCACTCCTCAAAGTGGAGTTTTGACAGGTCACCAAGACCTTTGTTTACTTTTCTAAATAGAATTTTATCACTAAAAAAATATAAAAAAATACTTGATTTTTCAATTAAAATATGCGATATCGTATGAGACGCATGGTCTCACTAAAAAACAGTCTTAATTATTGCTTCAGCTCCCTCTATTAGCTCATCTATCTCTTCAATTTTCGGCTCTCTTTTCTTTTTATGGTCACACAAATTTCTTAGATCTCCCATATGTTGAATTTTTCTCCAGGTAGGAGTTTCATAGATTTCTGCTTCTTTTAGACTATCATTAAAATCTGCTATTGAAGGATTTTTCTTTTTTATTTTTGTTCCATGAACATCACAAATATGCGATAAATGCTTCTCTAAAACAACTCCAGCTATAGCACCAGCCCCTCTAACGAATCCTTTACTGTTCAATTCTTTTGCTGCTTCTAGCTCAGAATCAAATAAATCGGCTTGGACTAGTTGACTAATATCAAACAATGAACTTTGGAATCTTTTTTTAATCGCCTTTATTATATCTAATTGTTGTTTAAATTTAGGAATTGCTGCATCTGCCCCAACAACTTTTTCTTTATCCCATCCTTTTGTAACTAACAAACCCTGAAGTGCATCTTCAATAACATAATTTTCCCAAGTGATTTCTTTTCTTCTGGTTTTAGGTTTTTCATATAATCTTGTGAAGTCAGAAATGCGATCTGGAAGAAGTTGCTTTACCAAAACAAGACTTTCTGAATACCAACCTTGATAATCATTACCAAATAGAGGTAAATCTTTTAAAAACTTAGAAACTTTTTTAGAATCTTTTAACTGCTTTTTCAATTGAGAACGAAAGTCCTCAATTGCAAATGATTTTTGTATTGACATTAAAAGCATCGATCCATCATCAATTAAGTTATCTAAATCACTTTTATATTTATCTAAGTTTGTAATCATAAAATAATCTTTCTAGTAAAATTAGTTAGCTTATTTTACTATTAACACAATTCTTACCAATTTTATGTCAACTCAAGCCTTAGTCATTCCTTCTCTAGCTTATAGCATAGTACTAAAAAATAATCATATATTTGCAATATAGGTTATAAACTTAAATCCAAAATCAGTAAAACCATAAAGAATATTTGTTTCTCCAGCATAAGTAATCGTTTTTGAACCCTTAATTGTTATTAAGCCAAGTGTATTTAATTCGGCCATATACTCAATGTAGTTTTGATAATATATAGCAAACTTCTGATGATTGTCATCAATTCTAAAAAAATCTCCTAATAATTCTGTGAGTTTAATTTTATGAGCAGAATTATCATGGATATCGCTAATAAGCGTAGGCCATACTTTAGAATTGATAAAACCTAAAAACTTTATTAAATCTAAAGATATTAGCTCTGTAGTTCGATATAATCTCTCTAATTCAAAACTATCTTTATCAACCTCTCTTGTAAAATCAAGAAAAATTTGTTCAATAATTTTTCGTCTTTTTTCTCCCCTTTGCTTAATATAATTTTCAAAAGTTATTACAAAACCTTCTTGGAACTCATCTGTTTTTAAAATATCATTAACAAAAACGCCTTTGTTTTTATTCAGGTATTCAACAAACCAATTAATTTTTTCCTGTTGATAATCAAATAACACTCCAAAGAAACCTTTTGCAACCATCCAAGAAATAGCCCATTCTGGTTTGGCTGCAACCAATAAATCGATAGCAGGAAATGCGAAATTTTTAACTCCGGATTGAATCCCTGATTTAATTCCTTTTTTAGCTTCGTCATTCATACAAGTGATTATATATCAATCATTTTAATGTCCAGTAATTAGAGTTAGTGGAAGTTGAGCAGATTTTTATATATCTTAGTGATACACTTTAAACAAAATGTCAGATAATAATAAGCAAGCAATTAGAGGTGTCATTCACGAGCCAACTATAGATTATTATAAAGGTGGCATAACTGTAAAACCTCGTCCTTATCAAGATGGCGGAAATGGAAACAAAAATGGCGGAAACAAACCAGGAGAAAAATCTGAATCAAAACCATTGGCAAGAGTTGGGGAAAAGTAATAAAGAAGATTCTGCAAACAAAGCTTTAGTTTGGGCTAATGAAGCCAATCAATCAGATAGACACCTCTCAAATCAATTAACAACCTCTGTCAGTATTTTTATTACTGTTGGTTCTGGATTTTTAGCTTTAACTAATAATCAATCAGGTATTGAAAATCGTATTTTTATTTTTCTTTCATTGTTGTTTTTTGCTGTTTCGTTATGTTCTGGAATCATCTACTCATTGCAATTAACTAAATTTTTTGAAAAAGCCTCAGAACTCAATTCTGAATGTGAAGGTGTTTGGGCAAACTTAGTTAATTCTGAAGATGAATATGAAGATAATAATCAAAAATCAAATACAATTATAGATAATTTAGATATCAAATCTCCCAATATCTGTCTCATCATACAAGTAATTTTTTTAATTTTAGGATTGATTTTTTCCTTCGTTGGCATTGGTCTATATATGTTTTCATAAGCGAATATTTTCAAAAATCTTATAATATCTCGGTAAATCTTCTTTTCTCTTAATTGAATCATTATAAACTTGTAGCATTTCAAGACTTCTATGACGAGTATAACGAGCCACCTCTAACAGATCACTTTTATAAGTCTTAATTAACTGAGTAGTAAAATAATGTCTCAAGCCATGAGTGTTTTTATCAATGCCAACCTGAATAAAAACATCTTTAACTAATCTTCTAATGGTTCTGGTAGTGAGTCTAATGTTTTTAGCATGATTGCTGTTTGAAACAAACAAAGCTCCATCAGCAATTTTGTTTGACAGTAAATAATTCTGTAATGTTTTGACTGTGGTGGGATGCAAATCGATTAGCTCTTTGTCATCCATGCCTTTGCCTAAAATTAAAGCTGTTTTAGCTACTAGATCAAGATCACTAAGATCTAACCTTGTCAGCTCTACTTGTCTTAGTCCTTGAAGAATTAGAAGGCTCAAAATCGCCTTTATTCTCAAGTTTTGAGGAGTAGGAGGTAACTGATTGAGATAAACCAACAGAGAGCTAATTTCAGTCTCAGACACACCAGATACTTTATGTTTTTTGGATTGTTTGAAAGACTTTACATTACCGGTAATATCAACTCGAATCATTCCAATTCTGTGAAGCTCCTTTAGTAAAATTCTGGCTACAGTCAATTGCTTATTCTTACTACTGACTCCAATATCATTTCTTTTGGCTAAATCTTGTTTGAAGTTAATAAAACAATCTTGATTGAAACTATTCTTTTCTATAAATTTAACAAAGCTATTGATTCTACTACGATAATCTAACCTTGAACTTTCAGCTATATCTAGTCTATTTAGTATTTGTTCTAAATATAAAGTTAAATCGAAATTCTCTGGGACGATTAGTCCATTTTGCATATTTATCTTATTTATTATCTTTTGGTATTCTGGAATACCAGATTTTTTTGAGTTCTTCCTCCCATTTATCAGGGTAGGCTTGGTCTGTAATCTTAGCAAAGTGACTAAACCATAAATCTAATCTTTGTTTTTCTTTGCCATCTTTTAAGTTTCCAAATCTTCCCATAACCATTTTTCCCTCCGAAGTATGTGGATCTTTTATAAAATCATAATCATCAATATTGAGTCTTTTACCTTCCGTAAAGTTTTCATGGATTAAATTGGATAGACTGTCTCCCTCTCTAGTTTTCTTGCTTCTACAAAGATAGAGGATGGTTTGAAGAGCTAGTAAAAACTTATCTAAGGTGGCTTCTTTATCTTGCTTATGAAGTAACAACCATGACTGTTGCATGGTGCTAACTAAAATCAGAGCCACTGGATTTCCCAAGCCACAATCTTCTGTGGCAATCACTGACAATCTTCTAAAAAGATACATTCCGTACCCTGATTGATGAAAAATATATCCCCAAAAACAACTTTCGTACTCCAATCCTCTGCGAATCGATTTTTGAAGTGCTGATGCTACCTCGTCAAACTCATAGTTACTAATTAAAGTTGGAGTAAATCTTGCCATTTTGTCCTTTCTATCAAGTATTTTTATATATTTGATATTAAGGATAATTGATACCTGATACTAGTCAAATGGAAATTTATATATACAAAAAGTAAATTTGCTCGTGACATGCATTCTGCCATATGTTTACATGCTGTTTTGAGATGAAAATTTTCTATACACTAGCCAAATAAAGCTATAAAAGAGTAGAAAAACTTTGCTCATCACATTCCTTTTGCCATACGTTAACATACCTTTTGCCCTACTCCTACACTACTTTTTTATAGATTCACATAGAATTATTGTCTAAAAAATCATTATTAGGAGTTTTTACTAATCTTAGCTATAGTTGATCCGATTTTGCCAAACACTAATATTTATAAACTTTTGTATGCTTCAACTTGTTTTTCATATTCATATTTAACCATACTATAATCTGTGTCCCACGCTTGCTTAGCTTTCCTCATAATATCGAGATGATCCACTTGTTTTACTAACCAATCGTATGCCTCCATTTGTTTATCAATCTCATATTTAACCATACTATAATCTGTGTCCCAATCTTGCCCTGCCTTTTCTTTAACTATTGCAAGAGCTTCTTCTCTAGAAATAAAGATATTATTTTCTTTTGTTTCTGATTCCGTAGGTTGAGGTTGAATAGTTATTTCTTGTTTTTCTTCAACCACTTCCTTGTTAACTTCAGTCACAGTTTCTTTTGATTCGAGACAAAGGTCTTTTTGCTTTAGAATATCGTCTCTTTGTTTTTCACATGCTCTAAATTCATTTTCAAAGTTATTATTATCCTGAACACGTGGTTCTGGTTTTTCATTCATAGAACTAATCAATATCATAAAAATTATAAGACAAGTGATTATTATTGATTTTTTGCTACCACTCATCTTTTCAGATTCAATAATATATGAAACTATTGCGAATACTAAAAAAAATGGGAAAAGTAGAATAATCAACAGCTTAGACCAATTGGATTTATTCCATAGATTCTTCATAGATGAAATTTGTTTATTATTTTCCATATTTGATTTTCTTTAATATTTATTAACTCGATCTAATAATTCATTATACCTCAAAATAAATGTTGAAACGGTAAAAATACCACGCTATCTTTTTCATATTTTTTGTTTACCTTCTTTTATAAAAAATTTATAGAAAGGTATTTTTAATGTTTGCGCTATTTTATTCACTGTTCTTATTGATGGTCTTTTTTCTGCTCGCTCAATATAACCAATGTATGCTCGATTAACACCAGATTCGTAAGCTAGATTATCCTGGCTAAAATTCTTGAGCTTACGAAAGTTTTTAATATTTTCTCCAAGCAATATATAAATTTTATTTTCATTTATCACTCCCTTAATTTTCTACCATTACTTACTCTGTCTCCACTTACTAGAGTACGACTGACTGGAGTGGTACTTTCTTGATAGTTATCAAAGGAAATGCGTGGTGCTAGTGGTCTCAGTTTAAGTAAGCTATTAAACAATTTGTAATTTTTTCTTGTTTGAGAGTTGATTCTTCTAATAATTTGAGATTGTGATAGTAATCTTTTGTCTGTCATATCTATCTAAATTTGTTTGATTAGATAAATTATTGAGCATACAAAACCAGAGTCAAGGGGAGGTCAAAATTTTCATCTTCTTAAATAAAATGGCTTACCGTACATATCCCATTCAAGTTTTTTCCACTGAGTACCCTTAAAATATCCTTTAGGAATTATCCTAAACCATTCGAGCCTTTTAACTATGTAAGTGTAACTCACTGGAACGCCGCAACTTCTCTGAAAATCTACAATTGCCTCTTTACTACAAACACCTTGTCTAATCCCAAAAGAATGTAAATCGCTTGAGAAGTTTTGTTCTGGCCAGATGAACTCTGCTGCAAAGACCTCAGCTGTTAATTCTAAAAGAGGTTCTTCATCATATCTTAAAAAACAAAGCTGATTCCTACCGTGTAAATGCTCTTGATCTAAATAATGATGTTTTAATTCATGCAATAAAGAAAAAATTCTAGCCTCTTTTGGCATTTTTTGATTTAACAAAACATCACATCCTAAATCGTCATTGTAATAAGATGCCCTTAGATTTCTAAGTTTATTTGGACAATGATGAACTTTTATATCTTCGGCTTCATAAATTTTTTTAATGGAAGTCAGGTTTATTTTTTTAGAATCGATTTCATAAAGAGATCTTTTTTCTCTAGCTAAAGACTTAACCTCTTCATAACAATCTTTATTTGACACAAATTTGCCCTATTTACTTTTTACTTTCTTTTTCTAAAACTTTTCTCATTCTTCTGAATTCTGCAAATTCAGCTAACGCTTTTATATCATCCTCATGTAAATCGGCAGTAGCACTGAGTAAAGTTGCTCTTAACTGATTAGTCTCAGAAGAAGCATATTCTTCCGGGAAAAACTTAGAAATTGGCACGGTAAAGAAACCAGCTAATTTTTCCAAATCAGCAATTTTAATTTTATATGTAGCAGTTTCCCATCTAGACACAGTATTTGATTGAACATCAATCTTTGAGGCTAGCTCATCCTGACTAAGTCCTTTGCCCTTATAGCTCTCACGAAACTCTCTGATAATAGCTCCAATTTTGGTATAAATTTTTTCATCTTTTTTCATTCATCCTCCTTTAGGACTATTCTATCCTACTACTATTGACAAAGTCAAATGTGAGAGCTAATATCCTATTATAGGAGTAGTTGATACTAAGACTGTAATTATAAATTAAACAACTACTTGAAAGAATTAATTATGAGAAGACCACCCCAAACCCAATGGAGATATTTGCTAAATACCTCTCAAGACCATTTAGAAGTTCATGACTTGGACAACGAGCAAACAGGTCTATCTGAATGTCAGATAAATGAAATTATTGTTGCAGGAAATGCTCAGTACTTATTTGGAGTTAATAATGAAGCTGAACTAATTAATTGGCTTAGAAATAACCCAAGGTATGATGGCTGTTTATATTGTCTATCTAATTTGCACAGAAAATAAATCTAAGTAGTAGGTAGCAGTCATCTATTGTATTTGTTTGTTACCTACTATGGTTCTATAACCTATATGTGATTAACTAGAAGAAATATAAACTGGACTTATTATCGAGTTGCTGGATCTCCCGATCTCCTCTCCCCATTTAACTATCCAATCAACTAAATAGTTCCAGTTTTTTGTTACTGTGTCCACATTAAATTAAAATTGCCAATCTTAAAAATTTGCTTTTCTTGTTAAAAACTCATTGCCTCTAGCAGAAACAGCAATTGTTTCTTTATCTGCTCCAACTCTCTCTACAAACCCTCTTTGTCTAGCTAATAAATAAGTAGAATAAAAAGGACCATCTTTCTCTATTTTCTCACCTGATTCAATCATCTTTAAAACCACACCCATCAAAGGATGCCCTTTACTAATATCTGAAACTTCACCTTCTTGCATAAGAATAATCCTTATCCTTGTTCTTTACTAATCAGAAATTCTCTGATCTTGTTATTATTGACGTCTCTTGGCTTGCTGCCATCTGGAGGACCCACTAAACCTATTTCATATAACTGATCAAGAATTCTGGCGGCACGCGCATAACCAACAGATAAACGACGCTGGATCAAGGAAGAAGAAGCTTTATCAGCTGTCAAAAATAATTTGGCCGCCTCTACACATTTGTCGTCAATGTCATTACCACTAGCATCCATGCCCATATTGCCACCACTGACTTTATTAGATTGATATTTATTAGTAATCTCTTCCTCATAGTTTGGCTTCTGACCCTGAGATTTCAGGAAACTGATTAAGTTATTTGTCTCCTGAGCACTGACAAAAGTGCCCTGTACACGAGATGGCTTTGGTTTATCAGGTGCCTGGAATAACATATCACCACGACCAAGTAACTTTTCAGCACCTGGACTATCTAAAATGACACGACTATCCATCATCGAAGCCACATTAAAAGCAATACGAGTCGGCACATTAGCTTTGATTAGACCAGTTAAAACATCCACTGAAGGACGCTGAGTAGCCAAAACCAGGTGAATGCCCACAGCACGAGCCATTTGGGCGATGCGTGTCACACTTTCCTCTACTTCAGAAGGAGCAAACAGCATTACGTCAGCCAACTCGTCAATTACAATTACAATGTTTGGCATGGTGGCCAAACCAGCTAATTCGTTGTAGTCATTAATATTTTTAACCCCCACTTCTGCCAACATTTTGTAGCGATTGTCCATGGTCTGACAAGCCCATTTCAAGGCTGAAACAACCTTGTTTGGCTCCACAATTACCGGAGTTAAAAGATGAGGAATGTCATTATAGCCAGTTAGTTCAACACGTTTTGGATCAACTAAAATGAATTTCACTTCCTCTGGTGTGGCTCTAAACAAAATTGAACACATAAAAGAGTTAATACAAACAGATTTACCAGATCCAGTTGAACCAGCAATCAATAAGTGAGGCATGGCAGCAATATCAACAATGGCTGGATTGCCTGCGACATCGATCCCTAAGGCCACTGCCAATTTAGATCTATGTTTCTTCATGGCAGGAGCCGAAAGCATGGTCTTGAGAGTCACGTACTCGGCGCTACGGTTTGGCACTTCTACACCAACTAAATTGCGACCAGGAATTGGTGCTTCGATACGAATTTGACCAGTTGGAGCAGAAAGAGCTAGAGCTAAATCAGTAGACAAAGCGGTGATTTTAGACAGACGAGTACCTTTATTAATTTCTAAAGCATACTGAGTGACTGCTGGACCAGGATTATATTCGACCACTTTAGCCTGAATGCCAAAAGAATCTAGCGTATTTTCGATGATCGAAGCATTACCCTTGACATCACCACGATCAGCTTTGCCACCAGATTTTTGAGAAAGTAATGAAAGGGGCGGATAATCCCACATCATTGGTACCGAAGAAGCATTGAGAGCCTCTTGATGGTCCAAGTTAGAGCTTGCAGTTTCTTTTTTAACCTCGTCTTCAATGATGGCTTTGGCAGAGCTGTTATCTTGTTCAATTTCTTTGGCAAAAGCTGCTCCTGTTTGCAAATCTTTATTTTTATGTAATCCAAAGCCAAAATTAGGAATCGAAAAACCTTTAGCTTTCGCAATTTCTTTTTCGGAGACCTGATCAGCAAAAATGTCTTTTTGCGGAAGCTTATCTTTGCGTTTAAATAATTTACCAAGAATTGAAAATATTTCTAATAAAGAAGATTGAGAAAGGATTAGAATTCCAATCAAGACAACCGCCAGAAAGAAAGAGTAAGAACCAGATTCAGTCAATAATCTAGCAAAATTATTGAAAACACTTAAGCCCATCTGACCACTTCTGGTCAAACCCATGGTGCCCAACATTAATAAAAGAGTGCCCAGCAAAATGGTTGGCTTAGACCAAGCGTGCTTACTACGTAACATTACTAAACCAGCAGAAATAAAGACAAAAGGCAAAAAAAGCATTGATAAACCAAATTTCAAGGATAAAAAGTCATTGATAAAAACTAATAACTGACCCTGACCAGTAAAAGAAATCACAACCAATAAACCAAGGAGTATTAAGACGACTGCCACCACAGAATAACTCGTATCAGTGCGCATTTTGAGGCGAATAGCCTGGCGTTTTTTTCTTTTTCTACTTTTAAATAATTTCGCCATATAATTAAAGACTTTATTTATATTATTATAGGATATAACACAAAACACCTATCAGAGTCAAGTATCCTATTTCATTATTACAATTCGAGACCTGACTTGCAAGAGTAGCTACATTTCTATAAAAACAGGCACGATGATCGGTTCTCGACGAATCACTTTGTAGAGTTTTTTAGCCAAACGACGCTCGATTTTTTTCTTCAGATCATCGTCTTTGATTTTTTGCTTTTCCTCGCCGACTATCTCCGCAGTTTTTTGTTTAATAAATTGAATGACTTCGTCGGCCTGTTTCATAAACACAAAACCTCTGGAAACAACTTTCATTTCCATGAAATCAAACTCTCCGGCAATTCTTGGAATCACCAAAACAATAATTCCTGCCTTGGAGAGTGAAAGTCTGTCAGATAAAACTACTGGACCAACATCGCCGATACCCAAACCATCGACTGCCTTAGCGTTTAATAAAACCTCATCGACGACTGTAACACCACTTTCATCAATTCCTAAGACTTCTCCAGATTTTGGCAATAAAATATGACGATCATCATAGTCTAAAACTTTAGCAACATTTTTCTTAAAAAGAGCGCGATGACGATCAGCACCACCAATTGGCATTAAGTATTTAGCTGATAAAGTCTGTGCTAATTCTGTTTGCTCAGGACAGCTAGCGTGTCCAGAAGCATGAACACCGCGATTAATTTCTGGATAAACCACGTCAACATTATTAGCAGATAATTCATCAATGGCCGCATAATAATTAATCTCATTACCAGGAATGACATTGGCAGAAAAAATAACCTTGTCCTCTGGGGCAATTTGGATGATACGGTGCTCGCCGTAAACGGCTCGCACCAGCGAAGAACCCTCTTGTCCCTGACTACCAGCGATAATCACGCACAATTTACTGTCAGCCACTTCAGTGATGTGATTTTTATCGACTTGAGTGCCAGGCTTTAGATGTAGTTTTTTAAGCAAGGTTGCTACAGTGACATTTTGTTCGACACTGCGACCCACAAAAACTACCTGACGACCAATTTTTTCACAAACATCGATCACCTGTTGAATACGATGAATATGTGAACTCATCAAAGTTACAAGAATTTTACCTTTGACATTGGCCATTTCTTCTTCTAGTGCTGGTGTGATGGATGATTCGGATTTGGTCCAATTGGCCTGTTCGACTCTTAGACAGTCAATTAAACCCAATAAAATTCCCTGGTCAGCGACTCTCTGAATTTCATCCATGTCTGACAAAATGCCATCGACAGGTGCTTTATCAAGTTTGAAGTCACTGCCATGATAAATCTTACCCACTGGGGTTTGAATCACGATATGTCTTGTGTCTGGCACAGAATGGGTCACCGCAATTAATTCAAACGAAAAATTGTCGCTCACTTTAATCATGTTTTTATCTGTAACCACATGTATTTCGCGATCCAATTTTTTATCTAACAAACGATCGTGCGCAAAACCAGCGGTTAAAGGAGAACCATAAATGGGAAATTCTGGGAGATCACCTAATAGATAAGGCAAAGCTCCAATGTGGTCGTCGTGACCATGACTTAAAATCATCGCTACAATTTTAGCCCCTTTTTCTAGTTGATCTTGTAAATAAGTAATATCCGGAATTAAAGTATCCACACCAGGCATGTACATATCTGGAAAACCAATTCCACAATCAACGAGTAAAATTTCGTTTTCATACTGATAAACATACATGTTTTGAGTCACGCCTCCCATGCCACCTAGGGGAAGAAGTTTAAGTTTAGACATAATTATCGTCATGGATTCATTTTTCTCCTCAGAGATCACTTTAGCAAATACATTTCCTCAGGTGATCTAATGCATCGAAAAATTAATCCATTCCTTTCTTTAGTAATATTAGTGTATTTTTATAATAGTGCTTCTTTAACAATTTCTTTGAATTCTTCGCTTTCTTTAGCGGTTTGCACAAAATCAACTACTTTCTTAATTTTAGCAAAATCTTGAATAAAAGATTCTTTAATTTTTGTGGCGCGCAGCGCTGCTGCTGGATGATACATCGGCAAAATAAAAAGTGTTTGTTCATTCCATTTAATCTTATGTAAGCGACCATGTACTTGAGAAACTTTTACATCTGGTAAAAACTTAGACATACTAAAACGACCCAAGGTCACAATTAGTTTGGGTTTAATAAGATTGATTTCTGCATCTAAATAAGGTTTAAAAGCTAAGATTTCGTGGGGTAATGGATCGCGATTGTCTGGAGGTCTGACTTTGATAATATTACTAATATAAACTTGACTCGCTTGCAGACCACTTTCTGCCAAAACTTTGCGCAAAAGCTGTCCAGACCGACCTACAAAAGGTCTTCGCTCGACACTCTCATAGTATCCTGGAGCTTCACCTATCAACATCACAGAAGCTTGTTCATTGCCTTCGCCATGAACAACATCGATTGCTTTTTCAACAAGGGGTAGGGTTTGATAGTTGGCTTCAAGATCAGCTTGGAGAGCAATTAGACTAGTAAAATGCATTAGGATAGCTTAAGTATATCATTTAAAATTTAAGCAGGATTCACAAATTTTGACAAACCGACAAGGTTTTCAATGTTATCTAAACGACGATTGTGATCGATAAGCTCGCGATCAAAAAAAGAAATAGCTTCATCAAGTGTTTTTTTGATTTTACGTAAGTCTTTTTTGATCGGTTCAAGTTTTTGGTTTAATTTTTGATCAATTTTTTGCTCAAAATCCTCGAATCTTTCATCAAGTTTTGATTCTAGCTTTGCTTCAAGCTTTTCTTCCAGTTTTTCTTCCAGTTTTTCTTCAAGCTTTGCTTCAATTAAGTCACCAATTGCTTGTAAATCTCGTGGAGTCAAAGACATATATTTCGCATTTTAACACAATTTTGAAGACGCGAAATAATTACAACTATATCTTAATGTGATACATAAACTTAGTAAGACGGTAAGAAAATCTTATAATTATCCGGACCAATCTCTACCTTATCATATTTACCTTCCACGATGATGCGTGCTGCCTTGCGAGCTGCACCCTGAATTGTGCGCTGCAGAGTACGAATACCAGCATCAAAGCCAAGTGGACGGACCATCTTGGACCACATTTCTTCGCGAATAACAAACTGGTCTGGTTTCAAACCAACTTCTTTAAGCACTTTTGGCATTACGTATTTCTTGGCAATAGCTACTTTTTCTTCATCAGTATAAGAAGGCATATCAATCTTTTCCATACGATCCATCACAGCAGTAGCAATTTTACGAGTGTTATTGGCTGTAGCTAAAAAAATCGCTTGAGAAAGATCAATGGGATAATTGATGTAATCATCAGTAAAAGCATGATTTTGCGCTGGATCAAGTAACTCAACTAAAACACCCATAATATCCATGTTGGCGTCGTCAGCGCTGCGATCAATTTCATCAAGTAAAATAATGGGGTTCATTACTCCCGAACCACAGACGCCTTTTAAAACCTTGCCTGGTTCAGAACCTAAAAGTAAACGTGAGCTTCCCCTCAATTCTTTAGCGCTACCCATACCACCAAAAGGAATACGCACCAATTTGCGCCCCAAAGCCTCAGCTAACGAATATGCAAAAGTAGTTTTACCTGTACCCACTAAGCCTACTAAAAGCAAAATTGGGGCAGAAAATTTTTCATCTTGGAAATTATTTTTTTGTAAATTAAGAACTGCTAAATATTCTAAAAAACGATTTTTGACTTCCTGCATACCAAAATGGTGCTGGTTAAAAATCTCTTGAGCTTGATTAAGATCTAGTGTATCTTCAGTTTTTTTACCAAAAGGAATGTGCAAACACCAATCAATGTAATGAGAAACTTTTTCGTATTTCTCATCATAATTGCCAAGTTCTACACTACGCTCCAACGCCACTACTTCTTTTTTGAGTTGATAGCGCATCTCATCAGGCAACTCACCTTGCTCAATTTTTGCCGCCAAAGTAGCAATTTCTTGATTAAGAATTTCGCGAAAATCTGACATATTTTATAAAAAATTAATCTCTATATTTAATAGCAACGCCTAAACCAATGGATAGCAAAGCCAAAGCAGCAATTAAAAAAGTGTTCTCAGTCGTACCAGCGCTTGGTAACGAACTACTTGTGCTAGTTTTCGTAGTAGTTGGAGTAGCTGTCGGGACTGCAGAGGCAGAGCTAATCTTCAAAGTAAAATTCAAACTCGTTTGACTAGTAGAACTAATTACCGCAGTGTGATCATCATAAGTTAAATTAGATAAATAAGTAGACCACTCACCGTCTTGATTGGCGGTAGCATTGTAAGTCACATCATCGATTTTAATGGCTACTGAGCTAGATGCCACAGATAAACCATAAAGGCTAAAAGAGCGTAAATTATAAGTGTAGGCAGAAACAGTTGAGCCAATACCTTGACCAGTTAAGTCTGTAGTTCCAATCTTAGTTAATTCCAAAGCACGAGCTGCATTGGGAAATAAGAAAGTAAAAGATAAAAAAGATAAAAGAAAAAATAGTTTTTTCATATGACTAATCCATTAAACACTAATTTTTAGTCTTTGTTAACTCTAAGATTTGTGTTTTGCGAAGTAATCCAAGTTTAGCTCCAAAATAAGCTACGACATTACCAGCATTTTTTACTCCCCAAGAAATAGCAATTGACACTTCTAGTCCATCCAAAATAGCCGCTACATAAGCAGCAGCAAAAGCATCGCCTGCGCCGGTGCTATCTACAAAAGATTCGGCCTCACCTACAAATTCAAAAGCTTTTTTTCCAAAAATATGTACTTCGCCACCTGCTTTACCTTTGGTAATCACCACTTGAGGAAAATTTAATAGAATTTCCTCATGCAGTGGTTCGACCATAGCCCATTCCTCTTCATTAACAAAGAAAATTTCGCAAGGAATTTGAGCTATTTCAAATTTTTCCTTAACCAACAGTTGCAGTTCTTTTTTACCAGGATTCCAAGACATCTTAGTCTCTTGGTTGTTATTTAAAACTTTAAAAATTTTTGCCAATGTTTCTTGATTACCACCAATGCTAGAGAGATGAACCCATTTGCTTTTAACTAACCAAAAAGCAGGAATATCGAAAGGATCCAACATAGAGGCTGCTCCTCGATGAACCATAATCACTCGCTCCGAGTTCTTAGCCACTAAAGCCACCGCGCCTCCAGTTTTTTCTAATTTTTCTTGAATCAATAAGTTGGTAGCTACTCCCTCTTTCTGAAAATCAGCAGTAATTAAATTAGCAAATTCGTCTCTACCAGTCTCAGAAATCACGGCGGCACGTAAACCTAATCTAGCGAAAGCCACCGCAGTATTACTCGCTCCACCACCAGTGACAATATGAAAATCAGATAATTCTAATTTATCACCATAAGTCAAAATCTGACGCTCACCATCGCGATCAGCCTCTAGATCATTAGACCTGATGAAAATATCAAGCAACGATGAACCAATAGAAATAATGTCAAACATAATGGGCAGACTTTCTCTATTCATATTAACTTAAAAGTTAAGACAATTTCAAGCGACGAGCAGACATTTCTTCTTCGAAAATTCGAAGAGCTATCTTAAATTCCTCTAAATTATTAACAATGCGATAAACTTGAGCTTCTTTATAACCTATTAAGAAATGCTTATGCACCACATCCATAAATTCGTGCCAAAAATCACCGTATAAAATTAATGGCTTATGATTGCCATAATAAAGATGGGCTAACAGCCAAGCTGTAGCCCATTCACTCAAAGTGCCTGTGCCGCCCTTAAAACAAACGAATAAATCAGCATTATCCATTAAACTAAACATTCTCTCGATATAATTAGCTGTTTTGATTTCTTTATCAGCCACATTTTGTTCGGCTCGACCTTCGAATTCTGGTAAATTTTCTGGGTAAAAAGTCACCACCAAAGTTTTACCATGACCAGCTTTAGCGCCTTTGGTAGCTGCTTCCATTATCCCTGGACCGCCGCCATTAATAACGGTTTTACCTTTTTTGGCTACATATTTAGCAATATCATAAGCAGCTTTATAAACTGGATCTGTTTCACTAAGATCGGCACTTCCATAAAAAGCAATTTTGTTAATTCTAAAGAAATGATTGGCTTTTGGAATCGAAACTTTTTTATTACCTGACATAAGATAAGAAACTTTCGACCGCTTGTTTGTAATTTTCGGCATTATTAAAAGCAGAATTGACCGTTACGCCATCAATTCCACTAGCTTGCAACTGTTTGATATTTTGTTGATTAACCCCACCATCAATAAAAATTTTCATCGGCTCACCTCTTAGAATTTGTTTTCTAGCAGCTTGAATTTTTTCCAATAAAAATGGATTTTGTTCTTGACCAGATGCTCCAGCCTCTACTCCTAAAAGGAGGATGGCGTCCATCCATTCCCAACTATTCTCATCAATTGATTCGATTGGAGTAAATAAATTTAAAGCAAGACCCGCTCGCCAATCCTGTTTTTTGACCTCTTCCAAAAAAGCTTCCTGATAAGTCATTTTTTCAATCTGGCCAAAAACAGCTCTAATCGGCAAATGACGACAGTGTTCCTCTAGTTCCCAAACATAATCCATCGGTTCTTCGGTCATTAAATGAAAATCAATCTGCAAATCTCCAAAATCTACGTCAATTAAATCCTGCGGCGTGAAAGTATGGCTATCAGCAAAAATGCCATCCACAATATCAATCTGAATTGCCTCAAGTAGATTGCTATTTTTGGCTAATTCGATTTGTTTTTTAGCTAACTCTAAACTACCAGTTAAAACATTGGCGCTTACGTCTAAATTCATTTTTCCTTTTTATTATAACTAACGATTTTCATAATTTATAATTTGATTAATTCTTCTCTCATGTCTTTCACTTGAATCTTGTGGTGTCTTGATAAAAATTTCAAAAAAGCTGATCATCTCTAAAAGAGATAAACAATCTCCACTGAAAGCAAGTAGGTTTGCTCTATTGTGACTCTTGGCGTGAGCAGCAATTCTTTCATTATAAAGTTCAACTGCTCTAACACCTTTGACTTTATTTGCAGCAATTACTACTCCTGATCCAGAACGACATAATAAAATTCCCAAATTGTCATTGCTTGTCTCAGCGACAACTTTTTCTGCAGTACGAAAAGCAATTGGTGGATAATCATCATTTGGATCGTAAGAAAAAGCCCCACAATCTTCGACTTCAAAGTTCTGATAATTACGGTTGATATATTCCTTAAATTTTTCCTTAAGTTCAAAGCCACCGTGATCGCTGCCTAGGTAAATTTTCATAACTATAATATAGCATCAGCAACAAGAAAAAGCCCCGCTTGTGAGCGGGGCTATTTTTTTACGAAAACGAAGAGATTTTTACTTCTTCTTCAAAACTGGCATGCCAGTTCTGCTGGTTTCGACTACCTGATAGGCAGCTGGCACAGCACTGAGAGAACCCTCGCGTACATCACGAGCAAAGAAGTAGATAGTTTGAACTCTACCATTCTTCAAAGTGACATCTCTAGTGTGAAGGTAATAGGTTTGACCCTTTGAGTTTGTGTAACTATAGGCGTTGGCCATATGGTAACCCTTCTTTCTCTATGAAACATAGAGAATAATTTTTATTAATAGACTTATGTATTAATGTAAGTCTGCTTTAAGATTAGCATACTTGACTAGCTAATCAAGAAGCAATTTTAATTTTTTTATATCAAAGTACGTCTAAAGAGATCAATTAAAAGATTAATTTACCTCTGGATCAAGAATTTCTGCCTGTAATAAAATGTCTTCTAACATTAGATCAGAGGCTTTGCTCACTAGAATCTTGATTGGCAAAATATCGGCAGAAACCATGGCGCTACCTACATAGCCAGCTTTAGAATCTTTTAAATTAAAGACTCTTTTTTTAGCTGTGCCATCCATATCTGACAACCAGACTGCATATTCTTCTTTAGAACTAGGTAAGTTAGCAGTTACAGTAAAACTTAATTTGTCATCCTTAATTTGATAACGCACTTCTCCTACAGCTTGCTCTACGCCAATCATGTTTAACATTTTATAATCGGTAGCTCCCTTAATAATGCTATCTTGCATTTGTGCTGGCAAACTTTCTACTTCTAACTGAGAATCTAACAAACTTACTGGTGCTTCAACTGTTTTTCCTTTGTACCAACGAGTAAACATTATCACTACCAAAACAATGGCGATTAGTGGAAAAACATAAGGGAGAAAATTTTGCAGTTTTTTTGACATATTTCCTTGCAATAAGTATTACTATGATCCCATTTTGCCGAGAAAGTTTTACTTTGTCAAGACGCAGTCTCGACCATACCAGAGGCCGATGGCGATTTTGGCGATACTTGTGTATTCATCTGTACGATTGGTGAAATGATCGGTCAAAAAACCAATCATCCCTTCTTTCTTACGCAGATCAGGATCCTTGAGTCTTTTGCCTAAACTAGGACCCATTTCTTCACCAGCTAAAAGTAATTCAGACATAAAATCTGGCAAAGGAAAACGCGCTCCATTACTAAAATAGCTATTGCCTTCTTTATCTAAAACCACCACCCAAACAGTAGACCAAAGTTCATTTTTATTTTCAATAAAACTAGGATGAAAAACGCCACCCTCTAAACCAATGCATAACACTTTTTCACTTTTCGTGATTGTCTTTCTCTCAAGAGCCAAGCTTCTAACAGCTCTGGCACGATTTAAAGCACCAGTCATGGTTTCTTCGTCAGTCATTGGCTGGGCAGAAACCCCACTTTCCACCTCAAAACCTTCCACGGAGGCATGAGGAAATTTTGCTTGAATAGCATCTTTAATAGCATTAATTTTAACGGGATTTTTTGAGGCAACAATAAATTTCATGAACAATTTTAATATTTGGTGAAAGCTTGTCTAATGATATCCAAAATAAAAATACCTTTGACACCACCAAAGTCGTAACTAGCTAAATCATTTTCCTTAACCCAAGCATATTCTTGATGCTCATCGGAAATTTTAATCTCATTTTGACTAGTGGATAAATAATCAATCACCCAACCACAAATTATGCTAAAAATTTGTCGATCATTGTCAAAATATGTAGAAAAATGGGTTAAATTGCCTAAAGTTAAATTTTCTTCGTTTACTTTTAAGCCTGTTTCTTCAAAAACTTCTCTTTTTAGATCATCTAGGTGCAGATTGGCGACTGATAATTGTTCTGCGGCTGGCCATTCACTATTTCCACCTGGCAAATCCCAACATCCTGGTCTAGATTTGGCATCTAGTGAACGTTTCAAAAGTAAAACTTCCAAGTGAGAATCTTGCTGACGAATAATCGCTGCCTTTTGGAGTAATTTAACATTGTCTGTTAATTGGTGTTGATGGAACATAAAAATCATTTTCTCAAGAATACCTTGATTTGGCAAGATCAAAAGCAATTTTTCTAGATGAGACTCATCTGTGTCCCGCTTGTTTTGGAACTGACAAAAGAAAAATCCACTGGTGCTTCAATTAAACGATTCCATTTGTTGCGAAATTTAACTTTGCCATTTTTCAAACCATAATCGTAAACATCCCTGGTTACTTCTACATCACGGAGACAATACTTTTCCAAAGCTTCAAAGTTCCCAGATTTAAAATAACGAATTGCATCCAGCCCGTCACCAGACTTACCGGCTCCCAAAGTTTCCTTAGCCACAGCATCTAAACCAATGCGATGTCCCACACTTTTTTTAATACGATCCATCACATCTAAAGTGGGAATACGACTGATGTCAGCTCGATAATAAGGAATGAAAGTGGGCATGTCAAAGCCATCAATATTAAAACCAACCACTACATCTGCTTGTTCTAAAAGAGGAAAAAGTTTGGGTAAATCTTTTTCAAAATAGGATTGCATTTCGCCTTTTTGCGAGCGATCGCTGCGAATACAAACGCCAACGAAAGAGATACCTAGTTTTTCAGGAAAATAACCACCCACATCGTCAAAGATTTGTTTAGTTTCAACGTCCAAGATAACTTCGAGCATAAGAGAACATGCTAAAACAATTTGAAGATAAAGTCTATGATTTATTTAGAGCAGTTTCGTAACGCTCTGCAATTTTTTGCCAATCCAAAACCCGCCATATTGCATCTAAATATTCCGGGCGACGATTTTGATACTTGAGATAATAAGCATGTTCCCAAACATCAATTCCCATCAATGGATAATGTTTACTTAGTAAAGGAGAATCTTGATTAGGAAGTGAATAAATAGCTAACTGCTTCTTTTCGTCCACAACTAACCAAGCCCAACCAGAGGCAAAATGTTTTGCAGCTAAATCAGTCAATTGAGTTTTAAACTCAGTAAAAGATGAAAACTGTTGAGAGATGGCGGCGGATAGTTTGCCCACTGCCTCTCTTGGTCCATCTGCCGACATTGTCTCCCATAGTATATTGTGATGAACATAACCGCCGCCATGATTTTTAATGGCTGTTTGAATATCTTTTGGAATTCCC